>Ga0272443_10003012_pt1 | contig 20513 bp, 19 predicted proteins | sample SSMAcet12_FD_193581 | JGI IMG/M metagenome (GOLD analysis project Ga0272443, IMG submission 193581) | Marine sediment archaeal communities from Little Sippewissett salt marsh, Falmouth, MA, United States - SSM-Acet-12 | ecosystem: Environmental > Aquatic > Marine > Wetlands > Sediment ... | reverse complement strand
ATATTCGAAACATCGCTATCATTGCCCACGTGGACCATGGAAAAACCACCCTGGTGGATGCCATGCTCAAACAGTCCGGCGTTTTCCGGGAAAACGAGGCCATCACCGAACGGGTCATGGACTCGAACGACCTCGAACGGGAGCGCGGGATCACCATCCTGGCAAAGAACCTTTCCATTTATCACGGCGGGATCAAGATCAACATTGTAGACACCCCGGGCCATGCCGATTTCGGCGGTGAGGTGGAACGGATTCTTCGCATCGTGGACACGGTTCTGCTCCTGGTGGACGCGGTTGACGGTCCCATGCCTCAGACAAGATTTGTGCTTAAAAAATCCCTGGAACTGGGCCTGCACCCCATCGTCGTCATCAACAAGATCGACCGGCCCTTTGCGGACCCCCTCCTTGCCCGGGACCGCGTTTTTGACCTTTTCTGCGACCTTGCCGTAAGTGAAGATCAGCTGGATTTCCCTGTGATCTTCACCAACGCGAAGGAGGGATTCGCTCTGTCGGACCTCGCCGACGAGCCTGTGAATCTCGAGCCGCTGTTTACCCTCATCCGGGAGCACACCCGCCCCCCGGAAGGGGATTCCGGTGCTCCTTTCCAGATGCTTGTCGCCCACATTGATTACGATGATTATGTGGGACGTACCGCAACGGGGAAGGTCTTCAACGGGAAGATCCGCACCGGCAACACCGTCGCCCTCGTGGGACGCGACGGCCGGATCGAGAAAGGGAAGATCACCCGCATTCTCGATTACGACGGGATCCGTCCGGTCCAGGTCCCGGAGGCTTCGTGCGGGAACATCGTTACCATAGCCGGCCTCGAAACGGTCAGGATCGGCGACACCCTTGCGGATCCCGAAAACCCCGTGCCGCTCCCTTACGTCACCATCGAGGAACCCACCCTTTCCATGAATTTCATGGTCAACACTTCGCCCTTCGCCGGAAGGGAGGGGGAATACGTGACCTCCCGCAACCTGAGGGATCGGCTAAGCAGAGAGCTTCGCACCAACCTCTCCTTGCGGGTGGAAGATACCGGGAGCCCCGACACCTTCAAGGTTTCGGGTCGGGGGGAACTGCACCTTTCCATCCTCATCGAGAACATGCGCCGGGAAGGCTACGAACTGGCCGTCTCCAAACCGGAGGTCATCTTCAGGGATACCGGCGGACAGCGTCACGAGCCCATGGAATACCTCGTCGTGGACGTGCCTGCCCAGTACCAGGGGAGGGTCATGAGCCTCCTGGGTCCCCGCAGAGCCCAGGTGTCGGACATCCGGACCGGCTCGGGAACCGTCCGCCTGGAGTTTTCCGTACCGGCAAGGGGGCTCATCGGCCTGAGGAACGAACTCCTCACCGAGACAAGGGGAACAGCGGTGATGACCCACGTTTTCGACGGATACCAGCCCTTTAAGGGGGAAATCCCGGGAAGAAGTACGGGGGCGCTGGTTTCCATGATGGATGGGACGGTGACCAATTATGCCATGGAGAGCCTCCAGGAACGAGGCAGGCTTTTCGTCGGCCCCGGTACCGAAGTGTACGCCGGGATGATCGTCGGGGAGAACGCCAAGGACGCCGACATCGATGTCAATCCGGCACGGGAAAAAAAGCTCACCAACATCCGCTCCTCCACTTCCGAGATCGATACCCGGCTGACGCCTCCGACGATCTTTTCCCTAGAGCAGGCCATCGAGTTCATCGACGATGACGAACTGGTGGAGATCACGCCCTCCTCCATAAGGCTCCGCAAGAAGGTCCTCAACAGGAACCTCCGGCCCAAAAAGGCCGTTTCCGAGTAAGAACCATGTCTGACACCCGGAACGGAGTCCTCCCGGGGCTCGCCGCGTACCTGGTGTGGGGGTTCTTCCCCGCTTTCTTCAAGGCCCTCTCCCCGGCGGCTGCCTCGGAGATCCTGGCACACCGGATCCTCTGGTCGGCAGTTTTTCTGATCCTTTTCCTTCTCGCGACCAGAGGGATGGGGACTCTGAAAAGGGTCCTTCAGAATCGGCGGACCGTCCTGATCCTGGCTGCCACCACCTCTTTTCTGGCGATCAACTGGTTCACTTTCCTCACGGCCGTTACCACCGGAAGGGTCCTTCAGTCCAGCCTCGGGTACTTCATCAACCCCCTGGTCAGCGTCCTTCTCGGAGCCCTTTTTCTCCGGGAAAGGCTGACTGTCAGGCAGAGGGTGAGCATCCTCATGGCCGCGTCCGGGGTTTTCATCCAGACGATGATGGTCGGGAGCCTTCCCCTGATCTCACTGATTCTGGCTTTCTCCTTCGGATCCTACGGCCTTGTCCGGAAGGCCGCGAAAGTCATGCCCGTATCAGGCCTCGCGGTGGAAATGGCACTGATGTTCCCTGTGGCTGCCGGTTATCTCGGTCTGCTCATGGCACGGGGGGAGGCAGCCTTTCTTTCGGGAAACCCCGGACTGGACATTCTTCTTTTGCTCTGCGGGATAGTGACGGCGACACCCCTTATCCTCTACGGCAGGGCGCTTAACTTCCTTCGTCTTTCCACCATCGGCATCATGCAGTTCATCGTACCCACGGGTCACTTCCTTCTGGCGGTTTTCGCCTATGGGGAACCCTTTACGGCAGGGCACCTGGTGAGTTTCATTTTCATCTGGGCCGCCCTGCTCCTGTACATGCTGGACACCTTCCCGGCGGTTCGCCCCACAACCCCGGAGGCCATGTAGTTCATTGAGGTGAAAGAGGTTAATAGGGTGAGGGCTGTGCTATACTCCCGGTGAAACAGGAAAGGAGCAATGTATGAAAAAAAATGTTTTTCTTCTCTTTCTTGTATTCCTCCTTGGATGCAGCCACGTTCCGGGCGTTTTCCGCACGACCGAAGGAAAGGCTTTTGACCTGGAAAAAATGGAGCAGGTCCAGCCCAAGATGACCCAGGAGGAAGTGTTTCGCCTCGTTGGCAGTCCCCTGAACATTTCAAAAGAGGGGGACCGTGTTGTCCATCGCTACTACATGGCACGGGAAAAGGTCGACACCGACAGGATCGCCGGCATGATCCCCATCCGGAAGAAGACCATCGAGATGTACGAGGTCCTGCTCAACTATGAGAACGGCGTCGTTGCGCGCAAGCAGCTCACCCGGAGCGTGGAGAAACCGAAGGAAAAAGGGGAATAACAGGAAGTCCAGAGGGCAGAGTCCAGAGGGCAGAGTTCAGAGCCTTTCCTGAGCCTGCCTGCCATGAGCTTGTCGAATGGTCGAAGGGTCTGGAATCTGTAATCTGGAATCTGGAATCTGCCATCTGTAATCTTTCTATTGTCCGAAGGCCATCCTGTGCCCGCCGTGGACGAAAAGCACCTGCCCCGTGATCCAGGCGGCCTGGTCCGAGGCGAAGAAGAGCACCGCCTCCGCGACGTCTTCCGGTTTTCCTACCCGCCTCAAGGGGATATCCGGAAAAAGGGCTTTTTCCAGTTCCGGTGCTATGTAGCCGGACTGTACCGGCCCCGGTGAAACCACGTTGACGGTGATCCCGAAGGGGCCTAGCTCGGCCGCGGCGCTTCGGCTGTAGGATTCCAGGGCGTATTTACTCGCCCTGTAGGACACCTCTTTCGGGCTTCCCCAGGCACAGTCGGCCGTGATGTTGATGATCCTGCCCCAGTTTGACTCCCGCTTTATTATCCGCCGGGCGAACCGGGTCATGAGTGAGGCAGCGGCGCTCGTGTTTGCGGAAAAGTGCCGTTTAAAACTCCCCTCGTCAAAGGTGGAGACGGAGGGTCCCCCCTCCCAGAGATCACCTGCACCCCCTTCGATACCGCTGGAGAGAAAAGTATCCGCGGCGTAATCCGCCGCGTTGTTGACCAGGATGTCCACCCGTCCGAAGGTCTCTTCGGCCATATCAAACAGTTCCCCTGGAACACCGGGGTCCCGGAAATCCCCTTCCCAGGAGGCCGCTCTTCCCCCGTTTTTCTGGATAGACGCGATAACTTCCCCGGCATCCTTCATCTGCTGGCGGAAGAAAAACTCCAGGCCCGGTTCTTCTGTCTTTTCCTTCCCGGTCAGGTTTTCAAGATACTGTTCCCCCTGCCTGAAAAAGTGGATGAACACGCTGACGCCCTGTCCCGCAAGGATTCTCGCGACAGCGGCGCCGATACCGTGAGGATTGTTCCCGCCGGTGACCAGGGCGACCTTCCCTTCCAGTCCTGGATCGATCATTGGGGGACTCCTTTCAGGTTAAAAGCAGTACCGGGGTCTTAACCACAGGAAACAGCCACGAAAGGGGAAGGTTATAGTGGGGCATGGTTATGGTTAAAAAAACAGCTTCTTCATTTACCCGGCCCCGGGCCAGATCGCTGATCCTGGAACGGGCATTGCGAATGGAGATCATTCCATAACAATAACCATAACCGGTTCTGGACCTTGTTCCCGGCTTCACAGCATCTTTACAATCTCGTCCAGGGGCTTTCTTTTCTTCTCCCCTTTTTTTACAAACCCGGGCCTGGTGTATCCCAGAGGGGTGATGGAAAACACCTTCTCGTTCTCTTTCAGGGCGAGAGCCTCCCGGAGTTTGAACGGATCGTACGCCTCGATCCAGCAGGTGGCAACGCCCTCGTACTCGGCGGCCAGGATCATGTGGTCCATGGCGATGGTCAGGTCCGTCTCGATGGAGTTGTAGCCGTCCGTCTTCCGGACCCAGGCCTCGTCCACGTTCCCAACGATCACGAGGACATGAGGGGCGTCGGAAAACCAGCTCCTCGGGTAGCAGGGGCGTACCCTGGCCAGCATCTCCGGTGAGGAAATGACGAGGAACCGCCACGGCTGGGCGTTCGTCGCAGACGGCGCGAGCCTTCCTGCCTCGAGGATCCGGGTCAGGGTTTCCCTGTCCACCGGCCTGTCCGGGTCGAAGTCCCGGATGCTTTCCCGTTCGCGGATGAGTTTATAAAAATCCATAAAACCTCCAAAAACAATTAGAGTTTCAAGATTCAGGATCCAAAAAAATAAAACCAGTGAACCAGGATCCCAGGATACCTTGTTCACCAAGGTATTTTTTCATTTTAAATCCTTTTTTGCTCTTTTATCGATTTTCCCTGGTTTTTGTCTCACTTTTGGTTTTTTCCATTTTCAGTCTCTGCGCTTCGATAGCGGCGCGCATGGCCAGCTCGTTTTGTTTCCGCTTTTCCCCAACCTTGCTCCAGGCAGAAAAAACGACACCAGGAACAACCGCGGTCAGCAGGAACAACCTACAGACCATTGTTGTCAAATATCCGGTTTTCAACGGATGGATCCTCTGTATTCCTCTCAAGGCAGACCTAATGGTGATTCATGCTCTTGAGGAGTACCCGCTCCCCGCAGGAAGGCTCTTTTGTCGCCGAGGAGAAGGACGACGAGAAGAACACCGTTTAATATTATCGTCAGACCCTTCGACATGGAACCCGCCATAACAATGAAACTCCCGCTGGAAAAAATTACCACGAGGTTCACAACAGCGAAGGCAAGGACGGCTGCGAAGGAAATATACAGGAGCTTTATGCCTATGGGCCTTACCTGCAGAAGAAGGATCCCCGAAAAAAGGTACAGTCCATAAAGCGGAAAGGCCAGGAGGCCGGAAAGCATTTTCCAGGAACCATACCAGGGCGGCAAGCTCATGAATTGATCCATCATTTTTAACATCTGGTCCGGGTCAACTTCAGTGTTTTTTCCTTCTTCAGATTCCATAGCCTCTCGGGCCGCTTCTTTCGAAACCTGCATGATGTTTTCCTGAATATCCAAAACCATGGGAGTCATCAGGGAAAGAATACTGCCCAGCAGGCCCAGACACCCGAAAATGATGACCAGGATACCCACAACCGTGGCCCAGGTCGGTCTTTCCATTCTCCAGCTCCTATTAGACCGGCATGGCGGACAACCGGTCTTTTAATAGTATTATTCGCTTCATTCCCGAAATTTCCCAGGATCCCGACAGAAAAACCCGGATTCGAAAAATTTCCCTGCCGACTGGAACCAGACCCCGTTTTCTCCGGAAGAGTTATACCAGTCTTCCCTGACCAGGTAATCGTTTGAATCGTACCTGAACCGGTAATAGTGAAAAACTTCGTCGTCGCTGTTAAACCACACCTCGTCACTGCCGGGACTGTAAAAATAGGTCTCCCTGGTCAGAAACCCCTCCGAATCAAAATCCTGGGTGTAATAAACCCACATTTCGTCATCCGGGGTTAACCAGATTTCGTCCGTCCCGGGATCGCCGTAATATTCACCCCTGATCCTGTTCCCATACGGGTCCAGGATATAGGTGTAATAGTGCTGAACCTCATCTTCGCTGTCGTAGAGTATCCAACCCGTCCGCTGTCCCGACAAATCGAAATGGTAGAGAACATACTCGGTCAGGATGTCATCCCCCCCGAAATCCCATTCCTGATTCGGCCCGGGTTCGCCAAAAATGTTCACTTGAATAACCGTGCCGTCCAGGTCATAGACATATGTGTAATATTCCCCGATGACATCGTCCCCATCGAACCAGATGGCATTTGAACCCGCGTTCCAGTAACTCACCAGGCGGATCCTGGAATTGTCGGGATTTCTCATGATCGCATGGTAATATTCCACTTCATCATCCGATGTCCCCCACTTGCCGTCCGTTCCGGGATCGTCGTAACGATCATACTTCGTCGAGTAACCATCCGCATTGTTATCAAAAAGACCGATCTCGGCCAGGACATCATCGTTCCCGGAACTTCCACCTCCCCCACAGTAAAAAAACATGGACAGACAGAAGATGAACCCGATGACAGCCAGTATCCTTACCCCGCAATTTTTCATTTTCCCCCTTTCTCCAAAAAAAAACGCCTCCCTTTTTTGGGGAAGACGGCAGTTCTTGTCCCCTGCGATGGAAACGCCCCCGCTTCCCCCAGAAGGGCAGCCCCCCAAGAGCACGAGAAAATACTAGCCCACAAGAGGGGAATTTTGCAACGGGATGATTCGGGGGAAGATCAGGGATGATCCCGGCTGACCCGGCCCTGGAAGATACCTTTTGTGAAAATGCCTTTTCCGCACCGCGATCCGGTTTTTTCGGTGCAAATTGCCATGGGATAAGCGGACAAGCATGCAGCCCGTCAGAACCAAAGCTGTTTTTTAAATCCACCCTCTTGCCTGTTCACCCCCCTACGCCATTACCCATGAACGTTTCAGTTTTCCCGTCCCCCTTCCATCTTTTTCAATGTCTCGCAGCCCCTCTCGCTTCCCAGTTCGCAGGATTTTTTCAGGTCCCTCATCGCTGATGCCATGTCGCCCTGCCGGTAATATGCCCCGCCGCGCTCGAGGTAAGCCTCCGCGCGGTCCGGTTCGAGCTGGATATACTTGTTCCAGTAGAAGATGATATCGTCCAGCCTGTTTTCTGCAAAGAGGATCGCGCCCATTATCCTGTAGAATTCAGAGTCCCGGGGATCGAGTGTGATGGCTTTCCGGATTTCGGCTTTGGCCTCCTCGGTCCGCCCTGCTTTTTTCAGGGCGAACACCAATTCCTGGCTGGCATCGGGGTTCTCCGGGTCCATCTTCAGCCACCACTTGCACCGCTGGATTGCATACCCCGTATTCACATGGAAATTTGCGAAGCTTTTTTCCTTGTGGGTTTTCGCTTGCCAATCCCATGTTGAGCGCACATTGCCGTTTCCCGGCGCAAGCTCTGTCGCATACCGGATTTCCTCGAAGGCCTCGTCGAACCTCCCCATGGCATAGTGGATCTTGGACCGCAGCTGCCACCCGCCGGGCACCTGTTTTCTCAAAGCGAGGGCGTGGTTGATGTCCTTTTCGGCCTTTTCGTATTCTCCAATGGCGTAATAGCAGTTCGCCCGTCCTTTCAGAAGAAAGTAGTCGTTGCCGAACCTTAGCCCCTTATTAAAGTATTTAAGGGCTTTCCCGTAACGCTTTCCACGGCTCTCGTACCAGGCCCGGTCCGCCCAGGAGAATCCCATCAGGGGCCCGAGAGCGGGGTTCTTTTCGGCATACTTTTGCGACCCCTTTGCGAAGGTGTTCATCCGGGACCAGGATCCTCCCCATCTCGGCTCCAGGTTGTTGATGAAATAGAAGCGGGGCAGGTAGCACTCGGGGGCGATGGCAAGGGCCTGATCCAAGTCTTCCAGGGTTTCCCCATCCTCGCCAAAATGGTTGTGGATGCTGATCCTGACGCAAAAGGCCGGGACAAGATTCGGGTTAAATCCCAGCGCTTTTTCCAGGTCCTCCAGGGCCAGGTAAAAGTACCGCCTCATCCCCTCGAACTGCTCCCTGGACGTGTCCTTTGACCAGGCTGACCCACGGCTTTCCAGCCCCATGGCCCAGTAGTAGCAGGCCCTGCACAGATAGGGAGGGAAGGTTTCCGGGAAAGCCTTGACCCAGTCGGCAAACAGAACCTCGTATTCCGGGACCGGGCAATTCAAGGACAGGAGGGCATCGTACATCCTGTATTCGTTGTGATAATCCCTTTCGAAATCACCCTGGATCGAGGTCAGCAGATCGTTTAACTTCCCGAACTCCCTGTTTAAAAAAAGGGTCCGTGTATCTAACCTTGAGACTTCCTCTTCGGGATAGCCGAAACGGTCGTACGGCAACTCCATGTAGGAGGGGGGTTTTGTACCGAACCTGACGGGGTTTTTAAAAAGATAGACATTCAGACCGGCGTACAGCATGGCCCCAAGAATGACGACGAGAATCAACGTTCTTCTGTTCATCGCACCCCCAGATTCTGCAACAGATCAGGTTCACGACGTGACGACTGAACGACAGCAGGGAAAAAACAAACAGAAAAAAAGAGGAACTGGCTTCGCTCAGTCGTTTATTTCTTTAAGGACTCGTGGTTCTTCCCAATCTTTTATTCGTCCTATGGCTCGGTTCACTTACAGGTCGCAGGATTTTCATCCAATTGTTCTTTCTTTTTCCTTTAATCTTCGCCTGGTCGCATAGTCTGCCCTTCGCTCTTTCGTTCATTATTCCCTTTCCATCCACGCCAGGTACGGGTGCCAGAGCCAGGAGAGCCTGCAACTCTCCGTTTCAAAAACAAGGCTCCCTTCGTTGGGCAGCCTGTCATTTCCCTTGAAGGTGTAGGAGTAAAGGGTGTAGCCGGTCCTTTTCCCGAACAGCGTTTCCCATGGAACGGTCATTCGATAGACATCCCCGGAAATTTCAGGGGTACCCATGAACGTGAATTCGGTGAAAACCCCTGAGTTATCCCCGCGGGCGACCACCCACTCGTCCTTATAAGCCCCAATGCTGTATTCGGGGAAATTATCCCCATCCGCGCTGATATAGAGAGAAAACAGCATCATTTCTTTTTCCATTTCAGGCATTGCGTAAAAACCGACCTCGATCAGGACGAGATCCGGATGGGAGCATTTGACCGCAAGATATTTCAAGTCCGTCAGGTCGGGAACCGCCATTTCGTCCGGGTCGCGGTATTGCCCTTCCGTGATCTTCTTCTCGTCCCGGTATCCGGACGGGTTGTTGATTTTCCCCGCGAGGGCCGCAATGAAATCCTCGTCCCACTTTTCCCTGCCCGAAAGAAAAAGGACAAGAGGGTCCCTTCCGACGGTTTCGACCGCGAGGATGGTGTCGTGCTTCATTCCGCCTTTCCGGTGAACGGCGAACCCGGAGATCCCGCTGAAAGGGGCGGATCTGCTATGCCTTTCCCCTTCGGTTTCCCAGTAGGAGATGACCCTTTTGTCGGTAAGGATATTCCCGTCGGATTTGAACCCGAACATGCCCGGAGAGTAGAAATACAGGACAGTTTCCCCCTCGCTGATGATGCCGCTATCGGAGAGGAACTCCTGGTATTTATCCGGCAGATGATCCCCCGTCATCCCGGTGTGGCTCTTCAGCCCGAAAAGGGTCGGGTTTTTCAGGACAAGGATGCCGAGGATGCCAAGCGCCAGGATGGCGGCCGCGGCACCGAGAAAAATGGTTTTTCGTTTCATGACGTCTCCGGATTGAAAAATTGTCAAACTTTAAACCGACGAATTGTCGAACGTGCGAAGGAACGAAAAATTTTTCCTTTGTTCAGTCGTTTTGTCGTCGTTTTTACCCTGACCTCGTCAAGGCTTAAAATACCTTTTTCGCCCCCACTCCCCTACGCCCCCACTCCCTCACGACCTTACTGACTTCCCCGTGAAGGCATACGTGGGTAAGGCGTGATCGCGATTAGCTCTTTCGCCCGTACGTCCATACGCTTCACGCCCTTACGTCTCTTTTCCCCCTTTTCCCCGCCGAGAAAAGGACCTGGACCACGTTGGTAACGTACCTTTCGTCGGTGAGTCCGGCAACCGTTTCGGGAGGGAACCTGACCAGGGAGGCGAAGTATCGGGCCAGTTCGCCGAAGAGCCGGACCCTGGCTTCCGGTTCGAATTCATCCCGCCTCATGACGGCCCGCAGCGCGATGGACGCCTCGAGCAGGGTGATCTTTCTTCTCAGGGCATTGACGAGGTTGGGATGATCAAGGAGGGAATTGTACTTTTCGGGGAGGAGCTTTTCAAGGTCGGGCCTTTTTGTTCTGGGATACCGGACCACGATGGTGTTGGCCGCAAGGTCCCCCAGTCTCTGACAGTGTCTGGAAGCGAGACAGGAAATACCCCCCACCATGTAACCAACGGGCAGATTGTCGATGGCTCTGAGAAGGTTCCGTATGGCCACCTGGGAAAACTGGAGCTTAAGACCCTGAACATCCACGACCCGGAGCCGGAGCACCCTTTTTCCCAGGGTCTGGCCCCTCCAGAGCCACTCCAGCATGATGGAATAAGCGATGGGCAGAACGAAAACCCCGAGGATATAGAACGCCTGGCCAATCTGGATACTGATTATCGAGGTGAGGTTGAGGAATGTGGCCGCAACGCTCAGGGCGACGTTGACGCATGCCGCGTCCACCAGCCATGCCAGGAACCGGGTTGAGGGACCGGCCAGAAGGAGTGAAAAAGTCACGCCTTCCGGTGTCCGTATGGACATGGAGTTGACCTTTCCCCTCACCCTTTCCCTCCCCCGGTTTTCAGACCCGAGCGGAACAACAGGAAGAACAGAGCCGCAAGCTCAGCGGCTCCGAAGGAAATTTTTAAAGAATAAGGGAGGACGGGCTGGTGATACTGCGAAATGAAGGCCTCCACGATCCCTGCCCATCCCAGAAGGACGGCGGTGCCGAAGATGAGGGTGACCGCGTCGGATGAAATGGACCTGAACCTTTCTGAAAGGGTTCTGCCGCCGCTCTTTCCAAGAAGCACTCCAGCAAGGATCAGACCTACCTGCCCGCTGATGATTATTGCCGGGATCTCGATAACGCCGTGCGGCATCAGCCATCCAAAAAGGAAAGCGGTTTCACCAGCGCGTATATAATCCAGCGCCACCGCCCCCAGGATGGCCCCGTTGAAGAAAAGAAGGATCAAGGTCCCGATGCCGAAAGTCAGGCCCATGGCCATGCAGAAAACGGCTATCTTGGTGTTGTGGGTCATGAGATGGCTTGAAAAAGTGGCTTTGGCGCCCTTGAGTTCGTCCTTTTCCACGCGCTGTTCCTCTTCGGCGACGCGTTCGGAAGGTTCCCCCAGGAGGTGGGAGAAGGGAACCAGGATCTTTTTCGAGTCGGCGTCAATCATCATCGCTCCAACGCCGAAGGCGACCCCGAGGATTGTGGCCAGGACCGCCAGCGCGAACTGTTTTTTGTAGCGCCTGAAAGCGCGGGGAAAACTTCGGGAAAACCATGCCCAGGGAAGGAACCGGTGGGCCTTGCTCCTGTTCTCGTGGATCTCACCGAAGGCCCTCGCCACCAGGTTTTCCAGGTAGCGCCTGGTCTCCCTTTCAGAAGGCAGGCCCTCGATCTTGGACAAGCCCGCTGTGGCCCTCTGGTAAAGGTAATAAAGACGCCTGGTCTCCTTCAGGGTCAGCCTCAGCCCGGGATCATCCTCGATCCGGTCCAGCATACCTTCCAGTTCGGCCCAGAAGGCTTTTTCCTCGGCCACGAATTTTTCAAGATCAAGGATCATAGCAGCTGTCTTGCCTTTACCCTCATGTACTGCGAAACCAGCTGTGTGCTCATGGCCTCGCTCTGGAGCAAATGGAAATCCATCCCTTTGCGGTGGAGCCTGATCTTGAGCTCCTCGAGATCCTGCCACAGCAGATGGCCGGCCAGGTTCTCGTAGATGGAATCGAGGCTTTTAACGCCCTCCCCGGAAAAGAGGGGACGGGCCGCGGCCGGTCTCAGTGAATTGACCATAATGAGATGCCTCCGGTTGATGATCTCCATATCCCTTATGAAGCTCTCGGCAAGGGCCGGGTCGTCCAGGCTGGTGAGCATGAAAATCAGGGCCCTCCTTCGCAGGCGCATATTAATGAAAGAAGAAACCTCATCGAAATCGGGATTGGATGGATGAGGATGAAGGTTGTAAAGGGAATCCCGAAAGGCCCTGAAATGGGCGCTGCCGCTTCTGGCTTTTAAAAAGGTGAGGACCTGGTCGCTGAAAGTCACAAGACCGCAGAGATCTCCCTGTCTCTGCGCGACCATCGCCAGGAGATGCGCCGAGATGATGAAATGCTCCAGGAGAGGATCCTCGGTGCCGCCGTCCGGCGAGAGGTATTTTGCCGCTCTCCCGCTGAGACGAGAGGCATCGATGACGATGTATACCTCCTGTGTCCTTTCAATCTGGTACTCCTTGGTCACCGGGTGCACCCGTTTGGCCGTGGCTTTCCAGTGGATATCGCCCATGCTGTCCCCGGGGGCGTATTCCCTGAGCTTCTCAAAATCCCGCCCCTTCCCCACGGGACGCTGGGCATGGAATCCCAACCCTCCCCTGCTGAGGAAAAGCGCCGCCATTTTCCGGCGTTCGCTCACAAGATTGGGATAAACACAGATCCGCAGGCTGCAGGGAAAGACCGCCTGGCGCGACCACAGCCCCAGTGGTGATCCGGCCCGGACCAAGACCTCCCCAAGGTCATAAGATCCCCTCCTGGTGCCCACAAGGGGCCACGAGATCCTGACAGCATCCGCATCCCCGGGCATCTTCGCGGTCCAGCTCGGCACGGGGGACTCAACGGTTTCGGGCAGGTGAAGACCAAGGACAAGAAAAGGGTTTTTCCCGGAGGTGTCGGTCAGGGTAAAATCAAGAGAACCCTTCTCGTTCCGGGTGAGCCTCAGGCATTCGGGAAAATCCATTTCGATCCCTCGCAGCCGTTTCCGGGAGAGGGCCGCGTCGGCCAGCCCGATCCCTGCCAGGACAAGAAGGGGAATGGCCAGAAAAGCCGCATCGAAGGGAAAAAGGGCCCAGCCGAATGTCAGGGGCAGCGCTGTGAGCCCGAAGACCCACAGGAACCTGCTTTCCGGGATGATCATCGGGGTACGGCAACCTCCTGGAGAAGGGCTCGGATCACCTCCGTGGCCGTGGCCCCCTCGATCTCGTAATCCGGGCGGAGGATGAGCCTGTGCTCAAGGACCGGAACCGCCATCTCCTTGATGTCGTCAGGGGTCACAAAATCCCTCCCTGAAATGGCGGCATTTGCCCTGGCCGCCAGGATCAGGGATTGGGTGGCCCTCGGCCCGGCACCGACCATGATGCTCTCATGGCTTCTGGAGGCCCGGACGATATCGACCACGTATCCCTTGAGCTCATCCTTGATCAACACCTGAACGAGGACCTTTTTTAATGCTTCCAACTCCTCGTGATTGACGACCGGTGCCAGGACTCCTGATTTGAGGATCGTTTCCGGCGCCTCTTCGGTCAGGACCCTCTTTGCCAGCGTCAGTTCGTCTTCCCTTTCAGGTTCGGACATGACGATCTTCAGCATGAAGCGGTCTTTCTGCGCTTCGGGAAGGGGATAAGTGCCCTCGAATTCGATTGGGTTCTGGGTTGCGAAAACCGTGAAGTTCGCCGGGAGCGCATAGGTCTTTCTGTCGATGGTCACCAGCCGTTCCTGCATGGCCTGAAGGAGCGCGGACTGGGTCTTGGCCGGCGCCCGGTTGATCTCGTCCGCCAGAAGGAAAGAGGTGAAGACCGGACCCCGGACGAAGACAAATTCTCCGGTCTTGAGGTTGAAGATGTTCGTACCGGTGATGTCGGTCGGCATCAGGTCCGGGGTAAACTGGATGCGTGCGAAGGGGCTTCCAAGCACCTTCGAAAGGGTCCTTACCAGGAGTGTCTTGGCGATGCCCGGAACCCCTTCCACCAGGGCGTGCTGGCCGCAAAGGATGACGATCAGGGCCAGGTTGACCGCCTCTTGCTGTCCGATGATGACTTTCGCCACTTCCTTTCGTGCTCTGTCCAGGGTCCCCTGGAAACGGGTCAGGTCGGTATTCATTTCCCCTTCCTTTCAGCTAAAAGGGTGGTGATCCTGTTATAGGTCTTGACAAAGCCTCCCCTTTTTTCGGGAGCGGCATTTTCCATGTCCAGGATTTCCTTGATTTTCTGTTGACCATCGGAAGAGCTCAGGCGCTTTTTTGCGAAGCTCCTCTGCCATTCCTTCCAGCACGCATCCAGGATCCTGTCGGAGGCTATATTGCGTCGAAGAAGGTTCACCAGGCCGGAAAACTGGTCTTTTTCGGTTACCACTGGCTGTCTTTCCCCCTGTGAGCCTCCATGAGCCGGAACGAGAGGGACGGAACTTTTCCAGGCCGCGAGCAGAGCCAGAACAGCCAGGGCAGCCAGGAAAACCCAGAGCCGGTATTTCCTTACGAGAGACATGATCCCCGGGCTTTCGAAGACGCCGAGGTGGTATTCGTCGAAAACCGCCCGGGTCCGGCCTGCCATGAGCCAGGACAGCAGTTCGGGAAAGAATTGGGTTCGCAGCGCCTCATTGCTGAAAAGGTAGCTGTCCGATAAAAGTACGATGCTTCCGTTTCCGAAAGTGCTTTCAAGGATCACGGGCTCGCCGGCCACTTCGTAGATGGTCCGCCACTTCCCGTCGGTGACATCAAAGTGAAGCTTCGAAAATACCGGGATCCCTTCAGGGAGAGACGGTGATTCGACGACGAGGGATGCCCCGGCCGGATGCCCGGGGTCTTTGATCCTGGTCCACCGGACGGCTCTTACACCCCATTCGTCCACGGTTTTCTCTTTTCCGGTCTCGCCTGGACGGGATTCGTCGGTTTTTTCCGGTTCCGACTCTCCCGGGAGATCCTCCTCCTTTTCCCCTTCACCGTCCTCTTCATCTTCGGACAGACTCAGGAAATGGTCGGGACGAAGAGCCACGACGATCATGGTCCCATGTTCCGCCAGCGACTTGATCTCACTTCCCTGCTTTTCCAGGGTGAAATGCAGCTGACCGGGAATGACGCCGAGAAAAAAGACGGCCCTTTCTTCGCCTCCCTTTATCTCTTCCAGGTCAAGAAAATGCCGTCTGACCTGAACCCCGGACACGAGATCGAGGGCGTCATGAAAGGCTTTGCAGCCAAGGGGGTCCGCCCGAAGGGATGAGTACGGGGCATAGATATCCCCGGATTCGAAACGCAAGGTGAAAAGGCGGTTGATGCCAAGGCCGAGGAGAAGGAAAAGGAGCATCAATGAAAATGTTCGGAGGGCATTACGGCCGGACATGACTCATCACCCTCCCGTGGTTATCCATGAAGGAATCCAGGCCATTGGGGGAGATCCCGTGCATGCCGTACCATGTGGCCTCGAAAATATTCCGGATATGGGAAAAGGAAAAGGCCGTTTCGTAAACGCTTTGCCCTCGGCTGAGCAGCTCCCGTTCGTACTCCCGGTCGGATTTGTAATCCGCGACGGTGATCACTCCCACGGCCGCGAGGTGGGAAAGGGCGGCAAGATAAAGGGCCCTTATTGCAAGACGTGTCTCGCCGCGACCGATAAGCTCCCTGGCCATTGTCATCCATTCCTCTTCCGGAAGGGCATCGGCCCTGATCCTCTCGTCTTCCAGGTCCACGGGAGTGATGACCGGAGAATCCGGGTCTTTTTTCTTCCGGCGGGATTTTCGCCGCCTTATCAATCGTTCCATGAGGATGACGGCGGCGCAGGCGCCAAGGGCCAGCAGGAAGTAAAGCCCGGCGTAACCCGTCCCGGACCATCCTGAGGGCTCCTTCGCCTCACGGTCCTGGCCGGGGAAAAGTTTCCGGATCAGGTCTGCAAGCCAGTCGATGGCGTCTTCCACCCAGCCCGCCACCTTTTCGGTCCACTTCCGAAACCACTGGAAAAATTCGTACCAGAATCCAGAAGCTGGAGGTTCCTTGGATTCTTCGCGCGGCATCCTCCATCGGTACTCCGTCCGCCCCATGACCTCACCGACGGCTTCCTGAAGGTCCCGGGCCGTCACTTCACTTTTTTCAGGAGACGTCCCACCATCCGGGGCGGCACCGGCAGCGGCCGGACCCGAAAGGAAAAGGACACCGGCGATGATGACCATGGCCGCAAGAACGGAGCGTCGTCTGGCACGGGCGATCCTCAGTTCCGCAGCCAGATCCTCGCCGGATCTTCGAGCTTCACCATAATAACAGCGGAGGACATATACGGCCTTGATGACGGGATCGAGGCAAAGGTAGGTCAAGGCGGCGATGGTCATGAAGAAGGTGGTGTTTAACAGGTGAATCCCGCTCCGCGAGAAAACCGTCTCGATACCGAAGATGGATTTTATCAGATAGGGCATCATTATGGCTGTGGCCATCAGGTTTATCCCTATGAAGAGGGAGAAAAGGAGCAGGATCCCGAGGATCAGGTTATTCTGTACAGTCCAGAGGAGGGCCTGGTGCCACGCCCGCTTCCTGAGATCCCCCGGCCCGCCTCCCTCCAGTCCGAAAACGGTCACATTCTGGAAGAAGGCGAAACACCAGCCGAAAGGGACCGTGAAAACCAGCGCCACCGGCAGGACCACGAAGGCGAGGGGCTGGTAAACCGACTGATAAAAAACCAGGCGGTAAATCTGCCTGAAGGATATTTTGGGGGGGGGCTCCCCGGTGACCTGGATTTTCAGGCGCCGGGCGAAATCCGAATGCATGCATTTCATCAGGATATAGAGAAAGGTCAGGACCATGGCTGCCGGGAAAAGACGGCGCGAAGCGTCGACCCCGTAGCTCATGTCAGCCCAGAAAAACAGGAATCCCAGGACAAAGGGGATTGCCCCGAGATAATAACTCATCAGCAAGGAAGCGGGAGTTCGCCTCAGAAGATGGAAGGCTTCCTCGAGGATCTCAAGGGCGGACGTTTCCTTGCCGATTTTCCCGGGGGCCTTTTCCATCAGTCGTTTAGCGCAATCCCCAGATCGTTCCGTCGTGGAAGCTCGACGGCAGGCGCGACAGGGCAAGTCCAAGGTAATAGAAGAAAAGCCACAAGACGGTGACACCGCCCGCGACCTGGACCACCCTGACCGGCACCAGCAAGATGGATCTTCCCGCCGCCCTTTTCCGGGAGCTGTTTTCCAGGCAGGCAGAGCAGACAAGGCGATCCTCATGGTCGGTGAGGCATTCGCGGCAGAAGAACCGCCCGCAGGAAGAACAGCGGCCCGCGGCTTCCCTGTGAGAGTGGTTAAAGCATCTTTTCAGGGCAAGGGTATTCATGCTCACCGGACGGCGCTACCCTTGCCGGCAAAAGGCTTCCTGGATGAAGATCCTTTTCCGGAGACCTTTTCCCTGATCATGACAAAAAAGCCCAGCGCGCCGAGGATGAGAAAAAAAGCGGCACAAAAAAAGGAGAACCCTGCCATGAGCGGCATGTCCGCCAGACCCTCCTGTGCGAGGGTCGAATAATATTCCCACGCTCCATTGCGGATCATTCCGATGTTCCTGAACAGGTAGCCCATGGAAAGGACGTAGTTCGTCAGAAAAGTAACGACGAACCCGATCATAGCTGTCCACGTGATCTTCCTGATGGCGCTGGTCATCCTCCGCTGACTCTGGACAACTAACGCCGTCACGATTGAGATCAGGACGACAAGGGTGAACAGGAGGCTGAAAAAAAGGGCCGGGAAAGAAGGGAAAATAATCCAGTAAAGGTCCAATCCGGCGCTGAGAATAAGAGCGCCGAACATGATCCCGTGGACGGGGCCCGCGTTATTGACAGGCAGCCCGGAGGTTTCAGGCTCCGCGGCCGGCTCAACGGGACGCGGGGAGGGAAAATCCGCTGGAGGAAAAACTTCCGGTGGCGCAGGAGGCGCACTCCGGATCTCCTGGATCCTGCCCGGATCCACCGGTCCCTGGACCTTTTCGATGAGAGGACGGACGACAGCAAGGAATCTTCTCCTTCTCCTTGCCCTCCCCAGGGCCGGGAGCTCATGAACGGTGACGGCAGTCTGAACCCAGGTTGAGCAGGTAGGGCCGAGCCAGAGGTTGTAAATAAAAGCAATAATGAAGATGCCCGCGACCGTTCCAAAAAATGTGGACTCTCCACCGGCGGGGGGGGCAGCCGCGTTAATGGTGAACGTTGTGAAAATCAGCGCGGAAAAACCGAGGATTACGGACCAGATCTTGCCGCGGTCGGTCTTTTTCGAAATGAACGCCTGGATCTCGGAAAAGTGGAACCGGAAATATTCTTCGGTGTAGATATTGGATTCCACGGAGAGGAAATGATCCTCGCCGCGGTAAAGGGTGCATTTCCTGAAAAACCCCGATTTTTTCCCCGGCAGCCGTTTATATCTCACTACTTTTTCGTTTCCCCTGGACATCGGGCTAACCCATTAGATTCACTGCCAAAAAGCCCCACAGGCCTATCTGGACGAAGGCGATGAAAAAAGCCAGTATGAACCGGACCCTGGTGAGAGGGACAACGCTCAGGGGCGTTTTCCAGTACCGGATGCACATGAAAACGGTCAATGGCGCCGTGACGATGGTGATAAACCACATCAACACGGGAAAGATCGCCAGGTGCAGGGCGATATTGTCATAGCGCACCCTTTTCGAGACCAGTTCGGGGGTGGATTCCCTGCTGACCTCTTTTTCAAAACAGGAGGGACAGATGTGTCTGTTGCCTAACTCGATATCGCAAATTAAGCAGAGAAAGCGCCCGCAGACATCGCAGGGTACCACGGCCTCGTTGGCCGGATGGTAAAAACAGCTGGCCTCATCGGCCTTGACGGGAGACCTTTTCGGGGAGGGATCATGATGGGGCTGGTACATGGCCGGGAAGGCCTCGATACGCAGGCCTGACTTGCACCCAGCGCAAAGGACATAATCATCGATATTATAGGTTCCGCCCGGCTGGGGTTCCCCGCACTTCGGGCACCGGACGATATTCTTATGTTCCGGGTCCATGGCTATTTATAGACAACCCTGGTCCCGCAGATCCGGTCATGAAGGGCCCTTTTCTCGTCATCGAATGCGGCCATGATGTACCCAATGGCCAGGATAAGGGCGCTGATCATTTCCCCGAAATGCCGTCCCAGGGCTCTTAAGTAACTGACGCGTCCTCCGTCGGGGGTCACGACCACGAGTTTGAAGATCATCTTGCCCGGCGTCGCCCTGAATTTGCCGATAAAGAAGGTCGTGTAGGCGGCCCCCAGAGCGACCTGAAGGATATTGGACAGGATGCTGAACCCGGAAACAGCGGCAGGGCTGAAGGAGGAGGGATCCGTCGCCGCCGCCCGAAAGATGGCCACTCCAAAGGGTATGGTGATAAGAACAGACAGAATCCCTAAAAGAATGCCATCCACGAACTTTGCGACGAATCTTATCCAGAAGCCGCCGTAATGCATCCGGCCGGCCGGGGAGATGCCGGTTCTCTGCATCTGGACATATTTGGGCTTGCAGTTCGCGCAAACCATGGTGTTTCCGAAACGAACCATCTCCGTGGAGGGGAACGTCAATCCGCAGACCTTGCAGGGGAGCTCGGGGACGCCATGGCCAGGGGCCTGCTGCCCCGCCGAAGGGGGTGTCCCCTGTTGCTCCTGCACGGTGGAAGAGGGGGGGGGCTCCTTGAAGGATAAAGATTCGCCGGCCCGGGAAGGTGCATCCGGAAGAGGGCTTTCGGGCTGGGGCTGAGGCGGCCGGGATGGCCCTGGCTGCTGGGGCGCACCGCCGCCGGAGGGTACAGGCGCTGCCGGGGCAGCCGTTAGAGGTTCTTTCGGGGACTGGGCCACCGGTTCGGCCGCTGCTTCCCCTGAAGAGGGAGGCCCTGGTGGCCGGGCCGCCGAGGGTTGAGGGGTTCCCTTTGCGGATGATTCCGGGGGCTCAACGAGGGAGACACCCTCGGTTTTGTGGAGCCGCAACCGTTTCCCGCAGGTCCTGCATTTGACGATCACACCTTGATCCGGGATCTTGGAATCATCCAGGCGGCCTTTCGTCTGGCAGTTCGGGCATTGAACAACCATCGCTCCCCTCCTTTACCGGAATGATTGCATGGAATTTTAATAGGATCCGCCGATTCCCCCATGTCAAAAGTCCATTCATGTTAACGGAAAAAAGGTCTTTGCCGCAACCGTGGCTTTCCCCGTTCGGGGAAAAATTTTCCGGGGTTCCGGGCGGAAAGTACCCGGTGCAGGAGGAAATCGGGGGAAGGGTGGAGAAGGTGTGGAAAAGAGGGATAAAGGGATAAATGTGAATTCACCCATCACCCCTTTACCCATTTCGTCTCACCCTTATTACTGGATTCCGTGTCCTTT
>Ga0272443_10003011_pt1 | contig 20514 bp, 20 predicted proteins | sample SSMAcet12_FD_193581 | JGI IMG/M metagenome (GOLD analysis project Ga0272443, IMG submission 193581) | Marine sediment archaeal communities from Little Sippewissett salt marsh, Falmouth, MA, United States - SSM-Acet-12 | ecosystem: Environmental > Aquatic > Marine > Wetlands > Sediment ... | reverse complement strand
TGAATTCAGACCATCCCAGCCCCTTTGCCGGGTGCATCGACAGCCGCAGACACTCATCGGTATAGCTGGCCCACACTCCAGACCCGGAGTAGTCCCAATCGTACACATATATGGTGAAGGTCGTGGTCGAAGTGTTGCCAAGCCTGTCTGTCCACGTCAGCGTGACCTCGTACTTGCCGGGTGCGGTATAGCGGTGGTCAGACTGCCACTCCTCTGAGTACGTGCCATCTCCAAAATCCCACTGTACATCGACATCACCCTCTGGCGAAGTCTCAAAGTGCGTGTCCATTGGCCCCACACCAGAGGACGGTGTGGCCGTTCCTGATACTGCCCCCATCCCGAAGTAGAACGCCCCCGGCCCCTCGCGGCTGTTTGACCCGAACCCGTGGTCATACCCCGTATAGTCAGCAGAGTGCCTTTCCCCAAAGAACGTGGAGTACCGCAGCGTTCCTTCCCTTATGGAAGACACGCTTGTGGGCAACTCAGCATCAAGCGCAACCTCAAACACACAGTCAACAAAGGTGACCTTGGAAGGAAACCTAACATTCTCCAATACCTCTGCCTGTGTTTTCCCAACAAAATAGCAGCGCGTAAAAACAACTGTGCAATAGCCAACAGCATCATAGCCCAACAATATACTGCCGTTAATGATACAATCATTGACGTAGTTTTTGGTAAGACCGCCCTGATAAGAAAAATCAAGCACCGGAGCATTAAAAGTACAACCATTGAAATAAAGACTGCCAACCTTGTAACACCCAAACAAAAGAAGCGACGCATCATAGAAATAGCAGCACTCCCATGTATATCTTCTTCCGTCTATGTTGGTCTTTACTGAGCCAGTTATGTCGCCGAATGCGCCACGCCGAGTCTTGAGATTGGTTCCGTTGTTGCCCCCGCCAATGTAGTCGAATGGGCCGGGAACCCTCCACACATCATATCCGCCCGCGACAGGGCCGCCCCAGCCATCAAGGGTTTGGTTGTCGTTTGCTATATAAATATCAACATCTGCACCAGAATATGTTCCGTATTGACGGAATATGGAACCAGCGGCTTCCCCGCCGCCCTCAACGTGCGACAACCACTCTGAAGCAGTCCAAGGATCTGCGCTGGTGCCGCCATGTGGGCCGCCGGTTGCGCTAAAGTCTGCGTAGTAACTAGCCATGCCTATATGATCCCTGTGGCAATTTTCCCGCACCAGTACATTTCTTGTTTATCATCGCAAACACTGAATCCCTGCCAAGCGATATCCCCCACGGCTTCTTCTGCCTTTCCCATGCCCAATCCACTACCCGCTGAGGAATCCCATCACTTCCCACGTAGAAACAAAAGAAGTCCCGCACCTCCCCTCTTACCGGAAAGCGCGTTTTCTTCCCGCTAACCTCACCCTTCCACCGGCAGTCGAAGTCATGGTACAGCCACCCAACCCTCTTGGTGCCCTCGTGGAATCGCACAATGTCACTCATCACCCGCCATCTGTCCACCCCGTCTGGCAGCATCGACCGTTCAAACAACCTCTCCATCTCATCATCAAGAGAAGTTATCACCTCGTCAAACGTATGTTCCGGCACTGGCTCATCACCAAGCCACACACCAAAAGTCTTCATTCCGTCAATCCCCACAGGTACAATACCCCGTCCTTGTATGCAGAAGCCGTGGCCCGCACCCACCCCCGGAGGTAGTTCATCACCAGTTCATAACCCTCCTGCGTTTCGGCAAGGTTCGGCCCAAACGTAAACCCGTCAAACACCCGCACTCCCGGCTCTGATGTGACAACTATCTGTTTCCCCGTATCCACATCTACTATTGACCCCCAATCCAGTACACCAATGTTAGCCTCCTGCGGCTGCATACCGTTCAAGACATTGATAAACTGGCCGGTACTAGGTACACTAAAGGGAGTAGATGTATTCGTCGGCCCAGCATATGCGCTTTTTGCGCAATAAGCAACAATTCTATTCGGGAACTCCTCAAGCGACTGTATTGCATCATTTACATCCTCATTGTACTGATACCCCGCAAAGTAATACCCCGCAAGGTACTGGTATTCCGTCGGAAGCTGCGTGTAGTAGAACCGCTTGGCCCCCCGGTTCCCAGAGAACATCCACCCCGGCATCACTCTGCCAATGTTTCCGTTCGGCACCCGTTCCCACAAGCGGTTTTTCATTGACAGGAACTTAATCCGTGACCGCACAACCGCATCGTCCGTGCGGTCGTTGAAGTTTCGATATCGCGGTGCCCACGTCACGCCCTGAAGTACCCGCGTGCCCGTGTCCCATACCCGCACATGGTTGCAGTCAATCACCTCTCGGACAATCGACCGATACCCACTAGACCAATGGATGGTTGTGCCGGGAGTTAGGTCACAGAACCCGTCCCCGCCACCCTCCCGCGTGATAACGTCGCCGCTCTGAGTAGCAACCGTAAACTCTCCATCGCCAATCGCCGCCGCCTGATATTCTTTCTGGTCTTCGACGTAAGGCGCCCTGCTTACCGTAACGTGCGTCTCGTCTATGTACGTGGCAATGGTATCCCTGTCACCATCCTCCCACACCAGCGGGCTTCCCACATCAGCCGCCTCAAACTGGCCCCTGTGCGCAGTTACCGTGCCGTCCACATCCTTGGAGGCGTAGAACGCTGCACACGTTCTCAGGTCATACAGCCACACGTACCGCTCGGTGTCGTTGCCCTCGCCCGTCACAGGGTCGGTGCCGTTGACCCCCACATCCTGTGTTCCGTAGATAGAGAAATGCGTATAGCACTCGTGTGGAGTCCCATCATCCTTGAGGGGAACCCGCAAGAGCGTTATCGTACTCGGCTGTGCAAATATCTCCGTCTCGGGAGTGGAGCCAATGATATTCGTGTACACGGCGCTGGATATGTCCACCGTTCCCGTTCCGGCACCGATGCTGTCAAGCGTACTGCCGTCCACATCGCCCGACGTAAGCTCAAACTGTCCATCGTCATTGTAGATGCAGGTGGAATCGGGCCAGTAAATCTTCATCACCTTCTGAATCCGTGCCGCCACATCATCCATTGTGCCTACGCCAGTGAAGTCAATGTGCAACATGTGTTCCCGGCCATTTATCGAAATCTCAAATGACCCATCCTCCACAATGCTCCACACGCCCACAGCATCCAGCGCGGCATTTACCACCGCCGTTCCCAAGAGCCTGCCACGGGTCTTGGTATTATCCCCAATGCGATACCGTGTCCACACCTCGCCGTAGTCCTGCTTGTTGTCATCCACGGCATTCGGGCCAGCCTCAGTCTCAATCTTGGCACCCGTTGTCCCCCGGTTCCGAAGCGTGGTCTCTCCCGTGAGCCGCATGGCACAGTAAATGTACCGCCTCCCGTATGGAAGCTCGTCGGTCTTCACTACGCTGTCCACGGGCTGCGCGGGGGTGTTGTTGTTAAAGCGGTAGAACCGGGGGATTACGGTGTCTACCACCAGCCTGTACGTTCCATTGGAATTGAAACACACCACGTCGTTGTCAAACTCATCAAACGTGGAGGTGGAATTGTTCGGCGCCAGCGGCGGGTCTACGCACACCAGCCGCGTCCAACCACTCATCTCAAGATCGTTTGCAACGTAGAAATTCGTGCCAAATTGAGCAACAATCAGGCGGTTCTCTTTGTGCTGTATCCACCCGTTGTGTTTACCCCTCAAGTGACAGTCGTACTCCGTGTCCCGGTCAAACTCGTCCCGCGTCTTAACCTGTGTTGCACTAATCAGTTCAACAATCTCATCGTTCCTGCCGTCTGACCACACCCAGTAGTTGGATATGTCATCCAGCGTAAAGCCCGCGTCAGCAGACGTGATGGTGCGCCCCGACTTGCTGCCGGTATAGTGTGTTCTGCCGGGAAGGTGCGGAATGGCGTTGTCCCGGTACATCCGCGTTCCGAACCGGCCCTGAACCCACCGGGGGTATGCCACGGCATTAACGAGTTTGTTAACAGCGCCATCGGGCCATACCGGCGGCCCATCCATCATTCCCAGGGTGAAGTTCTCCCACTCCCTGTGGATCTGACGGTCGCCCTGCTCTTTGCCTCTAGGCTGCTGCGTGATACGCGGCATTAACATGCCCTCGCGGGTGTCTGATTAGTCTCGGACGGGGGATTGTGATTCATGTCGCCCCAATACTCTATCCTCATGCGCTCAACCCATTGGAGCCACGGGGTGATATCCCCGTACTGCATATATTTAATCCGCGCAATACACCCGTCGATAAACAGCAGCTCGTATGGCGGTTCGATGTCGTGTTGAACACTCAGCGACGTAATGGATGTTGGCTCCACCCAGTAGGCCGTGTAGTATTTACTTGTAGTGGTGCCGGGGTCAGAACGAAATATCACATTGGCATTGGAAGAATTTGTCTTCCGGCTTGGCGTCACCGGAACCTCAAAACACTTCTTCCCCCCGTATGATATCTGATGATACTCCCCGTAGTCATCCGAAGACGGATAGGTACTCTTCGCCTTGAAGAATACCGACTTCAGCATTCTTGCATTATCCGGCAGGTCATACTGGTACGTGCCGGAAGTGGTCGAGAGAAGAGGCGGGAATCCAGTAGTCGTATCAATGTACTCGTTTGCTTGGACGTTCCCGCTCTTCATCTCTCGATTCACCGCATCAATGACAGTAAGCGTGCCGCGTGTACCAGTTTTGGTCCACTCGGACGCCTGCATTGATATGAGTTCAGCTATTTGACGGGTTGTGTACATAGCTCGTCTTTCTTAGCCGAGATAAGCGGTACAATTTTTTCCTTGTATTCCCGACTGAGCCAATAGTTCTTCGCCTTCTTCTTCATCTGTGCAATAAGCTCAGCCTGCTCAGCATGTACAGCTTCCTTGGCCCGCTTGGTCAATGCAGCATCATCTGCCTCAATCTTACTAACCTGCTCGTCGGGCTCCGGCATTGGCTCTGACGGAACCGTCGGCTGCGCCACTGTCCGTGGGGGAGCGGGTGTTTTCTCCTGCCGATACAACTGCCCCTCCAGTTCGGCAACGCGCCGTTTCAACGCCTCTTCCTCAGACTCAATGTGCCCCTGATGCTCGGGCTGTGCATTTTCGGAAGCAGCATTGCGCACAGGAACAATCTTCTCGCTTGCCGCAGCCACCTGTTCCCGTATATCGTCCTGCCGAATTACCCACTTGCCATCCCGATGGGCTGACGCAAGGGCGGCCATGTTTCTCTCAGTAGCAGGAATGTGAATCATAACGCCCTCAAAATCGGGGTGATCCACGAAATCGGCAAAACGGTCTTTGATTACCACCGCCCGCCGCTGACGCCGTCGCCCGCCATCAGTCACATCCCTGATGTCAAGGTCAAACGTATCCCACCCACCAACAGTATATCGCCCAACGCCCTTGTTTGTTGCCTCAAGAGTGATGGGCCGATACCGCTTATCGGTACGGGCCTGTGCCAGAGCAAGCTTCTCAATCACGTTCATCCGCTCCCAACTGTCTTCCGCAAGCACATCTCTCATCTGCTGGTTCATAATGCTCCCCTATACGAGGTTGAGTGGTGGGGAGGGGCACCTGCCCCTCCCCGGTTACAACTAGTTGCTCACGTCACCACGCGCCCAAGCACAGACGCACGAGTAACGCTGTTCCACGGTCGCGGCAGTCGGCGTCGCGGCGTCGTACCAGCGAAGCTGGACACCACGCTCACCAAACGCACCCTTGCCCTCCCACTTCTTGTAGTTGTAATCGTCATACTTGTGATGCAGTTTGACGGGATACAGATCCACAAGCGGAGCCTTCCCAAGGAAGAACCCAACATCGCGGGCACCCGAAGAGGTGTCGCGCCCATCGTTGTTGCCAGGCTCGACGTATCCGGGCGTCAGGGTGAACGGAGAAGCCGAACCGCTAATCGACAGGGTCGGAGCCCTCTCGTCCTCAACGAGGTAGATATTCAGCCACTTCCCAAGCGCCGCCCCCTCGGGGAACATGTAGCGCTCGCTGTCACTCCAGCGATGGGTCGGGACAAAGTATCCGCTCGCCGTGGAATCCGAACGATCCAGATCCAGAATGTGGAACTTCTGGGCACTCGGAATCGTCAGGACAAAGCCCTTGCCACCAGGCAGATCCAGCGGCTCCCAACGCTGCGTGGTCGCACGGTGATGCAGTGCGGTCAGATAGCGAGCGTCGAGGTTCGCATTCGCACCAGTACCGGCAGCAATCAGCGCATTGGCAATGTTGTCAGTATGGGTCTGGAGGGTGGTGCTGTACGCAGGCTGGTTCGCGTCCGACACGTTCTTCACGTACCAGTTGTTGTTCCATGCCTGTGTAACCGACACCGGGCTACGGGTCAGGTTACGAGAATAGCGCTGGAGGAGTGCCTGCCTGTAATACAGACCGGCCAGCTCTTCCATGAACGCACCCAGTTTCTTCGTGGCAAAGTCCATGTTCTCGCCATACGGCTTGGTGCCCGAAGAATAATGGATACCATAGTTCCACACAGCCACAGCATGGCTGAACTCATTGTAGTAGGCATCCATGCTCTTCTCGCGCAGGGTTTCCTCAAAACCAATCTGGTTCTGAAGGTCGCCCTCACGAGGAGTGTTCTGAAGCGCGTTGGAGAATCCGAGAGTTATCGTGCGGTAGCCGTTGTTCGCTTCCGCATTAAACTCCATCGTGAGCGAGTTGCCGGGAATGTCGATGTTGCTCGTGTGGTCGAAGATCGTCCGCAGAGACGAAAAGACATCCCTCTGAAGCGACTCGTTGTACAGCTTCGTGTCCCAATACTGCCGAATTAGATTGGCATTAATTTGGGAAGGAGTTGCAACAGCCATTGTTAAGCTCCTGTACTAAGTTGTGTCATGCCTAGACTAGACATTAGCTCCTCTACCTCCCCCATCGCTTTTATGCGGTCATCTGGACGCATTGAAGACATGTTAGCCTGTAGTTGGGTGATACGTGTCTGAATCTGCTCGGGGGTTGCCGATGGCCCCTCTTCTTTCGCACGAGCCTCCGAAGCCCCAAGCGATTGCGGTGCTGACTGGCGCTGCTGAATCACATCCACCGTCTGCTCAACGGCTTTTGCAACCCTCTCGTTTGTCTCTTCGAGATCAACGCCATCCCGCGCCTTCTTCAAAACATATGCCTCTTCAAAGTTTGGCCGCCCAGTTGTCTTATCCACAAAGTTATGAGACAAGGCAATCCTCTCAAGCTCAATGAGCATGGCATGTTCCTTTGCCCCACCGGGGGGCGTAAGAGCATACCCGTCCAAAAGCTGTACCGCATCCGAAACACCGTTGAAGTAATCTGCAACGAGGTCACGGTTTTGGTACGCGGGATTCTGGCGCTTCAGGTATTCCACCTGAGACGCCCACTCGCTGTACTTCTGGTCGTTCTCACGAACATCATTGATACCAAACTCCTTGTGGCTTCTCACAAAGTCGTTGGCTGCAACAAACGACTCCTGCCGCTGACGCTCTATCCGCTCCTGCTCCTGGCGCTGTCGCAACTCAGCCTCAACCCTCTCTTGCGCAGACTTGTTAATTTCCCTGATCCGAGACTCGGCAGCCTTCACAGACTTTTCCTGCTCTGTCTTCAGCCACTTAATCTTCTTGTCTGCAATCAGGTTGTCGCGCTTGCGAACCTTGTCAAAGTATTTTGCAACTTCGTCAGCATCAGCAAATTCGCCCGGCTTATCAACCTCTGGAATCTCGGCCTCAAAATTGGGTTCCTCTGCCTTTGCAGGCGCGGGCTGCGGTTGGGCTGTCGGTGCCGCTGGCACTTCCTTTGCCTTCTCCGCAAGTTTCGCCTCCAGTTCTGCAATCTTTCTGTCTGCGCTGGTGGCGTCGTTTTTCCACCGCTCAACAGCCGTCTGCATTTTCTGAAGGTGTTCCTTTTGGTTTTTGGCCTTGACAATGATGTCCCTTGCGGACGCAAACTCGTCCCCAAGCTCTTCCTTTGCCGTTGCCATCAGTTCCCCAAAGTTCTTAAACTGAACCGGCGCTTCCGGCTCTTCCTTCGGGGGCTCTTCCTTCACCTCACCGAGGCTTGGTTCCGGTGTCTCCACCGGCTTTTCCTGAGTGTCCTCAGGCTCCTCAAACGCCACCATCTCATCAATAAGCGTCTGGGGGTCAGTGGTACTAGTGTCGATGTCTCCCGAAGCCAGTTTCGCCTGAAACTCTTCGGGGGTCATCTTCTTTTGCGGCTCAGCCTGCTGGGGCTGCTCCGCAGTCTGCTCTTTCTGGCTCTCTGCCATTTGTTACCCCTTGGTTGTGGGCGACACTATCTCCTCGCTAGTGTCAGGCCCGATGAAAGTTCTGGTTGTTCACCTGATAGCTGTGGTACGCTTTCGCCGCCTACCGGCAACGGCCCCCCAGGACTTGTTGGAGCGCCACCGGGCTCAGGGGCCCCTCCGCCGCCCGGAGGACCGCCAGCAGGTTGTGCCGCTGCCCGAGCCTGCTGCTTCATCACTTCCGCATTGGCAATAGCAGCCTCGGTCTCACTCTGCAATCGACGGCGATCCAACGCAACGGATTCTATGGCCTCTTGCTTTTTGATCTCATCAAGGTCAAGAGAATTGACCACGTTTTCCATGAAACTCATACTCGTATTCGGTGCCAACTGTGCGAAGTGCTGTGCCAGCGTGGCGTTTAGCTCGCGCTGCATCAGCCTGTTGTTCACACCAGCGGGTGCCTCGGAGATAACCACCCGGTGCCGCGCCAGCCCCGAGAAGTCATTGACCACCACATCCTCACCGTTGCCGAGGGTGACGGGGTTGTTGATTGTCATCTTCCGCAACCCCTTACCGTCGGTGAATGTCCTGCGCCCCTTGGAATAAAGCTGCTTCGCCATGAAGAAATACGCCTCACCAAGGTCGTTCCAAAGCTGTCTCCGAGACGCCAGCATGGTGGACTGCATGGTTTTTGCAACCTCAACCTTGTGGGCAAACAAAATTCCCGATTCGCCCGAACGCTCCGTGCGCCCCTCCGACGCGGCGGGCTGCGGAACCAGCCTGTCCATGAGGTCAACCATCTCGTTTACAATGCCGAAAAGATCGGGGGGTATCTGCTGCTTCCCAACCTCCTGCACCGCATTCGGGAACTGCCGTGATGCCCCCGCCTTCACGTAGCTGACGGCCTGCGGGTTGTTGCGGTTCTTCACGAAGTCATCCATCTTCTTCTTGTCCATACCGAAGATGGCCGCGTCCACCATGAGGTGACCGTTGATTGACGTTTCCGCAGCAAGGGTGATAGTTGATTGGCGCTTGTTGATTTCCACCTGTGCGTCCCGAAGCTGATCCACCATCGGAACGGGCTTGCCGTTCATCCGCGTGGTAGTCCACGGAAAGTAGGGCAGGCGCCCAAGCTGAAACTCATCCTTATAGTCATCCAGAGCGTAAGACAAAGAAAGACCGGGAGCAAAGGTATAAGTGTAAGCCACGTTATCATGGAGGGTGATTTTCTTAATATCCTCGGAGCCGATACCATTCTTAATGGCGAGGTCTTTCTTCTGCTCATCACTCATCCACTCCCAGAAAACAGTTCCGGTTCGTGCGTCAAATTCCCGGTCAATTTTTTCTTTCTTCAGGTAGTTGTGCTGCACCACCAAATAGAGGTTTCCGTGACGGTGCGTAACATCATCTACGTTGCGGTTCCAATCGACATTCTTCTTTGCCTCGTAGTTGTTCCCGCCATTTGCCATCAGCCACTCTTCCCGGCTGATAATGTCACGCTTCATCGGCCACCGCTCCTTGATTTCCTCCATAGTCATCAGGGCCAGTGTCCAATGGTTCTTCATGTCTTTGCTGCTGGTAGTTATCCAGTCGGGGTCATCAATGGTGGTGCCGGGAGGCATACACTCAATGGCGATATTGCCCATTGGCGAGGCGGGGAAGGTGTTCTTCACGTACATTCGCAACGTGCCGCGATACACCAGCCCAAGCGTGGTAACCATCGAGTCCTCAGCCTGCCAGTCCATGAGTTCCTTGTCGCTCATGTAGGCTTCCTGAAGGGCCATCGTCAGTTCTGTCTGTGATTCATCGTCCGCAACAAATGTCGCATCGAACGGGTTGCGTATGATGCTTCCGGCAATGCCGTTGATTTTGAGCCTGAGAAGGTTATACTGCCCAAAATGCGTAAACTGCCCGTGGTCTACACCACGAGCCTCTTGCCTGAGAAATGACTGTATGGCTCCGGGCCATTGGGAATTGTCCACCCCACAGTACATCCGTAGGTTTTCAAACTCTCGCTCGCGCTCCCTGCGCTGTGCCTGCTTGGCAGACAGCCATTTCCTGTAGTGCGCCATCAGCTTTTCATCATTGGCACGCACATACTTCTTTCTCTTGCCACCCAAGTCGAACTCGAAAACCTGTTCTGTGGGTATGTCTACCATGCTATCCTCGCTGTCCAACTACCGGATATAGTTGCGCCTCAACGATAATCTTTTTCTTGGGAATCCGTATGGTGCATCCCCCAGCAGCGTTCCACGTAAGATGGCATTGCGCATGACAGGAAGAGCAATACAGAATCTCCCGTTTGCTGGATTCAATCTGATCCACAAACTTAAGCGTATTAGCGCACGGCTTGGTGCCGCCGTTTCTGCGCTTGTTCGGACATCTGATTTGATACCAAGTCATAAAGAAAGGGCGTCAAGCTATGGCTTGAACGCCCTTGTAGCTATATTGGTGAATGTTTGCCGAGGCTAAACAGCCTCGCTATACAATATAACACAAATGACTAAGGAAGGCAAGGGTAAAGTGTATCTTTATGATACTAGGCGTTAATAAACATCCACGTCCTATCGTCATCCCATTGGCCCACAAGCACCAGCTTGTGTCTGAGGGATGCACCCTTGCCAGGAATAGCCCAATCTGGGTAGTGTTCGTCCAGTAAGGTTCCTATGCCGGGAGGCACGTTTACCTTTCCGCCACAAAAGTCCACAGACACAAGCGGCTCGTATGCAGAAAGGGTATTTCCCTTCAAGAACGTGGTATATTTGTCCAAGTCCTGCCCACGATTGGGAAGCATTTTGTACACATCGGGCTTCATGCCTATCTTTTTCAGCCACCGGCCTCCCTTGCAATGCCACAAATAGCCCTTCCACGGGAACATGAACCATACGCAGCTCTTGGCCCCGCCGTGCTCCTTGATTTGCGACCGCAGGGATAGCCACAGAAGCCGCCCCGTGTCCTTCCGGGCCGCTCGGCGGTGGCGGTACATGAACATGTTCTGTGCTCTCAGCTCCCCATAAAACGCCTGTTCCTGCTCCTCTGTTATCCAGTCCGCTCGCACACACACGTCAGTATCGTCATCGTGCTCAATGAGGTTCTTCTCGCGGGCAAACCCCAGCAGCGTTCCAAACCCGACAAACATAGAGTGCCCAATGCCAACCCGCTCACCGCAAGCAAATATCTCCAAAAGCTGCTTGCCAACAACTTCCCTATTCATGCCACAACGCCCCAATTAGAGTGTTTATCCTGTCAGCGGCGGTGGATATGTTGACCCTCTTCCGCACCTCACGACTGCGCTTGGCTGCCGAATAGAGGTGCGCAAACGGCATTGCCGAGTCCACATGTGCCCAGAACTTGCGAACGGGAGCCATTTTGATGCTCAGGGAGGGGTAGTGGTGATGCGTAGACTCCATTGCAACCACCGGAAGGCCACATGCCGCCATCTCTATAAGTGCCCTTGGGGCAGAGTCATAGGCAGTATAGGGTACAATTCCAACCTGGCATAGAGAAATACGAGAGGGCATTTGCATCCTATCCACTCTCTCTTGTACCACATTGTCTGGTACAGTGTACCCGGATGAATAGCCCAGATGCAGTAGCTTATAGTGTTTGGGGCAGGTATCATAAACCCACTTGATGTTCTTTATTTTGGCCTGCTGTCCATTGGCAATGTAGCACAGATCGTACACCTTGTTCACATTCCGGTGAACAAAATGCGGTGCCGCAGGCTTCTCCCACAGTTGAACCGACGCATTAGGATACTTCTTGCGCACGGCTTGTTGTTGTTGTGGATCGTCCACGAGGGCCAAATCATAGTCCCCGTCCGGCATGTACCTTTTGCCAGCACCGTAGTATACCCGCAGGGCACCGCCAAACCGCCGTAGGACGTGTTTGTACTGAGGGAAACCACCCCGGCATATGATAACATCAGGTCGGTAGTCAGGCAGCTCAGAACGCTTAAAATCGGGTATCCAGCGCTCAACCAATCCAGGCCCATACTGGTGTACCCTGTCACCCCCCCAGTACCACAACTCAACCACTTCCCCAAGGCCAAACGCCAAGTGTGTCCACATGTCGCTTGATTCGGCCAATGTACGCACCTGCTGGGTGCGCTTATCGACCTTGCCTCTGAGAAACAAATACTTCACTCAAGCGCCCCCATCAACTCCTTGGCAAATTCCGTGTTCCTGTCCACCACCCGCTCGGTATACGAAGCCATGTGGGGCGTTCCGTAGAACCTGCACCCCTCATCGTCAAACAGCCCGTTGTACGGCTCGGGATCATGCACGTCAGCATAGTACACCCCGTCCGTGTCCATCAGCCAATCATACATGGCATCCACGTCCACAATGTCACCACGGCTGGTGTTCACCACCGCCGCCCCGTTCTTCAGCCACGACAGCTTCTCCGCGTCAATGAAGTGGTGATTGTACGCCACAGATGTACCAAGATTGATACACTTGGCCGGTATGTGAATGGTCACAATGTCTGCTGCCCGTGCAAACTTCTCAAGCTCGTTAGGCATGGAGCTTTTGATGTCATACACCATTGTCCGAGACGACAGCCTGGCCTCCACCTTGGAGCCAATGTGCCCATTTCCAATCACCAGAATCTTCTTGTCCACCAAGCTGCCCCGCCTGTAGCGGTGCCACTCACCCAAGTCTGACTTGTCCAACGTGGCTGCGTGCATGATAAAGGCCACCGTCAACTCTGCCACGGCTTTTGATATCTCTTCTCTTACCCCCATTGAGGGGAACCATACCCTTACTCCCCGTTCGGCAATCTGTTCAAGGGGTAGGTTCTCGCTTCCAATCCCGGCACGGTACATGTACTTCAGGCTGGGAAACTCGTCCAAGTCCACCTTCCGTGCCCCCTGAAGAAGCATCACCGCATCCTGTTTCTCACAGTTGCTTTCAATCTCACACATGGCCGTGTTGCAGTACACATTCATTACGACCTCCTGAACCCCCTGAATGGGGCATTTTCAAAGTACAATGCTCTCATTGCCTCAATCGCATACCCCGCATTGGAGGCAAGGTATGCTAGCCCCAGCGGAAAGACACCTATGTAGTCATCGTTATCATACGATATCAGCAAGACCCGCATAATATTCCTCATACACGGTGGGGGTGATAATCGTTGGTTTCAACTTGGCCAAAATGTCCCACTTGCACCGCTCTCGGTCAAGGCGTATTTCCATAGTCGTTTCATCACCGTCTTCTTCAAAATGTTCGCCCCCCCCGGCATGGACGCTGAAACCGTCCATTCCAGCTATCCATATCTTTGCCGCCCCCATAGCTACCGCAACCCCCATCATCACACTGCCGACATCACAGGGAGAAACATCGACAATCCCATTCTCAACCGACAGGCTGCCCCGCTTCGCCGTGGGATACCTTCCCCGATAGTAAACCCACTCGTATGCACGCCCACCAATCTTCTTGGCAATGACCACAGGGGAGATATAGCACCCCAACAACAGCATTGTCTCTTTGGGTACAATCTTGTGATGCCAGCAAAACTTCTTTCTATTAGTAAACATATGGTATTGGGCCGGAAACGGTATGCTGTTACAGGCAATCACCACCTTGTTTTGCCCAAACTCCCGCACCCTGTCCCAATGGGTCTTCATGCTTTTACCAGTAAGCACCAACAGAACATCCTTGCCCCGATGCCTGTCACAAAACACCGGCCTAATGAGCCTTGGGTACACCTTTTTTGTTGAGCCTGACAAGTGCTTCCTCTGCCAATTTCTTCAAATTAAGGTCATCGTCTCGACGTATCACCTGCTTCCCCAGCAGCATATCGGAGTCTCCCACTCCCGGCAAAATCCACGCATCTCGCCTGCAAAGTCTCCACAGCTCAGTACCGGGAAACGGCTGGGCCAATGACAGCGAGTAGCTGTCCACATCGATCTCCTCGGCATATCGCAAGGTGTCGTGTATCTGTTCCTCCGTTTCGCCCGGAAGACCAACTATAAAGAATGCGTGAACCCTGAAGTAATCCTTGGCTATCCCAATAGCCTTCCGAGCCCACTCCAAATCTAGACGCTTTTTGATGATTGTATTCAGAACATAGTCGTTTCCGCTTTCGACAGCAAAGGTCATCTGATAGAACCCCGCATCCCGCATCTTCCTGAAGTTCTCACGAAGCTTCTCCTCGCTCTTGGTGTAGAATCGTATACCAGACGGGTTACAAAGGTGTATCTTCAGCGGAGCAAGCCCATCACAAATCTCCAAAAACCTCTTCCTTTCCACCCCCATACTGTCATCACAGAATTGAACCTCCTCGATTCCCATCTTTTCAACCGCTTCGGAAATCTCTTCAACAACACGCCGAGAACTCTTGGGCCGAAATCTGTTTCCAAAGAATTCCGTTGTTGAACAAAAAACGCAGTGCTCCGGACAACCCCGAGATGTCTCATAGAGTATGGTTTTGCGACTCATCGGAAATGGGTTCTGTGGGAGTGCCTTGGTCCAATATTTCTCCATCGGCAACAACCCCCAGTCAATCTTGGGGCTGGAATCCAAATTCTCCAACCTGCCAAGGTCAAGTATCTCCGGTATACTATTTATTCGACCCACCACATCAACTATCTTCCGATCCGCTTCGCCGCAGACAACTGAATAGAACCCCTCCCTGCTTACCTTTCTCGCATTCAAGCTGGCATGGTTCCCACCAATAATGATGGGAATATCCAAATGCAGCAGGTCAAAACAAATGGCCCTCACGAGGGGGTACTGGCTGGTGGTAAGGCATGTAAGTGCTATCATGTCGGGGCTGAATGCTTCCACCCTCTTCCGGATACCATCGGGCATCAGCCCATAATAATCTGTTTCCTCGTCAAATCTGATGGTCTGATCAATATCCTCAATCACGCTGTCCAGATACAACACTTCGTGCCCTGCCCGCGAAAGGGCCGTGGCAAGTATCGCCAATCCCAAAACCGGTTGGGCGCGGCGATGTACGTTCTTGGACATCTCACTTTGTGGAGAGTGGAGAATACGATACTGTGGGGCAATAAGGACTATACGCATTTGATTTGCGGCACCTGAAGTAATAGTGAATAACGATTATAGGACACGATTTCAATTTGGTCAAATACCTCTGGGTGGTCATAGAAGAATCCAAGTATCTTCTTCGCCCCCACATGGACATCGTTGAGATTGGGTTTCTTAAATTTTCCTTTCCGCCCCCCCACGCGGCGTAGTTGGTTTTTCCCAAGGTAAAAATATCGATAGTCGTACAAGTCAATACCAAGCAACACCGCCCGTCGATATCCCTTTTTGATTGCCCAGCCCAAGGCAGAGTGGGTGTTGCTGGTTTCCTGTGACCAATGAATCTTACCCAAATCCTCCGTCTCCCACTCCTCGGTACGAACCACCCGGTGCTCATTGGGCAAACCACCGGACAGTTCAGATTGCCAATCGGTGGCCAGAAAAACGGTATCCCCATAGCGCGGGGTGCGTGCCTGTACCCCATAATTCTGATACGCCTGCTGCTTATTCTTACCCAACTTCTTCTCGTGTTTGTCCCAGCGAATCCCTCCTACAAGCATATAGGTAGGGCGTATCCACGTCTGCCATATAAACCAGTTAAACCCAATGGAGTCGTACTGCCGAAGGCGCTCCCACTCGGGTTCCGAAATCTTCGTAAGACTCCAACCGGAGCCATATATCAGGACGGTATCTGCCACGGCTTCCTTGCCCCCACCAAAACCACATCGCACAACCCTAAGGCCGCAGCTATTCGTCTCTGCGCCTGCTCACGATAGGCCCCTCGCCCCAACACGCTGCGGGCAACACGCACACGGTTTGAATACTTCCCCAAGAAGACCGATAGCGCCTGCACCACATCTACCTCGTCAGGAAAATCGCGCACCACCCCCAACGACACACCAATCGCCCGTATATCCCCACTGCGCTTCAAAGACAGATAAGCCTTCAAGAGTTTCCCAGACCAAACACCGTGCATATAATACACATCAAGCCAATCCGTCTGAAGCTGCCCCAGAGATTTCTTAAAATCCTTATGGAGTTGGCGCTCTGACGTTGCCTCAGATTTTGAGCACAGATACAAATCGCTCCTCGCCCCCCCCAAGGTCTCCCCGATAATCCGTTCGCTCTGCCCATAGTTTCGGGCAGTGTCGATAAAATTTCCCCCCGCTGCCACATATACTTCCAATGTTGCCCTGCACGCCTTCTCGTCCACGGGGCGAAACACCTTGGCCCCAAACCCGGCAGTTCCGAGCCCTATCCGAGAAACCTCCCACCCAAGCGAGTCAAGCCGCCGCTTTTCCATATTTCCTCAACCACCATTCTATTTGTCCCAACTGGAACTCTGAATCTATGTCCAAACCACCATCGTTCACTATTGGATAAATTCTACCCGCCAACCACTTCTGGGGCATCTGGCCATCTTCAATGTGCTCTAGCCCGTGGGGGCGAGCAATACCAACACAACAGTCATAGAAATAGCAGTCTCCGGTGCTGTCACGGTCACAGCTTCCAGACTCAACAAGGCGCATGTCATAAGGCACAACGGCACCATCAACAATTTTGCGTGCTCGGTTGGGAGAATACCAGTTGTACTTAGACACCGTACAGGCCGAATCATAGCTCTTGTCCCGAAGCAATACGCCAACACCCTCGTCTACCTGTTCTGAAGAAAAAGTGGGGGCATTGGCACACATCAATACAGCCGCACCTATTTCTCCTATACGCCTCACAATCTCATAGTACGCATGTTGGTATACAGCATCACCAAGCGCACTTGAGTCACACAGCTCTGGAGGGCGCTCTATAATGTCACACCCATATGATTCGCCAATAGCAACAATCTTCTTATCATCAGTCGTGATAAACACCCTGTCAATACAAGACCCAACAGCGTGCTTTATCGTCCACTCAACCATTGGCTTCCCGCATATAACGTGATGGTTCTTTCCGGGAAACCCACGACTGCCCTTGCGCCCCATAATGATTCCTACAACCATGCCTTGCTCCTTATCAAATCCATTATGTTCTCGACGGCGAGAAGTTCAAATTGTTCTCTTCCAGAAACAGACCGCAAACCATCCATCTCGGGAAGATTGTGCAACTCCTCAATACACACGCCTGTGCTGTTTTCCCCAAACCGACCTTCGCGGTTGTGACCGAACCCAGAAGCCCCAACCAGGTCTATGAGCTTCTTCCCACTTCCACCAAGAAGGGTCCATGCCGATGTCCCAAATCCAATAATATACTCACTCTCCTTCACATACCGTATCATATCATCATCTACAATGGTGGCCCTGTCGCCAAACTGCTCCTCCATATCCTTCTTTGTGCAGCCATGATACGGCACCGGGTGGGCCTTAACAACAATGCGTGATGCGAACGACAGCCCGTCCAGAATGCGCCTCATTATCTCTTTGTTTTTTGCCCACACCTTGTGCTCTTTGGTCTTCGACCCAAGCCTTGATATGTACCCGCGAGCACCACCAACGTGGAGAATGAGTACGCTTCCTGGAATCTCCTCATACGGAGCATTATTAAACGCCTCAGACAGGGGGTTACCTGTCACCACCTCGCCGGACGGAACCAACGAAACGTGCTTGTGGAACGGTATCCCCAATGTTTTGGGAGGCAAGCACCCCCTTATCCTTGAGCACACATAATTCAAATATAGGTCGGCGGTCGGATGGTCTTTCCGCGTATACCTCACCACGTCAAGATGCCTTATCTTCACACCAAAATTCCTCGCCATTCGCGATAAGCACTCTGGCGACGACCTCTTTATGTCGTGGTGGTCATGGGTGTATTTATCAAAGTCCAAGCGTCGATCATACACCTGTACAACCAACTCGTGACCCACCTCTATTATTGAATCAATCAGAGGCACAATTGATCTATATGTCTGGCACATAGACCGATTATATACAATTACCACCACCTCTCCTTTGCATAGTTGTAGAGGGCAATATCGTATTGGTTAAGCATCTTGACGTGTTCAATGCCCACATTCACAGAACGCTCGGTCTTACGGCAATGTGGTATAATCTTAGGCTGGGGCCAACCAAACCTCTTACACAACCTGTGATAGTCCTTGGGCAGCCTCTCAAAAAATCCCACAAATCGAAATTTGTCCAAGTGCATTTTGGCCTTACGTAGTGCCCGCTCCATGTCAATCTTTGGAGACACACACGCATGGGGGTTGTATACATTCAACGTCTTCAGCGTTTCGTCTGTATACGGTCGTTCCGCAAGGGGCTCCTGTCCGCTCAGTTGGCGGGTCATTACATTGTCCAATGCGGTGGTGGCACCATTTTTTATGCACTTCATCAAATGAATATGCTGATATCGGGGGTCATCACTCCCAAGCAGGTAGTTGTAGTGAGACAGCCACCTTGCCACTGGCTCTCGAAGAAACGTAAAATACCGAGCCTTGTCCCGTATTCCAAAGGTTCTGAACGCCTTGTGGATACCATAGGGATAATGCCCACAGGCCACACTGGGCGGCACAATGTGGCGCATAATCGTAGTACCCGATGTCTTGGGAATGTGAAGAAAGATTACCATAGCTTAGCACCCATTTCCAATATCAATGATTTGGGGTTGTAAGAATAGACCGGAACCTCACACACCCCAGAGTCAAACCACGTCTTCAGTTTCTTGTATGCTTGATGTCTCCCATGAAGCTTTCGTTTGGCCCAGCCCCCACCACGTAGTCCATAGCTACGAAGCCCATCTTTGCCCAAAAAGAAAAACCGGTAATCATACAAATCCACCCCCGCCCAGAGAAGGCTGTCGTGGCCCTTCAAAACACCATAACGTGATGCCACCGTAACACTGCTCTGCGCCCACGCGGGCTCCCATTCATAGAGTTCGGTATTCAACTCGGCAAGCGTGGGTAGCTGCTCCTTGGTAGACAAGAACGCGGTTTGCCTATAGCATGGTGCGCGTGCCTCTTCAACGTACCGCTCATATGCTTCATCAAAACTGCGCCCCATCTTTGCCACCCGCTTGTCCGGGCGAATGTCTCCAACCAGCATGTAAGTAGGCTCAATCCACCGCTGAAACACAAACCAGTTCACACCGATAGAATCGTACTGGCGCAGCTCGTCCCATTGCTCATCAGAAAGCCCGCTGAGGCTATACCCGCAACCATAAACGACAAGAGGGTTCATTGATATGCCACCATGTTTTGCTTGAAACCGCGAAAACGATACCCCCGCACAGCCAATAGCTCCAAACACTCTTGCGCATAGGGCACCTTAGAATGCTTGTCCTTGTACTCATATACGATAACCGTGGGTTTGATGCGCCCAAAATCAATCGTCTTGAGGATGTGGTAATCGTACCCCTCGGTATCAATCACCAACACATCTAGTTTGGCGATGTCGTACTTCTCACACAGATCCATGAACGTGATGCACGGAACCACAACCCTCTTGGTTCTGCCTTCTGCAACAGCGTTTGATATACTCCTCCATACGGGTGCAAATGCACTGGACACCGTCTGTTCTGGTATCACATACATCTCTCGCTCACCAGCCTTTTCGGCAATGGCCACATTCTCAAACTCCAAACCACCACAGCCAGCATACTCCTTGCGGCACTTTTCCAGCTCATCCGCCAGCGGTTCTACCAGCACGCCTCGCCAATGATACTTCTTGATGTACTTGTTGAGAAAGTCAGACCTAACCCCATCGTTCGCCCCAATCTGGATGAACGACAGCCCCTCAATGTGCTTAAAGAAATGCTTAAATAGTGCCATTTAGCCTACCAAGAAATCTATCCACGCGCCACAACGTTTCTTCCATGACCACTCCTCTGGTAGATCGCATTCATGCATATAGGTTGCCGCTTCCTTAATCCCACCAGCAACGCTGTCAATATCTCTGGAAACAATCAACTGATTTGGTAATTCATTGGGAATTGTGCTGACCACAAGACGCTTACACGCCAGCGCCTCTAGCACAGAAAGGCTAAGCCCTTCACTGGACGACGCACACACATATACGTCAATGGTGTTGTACCACGCTGGCATTTCACACAAACTTCTGTTTCGGGGGGCAAGAGACAGCTTCGCCCCAGATAACTCACACGCAGGCCGGATGAAGTCATTGACACCCTTGCGCCAGTCATGCTTGGGGTTGTACGCACAGCCGACGATAATTCTTTTCCCCCTCCCCGGAATTCTGGAGGCTCGAAAGATATGTATATCGACTCCATTTGGGGTATACGTTGAGTATGGAAACAGCCCGAGCAGTCTTTCGCTGACAACATTCACCCCCCTGAAGGATTGTAGGAACTCATGCAACCTGCTAGATGGCTCAACAT
>Ga0272443_10003010_pt1 | contig 20515 bp, 19 predicted proteins | sample SSMAcet12_FD_193581 | JGI IMG/M metagenome (GOLD analysis project Ga0272443, IMG submission 193581) | Marine sediment archaeal communities from Little Sippewissett salt marsh, Falmouth, MA, United States - SSM-Acet-12 | ecosystem: Environmental > Aquatic > Marine > Wetlands > Sediment ... | reverse complement strand
ACCGAAATCGTCCCTGTATCCAAATTTTATCGGGCAGAAGAATACCATCAGCAATATTTCGAGAAACATGGGATATCTCATTGCAAATTTTAATATATGGGCTGGTGTGAGTCAAACTGAAGAATTCATACCGTCGCATAATAATGATTCATGTCTTAAAAAATGAAATGATGGCCAAAGATCCAATGCTTTGCTAAGGGCATTAACTCCGACCTTCGGCTTCAATTTGATAACTATAGTGTTTAACGATACGAATCGGTCAAATCTCAAACCGTATCGTTAAACACTATTCTGGCGAAAACCAATTAGTATCATCTAATTGGTTCTCGACTATACTCCATAAACTCCGAGAAATCCCAGAACTTGTTGCCAGAGAGCATTTTCTCCTCCAAGGGAATCTCAAACTCTATCCAATCAGGATTTTTAACATCTCCATCTACGCTGGTGGCCCCCATTGACTGGTGGCCTTTTGGGTTCGTCTCTCGTAATGAGTAAAATTCGTAGCCTTCAGGAACGTCGAAATGATACCATCCACTTTGGTCAGTAGTGGTTCTGCCGATCAAAACGCCAGGATCTGGATGGGGGTTGTTGGCACCGTGAAGGGTTAACAGCACACCATTCATAGGACGACTTTCGTCACCGATTTCTCCCAAAAATACTCTGCCCTGAAAACCGGTCATAAAAGGCTCTTGTGGATGAGATTCTTGTTGAGGAAATACCAATCTGATCTCCATCTCGTTGTTCTCCTCGTTGCATTCCATGACCCTACAGTACTCAGGCATGAATTCGTCGCCCAAACAGCTGTCCACTTTGATCAAAATCGTTGGCATATCTCCGTAGAGCTGATCGCGGAAATCAAAGTTCAGTTCACCACTAACTGATATTTCATCTTGCGACGCTAACCCTTCCAGCCGGGGATACCACATGTCTTCTTGATCTGGAACACTGAAGGGAATTGCATATCTACGGTCATCTTCGCTCAGGACCCCCACACTGATTTTGAAGGTTGGTGCAGGTTCAGCGCCTAAATTGGCCACGGTTACTGTCAAAGGAACGTGGGCCATAGTACCTCCCTCTGGAAAAATGGGATCGTCTGTGGCGATGCCCATGATCACCAAATCGATCTCACAAGTCTCCTGTTCAGGCATGGGCTCTGGTTCGAAATTTGGACCGTGATGTCTTTCACCCACATCGTCTTTGCAAGGCAAAATCAAGAACTTTCTGAAATCGTTGTTTGACTCGTCGCTTTCTACAACGTTGCAATTGTAAGTTGGCAATTGGTCTAAACAAAGGCAGCTGTCGGACGATGCAGTAACTACAATTTCTTGGCCGTATAAAGAGGGTGTCTCTTCAGATATCTTATCTGGAAGCTCATAAGTAAGAACTAGCTCTCCGTTGACTAGTATCTCCTCACCTGGAGGTAACTCCTCTACCCAGCCACACCAAATTCCACCCCCAGATTGACACATGTCTTCTTCGCAGTTCTCCCCAACCTGTGTGAAAAGCTCAGTTCCTTGCATATCTTCGGCTTGCATGCTAACCCCAAAATCATGTGAAACGGCATCCCCTCGATTTATAACGCCAACGGAAAATGGCACAACTGCAACGTTTTCTTCCATCGAAGGTTCACCAAACTCGATGCCTGCCACAATTAGGTCCGGAAGTGGAATTGGCTCTGGCTGAGGCAATTCAGGGATTCCCGGTTTTATGGGCACTGGTTTTAGGGGCTTTTTTGGCTCCACGGGTGCCAAAGGTTCGACTGGAACTGTAGGTTCAATTGGTGCTATCTCGGGTTCGGAGGGTACAATTTCCAGCTTTGGTGGCGCAGTGGCTTTTTTGAGGGCGTAGAATCCAAAAGGCCGGTTGTTCCACCAGGTTTTTCCTGCCATACCATCTTTTGTCTGGGTGAAAAGGTACCCTTCAAACTTCTGATCGTCCGTATTTTCTAAGGTGGTATCTTGGAAGTCTATGTAGAAGATGATTTGGTGATCAGGACCCCACTCTGCTGCCAGAGGATACGTCTGAGTTCTCACGTAACCCCGTACTTGATGAATTTCACCGGTGGCAGAAGTGTATGTTCCCACGACATTTGGCATCTGTTCTATGTAAGCGTCTTTGGCAGCTTCCAGTATCAAAGCGCCCTTCCATCCATCGTGAACCATTTCGTAAGTTCCCAGTAAATCTTGCTTCTGTATTCGGGATATGCCACCTACTCTTAGTGAGGGGTCGCCGAAGAAGAATACCTTATGGACGTGAATGTAACGGTACCAGTCCATTGCCAGGGGGTCCACTTCGTCTTTTATGAACTTGATCATGGCCTGGTTCCACATGTCGCCCATATTGCGGTAACCTAAACTGTAAGCTCGGAAGAAATAGGTAGAAATGCCTTGATCTGCAGCAATCCAAAAGCCGTGTTCCCCTTTGCCTACGCTGCCCACATAACCTATGCCTCCAGCATCCGTCTTTACCAAGAAATTCTCGGCCAATGATTCCTTGTCGTATTTGGATGGCTGCACAGCCATTGGCTCCGGACGATCGGAAGGATTGCCGGTGCTGGTCCATTTCCATTCAGTGTCGTTCTCGGCCTGATAGTAATCCATGTCTGTGTAGAATTGGCCTGTATAACAGGCGGTGGCAAAAACAACGGGAAGTTTGTCCTTATTTTTAAGGGAATACATGCGAATGCTGTCGTACCATCCAGACCAGCTCAAGGCATTTCCGTGGCCATAATAGTTTACAAAGCCCATGCCATTGTTAATCTGCTTGTTAATCTCCGCCGTCCTCGTATCGTAATTGGCTTTGTCCCATGGGGACTCGTCGGCGTAAAGCTTGGTCACCGTAAGTCCCTTAAGATAAGGAACCACCGCGTCCATCTTCGTCTCATCTCCGAAGGCCCCATTGCCACCATCCACGATCAGCAAGGCATTTTTAAACCAGTTAGAATTGTACGCATTGAACTCGTAGCTTATGACTTTGTTTACATAAGCAGTCACTTCATTTGCATTGGATGCGGGAATCCTGCCCACGGCCACATCAGGATATAGGTCGATTTTGTCCAAGTTAACCTGTTTTATGTCTTTGTGATTTTTGGGCGCGAAGTTAGTCTCTCCAAATATGCCATCTTTGTCGTCGTCCCAATCGTCAAAGTCACCATCTGCGTTGTACAGATCTGCGTAGTATAGGTCTGAAGGGAAGTAAACGCTACCCCATTCGGTGTTGTAAGCTTTGACATACCTCACCGGGAATTTATCAACGTCCCCCACCAGCATCACATATTTGATATTGTAATTTTTCTTGTAGTGATCGATGCATCTTTTGACAGATTCGGCTTTATCTTGGCTCGAATACTGCTCGTAGACCTCCTCTAGAGTCACGATATTGGTTGATATTCCCGTTTTGTCTTTATGCGTCTTTAACGGCTCCAATAAGCTGGAAAATTCTTGAGGCGAGATTATGAGCAGATCAAAAGAACGGCCGACCAACTCAGCCCCCGCCAACACGGGTGGTGGACCTGTGATATATACTATGTCAGTCCCCTCTTGTGAAGGTGTGTACTGGCTCAAATTATCACTTCCCCATGCAGGCGAGATTATCGTTAAATAAATCAATATCAAGGCAAAAAACCCTGATTTGCATCTCCATTTTTCGACGAAATGATTTAACATTAAAAACACCTATCCTATGTGTATTAATTCTAAGAATATTAATATCTAACGAAATTGCATTAGGGAACTATATTTGAAATTTTGATGATTCAGTTATAACGAAGCATTTATTGCTGGCATAGAAGACCAACGTTATTAGGTGCCGTTTATGAAGACTGGTGTGGCAAATCTGCCTCTTCATGGTGGGAAAGCTCCTACTTGGCTCTTCAAACGAATGAAGCTTTTAGCTGGCGCGATCGTGGAAGCGTTAATATACGAATACGGGCAGGACGAATTTTTGCGTCGTATATCCGATCCTTACTGGTTCCAGGTCCTTTCATGCGTAATCGGATTTGACTGGCACTCTTCAGGGACTACAACCACCACTACAGGTGCCTTGAAAGAGGCCATATCTCCAGAAGTTCACGGTTTGGGTGTGGCTGGTGGAAAGGGCAAAACTTCGAGAAAGGCGCCTTTGGATATAGAAACCGTTGGAGCTGTTCTACGTTTATCCTCTCAAAAGATCGATGAGCTGAAATATTCAAGTAAGATGGCTGCCAAGGTGGACAACGCTTTGGTTCAAGATGGGCACCAGCTTTATCATCATACGCTCTTTTTTTCAGAGAACGGAAATTGGGCTGTTGTGCAACAAGGGATGAGCAAACATTATGCACGAAGGTATCATTGGCTCTCAGATTGAATAAATTGTTTTGTGGAGGAACCACATAGCGCCATCTGCTCTCAGATGAAAGTGAACTCTGTGCTGGACCTAACGTCTGAAGATAGCAGGGAAAACCGCGAAATAACCCTTGACTTGGTCAGAGATGGCCCCTCCCACTTTTTGAAGTACACCAACCAAAGGACTCTTGCAGATTTCTCGAATCCAACGGAGCCTTTTGAGGCAGATCGCTTATTGTTTGCAAAGCCTTCATCGCTATCACTGCCCAAAAGACATGAGATTCTCCCCGTTGATATTGGAAAGGTGGGCATGAACGCCCTTCAGATGGCTTATGAGATTCAACCAGAACGTTACGAAGATTTGGTGGCCTTGGAAGGCATCGGACCCAAACGGATACGTGCCCTTGCATTGATCTCTGAGCTGATATATGGCGCCTCCACCAGTTGGACGGATCCTGCCAAATACAGCTTTGCTCATGGTGGAAAAGACGGTTATCCTTATCCTGTGGATAGAGATACGTTCGATCATTCCATAACCGCGTTGAAGGGCGCTCTTAAATGACGCTAAGCTTGATAAAAACGAGAAATATGGTGCCATAAAACGGCTCAACCGATACACTGGTTTGAATGATTACTAAACGACTACTCAATAGGTGGCCCATCCTTTTACTTCGTCTCGAAACTCGATAAATGTCGTAATATTTTGATAAAAATTGGTATTTGGCTATAGTCGAAAACCAATTAGATGATACTAATTATTTTTCGCCAGAATAGTGTTTAACGATACGAATAGGCCAAATCTCTAACTCTTGCGAGTTCGAGATTAATCTGAAAGGTATTGTTAAACACTATATATTTATGCTCGCGTTCGTCCCATCGGTAGGCATAAATCTGCCCCCGCTACAAAAGTACGTGGAGGACTCAATTATGAAAATTTTAGGTATAAACAGCAGTCCCAGAGGATCTCAAAGCCAGACCGTCAAATTGGTCGAAGCAGTATTGGGCGGGGCAAAGGATGCTGGTGCCGAGATCGAATTGGTGGACATATGTAAGCTCAAGATAGAATATTGCAAGGCATGCACTGTTTGCTACAAGACCGGCGAGTGCATTTACAAGGACGATTTCAACGAGATATACAATAAGATTCTGAACTGCGACGGTCTAATTTTGGGATCGCCAGTATACTTCCACTCAGTAACCGCTCAGCTGAAAACGCTGATAGACCGAATGTCTGATGCTGTTCACTGTCAACTTTTGCATGGAAAGTACGCTTGTGCAGTATCAACCACTGCGGCCAGCGCTCTTGATGTCGTTATCGAGTACATGAACCAAATAATGGTGGCCATGGGCGCCAATTCTGTAGGTGGTGCGGGGGCAGTTATGAGCCTTCACAACTCAATGGAAGATGCGGAAAAAGAGGCTTTCAAATTAGGTCATACCCTGGTAGAGGCCATCGAAAACAAAACGATCTACATAGAACAAGAAGAAGTGCACAAGATGGTGCGGGATATGTTCGGCAATTTGATAGATATGAATAAAAATGAGTGGACTCATGAGTACGAGCATTGGGTGACTATGGGTTGGCTAGATGAGGTCAATAAATAATTACTATTATATATCACACTTTTTGAATACATCTTGTACGGCCAACAATTGATCTGTGGTACCCAAGATTAAAAGTACATCATCAGAATGGACAATGGTATCGCTGTGTGGATTGTGTATGTTATCTTCGTCCCTAATTACCGCCAGCACGTTAATTCCATATTTCTCTTTCAATTTCAGTTGATCCAGAGATTTTTCTGCAGCTTGTGATCCAATTTCCACCCGTATGGTGACGATATCTACGTCTTTGATGTAGTGTCTTAGATCGCTCACTTTGAGTGGTTCAGTCTCCATCCCGCGGAACATCTCATAACCGTGGGATCTGGTTTCGGTGATCAAAGAACTAATCTCATTTTTTGGGATGAGGTACTTTCGGAGAACTCTGGAAAAAATCTCTACAGAGGTCTCAAACTCTTCGGGGATTACCTCGTTTGCCCCTAGCTCATAAAGCAGGCCCGCTTCTCTGAGATATCTAACCCTGGCCATTATGTATATTTGGGGATTGAGTTCCCTCGCCATTTGAGTAACTCTTCTTGTAGCAGCATCGTCTGATATGGCTATCACCAAAACTCTTGCCGTTTCAACATCTACGTGATGTAACACTTGCTCTTGAGTGGCATCGCCAAAGTAAATGGGCTCGCCTTTTGCCTTTTCAGCCCTCACTACTTCGGGATTTATTTCTAATATCAAATAAGGTAGGCCACTTACTCTGGCCGCTCTTGCCAAGTTCCTGCCAACGAAGCCAAACCCAACTATCAACACATGGTTATTTATAATCTCTTTTTCTTGAGGAAATGCCTGATAAGGCTTAAATTTTTTATTTAAGGGAAAATTGTTCGCTTGTTCAGATATTCCTGACGAAATACCCATCATGAAGGGTGTTGCAGCTAATGTCAACACGGACACAGCAAGAAACAGTTGATAATCTTCTTGAGCGATGATGCCGTAATCCAACCCGGTTTTGGAAAGGATGAATGAAAACTCTCCAATCTGTGCCAGTGCAAAGCCAACCAATATTCCAATCCTTAGGGGGTAGCCCAGAAGCAAAGTTACCGTTCCAGCTATCACAGACTTCAAAATAACAACTAACATCACTATGGCCGCTATCTGCACCCATCTATCAAGAAAGAAGGCCACATCTAATAACATCCCAATGGATACAAAGAAAAAACTGGTAAAAACGTCTCTAAAAGGGAGAATGTTTCCCAATGCTTGATAGCTGTATTCCGATTCGGAAATTATCAATCCTGCTAAGAATGCGCCCAATGCAAGCGAAAGTCCTGCAGTGTAGGATAACCAAGCCACAGAAAAACAAATTAAGAGAACTGCTAATGGGAATAGCTCTTTGCTTCGAAGACAAACGATTTGGTATAACAAACGGGGTACGATCCATTTTGCACTTAAAATGACCAAACCGATTATCCCCAGTCCTTTTACCACCATATCTATTAAGGGGCCACTAAATCCACCCCCTCCAATTGAATCTGCAGCTAACAAGGGGGTGAAAAGCATCATTGGCACAACCACTATGTCTTGGAATATCAGAAAGCCTAAGGTCGTGCGACCATACGGACTGTCTACTTCTGCCCTATCTTGCATCAACTTTAAAACGATGGCCGTGCTGCTCAATGAAACTAGGAATCCCGCAAATATGGCCTCTTGAAAAGGCAACCCCATCTCTTGACCTATGAACGCAACGGACAACAACGTAATCAAAACCTGAAGAGGCCCTCCCACGAGGGTTGATTTTCTAATACTAAAGAGCCTCTCGAAAGAGAATTCCATGCCTATAACAAATAGGAGTAATATTACGCCCAATTCCGCTAAACTTTCGATCTGAGAGACATTTTGTATTAGCTTCAAGCCATGGGGTCCTGCGATCACTCCGGTGGCGAGAAACCCTACAACTACTGGTAACTTCAGTTTTGTTCCTAAGAATACGGTAATTATGGATATAAAAAATATTACTATTATATCGTTGAGTAGCTGTATGGCCATTTCACCTAATCCAACAGTATTTTATGAGATGTTTACGCAAGGCGATTTGCTCTATAGGGGGATATAGTTTTCTGCATCCATATCGCATAGAAGATCTTACCTTTTTTTTATATCTGGCTCCTTTGATACGTCTACGTTCTTTGAGTACGTAGGAACCATATCCTCATGTAGATAAATGCTTGAATATTTATGCTATGGGCAACTTGAAACAGATGGTGCACCCCCTGTCCAATTCCGATTCAATCCAGATTTTGCCCCCATGTACCTCTATGATCTTTTTCGCTATCGTCAAGCCAGCCCCTGCTCCGTCATAGTCATTGTCAACTCTGTAAAACAGTTCAAATACCTTTTCTTTTTGTCTAGGATCAATTCCGATTCCGTTGTCTTTTACGAAGAAGACCGCATCATCTTCATCAACATGGCATCCGATCTCTATTTTTGGCAATACTTTCTCTGATGTGTATTTAATGCTATTTTCGAGGAGGTTCACCAAAACTTCTATTATTCTGGTGCCGTCTACATGAACTGTAGGTAACTTCTTGGCAACTGAAACCTTTGCCCCACTGAGTCGAATTTTTTCTGAGGTTTGCCCTAATGCTTCGTCGACCAGTTGGTCAAAAGGCACGTATTTTGGTGGATTTACAACCCGGCCGATTCGAGATAGTTCCAAAGTTTCACTGAGAAGAAGGTCCATTTTGGAGACTGCTTTATAAATCAACTCGAGATCTTTCTCTACCCTATCCTCGTCACCCGCCTTCATATCTATCTTCAGGAACCCAAGAAAGCCGCTGATGGTGACCAATGGGGACTTCAGGTCGTGAGAGACCGTATAAACAAATCGTTCCATTTCGGTATTATATCTTTCAAGTTCTTCGGTTCGCTTTTTTACCTTAGCTTCCAATTCATCTCGGGCCTTACGCAACTCATCCTCCATCTTTTTCTGTTCGGTTATGTCCTCTCCAATAGATTGATACTCAATGATGTTATTTTTTTGGTCAAATAATGCTCTATCTGTCCATTGTTGCCATCTAATTTCTTCATTTGGCAATATAACTTGGTGATTATAAGATAATGTAGGTTTTTGGAGGTTCAGAGCGGTAAAAGTATCCCAAATTGTCTTTCGACTTGGTTCAGGAATTAAAGTTAAAAAAGACGTTCCAAGGAGATCTTCCTCCCCTGTTTGGAAGTAATCGCAATAGGCATTGTTGACGAAGGTTAAAACTCCGTCTGAATTAAAGCTACATATCAGATTGGGCATGTCTTCGACGATGGCACGGTATTTTGCCTCACTTTGTCGGAGACGATCTTCACTTTCCTTTAATTTCAGCTCAGCGAGCTTGTCCGAGGTGATGTCTGTAATTGTTCCGGTAAAACCGAATTTTTGACCACCGCTCTGCAATGGCTGGCATGAAAACTTTACATAGCGAACCTGCTTTTTCTTGCTTATCACTCGAACGTTCCGAGATTTAAATTGGCCTGCGATAGCATGCTTAAAACACATCTCCATATCCTGCACGTCTTCCGGGGCAAGTAAACAGCTTAATGGATTCCCGAGGACTTCGTCAGGATTATAACCAAAGTTCTGCTTGATAACGGGGCTGATGTACGTAATTACACCCCGGTCGTCTAAAGTAAATATGGTATCGTCGAGACTTTCTAATATAGAGCGAAAACGTTCTTCTGCGACACGAAGTGCATCTTCTGCCCGCTTACGTTTGGTGATGTCTCGCGCCAAAGCAATCAGGTGACAATTAGGGTTTTTTGGGTCACCTTTTGCGGCAATGGATAGTTCAAACCACCTCTTCTCTCCGGACATATCCAGAGAATAAATTGAACCAACATGTCTTCCATGTTCAATTGCCTGAGTAATGGCCTTTGTGATGACATTTGCAACCGACTTGGGTAGCACTTGGTTTATTGTTTTTCCAATAAACTCTTTGGGAGGGGCATAAAGCATTTTTTCAATGGGTGCTCGATAGTCGTAGATGCGACCATGACGATCCACCTCAAACAGCATATCTGGCAAAGCATCCAACGTAGCACTCAGTTTATCTTGGACCTTCTGCAACTCGTTTTCCACTTGCTTGCTCTTGATGACTATCCGCTCCTAAAGCAGTGCTACTCTTATAATTTTACTCATCCTTCCTATAAGGTTGTCGTATTTTCAGAATGTGGGCCCGTTGTTTGCAGACCTTCTAGATGATTTGCTCGACTCGACCGATTAAGCGACCGAAGCTATAATCGAAAACCAATTAGATGATACTAATTGGTTTTCGCCAGAACAGTGTTTAACGATACGAATATGCCAAATCTCTAACTCTTACGAGTTCGAGATTTGTCTGAAAAGTATCGTTAAACACTATAAATCACGATGAGGCATAAACAGAGAACTGCAATGTGCCATATATAACAAAATAAAATTACGCCATTACCTATTTAATAATTAGGGGCCGGAGCCGGGATTCGAACCCGGGTCATGGGATCCACAGTCCCAAAGGATGTCCCCTACCCTACCCCGGCATGTGTCACGCACCAACTCGCTCCAATGAGATAAACCTTTCCCCAAAACAAGCTTCATACCTATCGAAGATGTTATAAATAATTCCACCAAGTGCTTATGATCCACATCATATTCGCAGTACGTTTTTAAAATGTTGATTATTTTGGTGCAATATATTTCTATACCATCTTTAGAAATGGCCCCCCCCTGCCACACAGTAATCTTGAAAGCGATGTCTACTCCTGTTAGACATCGCCTTTTATAAATGCATCTACCAAATCTTTTGCCACACTGTCTGGATATTGTACGGGGGGATGTTTCATGGTGTATGATGAAATCTCAATCAACGGTCCTGCAGTTCCTCTGTCTAGCGCCAATTTGCACACCCTTATGGCATCTATGGTGCATCCTCCGCTATTTGGGGAATCTTCTACAGACAGCCTCAATTCCAGGTCGATTGGCACGTCGCCAAAGATGCGACCTTCCATTCTGAGGAAACATATTTTGTTGTCTTTTTGCCAACTCACGTAATCAGAAGGTCCAATGTGGATATTGTCCGCATGCAATGGTTCATCGAGAACCGACTGTACAGCTTCGGTTTTGGAGATCCTTTTGGACTTCAATCGCTCCTGGCTTAACATATTCAGAAAGTCGGTGTTTCCTCCTGTGTTGAGTTGATAAGTTCTGTCCAGTTTGCACCCACGGTCGTTGAAAAGTTTAGCTAGAACTCTGTGGACGATGGTGGCACCAATCTGGGATTTTATGTCATCGCCTACGATGGGCACTCCCTTATCCTCAAACTTCTTGGCCCACTCTGGGTCGGATGCTATGAAGACTGGCATGCAATTGACGTAACCTACGCCTGCGTCCAATGCCGCTTGGGCGTAGAACTGGGTGGCATCTTCAGATCCCACGGGCATATAGTTTATAAGAACCTCAGCACCACTCTCTTTCAGCTCTTCAACTACGTCACAGGGTTCGTCGTCAGATACTACGAAGGCTTTGTCTTCATTGTAGTTGGCCATGTGAGGTGCGAAACCGTCCAGTACTGGTCCCTTTTTCACAACCACATTTTTGTGGGGCACATCAGGACAAAGAATAGTAGTGCAGTTAGGTGGGGCAAAGATGGCTTCACTTACGTCACGTCCTACCTTCCTCTTATCGATATCAAATGCTGCCACGATCTCAATGTCATCTGGCTTATAGCCCCCAATATCGTAATGCATCAACCCTATACAGTTTTCATCACCTGCATGCTTATAATATTCAATTCCTTGGATGAGTGAGCTTGCACAATTGCCAAGGCCAGCAATTGCTAATTTTATTTTTTTCAACTTCATCACATCCTGTATTTCCTTTTGAGTAGTAAAACTTGAAGCGTTACCGAGTATGCAACATTTCTATTAGATAAAGCTATAGGCCGTATGCGTCCCTGTCAATCTCGTCTTTCGCATATAAACCAAAAAGACTTTAGATTGATTGGCGATAACCGCAGTGCTTTGGATCAGCCCTTCATCTCCAACCTTTCCACCACCAGACCACTCAAAACGGAGACGATCGCCAGATAAAGACAAAGCATCACCGTAAAAGTCCATCCAAAGTAGTATACCATCACGGGAATCAGGGGTATCTTGATGGCCCTGGCATATAGGAACGCAACGATCAAAGAATCTCTCATGCCCTTTTCCCTCAAATCTTGAAGTAGGGAATACCAAAGATAGATGGGCCCGGCTGATAACATCCCTCCTGCCAAGGTGATGATCCATCCCTTTAGACCCGAATCTCTGCCCAATAGGTTATTCACCTTTGATGGACGGAAAAATAAGTTCAATAAAGACATGGCAACAAATACTACCGTCAAAATTGGCATGATTTTTAACAAAAGATAGACTAATTTGGATAATGCCGTGGAGAATATATAATGATCATAGATGGCCAACGCGGCGTAAAGGGCCGCCACCACTGATAGGAATACGTATCTTCCAGGTACTTTTGCGAACATCTATATTAGCCCCAAGGTAAGGTGCATCAAAATGGCGATGGCTACTGCAAACAGAAAGCTAATCCCGTTTCTGATGGCAGCAAATCTTTTCCCAAAAATGATGGCCTCAAAGGGAAATGACGTCAACCCCACGGTAACCCAAGCTACGATGAAGGCAACAACTGCTAAGGGGCCAACTCCCTGATCCATAAGTTCTCCTCCTATGATGTAGCTGGTTATGGGATTGCCCGTGGCAATGCTTCCCAACGCCGCTCCTATAAAAGGATCTATGAATGCATTGCCTGTGAAAATCACTTTATAAAGAGACGAGGGAACTACAACCAAGATTAGTGATACCAAAGACAAAACGCCCAACAAAAGGGGAATTGTTTGTAAGAAGGATCGTGTGGTATTTTTCAGCGAACTTTTGACCATCCTGATATCCATCATTTTATTCAGACCCCTAGCTTCCTTTCCTGTTTGTTTGAACCTCTAAAAGGGTCTAATCCCCTCCAGATCGTCCTTTAGATCGCGTTTGAGGGTACGACCCCAACAACTTAACAATGGCTGCTTTATTTTCTATTTTACGTAGTACCTCATCAACTTGAGAGTCAGACACGTGCCCCTCCAGATCGATGAAGAAGTAGTAGTCACCCAACCCTTTTCTACTGGGTCTAGACTCTATTTTGGTGAGATTAATCCCTCTGTGTGCGAACTCCTCCAGGACATTCCACAAAGCACCTGGTGCCGCTTTTTCTAAATATATGGCCAAAGACGTCTTATCCTTTCCAGAGGGCAGTGAAAGCTTTCGTCCCACCACCACGAACCGGGTTACGTTCTCCTCAGAATCTTGTACGTCCCGGGCCATTATGTTTAGACCATAATTTTTCGCAGCCTCCGCTCCGGCAATGGCAGCCATTTCTGAAAATTCTTGAGCCAGCTTAGCTGCATGGCTCGTAGAACCTGTAGTTCTCAACTCCACTTGAGGATAGTGATGTTTGAGGTATCGTCTGCACTGAGCCAAAGCCTGGGGATGAGACACTATCACTTTGACGTTTTCAGGTTTGCCTTTTCCTATGAGACAATGCTTCACGGGAACGTTAATTTCGTCGATGATCATCACGTCTCGTCTGAGAAGTGAATCTAGCGTTTGACCAACTGAGCCCTCCAGGCTATTTTCCAGTGGTACCACTCCAAAATCGACTTCATTATGCTCTACTGCAGCCAAAACATCATCGAAATCGCTGTAGTACCTTAAAATGATGTTAGGACTATATTTTCTAGCAGCACGTTCCGAAAATGTGCCTTCTGGTCCCAGGACGCCAACTAACGAATTCATTGCAACTCTTTAAGCAGTTCTGCGGCCCGATCTAAGTTGATTTTCTTTTCTGCTGCCATCTTAGTAGCCACTGCGTTTATTGAATCTCCTACAGCACCTGCCTGAACGGCCACGTTTTTGGCGTGTAGAGACATATGCCCCCTCTGGATTCCCTCTGTGGCCAATGCTCGCAATGCCGCGAAGTTCTGAGCCAGACCCACTGCGGCCAATGTTCTACCCAAATCATCAGCAGACTTCAACCCTAGAATTTTGGCGTTAGCTTGGGCAACTGGATGGACCTTGGTGGCGCCACCTATTGTACCCACTGCCACGGGAATCTCGATCGATCCGACCAAATCACCGTCTCGATTCTTCTCGTATCTGGATAACGAAGTGTAATTGCCATTTCTGGCCGCATAAGAATGGGCGCCAGCTTCTATGGCCCGGGTATCATTACCTGAAGCCATGGTAACTGCAGTCACGCCGTTCATTATCCCTTTGTTATGAGTGGCTGCTCGATAGGGGTCTTCCTCGGCCAGTGCGCTTGCTAAAACTATGCCATCTACTACTTCCGGTCCGCCGATGTCTTCTGCTCTGAAGGCCGCTCTGGCCCTGGCAACTCTCATATCGGCCAGATTGGAAATGATTCTCAAATAGACTCTGCCACCGGTAATCTGTTCAATCAGAGGAGCGACTGCCTCTGCCATGGTGTTCACAGCGTTTGCTCCCATGGCATCTCTGCAATCCACCAACAGATGAGTAACCACCATGGTTTCCAGTCTTGTGGGAATCACATTTACTTCAATTCCCACCATTCCACCACCGAAACGAACCAACATTGGGTCTTGGTCGTTGGCCAACTTGGTGATATCATCAGCTCTGGATAATATGGCCAACCGGGCTCCTTGAGGGTCGTCTATGCCAGTCGCTTGAATTATGGCCCTCATAACTGGATCTGTACTACTGGTAACGAACCCACCCCCTCCACGAGCCATCCTCGCGGCGTTGCTGGCTGCGGCGATTACCGAGGGCTCTTCAGTGGCCATGGGTATCAGAACCTCTTTGCCATCTATGATGAAGTTGGTAGCTACGCCCAAGGGGATCTGAAATATGCCGATGACGTTTTCTACCATCTTGTCTGCCTGGTCTAAGCTGAGACCGAACTGAGCGATGGCTGATGTTTCGTCTTCGGTGAGACCTGCGCGTTCTGCTATTGCTTGAAGCCGATCTGCGGGAGGCATTTTGTATAATCCTGAAATTCGAGAAGTATTCACCTTATTCACCATCCTCAAACCAACGGAGTGAAAAACAGGTTCGAAGAGGGGAAATACTTTATGCCAATCTGTTCATCTTTTTGGCATGTCTCAGTCGCCCCCATTTAAGATAGAAACTGAGATCTCTAAACTGGAGGACGCAATCGGCAGGCTCAGCCCCGTGCAGAAGATGCTTTTGGGGACCGATGGTTCGGTAACTCGTCTGTTAGAAATCATCACAGAAAGTCCCGTGGATATTGAGACTTTAAACCAGGAAGTAGTTCCTGCCAACGAATCCATCGCCCGAGACCTGGAGGTAGACGTAGGCGATTTGGTCAATTATAGGGTGGTTAAACTCAAAAATTCGACTACGGGCGAAACATTGATTCATGCGGTGTCTCACACGCCCTTGAAACGCCTTGAATCTAGGTTCAAAGAAGATCTAATGCGTGCTGACGTTCCAATTGGCACCATACTTAAGAAGCACCATATAGAATCTCGGCGAGAGTTGACCAACGCAGGCGTCGTAAAAGATGCGGTGAAGCTGCATAATGTATTCAAAGTATTTTCCAACGAGCCTCTACTTTCCCGAGGTTACAAGATAATCAGAGGTGGTTTTCCTCTGATGTCTATTACAGAGACTTTCCCCTATAATAATTTTCAGGATCATTGTCGGGTGGTCGTAGAAACACCATGCAGAATACATATGACCTTAACCGATCTCGTGGGAAATTGCGGGCGAGTTGATGGAGGCGTGGGGCTGGCTTTGGACGAACCCAATGTGGTTGTTGAAGCTGAACGAGGCGAGAGCCTGGAAATGAGTGGGATAAACTCTAATCGGGCTCTTGTTGCAGCCAAGGCGGTAATAGAAAATTTCAAACTTGGTGGCGCAAAGATCAACATTCGATCTTGCTACCCCCTTCACATGGGACTAGGTGGTGGAACACAATTGGCCATAGCGGTGGGAAGTGCCCTTTGTGAACTCTATCATCACGACGCCACTGTTCGCGAAATTGCGTCCACTGTAAGTAGGGGCGGAACTAGTGGTGTGGGGGTTGCTGCATTTGAGGGCGGGGGATTTATCGTCGATGGCGGTCATTCCTTCGGCCCTGGAAAGTCTAAAATCGATTTTAGACCCTCATCAGCTTCCAAAAATGTGCCCCCGCCTCCCGTTATTATGCGTCACGACTTCCCCCTATCTTGGAAAGTGTTGTTGGCCATACCAAATTTGTCAAAGGGGGCATACGGAAAAAAAGAGGTAGACATATTTGGAGAGTACTGTCCTTTGCCTCAAAGAGACGTCCAAGAACTATGTCAGCAGATAATGGTGAGAATGATGCCATCCATCATGGAAGAAGATTTGGACAGCTTTGGATTGGCCGTAAATAGGATCCAAGAGTTGGGATTTAAGAAAGTGGAGGTTGAACTACAGCACCCCTTGGTGCGTCGGTTGATGGACGAAATGCGCAATGCGGGTGCTTCTGGAGCGGGTTTAAGCTCCTTTGGTCCCGTGGTATACGCCTTCACAGATGGCAAAACGAGATTTATAGAAACGGCGGCCATGGATGTCATGGATGACGTGGGTGGCGAAGTTTTGGTCACCAAATCCAGGAACATCGGGGCCAGAATAAGGGTGGCTTAAATTGAGTATAGGAAGGATAAGTACATGAGCGATATCCAAAATCTTTTAGAGAAACTTAGCAATGCCCACGGAGTGTCTGGACGGGAAGGATCTGTTCAGAAAATATTGGAAGACGAGCTCAAACCATACGTCGACGAGATTAATATTGACAAGTTGGGCAACGTCATAGCCACAAAGAGAGGCGAAGGTCCCTCAATTATGGTGGCTGCTCACATGGACGAAATCGGTCTTATGGCTAAGTACGTGGACGAAAAGGGGTTCGTGAAGTTCGTTACCATAGGTGGTTGGTTCGATCAGACCCTTCTAAACCAAAGAGTGGTTCTCCACACCGATTCTGGGCCTGTGATTGGGGTCATTGGCTCTAAACCACCACATGTTATGACGCCTGAAGACCGGAAGAGGCCCATAAAGATCAAGGATATGTTCGTGGACGTGGGCTGCAAAGACCAAGATGAGGTCAAGGCTTTGGGCATCGGACCGGGTACGCCCATAACTGTTGATCGAACCTTTGCAACGCTGGCTGGAGATCGGGTCACTGGAAAGGCCTTGGACAACCGGGCAGGCGTGGCAATAATGATCGAGGCCCTAAAACGAAGCAAGACAAAATCCACAATTTATGCGGTGGGGACCGTTCAGGAAGAAGTGGGCCTGAAAGGTGCCAAAATCAGTGCATTTGGTTTGGATCCTGATTTGGCCATCGCTACTGATACAACCATACCTGGAGACCATCCCGGAATCGAAAAAACAGATTCTGCACTCGAGATTGGCAAAGGTGCAGTTATTACCATTGCCGATGCTTCTGGCAGAGGTTTGATCGCTACGACCAAAGTTATCGACTGGTTGGTCAAAACTGCAGAGGCTCGCAATATAGATTTCCAATTGGACGTCTCAGGAGGGGGTACTACAGATGCAACAGCCATCCAGTTAACCAAGGCAGGCATACCCACAGGTTTGATTAGCATAGCCACCAGGTATATCCATTCGCCTGTGGAGGTATTGAGCACCAAAGATCTGGACGCATGTGCGGAATTGATCGCCAGAGCTACAGAAACTGCTGCAAAATATTATAAAAAAATGTAATCAAAACGCCCTCCTTCTCAAGAGGACGTTTTTCTCCCTCCTTTTATTTCAAGCCTTAAGTCGATCTTAGCTTCCACCGATCAAACTTATGACCGTGTAGGCTAGCAATGTGCCCACGACGAAGGTTACTGCAAACGCGGGGTAAGCTACACTTGAACTAACTAACTCAACCATATTTGATCATCTCACAACCAACACTGGACTGGATGCCCAGTACAGCACTTTCTGTACTACGCTTCCAATAAGTAACTTACTGACGCCGCTCTCTCCATGGCTGCCCATCACGATTAAATCGACGCCCTCGGTTGTGGCTGCATCTATGACCATGTTGGCAGGAGCACCGAATCTTATTACGGTATCAACGGTCACACCAGCCTCGTCGCCCATCTTCTTGATCTCGGCGAGGGCTTTCTCTCCTGTTACCTTTAGCTTGTCTTCGATTTCCTTCTTGTCGGAACCAAGTTGTCTAACTGCACTGGTCACGACAACTTCGTTGACCACGAAAATTCCAACTACGCTCGCTCCGACTGACTTTGCCAGATTTATGCCATGCTCTACAGCAACCTTTGATTTTGCAGAACCATCTGTAGCAACCAAAATTCGATCGTACACCTATATCACCTCTCTCCGTTATCCCCGCAACCTTCTACATATCTTTATCCGCGATGCGTCGGTATAAATATCTTATATGTACCAACATCTACGAACTTAAACTTTATAGATTTGACGACTAGTTATCTAACGATCAATACCGGCACTTCTGCCCAGTTAAGCACTTTCTGAGCAACGCTTCCTAACATTTTGGAGGTCATACCGCTTTCGCCATGGCTCCCCATCACGATCAAATCCACGCCTTCGATTTGGGCGGCCTCCACAATTCCCCCTGCGGGATCGCCTTCTCTGATCATGGGTTCTATGTTTATGCCAGAGGCATCGCCCATCTTCACCACTTCATCAGCGGACTTCTCGGCGGAATCTCTAAGTTTTGCCCTGATATCCTCCTTAGAAGGTCCTCGGTGGATCAATGCACTGACGACGCTAGAGATGACCTTTTCATTAATCACATGGAGTACAATAACGTCTGCATTTTGTGCTTTTGCCAACTTTATACCATGCCTGCTGGCCTGCAAAGATATTTTAGAGCCATCTGTGGCTATTAAAATCTTTTTATACATCCCATTCCCTCCTTCATACGTCTGTTATACCTCCACTAATAAGTGAATCCATTTCTATAAATAGCTATCTTTTTGATAGCAGCATCCGTAGAGCTAAGAGTGCTGCATTTTTGCCAGAGTCTATGCCCACGCAGGCAACGGGCACCCCTGGTGGCATTTGAACGATGGATAGGAGTGCATCAAGGCCACCCAGTTTTGCGCTTACTGGCACGCCAATTACTGGTTTTTCCGTCTTAGATGCTATAAATCCCGGCAGGGCTGCCGACAATCCTGCCACCGCCACAAAAATTCGCGCATCGGTTTCGCTGACGTATTGTTCCAGCTCGTCCGGATTGCGGTGCGCCGATAGCACACGATGTTCATAAGCGACATCTTGTTCGTCAAAAACTTGGAGTATTTGGTCCACCACTGGTTGATCCGATTTGGATCCTGATATTACTGCTACATCTGTCATAACTATGGAAGATTATCTTCGCCCAGGAGTTCGTGTTGCTTCTCCCGACTCATCTTAATTAAAATCTCAACAATTTCTTTTATCGCACCGGCATCCAGAAACAGTTCTGTTGCTAGATCCAATGCGTTGTTTATTACCTGTTTCTCTTGTTGAGCATCTTCTATTTTGAGGCCCCTTTCCTTCTTAGCAGCAAAAATTTTTTCCGCCAGACTTATGCGTTCGGCTATCAACCACACGATATCTTCATCAACGCTCTGAATTTCTTTGCGCAAATCTGCCAAGTCCATAGCTTTCCCCCTCAGCTAAAAGATGCACCAATATTGTTAACCTTAGTCCTTATCACACTTCCGCCCAATTCTCGCCAAGCAGGTTCCAGCTCCTCTATGGCACTCTCTTTGACCAACGCTGCATAGGCAGGACCTGTCCCTGACAAACTTGAACTACTGGCACCCGAATCTAAGGCCACAAATATGGGGTGGCTGGAGAAATTCAGGGCGCTACAGTAAAGGAGGCCGTTGAGGTTCATGGCCCGAGAATAGTCTCCTTCCATTGCCAAGTCGAAGATTAAATCAGCCAGTGGTGCCATCAACCTAGATTTGTGTACGTCGGTATCCTTAGAATATGTCTGTTTTTGAGGCACAAGTAACAGAACTTCTGATGTTAATTCGTCTCTTTTGAGCAATTCCATATTTCTGTTGTCAGTAACCACTATCCCGCCCAACATGGACGCGGCGGCATCATCGAAGGCACCTGTGATGGTTACTCCCACATCCAAAGCGGCATGTACGCCAATTTTGGTGGCTTCTAACGGTTCTAAGCGTTCCCCCAATGCGTCGAGGGTGGCCAAGACTGTAGCGTTAGCAGCAGCGCTGCTGCTCTTGAGCCCACTGGCCAACGGAACCTGGCTGGATGTGCGCACCAAGCCTCCACATTTAACGTTAAACCTTTCCAGCACCAATTCTACTGCCCTAACAACTAGGCGGTCATCTATGCCGGGAACATCTCCACGGACGTTAGGAGCGTCATTTAGCACCACTTGGGCAGTGGTCTTCAAATCTATGCCGAAAGCCGAACCTTTCCAATTGGCCACAGCATTAAGTATGGTTGCCGCGCCCAATGCACTTGCCTGCCCTTTCAAGATAATCCCGCTTCGATGATGCTCCTCAGCTTCTCCATCTCCTTGGCCA
>Ga0272443_10003008_pt1 | contig 20517 bp, 18 predicted proteins | sample SSMAcet12_FD_193581 | JGI IMG/M metagenome (GOLD analysis project Ga0272443, IMG submission 193581) | Marine sediment archaeal communities from Little Sippewissett salt marsh, Falmouth, MA, United States - SSM-Acet-12 | ecosystem: Environmental > Aquatic > Marine > Wetlands > Sediment ... | reverse complement strand
TGAAAGAACGGATGAAATTGTAGAAGCTTTCATTAAGGGCAGCTGCAAAACAGATTGATGTAAGTCATTCAACAATTGATAGAGTTCTCAAGGGCGAGACTGTTGAAGTAGATACACTGACTAAAATTAGTGATTTCTTAAACGTCCCAATTGACGACTTAATTGGTCAGTCAAAAGAGATAAAGGAAAGATTCGATCGAATCTCTAATTTGTTTTCTATCGAACCAGAATTGGCCGAAGTTCTAGATAGAATAGCCCAAGGAATAAAAACGGGTGATATTGATAAGAAAATAATTACAGAAGTATCAGCCTTTACAGCTTTCCGAATTAGACATTATACGGAACCTAATTCATTCAAAATTTTCAATTAGACTTTTTTCATATTTGTGAGTGTTATATTATTGGATTACCTACTGAGAAACATAAAAATACAGGCTAAAATGAATGCATTATTTAATATCTAATCACAATTATCACCCCCTATATATACGGGTAGACAATTTGCTTACCCCCATATCTAGGGGCTATTTATACATAAAATGACTGTATTATATAGTTTACATTAGTGTCACGTGTGTATTATGGAATGGAACGATCACATCCAGCAGATCTTGGAAACACTCCCCGATAAACCCGGCTGTTACCTGATGAAGGACGAAAACAGCCGCATTATTTACGTCGGTAAGGCAATCAACCTGCGCAACCGGGTGCGTTCCTACTTCCACGCTGCCGCGCAGGAACATCCCAAGACGCGCCGTCTGGTACGAGATATCGCGGACATCGAATGGATCGTGGTGGGATCTGAGCTGGAAGCCTTGATCCTGGAGATGACGTTGATCAAACGTCATAAACCTCGTTATAACGTCCGCCTGAAGGATGACAAACGCTACCCCTATATCAAAGTCCACTGGCAGGACCCCTTCCCCAAAGTGACGGTCACCCGGTTAATGAAGAAGGACAGTGCTCGGTATTTCGGACCCTACACTTCCGTCTGGGCTGTCCACCAGACACTGGACCTGCTGCGCAAGATCTTCCCCTACCTGACCTGCAGCCGTGAGATCACTGGGAACGACAGCCGCGCCTGCCTCTATTATGACATCAAACTCTGCACGGCACCCTGCATCGGGGCAATCAATCAGGAAGACTATCGCCAGATCCTGGATGACCTGTGCAAGTTCCTGGAAGGGCGTACAAAACCGGTTGTAAAGCGCTTGACGAAAGAAATGGATCTGGCAGCCAAAGCACTTCAATATGAAAAAGCAGCTGCCATCCGTGACCAGCTCCAGGCAATCGACAGAATCGTTGAGCGCCAGAAAGTCATCAGCAGCGACCAGGTTGACTCGGATGTGATCGCCATGGCTCGTGCGGACGGTGAAGCGTGCGTGCAGGTTTTCTTCATCCGCAGCGGAAAGCTGATCGGGCGTGAATATTTCGTGCTGGAAGGCACTGAGGAAGAAAACGACGCAGAAATCTTGAGTGAGTTCGTCAAGCAGTTCTATGCACAGGCAGCCTTCATCCCTGAAAAGGTTCTCCTGCCGAGTGAGCTGGAAGAAGCCCAAATCATCAACCAGTGGCTAAACAACCGGAAATCGGGTCAGAAGGTCGAGATCAAAGTCCCGCACCGGAAAGCCAGCAAAGAATTGGTGGCGATGGCAGCGGAAAACGCTGTTGAAACGCTCAATGCCCTTCGCACACAATGGGAGGCGGACAAGAACCGGCAAACCGGTGCGCTCTCAGAGATCCAGGAAGCATTAAAATTGGAAGAACCACCCAACCGGATCGAATGCTACGACATCTCCACCACACAAGGTGTGGCCAGTGTGGGAAGCATGGTCGTCTTCGAACAGGGTACCCCGAACAAAAAACTTTATCGCCGTTTCAACATCAAATCCGTGTCCGGCCAGGATGATTTTGCATGCATGGAAGAAGTCCTCTTCCGGCGGTTCCGCCGCTGGAAAGCATATCACGAAGAGGGGAAAAAAGTGGGCAAGACTCCCGACCTGGCCTTCTCGATCCTCCCGGACCTGCTCCTGGTCGATGGGGGCAAAGGTCAACTCAGCCGAGCCGTCAAGGTACTGGAAGATTTCGACCTGCTGGATCAGGTGCCGGTTGCCGGGCTGGCAAAGCAGGAAGAAGAGTTGTTCGTCCCTGATCGGCACAACTCCATCTATCTGGCGCGCCATTCTCAGGGATTGTATCTCATCCAGAGGCTGCGTGATGAGGCACACAGGTTCGCCATCACCGCTCACCGCAGCCGCCGCAGCAAACTAGGCCTGGCATCAAAACTTGATGTAATCCCAGGTATCGGTCCTGCACGGCGGCAGGCGCTTCTTAAAAAATTCGGTTCGGTTGAAGGGATTAAGACCGCCCCTGCAGAGAAGATCGCGGAGATCAAGGGGATCTCGCTTGAGATGGCGCAATCGATTAAAGTCCAACTTGAATAACGAAAGAAAAACCTATGAGCAAGAAGAAAAAATCGAAAAATTACAGACTCTATCAAATCCTGATGGCGATCATTGCCATCAGCATGATCATCTCCATGATCGTCATGGCACTTCGTTTCTAATAGAATGGACCTTCATGACCGGACTCGGTTGGCTTGACGTCACTCAACTTGATTTCAACACCCTACTCCTGTTGGAACCTTTACACACTGAGAGTATGGCTATGCGCAATCCCGACAAAATAACAGGGATCGCCCTGCAAGCGCATCCAGCGATTCAGTGGTACCTCCAACATATCTACCCGCCCATCACCAGTTATCTCAAAGCCTGTCTCGCCCTGGCGAAAACAAATCCAGATCCGGATGAGCTGCGCCAGGCCGAGGTCGCCGTGATGGATAGCATGCAGGATTGGTTGATCTACGTCCTCAATCCCGCCATCTACGACCAACTCGAATTCCTGGGATGGGATGACGAGTCCCTGCTGGAGATGGCAGACTTTAAATCGAAAAAGGTCCTGGATATCGGCTCTGGTACTGGCCGCTTGGCGTTCACCGTCGCGCCACTGGCTGAAACAGTCTTTGCGGTTGAACCAGTCGCCAACCTGCGCCGATATCTGTGGAAAAAAAGAGAGGAACTGGGCGCGGGCAACGTGTATCCCATTGACGGTAATATAACCCGAATCCCTTTCCCGGATAATTTCGCAGACATCGTCATGGCAGGGCACGTCTACGGTGATGCACCCGATGCCGAATTCACTGAAATGCGCAGGGTCACCCGAGATGAAGGGATGATCCTCCTGCATCCCGGCACAAATGCATCGTCAGAAAATCAAGCTCATCAATATTTGATAGAAAACGACTTCAAGTGGAACACCTTCGAAGAACCAGGAGATGGATTAAAGCGCAAATACTGGAAAACCGTTCACAAGAAATAAATCTGCGAGGAGCAAAAATATGCTTGACAAACATGGTTACAGTTTCGTTGAAGACACCAAATATCCACACATCAGAGAGTCCGACCAGGAACAAGGCAAACCGCAACCACCATATCAACTCCCATACGACCCAAAGCTGCCGTTGATTGACCTGCCCAAACCGGAATCGATCGACCTGGGAGAGTATCCCCTCCGCAGGGCAATTGAAGAACGCCGTTCGCTGCGCCGATACAGCGAAGATTCACTCTCAATGGAGGAATTATCCTATCTCTTATGGCTCACGCAGGGCGTTAAGAAAATCGATGAAAAACGCAAGGTGACTTGGCGGACCGTTCCCTCTGCTGGCTGCCGGCATCCCCTTGAGACCTACCTCTCCATCAATCGGGTGGATGGGATCATGCCGGGGCTTTACCGTTTCCTCGCCCTGGAGCATAAACTTGCACCGATCCAGATCAATGACCTGTTCAACGAAAAGCTGACTGCCGCATGCTTGGGTCAGCGTCAGGTGAGAACCAGCGCTGTCACATTCATCTGGGCTACCGTTCCCGAGCGCACCATCTGGCGCTATTCCGAACGCAGTTACCGCTATCTGTATTTGGACGCAGGGCATGTATGCCAGAACCTGCACCTGGCGGCCGAATCGATCAACTGCGGGATCTGTGCAATTGGTGCATACGATGACGATGCCGCAGATGAACTGCTCGGGTTCACTCCTCCGGAGATGTTCGTGATATATCTTGCCTCCTTGGGGCGCAGGGAATGAACTCAAATGGTCGAAAAAGCTGATATTTGCATTCTTATCTCCGCAGGCGCGGAATGGCGCGCCCTCCTGCCGCATTTCACCCATGCAGAGGTGGAACCGACGCCTTATGGGAACTGCTTCTACACGCAGATCAATGGCTTGGCAGTCTGCTTCCTGCACGGCGGATGGGGTAAGGTCGCTGCAGCAGGGTCCACACAATATGCGATTGACCGCTGGAAGCCAACGCAGATCGTCAATCTGGGCACCTGCGGCGGATTCAGTGGACAGGTTGCGCGCGGCGCGACCATCCTGGCTGAACGCACGATCATCTACGATATCATCGATCAAATGACAGATTTCGACCAAGCCATCACGCACTACTCGGTGGAGCATGACCTCTCATGGCTACCTGAGACGCTTCCCCAGCCGGTCATCAGGGGAACGCTTGTCTCCGCCGATCGTGATATCATCCCAGAAGATATTCCCATGCTGATCGAGAAGTACCATGCAGCCGTCGCGGACTGGGAATCTGGTACGATCGCCTGGGTGGCGAAGCGAAACGGGCTGCCCTGCCTGATCCTGCGCGGCGTCACCGATCTGGTTAACGCCGGTTCAGGTGAAGCGTATGGTAACTACGCTTTCTTTGAAGAGCAGTGTAAAGATGTCATGGCTGTTTTCGTAAAACACCTGCCAGCCTGGCTGGACGCATTCAAAACCGCCAGGTGAAACATCAACGGAATTAACATATAACGGCGCTGCATGCAGCGCCGCTACGATTATCTCTCGTAATACCATATAGAAAATTAAGGCGTAGAGACTCCTGGGCCGGGCGTCTCAATGTTCATAAATTTAATAATTAATCGCTCATTTCCCCAAACGCGCGCGTTCTTCTTCAACGATGCTTGCATCCAGCTTCCTGAAAAGCGGCGATGGTTTATTGAACGCCTTCTCGGGTGTTAATTCGCCCGGCTGCCAGATATCAGCTTCACCCGCGCTCAACGATTCCTGAGGGTCGTAGAGCATCACGGTGTGCGTTCCGAGATCATCCCTGACCTCCCTTGTGGCAAGCTCACCAAAGATGGGTACGTCGTAGCCTAAATATTCGTGAAGTTTCTGGCAGGAATGCGGCAGGAACGGGGCGAAGATGATCTTCAGCCAATCAATCGCCTGCATGGCTGTATACACAGATTTGGCTGCTTCATCCTTGTCCTGCTTGATCTCAAACCAGGGTGCCGAAGTATCAAGATACTTATTGACTTCTGCAGCCAATCGCATCGCCTCCTGGACCGCGGCGCGCAGCCTGACAGATTCAAGTTCTGCCGCGACGGATTCAAATCCTGCTTTCAACGTCGCCAGTAATTCCCGGTCAGCGTCACGCAGTTCACCAGGTTGAGGAACACTGCCCTCCCAATGCTTGTACGCAAAGGAAAGCACCCGGTTGGCCAGGTTGCCCCAGGTTGCAACGAGTTCATTGTTATTACGCTGGTAAAATTCTTCCCAATCCCAATCGGAGTCGCGCGTCTCAGGCATATTGACCGTCAGATAATAGCGCATTGGGTCAGGGTCATACCTTTCGAGGAAATCCAACCCCCACACAGCCCAATTCTTGCTGCCGGAAATCTTGCGCCCTTCCAGGTTCATAAACTCGTTTGCCGGGACGTCATAGGGCAATACGAGCTTTTTCGGCTCCGATGCACCCATCCTTTCATCGAAATTGATATCAACGCCGATCAATTCCGCCGGCCAGATGATGGCATGGAAGGGGATATTATCCTTGCCAATGCAGTACAGCGTCCGTGATTCCGGGTTGGTCCACCAGTGCCGCCAGGCATCCGGGTCATCGTGAAGGGAGCCCCACTCAACCACACCCGAGAGGTAGCCCATCACGGCTTCAAACCAGACATACATGCACTTATCGTCCCAGCCCTCCACTGGCACGGGCACGCCCCAGGAGAGGTCACGGGTGATCGGCCGTCCATGCAGTCCCTCGGTTTCGATCTGACCGAGGGATTGTTGGACAACGTTCGGGCGCCAGTAATCCTGGCGCTCACGCAGGAATTCCTCGACCTTGTCCTGGACTCTAAATAAATTTAGATAATAATGGGTCGTTTCACGAAGCTCAGGTGTCGAGCCATCGATCTTCGATTTGGGATCAATCAATTTTTCTGCTTCAAGCAGGTGGCCGCACTTATCGCATTGGTCGCTGCGTGCGCCCGGATTCCCGCAGATATAACAGGTGCCTTCCACATAGCGGTCCGGCAGGAAACGCCCCTGCTTTGGTGAATACCACTGCCGGGATGTCTCTTCATACAGGTAGCCGTTCTCCTTCAAAGCGAGGAAGAATTTCTGGGCGACATTGAAATGATTAGTGGTATGGGTCGTGGTGAAGATATCATAGGTCAGGCCTAGCTTCTGGAACAAGGCGACGAACTGGGTATGGAAGCGTTTGTAGACTTCCTCCGGTGTGGTGCCTTCCTCGTCCGCCCGGATGGCGGCTGGCGTTCCGTGCGAGTCGGACCCGGAGACCATCATTACATTCCTGCCGCGCAGGCGATGGTAACGCGCGAGGATATCCGCCGGCAGGTAGGATCCAGTCAGGTTGCCCACATGGATTTTGGCGTTTGCATACGGCCAGGCAACGGCGATTAATACAGGTTCTTTCATCTTCCACCTCAATTAGTTTGAATATCCGATAATGACAACAAAAAAGCTGGCCTCAGCCAGCGGAACCTCCGGAAGCAACGCGTCACTTCATGTCATGCTTCTGGCAAGCATAACCTCGGAGGATAGGGCATGCGCATGATGTAGATCTGCTTTCTCATCGTGTGTAAATTATACAGGATTACAGATAATCTTTCAACTGACGGGCTTTTTGCGGGTGACGCAATTGGCGCAGCGCTTTCCCCTCGATCTGGCGGATGCGTTCCCGGGTCAGCCCGAACTTCCGTCCTACCTCTTCAAGCGTATACGCCCGTCCAGAATCGAGCCCAAAGCGCAGGCGCAGGATACGGGCCTCACGCGGCGAGAGTGTGCTCAGTACCTCATCAATCTTGTCTCGCAGCATTGATTTATACGTGACTTCAAGTGGAGAGGGGGTCTGGTCATCCTCAACGAACATCCCCAGTTCGGAATCATCCTCATCTCCCACGGGACTTTCAAGCGAGAGCGGCAGCCATGAGATACGCATCATCCACTGCACTTTGCGGACGTTTAAATCCATAACTCTGGCGATTTCCTTGGCGAAGGGTTTGCGCCCCAGCTCCTGCTCAAGGGCATGGCTGACTTTATACAGTTCACGGATGCGGTCGATCATATGCACCGGGATGCGGATAGTACGCCCCTGGTCGGCGATGGACCGTGTGATCGCCTGCCGGATCCACCAGGTCGCATAAGTCGAGAACCGGAATCCGCGTTTGTGGTCGAACTTCTCCACGGCCTTCATCAATCCTAAATTTCCCTCCTGGATCAAATCCAAGAAGGGCACGCCGCGGCCGATGTACTTCTTGGCTACACTGACAACCAGGCGGGTATTCGCCTTGATTAGATGCTCCCACGCCAGTTCCCCATTTCTGATGGTGTCTTTTAATTTTTCCCGCTGACTTTCGGTGTAATTGACATCTGGATCATTAAGCTTGATCATCGCAGCCCGTCCAGCCTCAATCCCCTTTGCCAGTTTCTGTTCTTCTTCCAATGATAGAAGAGGGACACTCGACATTTCCTTCAAATACAGCCCTACGGTATCATCAGAGCCGACGTGTTCAAGGCCTATCCGTGGTCTGGGACGATCCCCATCGTCATCATCTTCTTCCTTATCTTCTTTTGAATATCCCTCATCGAATGAATCCTGATCGAGGATATCGACCCCCTGTTTCTTCAAGGTTAGGATCACAGATTTCAGATCATCAGCATCATTTTCCTCATTAGGAAAGGCTTCCATCAGGTCATCAATGGTCAGGTAACCTTGCAAGTCAGCGCGCTCCAAGAGCGTTTCAATTAACTGCTCGGTTTTTACGCTCTGACGATCACTGCCCATATTTTCTTCTCCAGAAGGTCAAGCTCTTCGAGAAATACTTCCATCTCTTCAATAATCGGCTAGTCCTTCTTTTCTACTTCGACCTGATCAGAAAATTCTGTTGATGTTAAATAATGCTCACATGGTGTATTATTCAAGTTCGCACCACACACCACGCACAGCCCTTTACAATCAGGTTTGCATAGACGTCTGATCGGGATCTCGAGGATGAAATATTCCCTGTAAAGCGGTGAAAGGTCAATGTACCCATCAGAAGGAAGGAGTAAATCTGTTTCCTCCCGATTCCTGGACGGAAATTGGTATAATTCCTCAAAAGTCGTGTTCACATGAAGGTGGAACGGATCCAGGCAGCGTACACAGGTCGTCAACACCTCACCCTCTGCATTGATTTGAAGCAGCATTCCTTCATGAGTGCGCGACACACGCACTATGCTTCTTAAATCCCTGATATCCAGGTCATCAAGTGTAATCGTATTAATGTCAACTGGTATCTCGCGACTGGTACCGATAGCTTTATTAAACATATAGCCCACATTCAGTCGCAATGGATTGTCACTTTTATTCACGATGATAGATTCTTAATCGTATTTGGGTAATAAATAGCACGGTGGAAATTATAACATGCGCTTGATTAACCGTCAACGAATATAGAACAGAATATTAAGAAGCAACGGAGGACTTAGTTGGAAAAGAAACTTTTCATCGCATCTACGAACCCTGGAAAGATCAAAGAAATCAAAGATATTCTTTCATTCTTTGATATCCCCTTCATTTCCTGCATGGACCTGGACCTGCATCTAAGGATCGAAGAGACCGGGAGTACTTACATGGAAAACGCAAGGATCAAAGCTGAAGCTTACCACCAGCAAACACATCTGCTTACCCTTGCTGATGATTCGGGGCTTGAAGTCGACGTTCTTGACAGTGCGCCTGGGATCTACTCTGCCCGATATTCACCGAAGACGGGCGCCAGTGATGCAGACAGACGCCAATATCTGCTAAAAAATCTCTACGGTAAACCTGAGCCATGGCATGCCCAATTCAACTGTGCTGCCGTCCTTTTAGGTCCTGCCGGTTTACGATCAGAGACCTTTGGAAGGTGCAATGGGATTATCCTCCCTGAAGAACGCGGGGCAGGTGGTTTCGGGTACGACCCAATCTTTTATTTACCTGAGTATGAGGCCACCATGGCGGAAATTCCCGCAGACCTGAAGAATCAAATCAGCCACAGGGCAAGAGCGATCACAGCAATGATCCCCATACTTGAACGTGTTTTTTCATTGAACGAAAACAATCCAGTATAGTGACACAATCCCCCTGGTTAAAATAAACTACCAATAATTGCGGTGAACCCGTGATCCCTGGTATCGATCGACTGCATCCGGTTGTGAAGCCGGGTGCCCGACTGCGATCAATGATACAGGGCGGATATCATCCGGCATCTTCAAGAGTGCCTTGATCCCGGAGACCCTTTCCGCCACAGGGAATATTCCCAGCCAGACTGCGCCTAACCCAAGCCCGTGTGCGGCCAGGAGGATGTTCTCCGTCGCAGCCGAACAGTCCTGTAGCCATAAGGCACGGAGCTTCTCAAGTTTCCGTTCACTACAAACCAATATTGCCAGCGGTGCTTCCAGCAGCATCTTTGCATGCCGATGGAATTCAGGAATGGCATGCAGAATGTCTGGATCGTCAATTACGATGAAATGCCAGGGCTGCTCGTTCCCCCCCGAGGGCGCTTGCATCCCTGCGCGCAGTAGGGTTTCCAAATCTTTATCAGAGACGGGTTCGGGGGTGAAATTCCGCACACTCCTGCGGGTCATAATCGCATTTATGATGTCCATCTTTTATCCTTTCCACTCATCCCAGCATCCCTGTATCCTAACCTGTGGGCTGGATTTCTTGTACGAGGAAGAGACTGATTCCCCTTAAAATTTATAACCGATCTGGCGCAGGAATTCCTTCCGCCAGGCGATATCTTCGCTGCTTTCAATTCCCTTTGGGCGATTTCCATCAGCCACACCAAGGATTGCCCTGCCTTCCCCAACATCCATGACGACCACATCGGTTGGGTTTGCAGTTGCGCAAAAGATACGGCAGACTTCCGGAGCAGCTTTGATTTGATTCAGCACATTGATCGGGAAATAGCCTTCCCCCAGGAAGATGATGAAAGAGTGCCCAGCGGATATTTCCATGGCGTTCATCTTCGCCAGTTCGATCATCGCCTCATCGGTCCCACTCCAACGCACGAGGCATTTCCCGGAAGCTTCACAAAACGCCAGGCCGAACTTGATCCCGGGCACACTTGAAACCAGGATCTCGTGAAGGTCTTCAACCGTTTTGATGAAGTGAGATTGACCAAGGATGAAATTGATCTCTTCAGGTTTCTGGATATTGATATTCTTTACCTCCAAAACGCACACTCCTTCCATTCAATGAATAGGCATATTTTAACATAGTTCCCAAAGGTAAGGAGCTAATGTCCCCATGTGGAATAACAAGAAAGATGGCTCTCTTGGGCGTCAATCAATTAAATTTAGAAAGACCAACGGGATTTACTTCCGATAGCGTTTGGAGAGCGCACGCACCTGTTCACCAGCATGATAGGAGGATCGCACAAGCGGCGAGCTCTCAACCCATTTAAATCCGAGTTCCAGGCCAAATTCTTTCAAGTCTTCGAACTCCTCAGGCGTATAGTAACGCTGGATGGGAAGGTGCTTGCGGCTAGGCTGCAGGTACTGCCCAATCGTCAGGATATCCACGCCCCAACCCCGCAGGTCGCGCATGGTCGCCTGAACTTCTTCAAACGTCTCGCCCAATCCCAACATGATCCCGGATTTCGTTAAGACATCTGGGTCCAAACGACGCGCATAAGACAAGATCGTTTGCGACCAGGTATAGCGGTCCTGCGGCTGTACGGATTTAAATAAACTGGGAACGGTCTCTACGTTATGGTTGAGGACCTCCGGCCGGGCTGCCATGACGATCCGCAGTGCTTCGATGCTCCCCTTGAAATCCGGTATAAGCACCTCAACAGAACAATCCGGCAGGAGTTGATGGATCCGCCGGATGACCATGGCGAAGATCGGCGCACCGCCGTCCCCGCGTTCATCTCTGTTCACACTGGTGATCACCGCGTGTTTCAAGTCCATATCCTTCGCAGCCTGGGCAACGCGTTCCGGTTCCTGCCAATCCAGCGGTTCAGGATGACCGTGTTTGACATCACAGAAACCGCAGGTGCGGGTGCAGATATCCCCCAGCATCAGGAAGGTTGCCGTGCCGCTTCCCCAGCACTCACCCATATTCGGGCAGCCGGCTTCTTCACAAACCGTGTGCAGGGATTTGCTGCGCATGAGACGCTGCAGTTCCTGATAGCTTTCACCACTCGGTGCCCTAACCCTGATCCAATCCGGACGACGCCGTGGTGTCGTATCTATATTTTCGGGATTTACTCTATCTCTGGTTGGTTTTTTCGGCATGCTTCCTCCGGGAAGGAATTATACTCTACAGGTACGCCGATTCCAATGATAACGCAGCTCATTGGATAACATTTGGGAGTGCAGGCTTTAGCCTGCGCCATGCATCCTGCAGGCATTCCGCGACGCCCCTGCACCCTAGCTGGTGTTCCGCTCAACTTCAAGGAGAAGCTGTCAGCGAAGCTGACTGATGAGGTGAAACATAGAACACCTCATCCAGCGCCCTTTGGGTGTTCCGCTTCGTTTCAGTGCTTCGCACCCCCTTCCCCTGGATGGCAAGAGGGCCCGCGCAGCGGGTTAGATGGGGTACATTACATTTTGCGTACAAACACCTCACTCAGAATCAATAATCTCAGAATTCGCTTTTTTGACATTCGGCTTTACCGGCACGACCAGCAGCATGACAAGATAGATCAATACACCTGACATACCCGCCAGCGCCAGGAAAACGAAGATCAAACGGATGATGGTTGTATCAATATCAAAATACTCCCCCAGGCCAGCACATACGCCGCCCACCATTCCTTCTTCAGGAAGACGATATAATTTCTTTGTGTCCATTTATTTACTCCTTTCTATGAAATATACGGATTTCTCATCAAGGAGTCGCAAAAAAGAGGAAACTTTTAAGCTTTATCACTTGTTTTGAAACCAATTCACAGCTAACCTTTGAAGTGGTATAAAATTAGGCAGAGAAACACCGGACAACATGGACAAATAAATGAACTACGAAAGAACAACCTGGCGGATCATCAAACACCCACCTGACAGGGGTGCCTGGAACATGGCGGTGGATGAAGCTATCCTGGAATCTGTCTATTCACGCGATTCCCTGCCGACATTAAGGCTATACGCATGGCAGCCTGCCTGCCTCTCGCTGGGCCACGCCCAGCCCTTTGCGGACATCAACCAGGAAGCACTGGTCGCAAACGGTTGGGACGTCGTGCGCCGGCCAACCGGAGGCCGCGCCATCCTGCATGTGGACGAACTGACCTATTCAGTGATCGCACCTGAATCAGAACCGAGGGTCAAAGGCGGCGTGATGGCAAGCTACCTGCAGCTATCAAACGCACTCCTGCAGGCTCTCAAGATCCTGGGACTCGAACCTGAAGCAAAAGAGAAACACCCTAACGAGAACGGAAAAAGGGACAATCCGGTCTGTTTCGAAGTTCCCTCTAACTATGAGATCACGGTCAGAGGGAAAAAGCTGATCGGCTCGGCACAAGCCCGACGCAAGGAAGGCATCCTCCAGCATGGTGCGCTGCCCCTCTACGGAGATCTGACCCGGATCATCACAGCCCTCAAGTTCTCCAACGATGTATCTCGGATTGCTGCGCGTGACCGGCTGCTGGCGCATGCCACAACCGTAGAAGTTGAACTGGGCAAGACCATCACCCGGGAAAAAGCTGCTGATGCTTTCGAGCAAGCTTTTCAAGATGTCCTCAACCTTAATTTGCTCCCCGGCGAGCTTTCGAAAAAAGAGACCCAACGCGCAGAAGCACTCCTGCATGAGAAGTATGCCCACAATTCCTGGACGAAACGGATTTGACTATGCCTCTCCATTGGAATAAAACATGTAAATTCAACAGCTTCAGGATCATCCTGGTCCTGGTGCTGCTCTCACTGACAGCCTGTTCAGCTTCTGAAACCACATCCCCAGGTGCGACCTCAACGCCAGTATCGTTGGAGACCTCTTCTCCGGTAATGACGTCCACGCCGAGGCCAACCTCGACGCCTACCCTGCCACCCTTGGGGAAAGAAGGTAATCCCATCACAATTGGCTTCATCCTCACACCTGAACAAACTGCGGCTATAGAAGCTGCGGAAGATGTGGCTTTCAGGATCAAGGATAGCACAGGATATACCATCGAAAGCCGGATTTACCCGGATTTTCAAAGCCTTTCCTCAGCGGTACTTGACGACGAGGTCGACTTGTTCTGGCTGGAACCCCTGGAATATATTTATCTCAAAAACATGGATGCAGCTCAGGCGATCTTGATGACCAATCACCTTGGCGTTTATGAATACGGCGTTCAATTCCTGGCAAACAAGGACAGCGGTTTCCAAGTTTATTACGACTCGGAGACCAATCAGAACACGACCAATTCGAGTTCAGTCCTCCAACAGTTCGCGGGGACACGCCCGTGTTTCATCAACGCCGAGTCCATCCCAGGATATTTCCTTCCCATGAGTCTGTTGGCTGAAGCCAGTACGCCCACGCTGGACCCTGTCTTCACATATGATTACAGCGCGGCCATCCGCGCCTTATACATCCAGGGGATCTGCGATTTCGGCGTGACATATACGATGACTGGTGACCCATTCACCGCCAGCGAGATCCTCCGGGACCTGCCTGACGCACAGGAACAGGTCATCGTGATCTGGCGGAGTGAAGGGATCATTCCCAACCTCAACCTGTCAGCCTCACCGGCACTACCGTTGGACATACGATACAAACTTGAAGAAGCAATCCTAAATATCAGCAAAGACCCAAATGGGTTGATCCTCCTGAATAGCTCTTTGGAATATGATGTGGGTGCATTAAAATCAATTAGAGATCAAATATATGACCCTCTGCGAAACCTCCTCTATCTGCTGGAACTCGACCTTAAAGAGATTACAGGCGCAGCATCATGACAAAATTTCGTAAATTCATCCGGGTCTGCTTCCATATCCTGCTCTACCTCGCATTTGGCTGTTCATTCCTCATCGGTCTCTTGCGAGTGGGATTGCTGGTCTTCAGCGATTCCAGGACCTACCTGCCTGAAGAATCACCAAATGCGCCGGTTGCTCTTGTCCTGGGCGCGGGTCTCAATCGTGACGGGACAGCAGGTGTGGTCCTGAGGGACCGGGTCGAGACAGCCGCAGAACTCTATTTCAACGGCAAGGTGGACAAACTCCTAATGAGCGGGGACAACAGCAGCGAATATTATAATGAACCGGCTGCGATGCTGGAACATGCCCTCTCCCTGGGAATCCCGGAGGAAGACATCATCCTCGATTATGCAGGCAGGCGAACCTACGACAGCTGCTACCGCGCCCAGGAGATCTTCGGCGTGAACGAGTTGATCGTCGTCACCCAGGCATTCCACCTCCCTAGGGCGATTTACCTGTGCAGCTCGTTCGGTATCGAGACCGTTGGCGTTCCGGCAGATGACGCTAATTACAATCGCAGCAGTTATATCTATTGGTGGGTTCGAGAGATTTTCGCATCACTTAATGCATACTGGGATGTCCTCATCCTTCACCCAGAGCCGATCCTAGGAGAACCTGAACCCATATTTACCGAATAAAATTCAAAAATATTATTAATCTGGCATCAATATTGCACCGAAAGGACTGCATCATGAAACGAGAAGAAGCCTTAGCCATTGTAAATCAATACATCAAGAATCCCAACCTCGTCAAGCACATGCTGGCAGTGGAAGCTGCCATGCGGTTTTATGCCCGGAGGTTCAATGAGGACGAAGAGAAATGGGCAGTCGCCGGGCTGCTGCACGATTTTGATTGGGAAATCCACCCCACCATGGAAGAACACCCCGCTGCTGGGGAACCCATCCTGCGGGAATTGGGCGTCCCAGAGGATATCATCCGTGCAGTCCAGAGTCATGCCACGCACACGGGCATCCCACGGGAGACATTGATGGAAAAAGCCCTGTTCGCCTGTGATGAGGTCACCGGTCTGATCACCGCCGTCGCCCTCGTCAGGCCATCAAAAGCTTTATATGACCTGAAGCCCAAATCCGTCAAGAAGAAATGGAAAGATAAATCTTTTGCCGCAGGCGTGAACCGTGAAGAGATTGCTGAGGGTGCAGAAGACCTGGGGATTGAACTCTGGGAACATGTCAGCAACGTTATCGAAGCCATGAATGCGATTGCTGATGAACTGGGATTGGCTGGCGATTCAAAGAGTGAGGTATAAGGAATGCTATGACACTCACCGGGAAAGGCTATTACATCTGGATTGTGAAGCAGTGTGAAAATGGCGACCCAAACGCCATTGCTGCTCTGGCGCGTGAAGCCAACCTGTCGCATGTACTGATCAAGATCGCAGATGGTGCATTCCCCTATAATATCGACCTGAATAATGGCTTCGATTATGCCCGCCCGGCGATCAAAAAGCTCCAGGCACAGAACATCCAGGTGTGGGGGTGGCACTACGTGTACGGCAACTATCCGGACCAGGAAGCCGAGATCGCCGTTACCCGGGCGCTTGAATTGGGTGTGGATGGCTTTGTGGTCGATGCAGAGCTCGAATACCAGGACAGATCAAAGGCTCCCGCTGCCAGCAGGTACATGAACATCCTTCGCAGCAACCTGGGCAGTATGCCGGTCGCGCTCAGCTCATACCGCTACCCTGCTTACCACATCGATTTACCATGGACAAACTTCCTGGATCGGTGTGATTACAATATGCCCCAGGTCTATTGGGAACAATCCCACAACAAAGCCGGCGAACAGCTGCAGCGTTGTGTCAACGAGTTCAAGAATATCCGCCCTTACCGCCCCATCATCCCAACCGGACCCACCTACAAACAGGGTGGCTGGATCCCTTACGAAGAAGAGATTATTGAGTTCATGAAAGTCGCCAAGAAATTGGGGCTTCCCGCTGTAAACTTCTGGTATTGGGATGGATGCCGGCGCTATATGCCCGCTTTCTGGGACCTTATCAAGGAGTATCAATACGACACACAGGTCGTTGAGGTTGCAGACGCCAGCCTACCTGAGAAATTCATATCCGCCCTGAACAGTAAAGACCCGGATACCGTGGCCGCGCTATATGCCGATAACGCTGTTCACATCGGCAAATCCAGCGCCATACAGGGGAAGTCAAACATCCGGAATTGGGCTGCTTCGCTCATACAAGAAATTTCGGGAACTGAATTCAAACTCCTCAACCAAACCCAGGAAGAGAACATCCATAGCTTCCAATGGGAAGTGTCCACAGCTGCAGGGGGGATTCTATCCGGACGAGATACTGTCGGCGTAGCTGAAGAAAAGATCAGCTACCATTACTCATTTACCAGGTCAGATAACGAATAATCCAGATCATAATTCAAGGATATCGAGCATATCAATGGGGACTGTCATCTCCAGGATGTCGTCCTTCTTCTTCACATCAATGACCGAACCTCCCCGGGAAACGCGGCTGCCGCTTGGCGCATCGGTGACATGGATCAGCCTGCTGGCAGCCCCTTTGAAGTGCAGCACACCGTTGTGGGTCAGCCGACCAAACATCATGCCGATCACCCGCTCACCTTCCTCCAGCTTCCATGTGATCACACCTAATCCATTGCGCCCCTGGGTGGGGAATTGCTCGGGATCAATCCGCTTTGCTTTCCCCCGGTTGGTCACGATTAGGACTTCACCTTTTCGTGAAACGGCATCTGCACTAACCACCTCATCACCTTCTCTGAGTTTCATCCCAGCGACACCTGCAGCAACCAGACCCATCGGACGGACATCTTCTTCATTGAAACGGATGCCCATCCCATCCTTTGATAGAAGGAGGATATCCTCTTCCCCCTTCGTAAACACAAGCGAACAGAGCTCATCACCTTCATTGATCTTTACAAGCGTAAACAGATTTGCAGAGGGAGCCGGTAGGTCGCTGATCTGCGAACGCTTGACCACGCCCATTCGGGTGACGCTGGTAATATATCTGTCCATCCCATCCATATCCATCGGTGCAGAGAAAATCGCTTTAAACCTGTGTTCAGCGTTGAAAGGTGTGATCGCTGAGACCAGGGCGCCTTTTTCAGGCTCATCTGCGACGGGCAGCGCATGCACGTGCAAAGCAGCAGTCTCACCCTTTTCTGCAACGATATAGATGGTCTGGTGTGTGGTCGTCCGCAGGAGCAATTTCGGTGCATCCACTCCCCACTGCCGGAAAGACTTATCCACATTCGTTCTGGCAATATGGTTATCTTCTGAAATCGCCACCCATACGTTTTCCTCCGGCATGACATCCGTTGTGGTCAGTAGGTCCAGGGAGGTTTCACCTTCATCCATCTGGATAATCTGAGTCCGCCTGGGATCTGCGTATTTTTCCTTGACGGTTTTCAATTCATCAATGACAACGCCGCGCATCTTCTTTGGTGAACGTAAGAGGCTCTCCAGTTCTTTGATCCTTTTGGAGACTTCCTTATACTCATCTTCGATCTTCTTCCGTTCCAGGCCTGCCAGACGCCGCAGCGGCATATCCAGGATGGCCTGTGCCTGGATCTGATCCAGGGTAAACTTTCGCATAAGATTCTTGCGGGCCGTCTCCACCCGTTGAGAATGCCGGATCGTTTCAATGATCTCATCCAGGTTCTCAAGCGCGGTCAGGTACGCTTTGAGGATATGCAGGCGGTCCTTCGCCTTGCGGAGTTCATACTCACTTCGACGTTTGACGACCTCCAGGCGGTGGTCTGCGAAGACTTTGAGGACCTGCTTCAAACTCAGCTTATGCGGCTCACCTTTGACCAGCGCCAGCATATTAATGCCGAAGGTCGCCTGCATGGTCGTGCGTTTATAGAGCATCTTCAGGACCGTATCCGGGTCTGCCGTTTTTGTAAGTTCGATCACGATGCGCATACCCTGCCGGTCTGATTCGTCGCGCAAATCGCTTAAACCCTCTAATTTCCCATCACGAGCAAACTCCGCGATCTTCTCGATCAGGGAAGCCTTATTGGTCATATACGGGAGTTCGGTGACGATGATGCGCTTCCTCCCGCGGCTCATCTCTTCCAGCAGCACACGGGCTCGTATCTTGATCCTCCCTTTCCCGCTGCCGTAGGATTGCGCCAGGGTCTCCGTCTTATCGTCGGTAATGATCAGGCCGCCGGTTGGAAAATCAGGGCCTTTGATATATCCCATCAGGTCTTCAACGCCGATATCATCAATCTTTGACCAATTCTCCAGCATCATGATCAATGCATCTACAACCTCCCCCAGATTGTGCGGGGGAATGTTGGTCGCCATCGCGACTGCAATACCTGACGCACCATTGATCAATAGGTTTGGTACTGATGATGGGAGTACTTCTGGTTCCTGTAAAGAGCCATCGAAATTATCGATGAAATCAACCGTATCCATTCCCAATTGCTGGAGGATATCCATTGAAATATCTGTCAGACGGGCTTCGGTATACCGCATGGCGGCAGGTGGGTCACCATCCACACTGCCGAAGTTACCCTGTCCTTCAACCAGCATATAGCGTTGAGAAAAATCCTGAGCCAGGCGTGCCATTGCGTCGTAAACAGCCATATCTCCATGGGGATGATATTTACCCAGGACCTCGCCCACGATCCTCGCAGATTTCTTATGCGCCGAATCGGGCCGCAACCCCATATCATACATCGCATATAAAATCCGTCGCTGAACGGGTTTCAATCCATCACGGGCATCTGGAAGTGCCCTGGACACGATCACGCTCATCGCATAATCGAGATAAGATTGCTGCATTTCTTCATTGATATTTATTGGGCGTACCGTTCCAAGATCCATAATTACTCCTCCTGTCCAATCTTATGATTTTATTCGACAGGCGTCAAGAAAAAATCGGTAAAAGAACATTTGTTTCATTGTATCATAAAAATCCCGAGGAAAAACCTCGGGATTTTAAAATTCGATTATTTTGGATTGCGTTTATTTATCAATTTCGATTTCTTCGTCAAGTTCGCCATCCCCAGCTTCATCTTCATCATTTTCGAGTTCACCAATTTCTATATCATCATCGAGATCATCAAGATCATCCACATCGATTAACTCATCTTCATCGATATCATCTTCGAAGAGATCCAATACCCGCCCTTCCAGAGCCTTTCCAGTAGTCTCTTCAAGGGATGTCTCACTCGAGAATTGACCGGGTTCAAACCCTGTCCCTGCAGGGATGAGTTTGCCGATCATGATGTTTTCTTTCAAGCCGAATAAAGGATCCTCGCGGGAGGCAACAGCAGCTGCCGAGAGGACTTTGATCGTGTGCTGGAACGAAGATGCGGAAAGGAACGAATCGGTTTCCAATGCTGCTTTGGTGACGCCGAGTAGAATCTCCACATAACGGGCAGGTTTCATACCCTGGGCAACCAGTTCTTCATTCGTGCGCCGGATCTCCAGGCGGCTGACCAAGTCCTGCGGCAGGTAACCAGAATCACCCGGGCGGATGATCTGTACCTTACCCAGCATCTTGTGAATAATAACTTCAAAGTGCTTATCGTTGATGTTCTGTCCCTGTGTCCGATAGACCTGCTGGATCTCTCGCATGAGATACTGCTGGCAGGCATCTCGCCCTTTGATTCGCAAAATGGTATGTGGATTCAAAGAACCTTCGGTAAGCGGCTGACCAGCTTCAATTTTATCGCCATCACTAATGATCAACCGTGAGGTTGTCGGGATATCATATTCTTCTGATTCCTTGACCTCATAAGACACAATGACATTGCCACTTTCAAGGCGGACACGGCCGTTGTGCTGTGCTTTGATGACAGCCTCATCCTTTGTCGCCAGGGTTGCGCCATTTTCAACCTCGTCCTCTTCTTTGACCGCAACCTTCCAACCCTTGGGAATTTCGTACTCATCAGAGACCATTTCGCTGTGGTCCACGTTGACAATACGCTGATCCGTATATTTTTCAGAATAGACCACATGCGCCGTTCCTGCAATCCGGGAAATGATCGCTTCACCTTTGGGCGTCTTGCGGGCCTCAAAAAGCTCTTCAACGCGTGGAAGACCGGTTGTAATATCACCACCAGCAGCAACACCGCCTGTATGGAACGTCCGCAGGGTCAACTGCGTGCCCGGCTCGCCAATGGACTGCGCGGCAACAATGCCAACCGTAGAACCAAGTTTGACCATATCACCTCGTCCCAGGTCAACGCCGTAACATTTCGCACAAATCCCGTGCACAA
>Ga0272443_10003007_pt1 | contig 20518 bp, 29 predicted proteins | sample SSMAcet12_FD_193581 | JGI IMG/M metagenome (GOLD analysis project Ga0272443, IMG submission 193581) | Marine sediment archaeal communities from Little Sippewissett salt marsh, Falmouth, MA, United States - SSM-Acet-12 | ecosystem: Environmental > Aquatic > Marine > Wetlands > Sediment ... | reverse complement strand
AGCATGGATTTGGGGTCCAGTATATGGGATTGGAAAATATTGGACCATTTACAGGCGGAACATTCGGTAGACTGAACCATGTTTTCACATCAAACAAGAGCCCGGACATATACTCTGATACTAACTTCATCACATTCACAGCCCACGGACTCGCAGCAGCAGTACTCAGCGAGCCTTTGAAATGCTATTGCGCGGTTTTGGTGGAGAAGCCTGTCCCTGCATCCATCTATATTAAGAGGATTCGTGACGGTTTCAGGAAGAAGCCTATCTGGGTTCCGTACAACAAGACCACGAAGGCTTCTGATGTTTATAAGAATAGGATGAACTGGAATAGCCTCGTTGATGCACTCAACAATGATAGCTTTCTAGGTAAACTCATGGGGAAGCTTAGAACCGAGACCAATGTCAATGGCATAGATCAGAACCTGAACGTGGGACGAAGAGCCAGCTTCCCGGTAAGGGTTAATGATGAAGAGAACAACCATGGCACATCTTGTATGATCATACCAATGGGCAATAGAACCCTCATCGCGTCCCAACACGCTACCCAAGACCCCAAAGACATCGAGCCAGCCCTACAAGCAATCCAACGCATCGCACAGATAGTAGACCAGTACAACTACCAGACGCCAACCACAGGACCAATGATCAGCGACTACGCGGAAGACATCTTGAAGAAGATGCAGAAGACAGCACCACCGGCACCTGTTCCTACACCAACTCAGACGGGAGTCCCTTGTCCGAAATGCGGTTTTAACAACCCAGAGGGAAACAAGTTCTGCGGTGAATGCGGAGCACTACTCACTGAAACTCAAAAAGAGGCACAGGTAGCCACATCAACGCCTCTTCCTCCTCCTCCACCACCCAAGCCAATTGACCCAGTTGAGCAGTTGATATCTGAGATCGAGGGAGGCACTGATGCCCAGTGGACCATCAGATACAAGACCACGGAACAGGAATACGAGGGCAAGCTATGGAACATCGCCAACAAGGGATACTTCGTGAGACACGATGATCTCATGAAGGTGTCGGAGAGGATAAACAATTATCCCCACTACCAGCTTTTCCCTAACATCAAATACGTGAAATCACCAAACGACAAAACACTCACTGGGGGATTCATGAACTTCGCAACAGGATTCAACGAGAACGCCCAAGAACCATTCAAGAACCAGTTCGTACAGGTGCTACTACTTCCTAGGGATGATAACCCAGCAGAGACATCGGTTCGTATGCTTGCTTCCTCTGATAAGGAGATGAATCCAGATCGCTTCGCAGTGATGCTTGATGTTTTGATGAATCACCCTGCGAGAGTCAATGAGTTCTATCTCTGGGGCATCCAAGACTAAGGGGGACGGGGGGGTACCCCAATCCCAGCCATAATCAGCCTTATTTAATGGAAACCAGCCCCAGAACAGCCTAGAATAGGTCTCGATAAGTGGAAAAAACTGTATGAGTAACGGGGAAAAATGTACATAATAGCCCGAGTTTCATATACCCATGACGGAAATCGAACTCATCGCCCGAGCCGTAATCAAACAAGATGACAGGATTCTACTAGCTCACAAGATAGGAGAATCAAACACGTTCCTTCCCGGGGGACACATCGAACCCGGAGAGTACGCCGATGAAGCCCTAAAACGAGAGCTACGTGAGGAGCTTGGAGTAGAAGCCGAGACCGGTGATTTCGTCGGTGTTCTTGAGCACAAGTTTACTGATGAACATGACAGACGCCATGAGGAGATAAACATCGTATTTACAGCGACAATCAACGAGACTGATGTTTCTTCAGCTGAAGGGCACCTTGAGTTCATCTGGGTAAAGCCAAAGGATTTCGAGAAAAGAGTATTATTGCCCAGTAGCCTACAATGGCTTCTGAGAAAATGGATAACAGATGAGCACCCATTCCACTACACGGAGAGATGCTAACCTCTTATATCGTAGTAGAACTTATCGAAACTAGCCATCAACTTACTGAGAAGGGCATATGTTTGATCAATTTCCTCTTTGGATAAACCACCGAATAATTTTCTGAAGAAATCCATATTATCCCTGGCGTGTGCGTCCCAGAAAGACCTGTTCTTATCCGTGGTCATTAGTAATAGCTTGCGTTTATCGCTTGGATCTTTTTCCAGCTCCATGAAGCCTTTCTTCTCAAGCTGTTTTGCTAACTGCTTCACGTTCTGGTGGCTGGTGCTCAGAACCATTGCTACCTCGTTCAACGTAGGGGGATGATCAAACGCGGTATCCACTGCTGCGAGTACGAGGAACTGTTTTGTGGTTAGGTCGTGTTTGCCTAGCTCGTTGTCTGTGATGTATTGGAGTTTCTGGTTTAGCAAGAATATGGAGCCAAATATGTCGAATACTTTTCTGTTTATCTCTGCCAATTAACTCACTTTCTCCGCTAACTCCATAGCCCACGACTCTATCTGAGTCCAGTCTCTATAATCTAAGGGCTCACTTGTATTAACGCCTATTACGCCATCCTCCTTGAGGATACCCTTTACCAGCTGCTTCACAAAGAAGTTATACTTATTCCACTTGTAGCAGCCAGCGAATAAACCAGTGGAGATTGGCTCTACTCCGTATATCTCTGCCACTGAGTCAAGGTAATTTGTCTGAGCGTCAGCCTGTTTCTTAGACACCGATGCATCAGCACATGAAACAAAAAGCGCCGTCTTTCCATTGAGTTCCTTCTGGTTTGCATCTAGGTAATTTTTTGATTCCTTGATCCATTGCCCCATCTTGATACCACTACCTACGAGCACAAGATCATATCCTTCGGGGTTTGGCTTCTCTTTTTTCAAATTAGATAATGCAACAGTGAAGCCCTCAGAACTTAGAACATCGCATATTCGCTCAGCGATCTCAGCGGTTACCCCAGTATTACTACTGTACGCTACAAGAGCCTTCACAAGTGAAGCCTCCCCGACCTGTAGAGCATGAACAGTGATACTATTGGCACTATGAAACCTAGAGCCGAGCTGGACTGAATTGTGTACCCCCATACGTCAAACAGGATAGTAGCTACACTCACCAAGATCAATGCCTTTGGAGCCCACACGTTTCCACGAACTAATCCAACTGAGGCGACAATTCCTCCAAGCCCAAGCAGTAGGAACATGATGTTAATGAGGTTCATGGTTCCATCGCTGACCGGGACGGTTAGAAACTCCTTGATAGCGGGTGTGGTTCCTAGGTAGGCAAAGTATAGCCTGAAGACTCCGTTGATAGTGTTTGCTCCGATTAGTAGCTTGTCTTTCATCTCTGTGCCATCCTGTAGATTACATATGGTCCGATTGCTGTCCAGAGGAGAACAAAGCTCCAGAGACGCCCAGTGAATATGTTATAGTCGGCTAGCAGGTGTGCCCATGTGTGTCCCATCACATAGTGTCCGAATACAAACTCGAATAAGATTGTGAGTATAAGCCAGCTTGCGCCTATCTGTAGACTCTGTTCTGTGCTTTTCAGGGTCCAGCGTCTGTTCAGTAACCAAAAGTATGCGGCAAAGAGGGCGATCCCCGTTGCACAGGATATCTGATGTGCTAGTAGTTCACTCATGTATGATCCGTAGACAAAGTTTCGGACGCTTCCATTGATGATAGCTAGGGGTACTCCGCCTAGCCATGCGATTATGAAGTTTCTTGTTATTTTATCCATCGTTCATCACTTAGGTAATATGTTACCCATTTTATTGCGTAATATATTACCTATCTATTAAACATAGCGCTAGAATAGTCTATACTAATTAAGAAAAGAGAAAAAACTCAATATCTAAAATACAATAATATTGATTCTATTTCTTCAGGTACTGGGTCCTTATTTTCTATTATACGATAGGCAACATGTCTACCAATAATTGGTTTTCTATCAAGTTTTACCTCATCTAAGTATTGCCCATATCCTGCTTCAGTTAATACACCTTCAAAATCATTGGAGAGAACATGTATCCTACCTTTTTCTGCTTGCTGTTTTAACAGATTGAATACCATATCTTTATAACATTTTTTTGAAGCATCATCTGGGTCTTGTATCTTACTACTTCCACTTTTCAGTAAATTAATAATATCGCCATTAAGTAATCCAAGTTCATACATTGTCTTTACAATTGGACTGCATGTAATTCTTATTGAATCGCACTGAATTGACCCATTTATCCGACTAAGGGCATCCTTGTCACATACCGCAAGATAGTCAATTTCTAATGCGATACATAATTTAATGGCAGTCGAAAAATGATTTCCTCCGACTGGAATAATGGACACGTTATTTGTATTGAAGTTATATCCTAAATAATTAGACAAGATGGGAAAAGCACTTGTCTCAGTTGGTCCCTCTACAATAAACACATGATCAGCAAAGAAAATCTCTTTTATTTCAGCACTTAGATAACGAATTAATTTCAGTTCATCTTCTTGATCAAAAGTATCTGAAGCTATTTGAAATATAGTAGACTGACCTTTTTGTTTTCTAACTAGGGTAATATTTTCAAGATTAGTGGAATCAATCATGATGGGAGAATGAGTTATAATAAGAAATTGATTCTTTTCTGAATATTTTTCAATAAGGTCAATCAGTTTTCTCTGAGCATGAGGGTGAAAATGAGTCTCTATAGTATCTAAACAAAAAACCTGATCTTTTTTATCAATTATGTGTGTAAGAAAAACAAGAAAGTCTGATAATCCAGCTCCAGCTTTCTGAATAGGAACATCAAAATCTATTTCTTGATTAATTATCCAAACGGTAGGATCTGAGTCAGCTGGGTTTCTAACATCTAAGGATAGAGAAGGGTAGAAAGCAGAAAACTCACGTGCTATTGAATTAAATTTCCTAATTTGACCTGAATTTCCGTTTCGTAAAGTGCTTAAAACGGCTGCAAGACGGGAGCCATCATAGGAAGAGGTTATTGTTTCATCAATTCCAGCTGGTCGGTATCTAAACTCTGGAAAAACAACAATTCTATTTCTAAAACGTTGAATTATATCCATTAGATTAAATCTAGTTACAATTGCGGGATTGTTTTTATCCAAATCTCTTGATAAGATCTCATCAATATTTTTTACTAAGGGTAGACTGCGTAAATCAGTTGCTAACCCGCGATCCCAATTACGCACCGTTGCATAACCATTCGAATTTTCGTTAGTTCTTTTAATAATGGCTGTTTCAATTATTTCTAAGGGACCAAAACAAGCACGTAATGAATTGCCCCTTTTAATTATTCTAAGAAGTGGAAACACCTGATATTGATAGTCGATTATTTCTTTTTTATATGGATGATCCTCAAGTAGTGGTGAAAATAACTCATTAATTTCTGCTTTAGATAATTTGAGATTGAGTTCAACTATTGATGGTTCATTAGGGGTTTCCTTAAATCGATCAGAAGAACTCCCCCCTCCATCCATTTGCCAAAACTTAATAGCTTCAAAAATGCTCGATTTTCCTACATTATTCTTCCCTACGATGGTGTTTATTCCACATGAAAGGTCAATTTCAGTAAAAAGATCTGGAGGAAAACTTCTAAAATTTTTTACTTTAAGTTTGGTTAATAACATTTCCTTTTTACATTACATAGTTATAAATTTATTATTTTCTTAATAGTAACACTATTTTATATTACAGTAAAAAATAAATCAATAAAATAAAATTGAAATTGTTTAATAAATAGAAGGTTAAGCGTTTACCTTGTCTAGGTAAAGCTTTCTTCTGTAGAGTACACCCATTACGTCGGCTGCTCTCTCAGGAGTAGTGTAGACTGGTACACGTGCTGCTTCCAGTATCTTGGCTGACTCACCTGCAACGTCTGCTGATGGGTCGATTACGATTACCGGCTTGTCATACTTCTTGTATGTGCTGAGCAGTGTGTTATTGATCCATGTGTACATTCCAGTGAGGTCCTCGTCTGCTACGTCTGGGAACATGGTCTTGATGATGCTAGTTCCTAGGCTGATGGTGATCATACCGTGGATCTCTGGCTGCTTCAAGACAATGTCTGGGACGTTGAGGAAGCTGTTCATGTTCAAAGTAGCGGTCAAGTCTACTGGGTTCTTGGCGTTACCGAATCCGGGGATCAGCTCCTGTATTTCTGCCTGAGCCTCCTCGCTGAATGTCGGCACCTTTAATCCGTTCTGGATTAGCCTATCCGCGGTCTCTACGGCTACGCCACCGCTGTTACTGACGATGGCGATGTTCTTTCCCTGTGGGAGTGGGCTGTAGAGTAGACCCTTGACGTAGTCGAACATTTCCGCTGAGTCGTATGCTCTGATGACGCCCGCCTGTCTGAAGGCTGCATCATAGACCTTGTCGCTTCCAGCGATACTGCCTGTGTGGCTTGCGGCTGCTTTACTGCCTTCCGCTGTTACGCCGACCTTGATAGCCACAATGGGTTTCTTCTTTGTGACTTCTTTTGCTGCCTCGTACCATTTGCGTCCGTTCTTGAGTCCCTCGATGTACATAGTGATGATCTTTGTATCATCATCTTGTCCGAAGTACTCTAGGTAGTTCCAGCCCTTGAGGTCAGACTCGTTTCCGCTGCTCACGAATTTACCTACGCCTACACCCATGGCTGACGCCCTGATGTATAGCTGTAGACCGTATCCGCCGCTCTGACTGATGAAAGCTACCTCGCCGCTGTCGTGGAGGAATGGAATCATTAATGCGCTGAGCTTTGCCTCACTGCTGGTTACGCCCATACAGTTTGGACCGATGAAACGTGTGTTACCCTCAGCAATTTTCTTGATATCCGCGATTAGCTTCTTTCCTTCCTCGCCTGCCTCGCTGAAGCCGCTTGTGATAACGACGGCTCCCTTTGTTCCGATGTCCGCAAGGTCTTGGAAGACTCCGGGTACGAAACGTGCTGGGACGACTACCAAAGCCATGTCAACGGGTTTACCGATGTCCTTGACGTTGTGGTAGCATTTGAGGTCGAGAATTTCATCTGCTTTTGGGTTGATGGGGTAGATTGGGCCCTCGAAGCCGCTCTGCTTGATGGCGTTTAGGAGCATGTATCCCCACTTGAAGGGGTCTGTGCTTGCGCCTACTACAGCTACGCTCTTGGGTTTGAGTATTTTATCTAGTGCAATGTTAGCATCCAAGTTATTTCAACTCTGATGGTTTCATGAAAAGGTGCAGCCAATCCTATATAAAACTGTATGAACCGGGTATGTAGACTCATTATAAATTGGCATACTGGACCTAATTCACTCTAGTCTATGCTCCCCGTTCCTGAGTCGGCTTCATAAACTGAGACTCTGAGTCCTACCCATGAAGATGAAGGTAATGGAACACGGACCATTCGACAGCCTACTATACAGGGGCATAATCGATTCACTGGACGAGATACCTGAAAACTATGAGAAAATGGTGGTAGAGGAGGACACAGGCATAACCGTGTACATATCCCCTACGCGGAACGCTTAGAGACCTCTTCCACGTTTCACTGCTTCAGCTGCCCCATACTGGAGCATCATATCAGCGTTTATCACAGTGTTAAACCTGAACCCTTTCTTTACAGCCCACCCCACGTTATCCAGATTAGTCCAGAGCCCAGCGGGTTTACCGTGATCATTGGCTACCTTCAAGACATGGTCCAGTGCATCAGTGAATTTCTTGTTATCATAGTTGGGAGGCACACTGAAACCGAGGTTATTGCTCAGATCCCATGGACCCACATAACACGCGTCAATGCCGTCTACGCCTAGGATCTTATCCAAATTATCGAGGCTCTTCTGGGTCTCTATCTGTACGCAGACCAGTATTTCCTCGTTTGCAGTTGCACGGTATTCCGGGTCGTATCTTGCTGCTCTTCTTGGCCCCCAGCCTCTGATGCCTTCTGGCGGGTATCTTGCTGCTGCTACTGCGGCTTCTGCTTCTTCTTTGGTGTTTACCCATGGTACTACTATGCCGTGGGCTCCGAGGTCCAGGATTCTTTTGATTATAACAGGATCATTCCACTGTGGCCTGATGATTGGTGTACAGTCTGTTCCCTCCATGGCTTGAAGCATTAGTTCCATGGTCTCGAATCCCATGGGGCTATGCTCGCCGTCTATGAGAAGCCAGTCGAAACCTGCGTGACTTAGGAGATTTGCGACATCTGGGTGGCCCATCTCGATGAAGGTTCCTACTGCGTTTTCTCCTCGTTGGAGTTTTTCTTTGACTATGTTTTTCAACTTGATCAATCAAGTGTGGTGTTCTCGGTATAAGTAATCTATGCTCGGTGTTTGGTATTGATTCGACGGTGTTTTTGTACTGATTTGATTCCAATCAGAGCCGTTCTGGGGCTTCTCTTAGGGGAAGACGTTTGGTTTCGCCTTTTCAGGCGTACCCCCTCCCCCTCTCCCTGTTAGCGGCTAACCCACATACCATACGTTTTCGCCTATTTTTATCTTAATAGGAGATTATAACCGAATATTTATAAGATGTGCCGCATATAGTATCCTCGGACAACCAAACAAATGAGAAAAAAAGAAAACATAGACAGACAACTAAAATATGTAGCATCACCAACCACGGTGATTTCTTTTAAGCAATCAAAAAAGGCGTCCAAAAAAATCATCAACGCAAACGATGAAGAGACGCAGGAAAGCCAATAATGGCGATAAAAAAGATACTTGCAGCCACAGACGGCTCAGAAAAATCAATGGAAGCAGTAGAGAAAGCAGCAACGATAGCTGAAGAGATGAGTTCAGAGATAGAACTACTCAATGTCATTGAACCCGTAAGGCTTCCAGCTGGAATGTATCCAGCAGCCATGGGCGCAAGAGCAACGGCAACACCCACATGGGTAACCAACTACTATGACGAGTACAAGAAGGAACACCAAAACACACTAGAGAAAAGCTACAAGGAAGTCAAGAACAAACACAAAGACCTCCAAGTATCAAAGAAACTAGTGGAAGGACTAGCCGCAACAAAAATCGTAGAAGAAGCTAAGGAAGGCGACTTCGACTTGATCGTTGTCGGTGCACGTGGACTGGGATTCCTTGAGGAACTGGTACTTGGTAGCACCAGTAAGCTGGTAGTAGACAAGGCAGAGACTCCTGTGCTGGTGGTGAAGTAAAATGACCACAGTTAAGATAGTAGAACTTGTGGGAGCTTCTCCTGTTAGCTGGCATGATGCAGTTAAGGAGGCTGTGAAGGAAGCCAGTAAGACCATCAGGAACATTCAGGGTGTCGATGTAGTCAACCAGACAGCTATAATAGACGCCGATACCGTCAAAGAATATAGGGTAAATCTCAAGCTTTCATTCAAAGTAGAAGATGAAAGACCCCAATAGAGAGGAAATTAAAATGAAAATAGACTTAGAAAAGAAATGGAAAGAGTTCAACGAACAAGCCCACAAGACACTTGAAGAAGTCGAGAAAACAGGCAACGACTGGATCGTTGAATGGGACAAAACAGAGAAAAACCTTGAAAAGATGATCGAGGAGACACGTAAAGAACTTGAAACAGCTGGCGAAGAAGCAAAGAAAACGCTCAAGAAACAGCTGGAAGAGGCTCAGAAGCTCCGCTCCGAGATGGAGAAAGAGCTAGATGCAAGGATGAAGAAAGTCCAAAAGTCTCGCAAGCATCTTGAGAAGGCTCTGGACGAGTTAAAATAATCACCCCGCCTATTTTATTAACCAATTTATTGAATTTCATGTAAAATAGCTACAGCGTCATTAAGAAAAACAAGACATTTACTATACCAATAAAAATTACATAAAAAAACAGTTGCAGAAAAGCATTTACAATATCTCTAGGGTTTAATTTCTCTAATTTAATATAGTAAAAAAAGAGGATGAATCCAAATAAAACAAATATGATAATCATTGGAGTGTAACCAATGGTATCAACCAGAAACGCGTTCCTGAATAACACTAGAGAAAAATTATTAATTGAAAAACATACTCCGCTTAAACCAATAGCATAGCTCAGGGTTCTTCTGAGGACACCAGAAAGAAACGGCACAAAAAACGCGTTCGTCGTAAACAGATAAACGGGTATAAACCAGATTGACACTGAAATTAACTCCCCTAAGATGGGATGTGCCTCCCTTCCTGCGTTCAAAACTACAAAGAGTAAGGTTGACACTATGTCTAACGAAACTCCAATAAACAAGAATAAGACCGGAAAATCAATCGTATAAGATAATTTGTGAAATTTATAGACACGCACAAACCCCATAATCAAGCCACATTAAATAAAGCTTGATAAAACCGATTTTATTCAACTGATACTCCGTGTTTGGAAACCTACAAATAGGTTTCTTCCGGTGTTTTTTTGGTCAATATGGCACGAGTAAAGATCACCGTATTCAAACGAGTTGATCCATCCGTTATCTTCGACGGAAAAGTACCAAACAAACCCGGCACAAATGAACCCTACGCAGCCTGTGAGGCATTCAAAGACGGACAAGAGTTCATAATCGAGGACAGCCTAGCCAAGCCAGAGGGCTTCTGCGGCTGGGCATGGCGAGACATATACAAGGATCTATCAGTTCTACGTTTTGGTGGAGACTTTTGGCCCGGATGGATGAAGCCGGGTGAGATGTTCACCTGCTGTACTGATGGAATACGTCCCGTCAGCTTCAAAATGGAGAGACCAGAGGACTAGTTCTCTTCTTTTTTACCTTTTTGGGGCTAGTATTTACAATTATATCGCTGGATCAGTAAGTGTTTTATTCTATATAGGTTATTTTTGACGCAACTAGGTGTATACTATGGTTCAATATCTAGGACTAGAATACTGGAAAAAAGTCAAGGAAATAGCAAACGGTGACGAGGAGTTCAGGATCAAGACAAAGGGTTTCACCGCCACATTCACATACGGCGCAACCGACAAGCCTGATCTACCACAGATCTACATGAAGTTCACAGACGGAGAAGTAGTTGAGGTAAGGGAACTCGTCGAGGGCGAGAAGACTGACTACACACTGGCTGGACCCTATGAGGTTTGGACAAAACTCAACAAGGGTGAGCTTGACGCACAGAGCGCACTGATGACACGCCAGCTCCCATTCAAGGGAAACATGAGCGCAATCATCAGGTACAGCAAGGCGTTCCTACGGCTCTTTGAGCTGATGCAGACCATCCCAGTCGAGTATTAAGATACTCAAAATTTTTCCATGTTTATTTCTTCTTTTTAAACAAATGGTAACTTAACTTATATACTGCGATACGCAAATGGTGAAAGATCGGTATTGGTGGACGAGACATCACAAAAAGTTCTTGAAGAGTATCTGAGAGATAGCAGGCAGAGCTTCAGGGAAGTAGCACGCAAGATAGGCATCAGCAGCGGTACAGTCGCCAACAGAATAAAAGACCTTGAGGAAGCGAACATCATCAAGAAGTATACCACGCAGCTTGATTACGAGAAGCTGGGGTACGAGTTGACAGCTATCTCGGAGATCATCGTCTCAGAGGGCATGATGATTGAGGTGGGCAACCAGATCGCAAAGATCAGGGAAGCTATCAGCGTCTACAACGTGACAGGCGACTCGGATATTCTGGTAATCGCCAAGTTCAAGACAAGGCAAGACCTCAGCGATTTCACCAAAACGTTACTGAAGATGCCTCACGTGGTGCGTACCAAGACTCATGTGGTACTGAACACGCTGAAAGAAGACCCTACTCTTCTCCCATAGCCTGTTTTCCTAGTTCTATTCCTCTTCTTAGCGCCTTTATGTTTAGTTCAGTGTACCGTGGGAACCGTTGTTTGATGGATTCAATCAGTGATTCCATGCTAACTGCCTCGGTAACAGCCTGCGCTGCACCTAACATCACCATATTAGCGGCTAATCTGTTGCCCAGTGTCTCGGCTTCACGCACTGATGGTATACTGTAGTAGGTTACGTCTTCTAGTAGCTCATCTTGGGGTACATGCACTAGGTCTTCTTCAAGGATTACGACGGTTCCGGGTTTCACCATCTTTTTGAACTGATTATAGGCATCAATACTCATGGCGATGAAACAGTTAAGCTTGGATAACTTGGGATAATCGATGGACACGTCACTGATGATGACATCGCTTCGGCATGCCCCACCTCGTGCCTCTGGGCCATAGCTCTGGGTCATCAAAGCATATTTTTCATCATGGATGCTAGCTGCCTGTGCGAGAACATAGCCGAAGGTGATTACACCTTGTCCTCCGAACCCGGCTACCCTGATCTCGGCTTTCACTCAGTTGACCTCCGTGTAAGTTGGTCAAGTACATCAGTGTACGTTGGTTTCTCAATGTCTACAAAGTCACCGATGATAACCTCCTTCCCGGGCTCGATGGTTGCCTCGGTTGGGTGTACCTTGCGTATCTTGCATGTGTCCCTGAGATCGCGCATCATATCAGTGGGTGACATCTTGTTCAACCTACCATAGCCTGTTGTGCATGGGCTCAAGACCTCGATGAAGCTGAACCCGTTCTTCGTGAGTCCTTTCTTGATGCTGTTTTTCAGCTGGTTTACATGGAATACTGTCCAGCGGCTTACCATGGTGGCTCCTGCTGATGAGACCAGCGAGACTAGGTTGAATGGGTTCTCAATATTACCATAGGGACTGGTTGGTGTTCGCATGTCTCTAGGTGTGGTTGGTCCGTACTGGGCGCCTGTCATGCCGTAGTTGAAGTTGTTGCTGCAGATGACCAGCATGTTGATGTTGCGTCTAGCAGCGTGTATCAGGTGGTTTCCGCCAATGGCGAAAAGATCACCGTCTCCGCTGATGACTACTGGTTTGATATCGGTGTTACTTGTGCTGATTCCTGTTGCGAATGGAAGAGCTCTGCCATGTGTGGTGTGGAATGCGTCGGTGTTTACGTAGCCGGATGCCCTACCAGCGCATCCGATACCAGACACGGTGACGATCTTGTCCAAGTCGTATTCCAGCTCGTAGAGTGCCTGAACATAGCTCTTCAATATGATGCCCAACCCGCAGCCGGCACACCAGATATGAGGCAACCGGTCCATACGCAGGTAATCCTCTAAATAATAGTCTATTTGCTCGGTCACTTTGCTAGCCTCCTAATCCGTTCAAGTATCTCATCTGGGCTTGGCGGGTTTTCCCCAAGCTTGGGGATAAACTCCACTGGAGTTGGCTTGACGCTGCGCTCCACTTCCCTGACTAGTTGACCATAATTCATCTCGGGAACCACGACGCCTTTCACGTTATCTGCTACTCTCTCTATCTTCCAGTCTGGGAATGGCCAGAGGGTTATGAGCCTGAGTAACCCTGCTTTGATTCCTTCGCTGCGCGCCATCTGTACCGCGGCGGCTGCAGAACGAGCCGTCACACCATAAGCTACCACAAGTACCTCACAGTCCTCTGTCATGGTTTCCTCGGTCATGGTGATCTTTTTCTTGTTTCGTCTAATCTTGTCACATAGGCGTCTCACGAGTTTATCCTGGGTCTCGACACTCATGTCAGGGTAACCCATCTCGTTATGAGTGAGCCCGGTGCTGTAGAACCTGTATCCTTCCCCGAAGCACGCCATAGGAGGCACCATGGATTCATCTGCCTCGTAGGGCTTGTAGTCCGGTGGGAAAACCTGAGGCTTCTTCCTGTTGACGATCTCTATCTCATCAGCATCGGGTATCTCCAGCTTCTCAAACATATGTCCAATATTCGCATCAGACAGCAGGAAAACCGGTGTACGATACTCCTCAGATAGGTTAAACGCGTGAACAGTGAGATCAAAACATTCTTGCACGGATTGAGGGGCCAATGCAATTATCTCAACATCGCCGTGAGCACCCCAACGACACTGCATCACATCAGCCTGAGCACCCATAGTAGGCTGACCAGTGCTTGGTCCACCACGCATGACATTCACTATGACGCATGGAGCTTCAGTCATGACGGCTAATCCGATGTTCTCCAGCATCAAACTGATACCGGGTCCGCTTGTGGCAGTCATGGCTTTCATTCCCGAGAAGCTTGCGCCGATTACTGATGCTATGGCGCCTATCTCGTCCTCGAATTGTACGAATCTACGTCCTAGCTGGGGGAACCTTGATGCTATGTGTTCTGATATCTCGGTAGCAGGCGTGATGGGGTATGCTGCGAAGTATCCGCATCCTGCCGCTATGGCGCCTTCTGCGCATGCCCAGTCACCGTGTACAAAGTGTTTACCGGTGGGTATTGTTTCACTCATCAGGGTTTTCCTCCATTGTTATGGCGAAGTCTGGGCAGAGCATGACGCATAGTCCGCATGAAATGCATTCATCGCCTCTGACTATCTCGGGTAATGTTACGCCTTTCTCGTTGAGCTCAGTTGATCTCTCGAAGACGTTTTTTGGGCAGAACTCGATACAGTAGCCGCAGCCTTTGCAGAGGGATTTGATTATTTTTACCTTGTTTTTAGGCAAAGGGAACAACCTTCAATTGTAATTGTTGGTACCGGAGAAGATTAAAGAGTTATCATTTGAGCAAAAACCCGGAAGCTTATAAATGACATTCTAGCAAACGGTTAACCATTAAATGGATTTTTACTCATGTGGACACAAAAAAGGCTTATCTTTAATCGACCTTAAATACTATCCTCATCCATGAAAAGCTCCATTAGTTCCTTTTTCTCCAGTGTAATATTACCGTAAACAATACCTATTACGCCTGAGTAGAGGAGCTTCTTCTTCACTTGTTTGAACTCGTCGGGGGTCATCAGTTCAGCCTCCACAAGCCGTGCCTGTACGCTGTCTTGAGTGATATGTTCATGTTGGCTCTGGCAGATAATGCGTAGAAACGCTAACTCCTTCTCGTTATAAGCCAATCCAGCCACCAAATGATCAAGCAGTCGGGGGGATAAAGAACTTATCCTAACACTAAACACAGCCAAGACTGGTTTTGTGAAAATAAAATAGACTAAAACCTTGTTGTTTTAGTCCGTGGTAACTTGAACCAGCGATTCTAAACGGTCATAGTAACCAAGGACTTCACGCCCTTTGGCGGTGATGGAGTATTTTTTATTCCTTTCCGAGAGATAATCCTCGTCAACGTAGCCTTTGTCTACTAGAAGATCCAATGTGCCCCTCAATGAGTTCCAGCTAAGATTAGACGCGTACATGATTCTCGTTGGCCTTTTTTCTCCCTCACCTATGACCGTTAAGACATCAATGGCAATCTGAAAGCTTGATCTACGTGGGCTCAATGTCAAAAAAGGACTCGGTTTTTTCTTATTAAGGGATTATTCTCTACTAACCCAGATTCTAAATACATAGATAAAATGGGGTTTAGTACCCCAGAAAAGGCCTTACATCTGCTCCTTTAGGAGCCCACCCAGTATCTTAATGCCTTCAACGATATCATCAATGCTTGGGTGACTATAGTTTAGCCGGATGTGGTTATGGGTCTCGGTGGTATAGAAGTTGCTTCCCGGTATGTAGGCGACTCCACGGTTCACCGCCTCCATCAATAGCTCTGTGGAGTTCACTGACTCTGGTAGCTCTACCCATAGGAACAAGCCGCCCTTGGGGCTGTTCCACTTGGCTTCCCGTGGGAAGTAGGTATCCATTGCCTCCAGCATCACGTCACGCTTCTTGACATAGACCTTCTTCATCTTCTCGATCTGCTTGTCAACGTCGCCTCGCTCAAAGAGCTTGGCTGCCGCGTACTGACTCGGCAACGCGTTACTGATGATGGTGCTGCCCTTTGCCTCAGCCATCTTCATGATGAACTCGGAATTGGCTGCTAGCCAACCGATCCTCATGCCGGGGCTGACTATCTTGCTGAATGTGCTTGTGTAGATTACTCTGCCCTCTGTGTCCAAGCCCTTTAGTGGAGTAGGCATTGGCCCTTCAAAGCTGATGTAGCCATATGGGTTGTCCTCGAGGATGAGGAAATCGTATTTGTTGGCTAACTCGATGATCTTTTTCCGGCGTTCCATGGTCATCATGCTGCTCATGGGGTTCTGGAAGCTGGGGATAATATAGACAAACTTCACCATCTTACCCTCACTGATCACCTGTTTGATAGTCTTCTCAAGCTCCTCCGGGATCATGCCATCCTTGTCAAGCTTGGCCTCCCTGATATCAGGGTCACTGGTCTGGAACGCCGTGAGAGCAGACAGATATGTGGGTGAACCAACGATGATTACATCACCCGGGTCAAGGAAAATCCGTGCCATGAGGTCTAATGCCTCTTGGCTGCCTGTAGTGACCATAAGCTCCTTGTAGGGATCAACGTTGATTCCGTGTCCCTTCATCCATTTACTTAGTTCCTCACGTAGTGGCTGATATCCGCGGGTTCCTCCATATTGGAGCATAACTCTCCAGTCTGCCTCGGTGGCTTCTGCAAAGATTTCCTTCACTTCTCTCCAGGGGAAGCTCTCCTCGTCATACATGCCGCCTGTTAATCCAATTATCTTCTTGCCTTGGCGTTTCAGCTCCTCTGCTGCGAGTACCACTGTGGTGAGTACTCCGGGCTGGTATCCTGCGCCAAGTTTTGAGTAGAATTTCTCGGTATCCATAATATTCCCATGGAAAGAGGTGAGTTACAATATATCTATCTTAGGCTAGTTAGTGGAAAAAAGAGGGGGTTAGCCGTAGTTCTTGTAGATGGGAACCACACGTTTGACAATAGCCACCGCTATGAAAACAGCGATTATACTGGCGGTTACGTTCTTGGTCAACCCAGCGGTCCAGGCTGCCTGAATAGCTCTCTCCGGGAAGAAACCGAGTGCAGTCAATATTCCCAACGTGGTTACAGATTGGGCTAGTCCAGCGAGTACAACCCCAATAGGGAAAACCTTCCAATTAGTAGCATTCTTGTAGCCTGTTATCTTGACGTAGACGTCATACAGGAGACCGGATGCCATGGTGGCAGCTGTGATTATTACAGGGGGGTATGGGGTTCTTGAACTCAGATAGAATATACCCACAATGGTGGTCATCCAGAGTGCTCCGCCGAAGCGCCCAATCATAGCTACGATGAGCACCAATAGCACTGAGCGTACGATGTGAACATCTAATCCGTGGGCTATCTGACCGATTGCCATGTTGGATATGAAAGTGTACCCGATCCATGTGGCTGAGAATACGGCGATGAGTGAGAGTTCCTTTGTCTTGAATTTCTCCAATTTATTCAACTCCTTTTGGCTGATATGTGCACCAAGGCTCCTCCTCAAGGAAATCACCCTGAAGCTCATGTGGCTCATGTATCGAACCACAAGCATCCATGAACTCGGTGGTCATGCCATAGGCTCGTGCCCTGCATCCACCACATTTTTCCTTGTACTCACAGATTCCGCATCTGCCTTTGAGGTTATCAAAATCCCTGAGCTGCTTCAGTACGGGGCTGTTTGTCCATATATCGGCGAAGCTCTGTTCCATGATGTTTCCCAGCTTAATCGGTAGATACGGGCATGGTGTGACGTCGCCTTGTGGGTAGACTCTTCCGTAGCTCATTCCGGCGATGCAGCCTCTTGTCCATCTACTGGTATCCTGACCTAGTTGGTCGGCGATTCTCATGAACTGGGGTGCACAGGTGGGTTTCACGGTCATAGGGTGGTCCGCGTATTTCACCAATACATCCTTGATCATATCCTCGTACATCTCAGGGGTAATGTCCTCCACTTCTTTTCCACGTCCAGTGGGGACTAGGAAGAATAACTGAACATCCAGTAAACCTAGACTATCCGCGAGTTCCAGTATGTCCTCGATCTCGTTAAAGTTCTGCTGAGTAACAGTTGTGTTGAACCTGACCGCTATTCCGTTTCTTTGACAGGCTTTCGTACCCTCTATGGCTCGTTCCCATGCTCCTTTCACGCCTCTGAATTCGTCATGTACCTCGGGTCTCGCAGAGTCCATACTGATAGCTACACTACGTACACCTGATTCAGCGAGTTTCTTTGCAGTCTCATCATCGATCAAGGTACCGTTTGTGCCCATAGCCATCTTCAAACCCTTCTCGGTACCGTATTTTGCCAGTTCAAAGATGTCTTCCCGCATCAACGGCTCTCCACCACTCAGGATAAGTACTGGTTTGCTCAACTCACTGAGTTGATCGATGAGCATTTTTCCTTCTTCTGTTGATAGTTCGTCGAGCTCTACTTGGCTGTCTGAACTCATATAGCAGTGAGCGCATCTTAGGTTGCATTTGAACGTGGTATTCCAGCTGATTACTCGTGGAATATCTCTTGGGCTGAGCCCATTTGGTGTTGGTCTTTTCGTTTCAGGATGAGTCATGGTATCACCTTGGCGATCCAATTATGCAAACCAAGGCTCTATTGTGATCATTTTGGTGATGAATAGGATACCCTGATTCACATATTGTTTGGATGTGATCTGCTAATACAGCAGCTTACTCTTATAATATTTACCAATCCAGTAAACATTAAAATGGTAGTTTGCTGAAAACGGAGGCGATTTAGGCATGCCTCAAAATCAGTGCTCGTGATAATACCCCTGAGCAACACGTTCCTTCTGTTTCTTCAACTCGGGACCCGACCAAGCAAACATGAAACCATTGATACCAAGAAGCGCTGAGACAAGCACGTCATCAACAAACAAACTGCCGATACCCATCAAGACACCGATAACAACAAACCAAGGCCAGAGATGAGCACCCCAAATCCGCTCAATCTTTACGACTGCAACATGAAGAATACCAATCATTACGAAGGTTATGATGCCCAGTATTATTCCAGCGTACTGCATAGCTGTAGATGAGAAGCAGCGAATAATAAACCATGCATAAGAGATAGCTTAGTTATTGTGTAGAAATTGGCTCGTTGCTTTGACTTTAACTAGCATAGCCATTCTATTTATTGTATATATTTTATAAATACACAAGAGTAAGTGTTATTACTGGAATAATTTAATTCCTATAGAGTCGAGATGATTTGGGCAATAGATCCCCCAATTGACCCTTCAACCCGACATCATACTTTTGAGGAATAAAAAATGGTAGAAGAAATTAGGCTTCACGGCATGGGCGGTCAAGGAGTCGTCGCATGCGGTGAGCTTATTGCGATTGCGGCGAGCTATGAGGACAAGTTCTGCCGCGCTTTCCCAATGTATGGCAGCGCCCGAAGGGGAGCACCCGTTCTTGCGTTTGCCCAGATTGGTGAAGAGAATGAAGCAACAAGATCCATGATCTACTACCCAGAGTACCTGCTGGTACTTGATCCACTGATGCCCGAGCAGATGGACATCACACAGGGATTGAAGGACAAGGGCGTGGTAATCTGGAACACACATAAGACACCAGACGAGACCAAGGAGATATTCAAGAAAGACCTTCGAACCGTCGGTGTATTGGACGCGACAGCCATCGCGGTAGAGACCATAGGAAGACCCATCCCTAACACAGTGATGCTAGGCGTATTCGCCAAGACAACTGGCTTACTGAAGATGGAGAGCATATTCAAGGCAATCGATAAACGGTTCCCAGAGAGGCTAGCCGAGCCTAACAAGAAAGCAGCCCAAGCAGGCTACGACAAGGCGGTAGTGAAGAGCTTCTAGGTGAAAAACATGGTACAAGATAAATCAAAGATAACAGCATTCGGGCTAAACGACATAGGCGTCAAGGGCGGCAAATACGTCGCCAACTGGCGTGTCTACAAGCCCATTATAGACAAGGAAGGCTGCGTAGGCTGTGGCCTATGTATCAGCTATTGTCCAGAGGAAGCAATCACCAAGGATGATGATGGTAAAGCAGAGATCGATTACAGGTTCTGCAAGGGCTGCGGCATCTGCGCCAACGAGTGCCCACAGAAAGCCATCGAGATGAAAAAGGAGGAAGAAGCATAATGCCACAAGACTTTGACGTAATGCCGGGAAACAAGGCGATAGCCCACGGCGTTAGACTAGCAAGAACAGAGGTCATACCCGCGTTCCCTATCACACCCCAAACAACAATCATCGAGTACCTCAGCGACTTCGTAGCTGATGGAAAACTTGACGCAGAGTACATTCACACAGAGGGCGAGCACAGCTGTATGGCAGCTGCTGTCGGAGCATCACTGGTCGGTGCACGTACATTCACAGCCACATGCAGTGAAGGCTTAGCCTACATGCATGAGATCGTTGCACAGGCAGTCAACTATAGGACTCCCATAGTCATGGCCGTTGCAAACAGGACCCTTGGATGGTATTGGAGCCTCGGACCCGACTATAGCGATATCATGCCCGAGATGAACCTTGGATGGCTCGTCAACTTTGTTGAGACCAACCAAGAGTGCCTCGACATGACCCTGATGAACTTTAAGATCGCAGAAGACTACAGGGTACTCTTACCAACTATGATCAGCCTTGACGGTTTCTATCTGAGCTATAGCCAGGAACGCGTCTACATGCCTGATCAGGATGCAGTAGACGAATGGTTGCCAGCGTATAAGGCACCATACCCAGTGGACCCCACTGAGAGCAAGGCTTGGCCAAGCGCGTCAATCCCCTCACAGATGCATACACCACTGCGTAAAGAGTACGAGAAACTACTCAACGGCGCTAAGGATGTAATCAGAGAGGCGGACAAGAGCTTTGGCGAGACCTTTGGACGAAGCTACGGAGGCTTGGTTGAAAAGTACAGATGCGATGATGCTGATAGTCTAATGGTCACT
>Ga0272443_10003003_pt1 | contig 20536 bp, 24 predicted proteins | sample SSMAcet12_FD_193581 | JGI IMG/M metagenome (GOLD analysis project Ga0272443, IMG submission 193581) | Marine sediment archaeal communities from Little Sippewissett salt marsh, Falmouth, MA, United States - SSM-Acet-12 | ecosystem: Environmental > Aquatic > Marine > Wetlands > Sediment ... | reverse complement strand
GTTCTTCATCGTCAGTGGACACTGAATCCAAAGCCTTTGTGCATCGAAGGAAGACGACGCCACCGCCCGGCACGATACCTTCTTCAACCGCTGCCCGTGTGGCATGCAGTGCATCTTCGACTCGCGCTTTCTTTTCCTTCATTTCTATCTCGGTAGCCGCTCCAACGTTGATAACTGCAACTCCTCCTGATAGCTTCGCAAGACGTTCCTGGAGCTTTTCACTGTCATAGTCGGATGTAGAATCTTCTATTTGCTTCTTTAGTTGCCCAATTCGAGCCTTGATCTCATCTTTGGATCCAGCGCCTTCAACTATGGTCGTATAATCCTTATCAATCGTAATCTTCTTCGCGCTACCAAGGTCGGTCAACTCGGTGTTTTCGAGCTTAAAGCCGGTTTCCTCGGAAACAACCTGACCTCCAGTCAGAATGGCTATATCTTGTAGCATTTCCTTGCGACGATCACCAAAGCCTGGTGCTTTTACTGCGGCTACTCTGAGCGTACCCCGAAGCTTGTTGACAACCAGAGTTGCCAGAGCCTCGCTTTCAATGTCCTCGGCAATGATTAAAAAGGGCTTACTTTGCTGTGCCACCTTCTCGAGAAGTGGCAGCAAATCTTTCATGCTAGAGATCTTCTTGTCGTGGAGAAGAATCTGCGGTTCCTCAAGCACTGCCTCCATGCCATCAGCATTGGTCACAAAGTACGGCGACACATAACCACGATCGAACTGCATACCCTCAACGACATCCAAAGTTGTCTCAGCGGTCTTGGACTCTTCAACAGTGATGACTCCATCCTTACCGACTTTTTCCATGGCCTCGGCGATGAGATTGCCGATCTGTTTGTCATTATTGGACGATATAGTACCAACCTGCGTGATCTCAGTCTTTCCAGACACGGGCTTGGAGAGCTTCTTTATCTCCTCCACCACCTTAGCCACACATTTGTCAATTCCTCGTTTGATAGACATCGGATTGTAACCAGAGGTGACAACTTTAAGGCCTTCACGATATATGGCCTGCGCAAAGACAGTGGCTGTAGTGGTACCATCACCGGCATCGCTTGACGTCTTGGTAGCTACTTCCTTGACCATCTGCGCCCCGACGTTTTCGAACTTATCTTCCAGCTCGATCTCCTTGGCAACAGTAACGCCATCTTTTGTTATCATCGGAGCACCAAATTTCTTCCCGATTGCCACATTGCGCCCGCGCGGTCCAAGCGTCACCTTGACGGCGTTGGCCAGTTTGTCCACACCCAGCTTCAGCCTTGCGCGGGCATCAGCTTCATATCTGATAGTCTTTGGCATTGAGCTTTGCTCTTCCGTTCTTAGCTATTTGTTGATCACGATGGCATAGATGTCGGATTTCTTCATAACCAGAAGCGCCTGTTCAGCGATTTCCACTTCTGTCCCGGTGTATTTGCCGTATAGAATCCGATCGCCGATCTTCACTTCGAGCGGCACTTTCTTACCCTCATCGTTCAGCTTTCCAGGGCCTACCGCCAAGATTTCTCCCTGAACAGGCTTCTCCTTGGCCGTGTCCGGTGTGATGATACCGCCCTTCTTCTGTTCCTGATCTTCGATCGGCCGGACAATCACTCGATCAGCCAAGGGTCTAAGCTCCATCGATATTACTCTGTGTCAATTGGTTCTTCGTACTTAAAGCGAGCATCACAAGTTTGGGTGCATCGGCTCGTTGTTGAAATTCATCTTGATACCGCTTCTCACAACCCGTTCCGGTCGCCCCCAGTCACTCCAGTGCACATTGTTCAGTTGATACATTGCCAAATGATGTGGTACATTCTGTAGAACATCTTTTGAAAAGTCGCTTGGCGCAAAATCCTGAGATAAACATACTCGAGCTGCTTTCTCTTGGCAGCCATCAATGGTTGGCTGGTAATGGCAGAAAGCATCCAGGATTTTGGGGATGCTGGTTGCCGCAGCGTCGAAAAAGGCCTGCACTGTACCTATGATTATGAACGTGCTCCACAGACCGCCAGCCTTTTGGATACTACTGATTTCCCTTGCCGGTGGCTTTTCCCGAAAGCCTACCACAGAGCTCAGCCGATTCCCTCCATAACTGGCAATAGTGTTTCCAGGTAAGACGTACCCGTAATCCGTTTCCATTCTGTTTGGTGTGGCTCCAATCAGTACCAGTTTGTCAGGGATCAGGGCACTCAATTCCATAGCACCCTGGATTAATTTGACGAAAGTAGCTTCCGGCTCAACAAAATGATCGGAGGGGAATATCACCACGCGGGCACTGGGATCACACCGCATGATATGGCTGAGAACAAAGTAAATTGCTCCGGTAGTTCCCCGATTGGCCGGTTGCACTAACAAGTCAACAAACCGCCTTCCTATCTGTATTTTCGATATCTGTTCAAAATCACGGATTGTTACCGCGACTATTGTGCCATCGGGTGCGATTTGTCGAGCCCTATCCAGTGTCATCTGGAACATTGACCGTTTTCCGTGCAGAAGGCAGAATTGCTTGGGTTCTGAAACGCCAAATGAAGCGTTGATCCAAGCCCGCATCCGGGTGCCTTCTCCGCCTGCCAGAACGACCGACCAGAGGCCTCCCAAATCTCCAGCGTATTTAGTCATGGATATATGATACTCCATCTAAACCGTTTGCCTGGATTGCCGGCGTCTTCATCCGAACTGTTGGAAGTAAGGCTAAATTAATCCCGAAGGAGGAAAGCTATTCCTATCCTCACCGTCTGCCAGCATGTAATCGCTTCTCGGACAGGATCGAGTCGGCCTGAAGGGCTTTCCATTTCCCTTCAAGCCTATCGATCCAACTAGACCTTACTTCTTGGCAGGAGCCGGCTTTTCATAGCCCTCGTAAGCCTTCACGAATTTGCCGTCATGCTCAGCGAGCTTCGCGACAACCTGTTTCCGAACGTCTGACGTTCTCAGACCTTCCTTGTGCTGGATCGCGCCGGCGATCTTCTTCGCCGTATTCTCGTCGGTGCCCGCACTCCTCATCGATTTCTCGATCTTCTTGATCGAGAACTCTTCCTGTTTCTCTGAACGTTTCTTGATGTTCAACATGATACATGCTCCTTGAATGAGGTTATTGGTTGATTCCGGTTTGTTTCTGATCTGCACCAGTGGCCGACCAGTTTGCGCGTCGATTGCGCGACATGTGTTGGCGAGCCATCAGTGGGCCACGCGAAACGATCTCTACTTGCTTCAGTACAGATCAGTTTTCCACATCTGTAACTACGACCTTTTTGGTGCAAATGTAAATCGGCCAAAGGAGTGGTTTTGGATCTAGCTCGGTCGATTGACTGGTGGTCATGTTGTGCGAGGAACTGTGAATAGGGCGGAAGAGCAAGCTCCGCGATTCAGGATATTGTCCCAGATCCTTTCAGAGAATGCACGCGGCGGTCGGCACCTGCTTTGCAATGTGATCTTTCCGAACCAAATACGTCTCAAGTGACGACGCCGAAACAACATATAGATCCCCCCTTTCAAATTGACATCCTCTCAACGGTTTATATATTGTTGCTTATAGAGAGCCAGATCACTCTGATGCCAATGCGAAGGAGTGCCCGATGGCTAAAATCAGAGTTCTCCTAATAGAAGATAACCGCCTTCTGCGTGAGGGCATCACGGCGATGCTCAATGAACAGCCGGATATCAAGGCTGTGTCAGCGACAGGCAATGGTGATGCCATGGAGAAAGCTAGGAAAACAAAGCCCCAGGTTGTTCTCCTCGACCTTGGTCTTCGAAGTCAGAATAGTTTGCGAGTTGCAGAGCTCATTAAGAAAGAACATCCTAAAACCGAGATCGTGGTGATGGATCTTATTCCTACGCAGGCCGAAGTCGCCGAGTTTGTGCAGGTGGGTGTTGCTGGTTTTATCTTAAAGGATGCGACGATCGACGATTTCCTTCACACAATCCGATCGGTTGCCGAAGGGAAGAAAGTCCTGCCTCCATCCCTGGCCGATTCTCTCTTTTCACATATAGTCGAGTACGCCGTCCAGAGCGGAAAGGCCGACCGATTAATGAAGTCGGTCAAGCTCACCAAGCGGGAACACCAGGTAGTCGATCTAATCGCGAGAGGCATGAGCAACAAAGAAATTGCCAAAGAACTCTACGTTGCCGTTCATACCGTCAAGAGCCATGTCCACAATATCCTGGAGAAGCTGGCTCTCCACACCAGGTTGGAATTGGCCTCCTTCGCCCTTACAGAGGGAATGGTCAGAATATCTTCAGACCCAGACTCCAAGTAATTGCATCATCGTCTAAGTCCTTGGGACTAACCCCCTTTTCAATCTTTTGGCCGATTGTCAGAAAAAACGGATCGGTTATCTTTAACATGAGTCATTCTCACAATTTTACCTGGAGTACAGATATGAAGATTCGCACACTACTAATACTGATTGTCTTCGCCGCGATTGCCGCATTTGTTGCGATCAACTGGGGAGCAATCACAACACCAACATCTCTGTCCCTGGGAGTCGCCACCGTTCAGGCGCCACTCGGGTTCCTGATGCTGGCATTGCTGGCCCTGTTTACGGCACTGTTCCTTGCGTTCGTTGTCTATTCGAAGACATCCGGACTCTTCAAGGAAAGGCATCATTCTCGTGAGATGAAAGCGTCTCGAGAACTTTCTGACAATGCCGAAACGTCGCGCTTCACGGAGCTGCGAGATCTTCTGAGTTCAGAGCTAAAGCAACAGGCGAGCCTCTATTCGGGGGCAACGGCGACTGTAATGTCACGGCTGGAACAGCTTGACGGTCTTATTCGCTCGACGATGAAAGATTCTCGGATATTCAGCTTAGCCCCCGTAAAGTCAATTCAATTTCCAAAACAGGAAGGGCAATAATGAACAAGAAAGAAGCTTATGCACAAGAATTGCAGACCCAGCTTGACGAATTCAGCGCCGAGATCGACAGGTTGAAAGCAAGAGCCGACAAGGCCGAAGAACCCTGGCACCGGCAGCAGGTCGAAATGCTACAGGAAAAGCACAGGCAAGCCAAAGCAAAACTTGGCGAACTCAGAGAAGCTGGCGACGATGCCTGGGAATATCTGAAGGATGGCATTGCATCTCTGTTGGATTCAGTCAGTGGAACCCTGAAATCGGCAGCGAAGAAGCTAGAATAACCGCTCTGTATCTCCCGGATACAGGTAGCAATTGCACGGTTAGTTCTTTCACGGCTGCGCGACGCAGCAGATGGAGGAGCTGCGGCATCAGTTTGATCCCGATATCGCTCAGTTTGAGAGCAGAGACTGGATTGATTGTATCACCAACAGATGGATACGACAATTGACCAAGGAGGATTTGGAGGATCAACTGAGCCCTTTCAAACGACAGCTCATCGTTACGACATGATCGACCAATTATGGAGCGAGTCTTTAAGGAGTAAAGGATACTCAAGATGAATAAGATTTTAGTAATAATGACAAGCCTGGTTGTTCTTATGATCAGTTCAGCTTTTGCTGGAGATGAGAAAGTCAAGGCTTTGATGTTTCACGAAGCAGATAGCATATTGGCGGTTTCACATGAAGTTCAAGCCGATCTGTTAGCCCCTAAGAGCACAAAGAAGGCTATGGAATTTTATTCAAAAGCCTCATCCGCCTATGACAAAGGCAAAGATATTAACAGTATCAAGAAGAAACTCACAGAAACAGTGAAATACCTCGAAAAGTCCATCGGGGCCGTTGATATGGCCAACGTGACTTTCAAGAATGTACTAACTTTACGGACAAATGCACTAAGAGCAAACGCTCATGATAATGCTGGTGAATCCTGGCGAAAGGCGGAAAAGAAATTCGAGGAAGCTGCAATTCAACTGGAAGAAGGAGACGTCAATGATGCGAAGAAAAAAGCTGACGAGGCCGGTAGTATCTATCGCAAAGCGGAGCTTATAGCCATTAAGACCAACTATCTGGATAACACACACAGTCTGCTAACGAAGGCTGAAGATAGCGATGTCAAAGATAAGGCTCCCGTGACTCTGAAAAAGGCAAAGGATTTAATCTCGCGCGCCGAAACCAGCTTGAACAAAAACCGCTATGATACCGATGAACCAAGAGGTCTGGCTTTGGGGGCACAGTACGAGGCAAAGCACGCTCTCTATCTAAATAAGACGATTAGACAAATTGAAAAGGACGACAAGAAACTTGAGGACTTATATTTATCTTTTGAGGAATATTTGCGTCAGATAGCAGTCAACTTAGATCTCTCCGCTGAGTTTGACGAAGGCTTTGCAAATCCGACAAATCTGATAATCGCGCATACCAAAGCTCTTCAAGATAGCGCACTTTCGCTCAAGCAAACTCTGGCCGACCGGGATATGGATATGCAGACGATGACCGCTAGGATCACCGAGTTGGAAGACCAGTTGGGGAACGTTGGCGAAGAAAGGACCGCGTTGACCGACCTGCTTGAGCAGCGATCGAGAATACGGGAGATGTTTATTGACATCGAAAGACTCTTCCAGCCGGAACAAGCAATCGTTCTTCGCCATGGAGACGATATTCTAATTCGCCTGGTAGGCTTGAGCTTTGCTTCAGGAAAGTCTGAGATTGAACCAAAGAATTTCGCCTTGTTGACTGTTGTACGGGACGCGATCAACATATTTCCGGACTATGCCATTCACGTGCAGGGTTACACTGACTCCTATGGTGGAGACGATGCAAACCTCGCATTGTCGCAGAACCGAGCCGATGCGGTTCGCGACTATCTGCTCGCTAATATGATGCGTGTCAATACAGGTGATATCGACGCCGTTGGTTATGGCGAGACTCAGCCAATTGCCAACAACGAAACACCCGAAGGACGGGCAAAGAATCGTCGGGTTGACTTGGTGATCACGCCCGTGTTCTAGATTGTCATTTATCTGCGCATGGCTGGACGTTGATTACGAAATGTTGTCACATTTGCTCGTCGATTGAGTGCCGCAATATCCTGGAGAGAGTTGGATTGCTGGAAGGTGCAATCTTCTCTTTATATGAGTAGACTGTTTCGATGCATTAAGTTGCTTCTGCGTTGGATTCAGTTGGAGAAGCCTTGAAGTCGGCCTTCAAGAGGAGTGAATAGCTCATATGTTCACAGATATGATTATGAGTCAAGTCAAAGGTACAACACGGCCTCGTTTGATCATGATACTGCTGTCTTATGAAGAGTCCACGTATGCCGATATCGCTCGCATTAACGACCTCCGAAAGGACTATATCAAAATGATCATTGGCAAGCTTCGCAGGCTGATTCCGCACTATCTCATACAGCGTGCTGACCGTTTCGTGACAGCGACGGACAATCAAATTGCATTTCATATGCACGTGGCCTCATGGGGCAAAGATAAGAAACTGGGCTCATTGTACCAGTTGAATCCAGCCTCCAATGAGGCTTTTGCCGATGCGGTCGTTGATCATTGGGAAAACGAGGGCGGGGCATTGGCTTGCCAAGGTCAAGAGTGACTGCCGTGTTCAAACATGCTATTGGCATCATAGAGTCTGTTATACAAGCCCCGATGTAAAGCAGATGGATGCTTGTGAATGGGACAATTAAGTAAAGAAAGACGGCAACATGATCTCGTTCAAGAAGAACCTTACTGCGGGCCTACTAGCTGCAATACCACTCTGGGTAACTTGGCTTGTGATAACGTTCCTTCTAGGTCTCGCAATCAATCTTGCTGGGCCTTTGACTCGATGGCTCGTCTCCATCATTCGTACCAGTCTCCCAAGCGCAGCTGACGCTTTGGGTTCGGGTATACCTCAGTATGTCATATCTGTATTGCTGCTTCTCTTTATTCTCTACTGCCTTGGGTGGTTAGCTACGCACGTGGTTGGTCGCCAGTTCATGAGGGCCATAGATTACATTTTGAAGAAGATTCCGCTTGCGGGGAAGATATATGCTGGAACAAAGCAAGTCGTCGCAGCTCTTCAATCCACACCCAACCAATCCAAACAAGTCGTCTTGATTGAATACCCTCATCCCGGTATGAAAACAGTCGGTCTGGTAACAAAGAGATTGACTGATAGCTTGACAGGCAAACCCTTGCTGGCAGTGTACGTACCGACCACACCCAACCCAACTTCCGGGTTCCTTGAGATAGTACCAGAAGCACACGTGACACCAACGGACTGGTCAGTTAATGATGCAATTGCGTTTATTATGTCAGGTGGTTCGGTGGGTCCACAGGTAGTGGACTTCTCATCGCACGTGACCTTAGGCGAGAGGGAGAAGCGTGAGTTAAGAAGTGAATAACATTAGTAACTTGCTGGCTACAGTAAATGCCGGTATGTGGAGGCGTCAATTCTCTAGAATATTGTATTTTGGACATATTTCAGTACTTAGCACGGGGCTCGAGAGACTGCATCACAAGATACAATCACGCTCTTCGCTCAACTATCCAAGGTACTGAGGGAGGTCAATCGGCTATGACTAGTCTGCGTGCATTTGGGCTCTTTGATTTGTTGGATGTTGCTTTGGTCAGCGTCCTCCTTTACGGCGTGTACCTAATGGTGAGCAAGACAAGGGCGGTCCGAATACTGGCTGGCTTTGGTGCATTAGGAATCGTGTATCTTGTTGGCCGTTCTCTTGATCTCCACCTAACAGTTACAATCTTGCAAGCACTTTTTGCCGTTATCATTATTGCCCTGATTGTAATCTTCCAGGACGAAACGAGGCGCTTGTTTGAGCGAATCGGTAACCTGCGATGGTTCAGCAAACGTGGAAATTGGGGTAGAGCCGACATTACTATAGTAGAGAGGCGCATCCAAACCTTGGTAGATACATCTTCATATCTAGCTCAACAGCGGATCGGCGCATTGATTGTGATCGAAGGTGACGACGATATAGGATTGTTACTTTCAGGAGGGATCGAGCTTAACGGAATTCTTAGCGAGTCTATAATCAGGAGCATCTTCGACTCTCATTCTCAAGGTCACGACGGTGCTATAATAGTCTCGGAGGATACGATTTCTCGGTTCGCCTGTCACTTGCCCCTTTCAACTGAATCATCGAAGCTGGCGGGCTTTGGGACACGACATGCCGCTGGACTTGGCATCGCAGAACGGAGCGATGCTCTCAGTATTATTGTATCCGAGGAACGAGGCTCAGTGACTGTTGCAAGAGGGGGCCATTTACAGGTGCCTGCGAATCCGGCCGCTTTAGCGGGCTCTCTGCGAGAGTTCTTTGAATCGATAAGTCGCGAAACAGGCGTCGGACAGACCAGAAATCTATTTACTCGCAACTTACTACCGAAATTGATATCGATCGGGGTTGCGATAGTCCTTTGGGTTCTTGTTGTTCTGATTCCGTCAGCTGATTGACCTGAGAGACCAAAGCTTTATGAAAGACCTGCAGTCAGAGCTCAGACCGATCACCCGACTCACCAGACCCTTACAGCGATTTCTGCACATTGAAGTTGCGAGCGGATTGGTCCTTATTCTCGCGACTGCTCTGGCTTTAGTCGCAGCGAACACGTCTTTCAGGGAATTCTATACGCAATTCTGGAACCTGGATCTCACTCTGGGCATCGGGGGATGGGCGCTCTCCTATCCGTTATGGTACTGGGTGAATGACGGTCTCATGACGGTATTCTTCTTCCTGGTCGGACTGGAAATCAAGAGGGAGATCGTGTCTGGCGAGCTGCGGGAAATCCGTAGATTGATCTCGCCCGTGGTAGCTGCAATAGGAGGCGCGGCAGTTCCGGCTGCTATCTATCTCTTCTTGCTCGGTGATCAGCCGGGGGAACACGGTTGGGCCATCCCCATGGCGACAGACATAGCCTTCGTTGTAGGTGCCCTTGTACTGCTGGGGAATCGAATCCCTCACGGGCTCAAAGTGTTCCTGCTGACTCTTGCGATAGTTGACGATATCATAGCGGTTATAGTCATTGCGATCTTCTATTCAAATCAATTCAGCGTGATATGGTTAGCAGGCGCCATGCTTGGGCTGGCGTTCGTTGTGATTTTAAATAGAATCGGGGTGAGGACAGTTGTCGGCTATCTAATCGTCGGCGCCGGTATTTGGTTGTGCACACTTAAGTCCGGAATTCACCCGACTATCTCGGGCGTTGCTCTGGGACTCCTTACCCCGGCGATTCCGTTGATATCAAGAGCAGAACTTGGAAGAGGTTTGAAGCGAGCAACAGGGGCAATCGGTCTAGAGTCAACACCCAATAAAAGCGCGAAGTTGCGAGAGGTTGTGGACAAAATGGCTTTCGTTACACGTGAATCGGTATCTCCTTTGGAGAGATACGAAGCCGATGTGCATCCCTGGGCAGCCTTTCTGATAATGCCAATTTTCGCTTTGGCGAATGCCGGTATCCCCTTTTCAAGTAGCGCAATATCATCTCCTATAGCCACAACAGTTGCTCTCGCTCTATTTCTCGGAAAGCCGGTAGGAATCGTATTGAGTCTCTTCCTGGTCGTGAAGACAAGGTTGAGCATCATTCCCGGAGGCAGCAACTGGAGAGCTATCTTCGGTGCGGGATGCTTAGCCGGAATAGGATTCACAATGTCACTGTTCGTGGCGTCCCTTAGTCTTGATGGACAGCTTCTTGTTCAGGCCAAGACCGGCGTTCTGATTGGTTCTGCCTTCTCTGCAGTGATTGGAGCAGCTATTCTGGTACTGTCTCTCAAAACAAATGCTGGTCATAAGAAAGGGAAACGATCAGTGTGAAGATCTGGGAGCATTTCGCAGACGTGATCCGTCCCCCGTATTCTCGGTCTAGCTCCCAACCTCAAAACGGACTGAAGGACCTTCGTTACCCCGATCTCATTGTGACCAACTTGTGACCGTTTTCTGGCACCTCCCAGATGCTGTTTGGTCGTTGTATCACATGACTGAGTCCCTACTATGCAATCGCTCCCGAACATTCCAACTCCACCGATTTATGCCACACTGTTAACTCTAATTAAGTAGCGGATGGCTTTTGACTGTGGTTTCAAGTAATTCAGGAAGCAGGTCAAACACTTTCAAAGATTGTGATGGTGCCTGAGGCTACTCAGTTCCCATCCCTCTCATCCACAGCGTCTACCCTTTGGAAGGCTGTAAGAATCATAGTTGGCGTTAAGCTGGTTCACGTTGACGTTGATCGCGGATTCATCGATTTCAAGAGAGATTAAAGCACTCGATCCCGGAGAAACTCATCAAGGACGGCAGAGACAGTCGGGTACGATCACGTCGGACGATACTCTGCGATAACAGACGCATTTGCACCGAGTATCGCGAGATGGACTCTGCTTATCCGCATAAGTTGGTCAAGCACGCTGAACTTCTTTCGTGCGTAATCTCTTGACAGCCCTTTGCTGTTTGTATTATGCTTATGAATAATACGGAATTCCCAGTGACCAAGTTTTGTGGTCAGATAGATACTGCCTCTGCCCAGCGTGTGATTGCATTTGAGGAGGGAGGGACATTATTGTGAATAAAATTAAGGTCTTGTTGCTGGAAGACAATCGCCTTCTGCGTGAAGGAATTACTAAAATGTTGAGTGTAGAGCCGGACATGAAAGTAGTTTCGTCTCCCGATAACGCAGATGCCTTTGAGATAGCCAAGGGGCTGAAGCCTGAAATTGTGCTCCTCGACCTGGGTCTCAAGAGTCAAGACAGTTTGGCAGTAGTCGGATTGATAAAGGAGCAATTCCCCGGAGCACATGTGATCGCCATGGATTTGGTCCCGGCGCATGCGGAGGTAGTCGAATATATCAGCGCGGGAGTGGCAGGTTTCATCCTCAAAGACGCGACCCTTAAGGATTTTCTGCACACTATAAGATCCGTGGCTAAGGGAACAAAGATACTCCCTCCCGCGATGACCGGGTCACTTTTTTCTCAGATAGTGGAGTACGCGTTACAAGCAGGCAACCGTGACGAATTACTGTCTTCAGTCAGAATGACCAGCCGCGAGGAAGATGTGATTCATCATATAGCTGAAGGAAAGAGCAACAAGGAAATCGCCGCGGAACTCAATATTGCCGTCCACACTGTCAAGAGTCATGTTCACAAGATATTGGAGAAGCTGGCTCTCCACACTCGTCTGGAGTTGTCGGCATATGTCCATTCCCAGACAAAGACCACAAAGCCTTCCACACCCTCTTCCGACAGTGAAGATTAGTATACCCCGCAAAGGGACTAGCTCCCTTTTCAATCTATCGAGCGGTTGATTTTCTGCGAGATTGGTCGTACTTGCAATGGTAGTCTTTACAGCCACGGAATCATCATGCCCAGTCTTGAGAGTCGAGTCGGCCACTAATTGAAATATGAAGGAGTTGTTTGGCAGTGGCGAAAACAAAGGTACTGCTAATCGAGGATAATCGACTTTTGCGTGAAGGCATAACCGATATGCTAAACGGACAGGAGGACATCCGGGCGATATCGTCCGCCGGAAATAAGGATGCCCTCGAAAAGGCAAGGAAGCTGATGCCGGATGTGGTGCTGCTGGACTTGGGGCTCAAGAGTGATTCCTGCTTCTCAGTTCTCGAATCCATTAAGAAGATATGCTCTCAAACGGAAGTTGTTGTTATGGACCTAATCCCGGCACAGTCCCAGATGGTTGAATTCCTTAATTCCGGCGCCTCGGGCTATATTCGCAAAGATGCGACTATAGCCGACTTTCTGAACACTATCAGATCAGTGGCTCATGGTGTGACGGAGCTGCCACCGACAATGACCAACACAGTACTTACCAAGATCGTTGAACGGGCAATTCAAGAGGGGAAGGTGAATCACGTGATTGCTTCCGTCAAGCTAACCAAGCGGGAGAAGGATGTGATTCGACTTCTCGCGGATGGTCACAGCATAGAGGGAGCTTCTAACAAACTCAAGGTTTCAATCTTCACCATAAAAAGCAATCTGCACAACATATTAGAAAAGCTGGCCATCCATAGCCGTCTGGAACAGGCTATCGTCTCGAGTAAAGACGATCTGAACAAGAAGTCTTAAGCGTGCATCTTCGTGATTAGCTGCTCACGCTCATGAATCTGCTCTCTTTTCAGTTCTTCTCAGCTCTTCGCGTGCTTTATTCACTGAATAATCAATCGTGATTTCAATCAACCGCAATACTGCTACACCACATCGGTCTACATCCCTTTTCATCCTTCCGACCGATTGACGTGCCGCCTGAATAGACTATCTTTATATTAATCAATAATCCCCTATTGAACTAACACGTTGTCCAGATCGGGACAACAGGAGGAACGAATAATGAGTTCTAATAGAACGATGCATACAACGATAGGTTCTCTATCGGTGTTTCTTGTTATCATACTCATATCCATAATGTCAAGTGATGGATTCGCGCAGAGAACGCAGTATCTGTTTTCATCCGATCCGAGTATGGTCGTGATACCCGTGCGCAGCGCACAAGACATTGCAACTGATCTTGAGAATGCCACGACCACTCGGCAACTCGCGATCCATCGCAACATGCTGGCCGTTGAGCGTCTCAGGCAGATCGCCAGCGCTATCGACAGCCGGGAATCGTCTATCGACGAGATCAAAGATCGCAAGGATGACGCCGAAGATGACAAACGCGAGTCCGATGAGACATCGCTGAAGATCGAAGAGAAGGCTAACAAACAGGCAATCGACCTGTTGAAGCGTCTCAAGAGTCTTCGAGAGGCTGAAGTAGATGTGGCAGAGTCCGAGGAGGATCACGCGGATATGGCGATTCTGGTCCTTCAGCGCGAAAGCGATATGCAGCAAAAGCGATCTGAATATGACTGGCCGTTGATCGTCAATACGGGTGATTTGGCCAGGAATACCGCAAGTCAGGTTCTCAAGGAGCTGGAAGTAGATCTCCTTGAATTGCAGAAAAAGCTGGCGAGCGCAACCAAGAAGGTCGCATCGAAGCAGAAAAAGGTCGTCGAGCAGCGGATGAAACTGCACGAAGCCCAGGCCGATCTCGGCTGGTAATCTATGTGCCGATGGCACTAAAACAGCGGAACCCGGACTGATACGAGTAACGCCGCTCCGACATCGGACGGCGAACCTGTCCCAAGAACCGGCGGTCCGCACAATATATTGGAGAACGAAATGAAAATTCGCACATTATCAATATTGATTTTCTTCGCCGCGATTGCCGCATTTGTTGCGCTCAACTGGGGAGTGATCACAACACCGACATCTCTGTCCCTGGGAGTCGCCACCGTTCAGGCGCCACTCGGGTTCCTGATGCTGGCATTGCTGGCCCTGTTTACGGCGCTGTTTCTTGCGTTCGTCGTCTATTCGAAGACATCCGGACTCTTCAAGGAAAGGCATCATTCTCGTGAGATGCAAGCGTCTCAAGAACTTGCCGACAATGCCGAAACCTCGCGTTTCACGGAGTTGCGAGAACTTCTGAGCTCAGAGCTCAAGCAACAAGCGAGCCTCTACTCGGGGACAACCGCGACCGTGATGGCACGGCTGGAACAGCTTGACGGTCTTATTCGCTCGACGATGAAAGATCCTCGGATATTCAGCTTAGCCCCCGTAAAGACAATTCAATTTCCAAAACAGGAAGGTCAATAATGAACAAGAAAGAAGCTTATATACTAGAATTGCAGACCCAGCTTGATGAACTCAGTGCAGAGATAGAAAGGCTGAAAGCAAGAGCAGACAAGGCCGAAGAACCCTGGGCTGAGCAACAGGTCGAAATAGTGCAGGAAAAGCACCGACAAGCCAAAGAGAAACTCTCTGAACTCAGAGACGCAGGCGACGATGCGTGGGAAGATATGAAGGAAGGTGTCAGTACTGCATGGCATGCAGTCGGTGACGCCGTAAGGTCGGCCGCCAAACGGTTTGAATAGAAATCGGTCTATGCATGAGTTGCCTTTACGCGCAACAGAAGCGGACGCGATATTGGATCGATTGGTGTTCGGATCGGTCAGCGATGTCGGGTGGTGCTTCCCAAGAGTAAGATGTCTCAATATAGCTGAGAAGAAAGTGAGTTGAAAATGAGTATTGAGCGTTCGAGCAGGGCTGACTTCAGGGAGAGAATCCAACCGGATCTGGGAGCTCTTCTGCTACTTTCATTGGAGTTGACCAAGGACAGAAGCGACGCCAGCAAGTTGATGCGGGAGACGTTGGCAGAAGCTTATCGATCGCTGGATGAGCCATTGCCGACAACTAGCTGTGAACTCTGGCTTCGCAGGATGTTAACCGGTCGTTTCTCGGAGAACTTTAGACAAGATTCGTATCCGCCTACCGCGGACTACGACAACAATTCTGATATAACAAGGAGTTAAAATGTACAAGGCAATTGGTCTGCTCCTGTCCAGTTCGCTTCTGCTTCTTCTCGCGTCCTGCGGTACAGGAAGCACAACCGAACAGAAGACTGGTGCCGCAGCACCCAAGAAAACAACTTCGTATGTCACGATGCCGGAGAGTACTGCAATAGCCGTCACTCTCACGGATTCAATCGATACTGATGTTCACCTATCTGGCGAAGAGTTTCGTGCCACAGTGTCCAGACCGATCGTGGTTGATGGCCATACACTGTTTGCAAGTGGTGCCAAAGCGAAAGGAATACTGAACAAAGTGGTCGAGTCCGGTCATCTCAAGACTCCCGCCGAATTGAATTTCACCTTGACGGCTATCCAGGATGGAAGTGGTCACTGGGTTGATGTCGGGACAAGGACAATCATAGAAAAGAAAGCATCGCAAACTAACAAAGACGTCGCCATGATTGGAGGCGGAGCTATAGTAGGTGGTATTATTGGCAAGATAATTAACAAGGACGGCAGCACCGAAATCGGAGCCGCTGCTGGTGCAGCTGCCGGAACAGGTGTCGCCCTCGCAACAGGGAAGCAGGACATTTTTCACGGAGTCGGTACAGAAGTTGTGTTCTTCTTGAGTCAAGCGAAACAGATCGCTCTTGATTAGCAAGAGGCAATTGACACAGAGTCTTTGAATCATTGGAATAACCGCAATCTGAAAGGAATAGAAGATGAAGAAGATATTCATCGCATTACTGACAATTAGTTTGTTGACCAGCCTACCGGCCTTTGCGAATAGACGCCCCGTCGGGATACACGGTTTCGGACCGAGAGTCGGGTTTACGATCAATCCAGACCAGGTCCATGTCGGTGTCCATCTTGATCTTGGGGATCTTACTAACAATCTGATGATTCTGCCGAATGTGGAAGTCGGATTTGGCGACGACGTGACTACTGTTGCCCCCACTTTTGAACTTGATTATCGCTTCCGCTCCGATTGGGGAGCGTGGACACCTTATCTGGGTGGAGGAGTTGGTCCGGTGTTCTACTCTGTAAAGCACGGGGACAGCTCAACCGAGCTCGGCGCCTATATGCAGTTCGGTATAGGGAAAGGATCTTACAGAAGTGAGTCAGGGCATTTTTTCTTAGAAGGTAAGCTTGGCGTGGCAGACGCCCCCGATTTCAAGGTTACTGTAGGCTGGATCTTCGGAGATTAGACTATGCCTGAACCGTTGAGAAAAGTAAGTCCTGAGAGGACAAACTGTTCAATTGGGAAGTTACACCGACTCAGTAATCAAGCGAGAATCACGGAGGAGAAAGTAATATGAAGATCACAGAAGTGCGCAATCTGGCAGCAATTATTGCGACTGTGATGCTGTTTGTAACGAGTATCCCTCTAATAATCGGCGCTCCCCTTTACGCTTCCAAGACGGATGATCGTATCGAATCAACGGCTAAGAAGTCCTATGTGTTTATGACCTATCTCAAGGACGATGATATCAAGATCGAATCCAAAGACGGCATCGTCACCTTGACGGGTACGGTCTCCGGAGAGTCTCACAAATCTATGGCCGAAGAAACCGTATTGGCCATGCCTGGGGTTACGAGCGTGAACAACCAGTTAAAAATGACTGGTTCGCCCTCATCCGTTAGCTCGGATGCGAGGATCGGGGAGAGAGTAAGCTGGACGCTTATGTTTCATCGAAGCGTGAGTTACATGAACACGGATGTAGCCGTCACTAATGGCAAGGTAACTCTGCGAGGCGAGGCCTCCAGTGAGGCACAGAAGCAACTGACGACTGAGTATGCCAAGGATGTTTCAGGAGTCAAAGACGTTGACAACCAAATGACTGTGGCAGAGTCCCCGGCTGAACCCCACAGAACGATCGGAGAGAAGATTGATGACGCCTCCATTACCACGCAGATCAGGATGTCTCTGCTGTTTCACCACGGGACTGATGTGTTCGACACCAAGGTCTCGACACACAAGGGTGTTGTAACTCTGGCGGGTACAGCGAAGAACCAAGCCGAGATAGACCTTGCCACCAAACGTGTCGGTGATATCCACGGAGTGAAAAGTGTGGACAATCAAATGACGATCGAGGCATCTCAGTCCTTGAATGACTGAGTTTTTGGATTTCCGCTGGCTGGTGCAGGGTTGCGCGGGCCAGCGATTCAAATGTGAACAGAAAGGAGTGCATCATGCTGTGGACAATCGCAGTGATACTCTTGGTTTTATGGGGGCTTGGCTTGACGACAGGCTATACGATGAGTGGTTTTATTCACATTCTAGTTGTTGTCGCCATAGTAGCAGTGTTGTTCAGGATAATATCCGGCCGGCGAGTAGTATGACACAGACCGTTTCAGAAAAGGTGTATCAATGAATACTATGACCATAATCGGTATAGCCCTAATTGCACTCGGCGTTGTTGGGCTCATTTACGGAGGTATAACCTATACCTCCAGCAAGGATGTCGTCGACGTGGGATCAATGCATGTCCAGGTTGATCAAACAAAAAATATCCCGCTATCACCGATCGCCGGTGCTGGAGCTGTCGTGCTTGGAGTCATCCTGATGATCATTGGCAGGCGCAGGCCGGTATTCAGCAAAGCGGCATGAGGCAAGTCAACCATCTGTCGACACCGATTACCGGATGCATCATCGCCAATTAAGCAGGAGCGTAACAGAACAAGCAGCACCTGGGAGTGTTCAGCGGCCAATGGCTCTGTCGGGATTGCGCCGTCCTCTATATTCGAGGAAGACCATTGCTACTCCTTCATGTAAAAGAAAGGAATACTGATATGATCACAAAGAACTTATTCCGGGCTCTGTCCCTGCTTTCCCTGATCTTGATAGCCGGATGCTCAAGCTCATCCACCTCACCGTCAGGGCAAGGGGAAATCAGACTTATGTTAGTAGATTCCCCTGCTGACTATGACGAAGTGAATATTGTTGTGTCAAAAATAGAAGTTCATGCTGCCGGTTCCGGTACAAATAGTGGGTGGATAACGCTGAGCGACACGACGGCAACATACGACTTGCTGAAGCTCACCAATGGTGCCAATAGTATCATTGGCGATCGAATGCTGCCCGTTGGCAAATACACGCAGATTCGGCTTAGCATAGGCACGGGAAGTAATGTCGTGATCGACGGTGCGAGCTACGCTCTAGACGTGTCCAGCGCCACCGGCCTTAAGCTGAACCACAATTTTGATATCGAGGAAGGCAAGCTATACCTGCTGACATTGGATTTCGATGCAGCCAGATCCATCAAACCTACCAATGACGATCACTATCGTTTGCATCCGGTGATCAGGGTCGTTGCCAACGTGGTTTCGGGCAGTATTTTCGGAATTATCAGTCCCGCATCGGTGCGCGCTGCAATTACTACGACGATTGGCGATGTCGATACGGTCTCCACGGTGAGCAATATCACCAATGGATCGTTCAAGCTAGTCGCCCTTCCTGAGGGAATCTATGACGTGACAATCGAGCCTGAGGATGACGGTTATCTCAGTACAACGATCATGAGTATTCAAGTAGTGGCGCAGCAGGACGCGGATCTTGGTACAGTCACACTGACTGAAAAACCTTAGGAGATTCGGATGAATCGTAAAGGTAAATCAACAAGAATGCGGAATCCAAGGGTAGCTCGGATCTACTCTTTGATCGCTCTGATTCTGCTGGCAGCAAGTCTGCACTTGGGAGGATGTGCCGCTAATCTTGCTACGGGCGAAAGGCACCTCAATCTGATCAGTGAATCAGACGAAATTGCAATGGGTCAACAGGCAGACACACAGGTTGTTGCCAGTATCGGTCTTTACGCGGACGAATCCCTGCAACGTTATGTGCAGGAGCTGGGCACTAAGCTTGCCAAAACTTCAGAACGACCGAATCTCCCCTGGACATTCAGGGTAGTTGATGATCCTACTGTCAACGCCTTCGCATTGCCGGGCGGCTTCATTTATGTCACCCGCGGGCTAATGTCATACGTCCAGAATGAAGCTGAATTGTCCGGAGTTATCGGACACGAAATCGGTCATGTGACCGCACAGCACTCGGTACATAGCATGTCAAGCCAACAGGTGACGCAGCTTGGAATAGCGGTTGGAATGATGATTAAACCTGGGCTGCAGCGCTATGATCAATATCTCAACGCAGGCCTCGGGCTGTTGTATCTGAAATACAGTCGCGACGATGAAAGTCAGGCGGATCGCCTTGGATTTCGCTACATGGTGCGGGCGGACAATGACCCGCGGCAGATGATTCAGGTGTTCGATATGCTGAATCGCGTCAGTCAGGCGGGCGGTGGCGGGCGTGTACCGGAATGGCTCGAAACGCATCCGAATCTTGATCATCGCAGCGAGGATTTCCAGAAGGAAATTGATACGCTTCAGATGAATATGAATAGTCTGACGGTCAATCGAGACAGCTATCTTCGTCTTATCGACGGTATGGTTTTCGGTCAAAATCCGCGCCAGGGTTTCTTCCGCGACAGTCATTTCTACCAGCCAGATCTTGAGTTCGAATTCGTATTTCCTTCGGGCTGGCAGACCCTGAACCAGAAAGAGGTCGTCGCTGCAGTCAGCTCCAATCAGGACGCGGTGGTACAGATCACGCTTGCGCAGGGAACCTCCGCTGAACAGGCAGCCGAGCAGTTCTTCGGCCAGGATGGAATACAGTCGGATCGTGTAGAAACGGGACGTCTCGACGGCCTTCCGGTCGTCTCTGCTGCATTCCGTGCTCGCACCGAGGATGTAGAATTGCACGGCAAGGCGGCATTCGTTGAGCACAGAGGATACACATATCAACTGCTCGGCTATACTACCGAACAGCTCTGGGCGCAATATCGGGATATCTTGGTTAACACGATTGGAAGTTTCCGTCGTTTGACAGATTCCAAAATTCTTCAGGTTCAGCCAATGCACCTCAAGATCGTGACAGTCAGGAATACATCGACCCTGGGAGAGCTGGCAAATCAGGAGGGTTCTCCGGTGCAGGTTGAGACTCTGGCGATCATTAATCAGACTGATCAGAACGCCGGTATCAGAGCAGGTGAGCGGATCAAAATGGTGATTGGGGAAATGTGGCGCTGAGCGCTGACATAACCAGAAAGAGAGAGAATAGTAAATGAACAAACTCTACTGCATACCAGTCGCCGCAATCATAGCGCTTCTGGTGATCTTGCCTTCACAGCCAGTGAACTGCGCGGACATGACCGGGAAATGGGGAGTTGGCTTCCACGGAGGTGGATATAAGCTCGGCCAAACCGATCATTCCGACATCTGGACTGCGGGCTGGCTCGTTAACAGCGGCCTGAAGTATGGTGTGAGCAGCCATGTTTCGATCGGCGTAGAAGGCGTCTTAATGCAAACTTAC
>Ga0272443_10003002_pt1 | contig 20550 bp, 16 predicted proteins | sample SSMAcet12_FD_193581 | JGI IMG/M metagenome (GOLD analysis project Ga0272443, IMG submission 193581) | Marine sediment archaeal communities from Little Sippewissett salt marsh, Falmouth, MA, United States - SSM-Acet-12 | ecosystem: Environmental > Aquatic > Marine > Wetlands > Sediment ... | reverse complement strand
GGCGTGGCGAGGCTGATTCGGAGAAGCGCGTTCTCCCCGATGGCCAGATCCGAGTATCCCCCGACACCCAGCGTCCACCGATCGTCGTCGATTCCATAGGCGATAGAAGGTACGACATCGAGGAAGCCCCCGATCTCCGTCAGACGGACGGCGTACGAAGCCACCCCGACGACCAGCACCATCAGCACTGAGACGATGACTCGCATTCCCTCTCCTTCCAGGAACGATCGACCTGCATCAGCGTAGTCCGAGTTCGCCCAATCGCCAAGGCGGCCGATCAGTGCACCCGATCGATGATCAAGATTCCGGTTCCGCTAATGCTCACGGTGAACAGCTGCGCTTCGGTGATGCCGCTCAGCATCGAGGCCATCTCGTCGAGATCTTGGCGAGGGATCTCAAAGGAGAAGAAATCCTGACCACCGAACGTCGATGGATCGACCGGCATGGGCTTCCATTGTCGCAGACGGAGTGATCCGAGGCGGTCCTTCACCTGCGAGGAGAGGAGGATCTCCTGAATCCGCATCAGGCCCTTCGAGAAGCCGAGCTCGTTTGACCAGCTGCCGAGGTCGATCTGGCAACCGTTGTTCGTCTCGTTCATCTCGGCGACGTCGCCTGCGGGATCGACCTCAACCGTGAACGTGAATGGATGGCCGAAGCCGTCGCTCGCCTCCCACTCGCCGCGATCGATCAGCCAGCTGTTCTCGAGGTAGAGGGTCGATTGCCCGGAGTACATCACCGTTTTCGTGGCCGTGTCCGGGAAGAGCGGGTTCGGCGCCATCTGCGTCCCCGAACCCTGTCCGAGGATGCTGCGCAGGCGTGCTTGGATCCCCGTCTCCTCCTGCAGCACACTCTCCCACCGCACGGCGACTCCTCCGTGGTACGGCTCGCGCGCCTGCTGCAGGTTCCGGATCTGCACGAACAGGGTCACCTTCACGGATACGTCAGAGATCGATTCCACCTCCGTGCGGACGTAGACTGGCTCGAAGTCTGGCAGGTCGCACGAATCGCCGTAGCTGTCGCCGTCGGAGTCGTGTTGATTGGCGTTGGGGATGTCGAGGCAGTTGTCGACCGCGTTCGAAACGCCGTCGCCGTCGTTGTCCGGCCCCGCCTGCTGAGACGGGCTCTCGCGCCAGCCGGCGACGAAGCAGATCCCGTCCTGGAGTCTGATCTCGTCGGTCTTTCCCCAGTCGTCGTTGTCGTGCCAGAGATCCTCCTGAGGCCCGTTTGCCTGCTCCAGGTCCGGCTCGAACCACGAGGAGCTGACGCCGTCATTCCCATTCACGTGGTAGTTCGTGTTTGCCACCTGCGAGGGATCGAGGACGAGTGGGTCGGCGCCGAGGCCGATTTCGACGGCATTCGCAGGGATCGGCCGAATCGCGTAGAGGTGATACTTGACGGCGGCGCTGTCCCGCGCGTGATCGCCGAGCCGGAAGTAGCGACTCGAGTCGTTGTAGACGTTCTGGTATCCGCTGACGAGCGTGTCTGTCGCGTCGGACTGGTTCGCTTGTAGCACGAGGCGGCGGCTGCCGCCCGTCTGGTCGTAACCGACGACAACGCCGTAATGGTCGGCCACCTTGTATGTGTCGTTGGCGTTCTGCTTTCCGTCCCAGCGGAAGAGGTAGACCATCGGTCGGCCGTTCCAGATCTCGTCGCGGACGATCGAAAAGAGGTCCTCGTGGCTCCCGGTCTGGCCCGTCTCGGGGATTTCGTAGCCGGAGCCGGTGATTCGATACCGGATCACTTCGAATCGCGTGACGTCGGCGCGCGTGCCGAGGTGGTCGTTCATGTAATCTTCGAGTCCATCGGCGAAGTTGCCCGGCAGGACCCACGACTTCGCACAGCTCGTGTCGCGGTTCATGTAGTGGGCGGCCCCGAGGTCTTCGATCGCCTGCTGCGGAAGGCCGTCGGCCTCCCGCTCGCTGTCGTCGATCAGGTTCGGGAAGCCGCGCTTGTCCCACCAGGCGCAGACGGCGGCGCCGGCGACGGGGCCACAGCCCGACGGGAACCAGCAGCTCCCGCCGACACGCATTTCGGCTTGGTAGTAGCGAGGAACACCCGAGATCAGCGCCTTCATCGGAGTCTTCGCGACGGCCACGGACGATACGAGGGCCAGTACAACCAAGGGAATGCTCAGGAATGCGAGGGTCTTCCGCTGCATGATCAGCCTCCTTGACGAGTCACAGCGACCAATCTACAGGGAGTCGCCCGCTCGGTTCCAGCCGCGGGCCATCGTCCTCCTCGCTGCGGCTCAGTATGATCTGCCGGCCGGGGGTGGAAGCCATCGATCGCATCGAGGAGATCCTGAAGCGCCATTGGGGGTACGAGTCCTTTCTTCCGTTGCAGCGGGAGGCGATGGCGTGCGGGCTGAGAGGGCGCGACTCCCTCGTCGTCCTTCCTACCGGAGGTGGGAAGTCCCTCTGCTATCAGGTGCCCGCCGTTCGTCTTCCCGGGATGGCGATCGTTGTCAGTCCGCTGATCTCGCTGATGAAGGATCAGGTCGACGCGCTCGTCGACAGCGGTGTCGCTGCCGACCACTTGAACAGCAGCCAGACGGCGTCCGAACAGGAAGACGTCGTGGCCCGGATCCGAAGCGGCGAAGTCAAGGTCCTCTACGTTTCGCCGGAGCGGCTGATGATGGACGGGTTCCTGCGATTCGTGAAAACGCTGACCGTCTCGTTCATCGCTGTTGACGAGGCGCATTGCGTCAGCATGTGGGGGCACGACTTTCGCCCCGAGTACCGGCAACTCGGGCGGCTGAAGAAGATGCTCCAGGGCATCGCGATTCACGCCTACACGGCGACGGCGACCGAGCACGTGCGAGATGACATCGTTAGGCAGCTCGGGCTGTCTGATCCGGAGATTCTGGTTGGCTTGTTCGATCGTCCGAACCTGGTCTACTCCGTTGAGCGCCGGATCGACCTCGTCCGGCAAGTCTGCGATGTGCTCGATCGTCACAAGAACGAGTCATCGATTGTCTACTGCATCCGGCGTGCCGACGTCGACGATCTCGCCGAACGGCTTCGTTCGGCCGGATACCGAGCAGCGCCATATCACGCAGGGCTCTGCGATGTGGAGAGGAAGCGAGCGCAGGAGTCGTTCATCCAGGAGGATGTCGACATTATCGTCGCGACAGTCGCCTTCGGGATGGGGATTGACAAGTCGAACGTCCGAGCGGTGATCCACGCCGGAATGCCGAAGTCGCTCGAGCACTACCAGCAGGAAAGCGGGCGTGCAGGTCGAGACGGCCTCGAAGCGGAGTGCGTGCTCCTGTACGGGTCGGGCGACTATGGGATCTGGAAGTACATCATCGAGCAATCCGAATCCGCCGAGGCGCGCGACATCGGGTTATCAAAGCTCGGCGACATGTCGGCCTATGCGTCAGGCGTCACCTGCAGGCACCGCGCCATTCTCCAGTACTTCGGCCAGGACCTGGAATCCGAGAGCTGTCAGGCGTGCGACGTCTGCTTCGGGGATCTCGAACTGGCGGACGATGCGTTGGTCGGCGCACAGAAGATTCTCTCGTGCGTCTACCGGCTTGACGAACGCTTCGGAGCCGACTACACCGCCGGCGTCCTTACGGGTTCTCGCGAGCAACGGATCCTCGACGGTGAGCACGATCGGCTCTCGACCTACGGACTCCTCTCCGACTACAGCAAGCGGCTGGTGCGCGATTGGATCGAGCAACTCGTCGGTCAGGGCTACCTGGCGAAGCGGGGCGAGTACAACGTCCTCAACATCACCGATCGAGGCTGGAGCGTGATTCGAGGAACCGAGACGCCGCGGCTCCTCAAGCCCGCGGAGCGTCCGGCCAAGCGCGCGACCCCGGATTCGTGGGACGGCGTCGACCGCGGGCTGTTCGATGCCTTGCGCGTCCTTCGGCGCGAGGTGGCACGCGAGAAACGCGTTCCCGCCTACATCGTCTTCGGCGACGCCGCGCTACGGGACATGGCGAGGCGCCGCCCTTCGAACGGGGAGGGATTCCTCGGGGTCAGCGGCGTCGGTCAGGCTAAGGCTCGTCAGTACGGCGATCGTTTCGTCGCCGCCATCGCCGAGTACTGCCGAAGCCACGGGCTCGAACACGACATCGAACCGACGCTCAGGCCGACTCCGAAGCCGGAGCGCAGACGTCTCGTGCGCGCGACCGTCGACCTTGCCCGCCAGCTCGCTTTCGCGCGCTTCGAGCGTGGTGAGTCCATCGCCTCCGTTGCCGATGCGATCGAAAGTCCCCACGCCGTCGCCCTCAAGTACCTGCTCGACTACATCCGCGATCGACAGTTGACGGCTTCGGAGCCATGGGTCGACGCATCGATCCTCGAGCGGATCGCCGAGATCGCAAGCGAGACAGGCCTTTCGCGGCCGATGAGGATCATCCGCCGGCTGAATGAGCCGATCGACTATGACGTCGTGCAGATCTGCATTGCGTGTCTGAAGAACAGGACCTAGGCTGCCCGCAGGCAATCGTGTTGTCGAAGATCCGGAGATCTTCGACCCTAGCTGCCCGTAGGGCAGCCGGTTACCGTGCAAGAAGCGAGACGAGCGTCACGCCGGCTAGGACAAGCGCTCCGCCGATGAGGATCCTCTTCGTGAGCCGCTCGCGGAGGAGGAGGACGCTCAAGAGGACGGTGAACAAGAGACTCAACCCCCACATCGGAGAGAGCGTGCTTGCATCGACTCGTTGCAGCGCGGTCAACCAGAGGACCCAGCTCGCGAACAGGCCGAAGAAGGACGAGGCGGCCACGATCAGGAGCGCACGTCGTGTGAACTTGATCCGCTTCCCGCGAAGTGCCGGGATCGCGGCAAGCGTCCACCAGACGGCCGCTCCACACGTGAACAGGAACTGGTAGCCGATCGGGCTCATCCCGTGATCGAGGCAGTACTTGGTCGGGACCGCTGACGTGAATCCCCACAGCATTCCCGCGCCGAGCGCGGCGAGTCTCGGGAGCACGCTGCGACGCCCCGCGGTTGCGTCTTGGCGTGTGCGGCGAACGAGGAAGTACGCGCCGCCGATCACGAGCCCCCCCGCGCCGAAGGTGACAAGCCTTGCCGGCTCTCCGAGGACGAGAACGGAGCTGACGACGCCCCAGAAGGGGTTGGTGTTCGACAGGATCGTCGATTCGTGCAACGAGCCGTGCGAAAGGGCGTAGAAGAAGAGGACGTTCCCGAGGAAGGCGTTGAGCAAGCTCCCACCGATGGCGATCAGAGTGAGGATCGGGGCGCCGAAGACGAATCCGCGTGTCGCAAATGCAAAGGGTACGATGAACAGAAGGCCGATCCACGGACGCAGGAAGCCGAACCCGATCCACGTGAGGCGATCGACGCCGAGCTTCATCAGAACCCACGTCAGTGCCCAGAACAGCGTGGCTCCGATGGTGAGTGCGATCGTGGCGAGATCGATGGCCGGCTCCTTCCCTTGGATGCCGGGCCATGATACCGCGTGAGATGACGACGTTCCGCGCGGGTCGCCGCACCACGTTGTGCACTGACGCTGAGGTGACGTCTCCGTTGTAGGATCAGCTGGAAGCCGAGTCCACTTGAGGAGATTCGGTGCTGAGAACCGGAGAGGGGCAACGGGAGGCATGGCGTGAAGAGAGGAATGGGGCAGTTGGCGTGCGCGGTTGGGATCGCGCTTGCGGTCATTGCCGTAGCGGGATGCGTCGCCGTCGCCACACAGAACGCTTTGGGCACATTTGTCGATCACTTCGACGACGAGACGAGCGGCTGGGAGTCGGCGAGTGGAGCGGTCGGGAGCGTGGGGTATCAGAACGGCGAATACGAGATACGGATCGACAGGGATTGGTGGGTGAGGCGGACCTGGTCGCCGATGGAAGATCCCCTGAGCAACTTCCGTGTCGAGGCGACAGCCTATTTCGTGTCGGAGGGACAAGGCTCTGAACTCGGCATCTGCTGGGGCTTCGACACAGCCAACGTCTACTTCGCCGGAATCAAGGACGACGGGACCTATGCCGTCGGTCACCTAAGCGACAACGAGTGGCAGGAGAACCTCATCGACTGGACGGAGAGTCGGGCCATTGCTTTGGGGGTTGGTCGGAACCGGCTGGAGGTCATCGTCGAGGAGGGGCGAGCGACAATCCTCGTAAACGGGACCGAGCTTGCGTCGACGGTCCTCACGATGGAGGGGCCGTACGTGATCGGGCTGTACGGCGCGACGTACGGGATCGCGCCCGCCATCGCTCGATTCACCGAGTTTGTCGTCCGAGACCTTGGCGATTCGAGAACGGTGGCGGCGACAGACGTCCTCAAGGACGACTTCGACGACGAAGTGAGTGGCTGGGTCTCGAACGTCGACGCCGATGGCAGCTCGACATACGAGGGCGGCGAGTACGAAATCGGAACCCAACGAATGTATGGGCAGCGGATCTCGTGGGCACCGCTGACAGAGCCTCTCGAGAACTTCCGGGTCAAGGTGTCAGGGCATCTGCACTCCGGCCCTCTCGTGGTGGAGTACGGAATCGTCTGGGGAACCGACGAGGGCAACGCCTACTACGTCGGCGTGACGGCGGAGGGTGAGTACTCGGTTGGGAGGACGGATGCCGGCCTGTGGGAGGAGCCAAGACCGATTGCGTGGACGAGCAGCTCGGCCCTCTTGGCGGGCGATGGCGTGAACAGCCTTGAACTCACCATCCAGGGGCAACGTGCGACGCTCACGATCAACGATCGGGAGACCGTCACATTGGACGTTACGGCCGAGGGACCGAGCAGAATCGGGCTCTACGTGAGTTCGCACAGCTTCTCGCCCGCCGCCGTTCGATTCGCCCACTTCGAGGTCGCAGAGCTTGCTGCCCCCGAAGTGCCAACGGCCTACGTCGATCGCTTTGACGATGAGAGCGGCTGGGAGGTGGCGAGCGACTTCCTCAGCGCCGCTCGGTACGCGGACGACGAATACGAGATCGAGATCAAGCGGAGATTCTGGCTGAGAGAATCATGGCCTCCGTTCGAAGCGCCGCTGGAAACGTTCCGTGTCGAGACAACGGGGTATGTGAATGAAGGGGCCGACGACACGCGATGGGGGATTGTCGTGGCGACGACGCCGAAGGGGATCATCAACGAAGTGGATGTGAGGATCCATTCGGATACCGCCTACTACGTCAGCATCAGCCGTGACGGGCAGTACGCGGTGGGCCTGGCCGAGAATCGGGTGTGGCAGCCTGCCGTCGTGGACTTCGCCAGCAGTCCCGCCATCCAGACCGGGGACGCGGGGAATCATCTCGTGCTCTCAGTCAGGAATGGATGGGCGAGCCTCAGCGTCAACGACGTCGATCTGGCGTCGTTCGAGCTCACGGTCAGCGGCCCGTACTACGTGGGACTCGTTGCGATCACAGGCGAACTTCCGGCTCCCTCCGTGCGCTTCACCGAATTCCGCGTCGAGGACCTGAGCGGCGGGAAGCCAAAGGCGGTGGCTGAGGTGGAGAAGACGCTGGAGGGCCTCGGGTTCGACGAGTTCGTCGAGGTCTCCTACCGGGTGCATGCCCTGCGTGAGCCACAACACGTCGCGGCCATGGGGATGGCCGAAGCATTCGGCATCCGCAACGATGGTCTCGATGACTACTCATACGAGTACGCGCAAGAGACGTTCGCGATCGAGACTCTTATCCTCGAGCGGCTGCGCGCCTTCGATCCGGCCGAACTGACGGAGGAGCGACGTGCCACCTATGAGATCTGCGAGTGGTACTGGGACGATGTCGTGCGCGGGCAAGCCTTCCACGAGTATGAACATCTCGTTCACTCGATGACGGCGTTCAGCGCCATCGGATACCTGGAGTATGTGCTGAACGAGGCGCATCCATTCGGTTCGGAGTCGGACGTGGTCGACTACGTCGCGCGCCTGCAGCGGGTTGGAGCTCAGATCGACCAACTCATCGTGGAGATGGAGCGCCGGATGGATCTCGGCATCGCGCCGCCGCGGCGTACGCTCCAGGCGGCGCTTCCGGCGCTGCAGCGCTCCGCGGATGCACGGGCTGAGGCGCATCCCTTCTACGAGACGCTCGCGACGAAAGCGGCGATGATCGAGGGGCTCTCAAGCATCGATCTCGAAGGGTATCTACTGCTGGGTCGAATCTCGGTCGAACTCGTCGTCAAGCCGGCGTATCAGCGTCTTCACGATGCGTTGGAGGAACTCGCCGACGCGGCCCCCGAGGCGATCTCGATCGGGCAGCTCGATGGGGGACATGAAGCGTACGCCTACCTGCTCCGGCATCACACGCAGACCGAACTGACCGCTTCGCAGATCCACGACGTGGGCCTGCGCGAGGTGTCGCGGGTTCAGGATGAGATCCGGCGGGCGGCCGAGTCGATCGGCATCGAGGATACATCCACGATGCTTGCGATCTTCCAGGCGGTAGGCGAGCGAAGCGAATCCGTCCAAGGCCAGGAAGCGATAGACGAGAATACCCGCCTGATCCGGGAAGCCGAGCGACTGGTGATCGAGAGCGGCGCGCTCTCCAGCCTTCCGGAAGCCACCGTAATGGTGGAGGGGGCCGACTACGGCGGGTTCTACCTCCCCGCATCTCTGGACGGTGCGCGTCCGGCGAAGTTCCTCGCCAGTACGGCGAATCCGAGCGCGTTGTTCAAGCTTCCGACGGTCGCCTATCACGAGGCAGTCCCCGGCCATCATCTGCAGATTGCACTCGCGCAAGAGATGGAGCTTCCGCTCATTCGCCGAGACGTTGTGTTCAACGGCTTCGCCGAGGGCTGGGCCCTCTACGCGGAGCGGCTGATGAGCGAATTGGGCGCCTTCGCAGACGATTCGCTGGGGAACCTGGGTCGGCTCCAGCTCGAGCTCATGCGAGCGGTCCGTCTCGTCGTCGATACCGGGATTCACGAACTCGGGTGGAGCTACGACGAAGCGGTCGCCTATGTTGCAGAGAACGCGGGAGAGTCCGAGGGTATGGCTGCGTATCGAGTGACGCGCTATTCCGTCGTGCCGGGCCAGGCGACGGCGTACATGGTTGGTCTCCTCGAGATCCTGGAGCTTCGGGGGATGGCACGTGAAGCGCTCGGCGATGCATTCGATCTTGCCGCCTTTCACGACGTCATCCTCGGGAACGGGACCGTCCCCCTCACGTTCCTCCGTGACCTCGTCGAGGTGTGGATCGCAAAGCAGAAGGACGCAATGGGCGGATCCTAGCGCTGGCTGGGCGAAAGCGGGCCGCCTGCGGAGCCAGAACCACCACGAGTTCCGGGCTCTCCATCGGAACTCGCTAGCTGCTGGCGGAGCCAGCAGCCCGGCCCCGCACGAAGAACGTGTAGATCAGTGAGGTTGCCAGCAGGTAACAGCCGATCGTGATTGGGAAGATCGCCGAGAACCCGCCCGCCGCCTGCAGCTGTCCGCTGGCAAGCGCGCTGACCCCGCGAGTTCCCTGCCAGCTCATCTGCATCAGCGCGCTTGCCGTCGGGCGCCGCTCGGGCGAGACGGACTCCATTGCAAACGCGGTGTAGAGCGGATTCGCCATGTTCATTAGACTCGCGCGCGCCAGGAATCCGATGGCAGAGAGAGAAACGAGCGGAGCGTAGCCGAGGAGGATGAGAAACGGGATCGACAAGAGCTGGACCACGACCACCGCACGAACTCGCTTCAGCTTCTCTGCGACGATCGGCCCGACGAGCGTCGCCAGCGCCATCACGACCGACTGAAACGCGAACAAGACGCCGATGAAGCTGTCCGACAAGTCGAACTTCGTTCGAAGGAAGACATTGAGAAACGGCACGAGCGCACCGGCTCCGAAGCCGATGATCAGCTGGGGGAGGAAGAGCCGAACCAGCTGGCCCGGCGGGCGGAACATCTCTCGGAGCTTGGGCCGCGGCTGTTCATCAGTGCTTGCGACGAGTGGCTTCATCCGAAGGAGTGGCAGGACTGCGATTGCAAGAAGGCCGGCGCCGACCCACAGCGATGCGCGGTAAGAGGACGGGTCTTCGGCGCCGATCGACAGGATGCGAGCGAAGAGCGAAGGAAGGACGCCGGCGAGGAGGAACCCAAAGAAACTCGCCAGCATTCGCGTCGCAAACTGAACGCTGAACAGGTGGGTCCGTTCCGCCGTCTCGCTGTTCTCGGCCATGAACGGTGCGCTGCTCACCGTGAGCAGCGTCCGACTCAGCCCTCGGCAGACCGAGAAGGCTACGAGGCTGACGACGGCGGTCGAGAACGAGAGTCCCACGAGCGAGCCGACCATCAGCACGGCTCCGGCGATCAGCGTCGCGCGGTAGCCGATTTGATGTCCGAGCATTCCCGCCGGAATTGCCGCGAGGGTGATCAAGATCGGTGGCATTGCGACGAGGAGGCCGAGGAAGGCGCTGTCGTAGCCGAGCGAGAGGACGTAGAAGTTGAACAGGAGACGGAGGATTCCCATCGAGAACCCGCTGGCGAAGCTGTAGACCAGGTACAGGCGCGCGTTTGACTGGAAGCGGCGAAGCTGCGAGAGGTAGTTCCGGATCGGTGGCATTGCGGGCGATTGTACCGATGCGATCTAGCGATGCACGGTCCCGATCGGTGTTTCGCCTCAGTGGAGGATCTGTGCCAGGAAGAGCTTCGCCCGTTCGTGGCGCCGGTTGTGGAAGAATTCCTCCGGCATGTTCTTCTCGGCTCGTGCGCCGGAGCTGAAGAAGGTAGTGCGGTGAGCGATCTCGCGTGCGAACCCTATTTCGTGGGTGGTGATGATCATCGTCGCTTCGCAGAACGCCAGGTGCTTGGTCACGCCTGAGGTCCCCTTGACAACCGCAGCGACCTCGTATATATTGAGCCGCGCTCGATATATACGAGGTGACGTGTGGTGGAGGAACTCAAGCCGCATCAATTCAATAAGTCCCTCGATCGGGGACTCCTGGTGTTGGACCTCTTCACAAGAGATGTCGCAAGTCTCTCGGCCAAGGAGATTGCTGACCGACTGGGAGTCGGCGCGACGACTCTCTACCCGTTCCTGCATACCCTCACTTCGCACGGCTACCTGGAAGTCAACGGCCAGAAGCGCTACAGGCTCGGACTGAAGCTTCTCGAACGCGTCGGAGAACTGAACCAGGTTTACGATGTGCGATCGGTCGCGCGCCCGGAACTCACCAAACTCAGCCGCCTCATCTCCGCGAACGCACGCCTTGCGGTGTTATATGGGAACGAGGTTCTCTACCTTGAACAGGAGGAGGGCGGCCCCACGGCCAACATCATTCTCCGGGAGGTTGTCGGACTCCGCGTTCCCAGCTACTGCACCGCTTTGGGGAAGGTGCTCCTGGCGTATCTTTCCGATCAGGATCTGAATCCGATCATGGATTCGCTCGTCTTTGTGCCGCTGACTGACAACACGATCACGCACCCAGACCGGTTGCGCGAGGAGCTCGATCTCGTCAGGGAACGCGGCTATTCGACGGAGATTGAGGAGCTGCAGCTGGGCGGTGCGTGCATCGGGGCGCCGATACGGAACTCGACAGGGAGAGTGATCGCGGCGATCAGTGCGTCGGTCCTTGCGTCCCGTGCACACGGAGAGGAGCTGGGGCGCATCGTCGAAGCGATTCAGGCTGCCGCGGCGGACATCTCGGCACAACTGGGATTCAACGGCCACGATCTTCTGTGAAAGCGAGGTGATGCGAAAGGGCGAACCATCGGAGGGCTCTCTACTAGTCCTGAAAGAGACTGCGGAACAGATTCTCTAAGGAGGCATCGTCGCATGAGAAGGGTTGGCACACTGAGTCTGCTGATTGTTGTGGGGCTGAGCCTGTGTCTGGCTGCAGCTGACTATACGATGACCATTGGGCATTCCCAGCCGGAGACGTCGGCACGTCATCGAGCGCTCCTCTTCTTCGAGGAGATCGTGGAGATGGCGTCGGAAGGTGCCATCGACGTTGAGGTCTTCCCGAGCGGGCAGCTCGGAACGGAAGCCGAAGTGATGGAATCCGTCCAGCTTGGCGTCGTGCAGGCGACGGAGGGTGGCAAATTTGAAGTTGCCACTCGGACGTACCTGTTGTACACGCTCCCCTTCCTCTTTGCGTCGCCTGAGCAAGCGCTGGAAGTCATGCGCAGCGGGATTGGCGACACGATCAATCAAGAAGCGAAGGCGAACGGGTACTACGTACCGGCATGCGGGATTGCGGGCGGCTTCCGGCAGTGGACGAACAACACTCGTCCGATCACGTGCCCTGCGGACATGGTCGGCTTGAAGATGCGAACTCCCGGGATCGACTCGATCATGCGCACGTTCGATGCGCTCGAGGCGAACCGACAGAGCATCCCGTACGTCGAAGTCTATGTCGCACTGAAGCAGGGAGTCGCAGACGGCCAAGAGAACCCGTACTCGAACATCGTCCAGATGAAGTTCTACGAGGTCCAGAAGTACCTGACGGTCTCCAACTATCAGGTCCATCCGAACCCGTTCTTCATCAACCTTGCTTGGTACGAGGCACTTCCGGACGAGCTTCAGAAGATCGTCACGTACGCGGCCAGAGTGGCCATGATCTACAACGACACCATCTGGTTGGCCGAGGAGATGGACGCCTACGACGTCATCGCGGCGAACCTCGAAGTCAACGTGCTGTCCGACGACGCACGCGTCGCTTTCGCGGCCAAGGTGCAGCCGGTCTGGGACTACTACATCGACGAGGGCACGTTCTCGCAGGAACTGCTCGACGCCGTTCTCGCCTTCATCGGGGGTTGATCGAGCGTCGAGAGGACAGGGGCACAGGCTCTTACGAGCCTGTGCCCCCTCGTGTGTCCTGCTGCACGTGACAGCAAGAACAGGAGAGGATTCTAGATGAAGTGGAGGGCTCGGGCAAAGAGGAGCCTAGATGCTGTGCTTGATGCACTCGTCGGGACCGTGTTCCTTGGAATGACCGTGCTGATCATCGTGCTGGTGATTCTGCGGTACGCGTTCAACTCGTCTTTGCCAGGCGGTCCGGAGGCGCTTCGGTTTGCCTTCATCTACACCACGTTTCTCGGCGCAGCACTCTTGGTCGGGCGTCGTGATCACATCGCGATTCATCTCGCCACCAGGCGCCTCCCCCTCCCCCTCCGCCGAAGCGCAGCCGCAATCGTGAACGCTCTGATTATCGCGCTGCACATCTACCTTCTGATCCTCAGTTTCCGATGGATCGCGGTCACGGGAGGGAATACGGCAGAGGAGCTCAAGATACCTCTCCGATACATTCAAGTCGCACTCCCGATAGGGTGTGGACTCACCTCTCTGTACGCGCTGAACAACATCGTCGACGCCCTGTTCGATTCGACGTGGGGAGACAAGGGAGGGTCTTCTTGATCCTCCTGTTCGGCTCACTTGCGGGTCTTCTCGTTCTCGGCGTTCCGATTTGCTACTCGCTCGCCGTATCTGCCGTTCTCTACTTCCTCGTCTACCAGCCGAACCTGGTAGGAATTCTCCCTCTTCGGACCTTTGCCGGGACGGACTCATTCGCGATGATTGGGCTTCCGTTGTTCGTCTTGATGGGGCTTCTGATGAACCGGGGCGGGATCACGCGGCGGATCATCGACTTCGGGATGATCTTCGTCGGCCGGATGCGGGGTGGGCTCGCCATCGTCAACGTGATCGCCAGCATGATCTTCGGCGGGATCTCCGGTTCGTCCGTCTCGGACACCGCATCGATCGGTGCGATTCTGATCCCGGAGATGACGGAAAAGGGGTACAAGAAGACGACGGCGACCGGCATCACGGTGGCGTCGTCGACCATGGGGATGATCATTCCGCCGAGCATCCCGATGGTCATCTTCGGTGTTGCGTCGGGGGCCTCGATCGGCAAGCTGTTCTGGGCGGGCGCGATCCCCGGCATCCTGATCGGCCTGATCATGATCGTGATCGCGGCCGTTCTGGCCTACCGGAACAAGTGGCCGATGGAGAGGATCACGCTGACTGCCGGCGAACTCGCAAGGCGAACCGGGAGTGCGCTGCCTGCTCTTCTCATGCCGGTCGCTGTGGTGGGAACGATCACCTTCGGCATCGCGACACCGACCGAAGCGGCGGGGATGGGCGTCCTCTACGCCTTCATCATCGGCTTCTTCGTCTACCGAGAACTGAAGCTGAAGATGCTTCCCCGGCTGATCAAGCAGAGCATTCTGATCAGTGCGACGATCATGATCATCACCACGTTCTCCAGGCTGTACACGTGGATTCTCGTCAAGGAGCACGTGCCGGCGATGATCACCGATTTCCTGACCTCCCTCAGCGTGCCGAACTACGTCGTGCTTCTGATGTTCTCGGCCCTCCTTTTCTTCGTCGGGGACTTCATCGATGTCGGGCCGGCCATCCTCCTGTTGACGCCGATTCTCCTTCCCGCCTTCCAGGGGATGGGAATCAGCGCGATCCAGTTCGGTACGGTTCTGATCGTCGGCTTGGCCGTCGGACTCGCCACGCCGCCGGTCGGCCAGTGCTTGAATGTGGCCAACAAGATTGCGGGGCTGGAGCTGACCGAGACGTTCACCGCCGCGTTGCCGTTTCTCGTCGCCAACTTCATCGTGATGATTCTTGTGTCGGTGCTGCCGTTCTTGAGTGAGTGGCTTCCCCGGCTGCTGTTCAGATAGCTACGTTGTGTGAAAGGAGAGAGACCATGTACTTCTCTAGCGTTCGCTCGGAAGCCGGACTGAATCCGCTCGAAGAGAACCCCTGCGAACTCCTCGATTTCGCCAAGATTGCGCTTCCTCCGGGAGGCACGTACGAAGGGAACACCGGGAATCGCGAGGGGCTGCTCGCCATCCTCTCGGGCATGGGGACGATTACAGCGTGCGGCGTCGAATTCGCGAACGTTGGCGGACGTCCGAACGTCTTCTCCGGACTGCCCCACTCGGTCTATATGCCGCCCGAGTGCGAGTACCAGATCGTCGTGCCGAAGGGTGGGCACGGGTTCGAGGCTGCGCTTCCGATGGCGAAGGCGTCCGACGGATCTGAGCCGTTCTTGATCGAGCCGTCGCAGGTTCGGACCGGCAAATGGGGAATCTCCAACTTCTCGCGTCGATTCCATCAGATCCTCGTGCAGGGACAGCATTCGGGGCGCAAGGTGAGTCGACTGATCGTCGGCGAGACATTCACGCCGTCGGGAAACTGGTCGACATACCCGCCGCACCGCCATGAGCACGACGATCCTCCGCGGGAGGTCTTCATGGAGGAGATGTACTACTTCCGCGTGGCCCCGAACGACGGATGGGGACTGGCCAAGTACTACACGGACGACGGAAGCATCGACGAGGCCTATACCGTCAAGGATGACACGATCCTGATGATGCCGAAGGGCTACCACACAGTGGTGTCCGCTCCCGGATACACGACCTACTACTTGTGGTTCCTGGCCGGGAACACACGGACGCAAGCGACCGTTGACGATCCGAACGTCGGCTGGGTGTCTCGGGCGATTCCGATGATCAAGAACATCGAGGAGAACCTGTCATGATTCTCGACACATTCAGCCTTGACGGGAAGGTCGCCCTCGTCACCGGAGCGGCCCGCGGACTTGGACAGGGGATGGCCGTCGGCCTGGCGCAAGCGGGCGCCGACATCATCGGCGTCGATGTCCTCTCGCCCCTTGCGGAGACGTGCGGGCTTGTCGAGAAGGCGGGGCGCCGCTTCGTGGACGTTCAAGCGGATCTGTCCTCCACGGAAGACATCGAGCGCATTCTGGACACTGCGCGGAAGGAGCTTGGCCGGTTCGACATCCTCGTCAACAATGCCGGTATCATCCGCCGTCACCCGGCGGCCGAGTTTCCGATGGAGGATTGGGACGCTGTGATGAGCGTCAATCTGCGAACGCTTTTCTTCCTGACGCAGGCATTCGGAAAGGCACTGATCGACGAAGGCAGGCCGGGGAAGGTCGTCAATGTTTGCTCGATGCTGTCGTACTCCGGTGGGATCCTCGTCGCACCGTACACGGCGAGCAAGAGCGCAGTGGCGGGCATCACGCGCCTCTTGGGAAACGAGTGGGCACCGCACGGGATCAACGTCAATGGGATTGCGCCGGGATACATGGCGACTGACAACACCGCCCCGCTGCGGGCCGACGCGAATCGCAATCGCGAGATCCTGAGTCGTGTCCCGATGGATCGATGGGGAACGCCGGAGGATCTGCAGGGTGCCGTCGTCTTCCTCTCTTCGAGTGCTTCGGACTACATCACCGGAACCATCCTACGCGTCGACGGCGGATGGCTCACAAGATAGGCGTTGCAGAAAGGGACACCGCGGAATGGAGAAGGCACAAGTTGTGCGAGATCTTGTTGACGGGTGTGCGGTGGCTGTGCTGCGGGCGGCCGACAGCGACACGGCCTTCCGCGCCGCGGAAGCGGTGCTCGCAGGAGGCGTTCGGATACTCGAGATTACGATGACGATTCCCGGCGCCGTGGATCTCGTTCGACGGTGCGGGGCGCTGCCGGAAGCTCTCGTGGGTGCAGGCACCGTCGTGACGGGCGAGGATGTGAGGTTCTGCGCCGACGCGGGGGCCGCGTTCATCGTAACGCCCGCGTTCTGTCCCGACGTGATCGAGGCATCGAAGCGTGAAGGGTTGACCGTCGTCTCCGGCGCGATGACGCCGACCGAGGCGTTGAACGGACGACGAGCCGGCGCGGACTTCGTCAAGATCTTCCCTGCCTCTCGTCTTGGTCCGAAGTTTCTCTCGGACCTGAGGGGCCCTTTCCCCGACATGCCGCTTGCCCCCACGGGAGGACTCACTGCAGACAATGCAGCCGACTACTTGGCGGCCGGGGCGAGCGTCCTCGGGTTCGGCTCCTGGCTGGTCGATCGCTCCGCGATGGCCTCCGGACGCTTCGACGTCATCACGCAACGTGCCGAGCAGGTGTGCGCGGCCATCGAGCAGTTCAGAGAGGGGCGCGATGAGTGAACGAATTGATCTCGTGACGTTCGGCGAGACCCTTGTGCGAATGTCCCCTCCGAACCACGCGCGGCTCGAGCAGGCGTGTTCACTCGACGTCCGCGTGGGAGGATCCGAGTTCAACACGGCGATCGCCGCGGCATGCCTCGGGCTGCCAACCCGTTTCGTCACGCGACTCACAAGCAACCCGCTCGGGCGATTGGTTCGGAACAAGGCGCGAGAGCACGGCGTCGACACGTCGCACATCCTCTGGACCGACGCGGATCGCGTAGGCACGTATTACGTGGAGTTCGGAGCGTCGCCCCGCGCCAACGCGGTCGTCTACGATCGAGCCGCCTCAGCCGCGGCGCGAGTCGAGCCCGGTGAGATCGATTGGGCGTCCGCATTCGATGGTGCGCGCGTCTTTCACACGTCAGGCATCACCCCGGCGCTGTCGGAATCGGCAGCGGCCGCGACACTGGAAGCCGTTCGGATCGCTCGCGAGGCCGGGCTGACCGTGTCGATCGACCTCAACCACCGAGCGAGGCTCTGGTCGGAGGACGAGGCGCGCAAGGTCATGACCGAGATCCTTCGGTACGCCGACATCCTCCTAACGACGGAGGAGGACACGGCGCGCGTCTTTGCCATCGAAGAGGACTCGTACGATCAAGTCGCTCGCCGATTGGCCGAAACGTTCGATCTCAAGATCGTGGCGATCACGCTTCGTGAGACGCCTTCCGTGTGGCGTAACACATGGACAGCCATCGCCTACGAGGCGACGACCGACACGTTGCATCGCGCGCCGACCTTCGACATCGAGGTCGTCGATCGCGTCGGCTCGGGGGATTCATTCGCGGGGGGATTCATCTACGGCTACTTGCAGGAGAGCGTTGCAGTCGGCGTGAAGTACGGCGTAGGGATCTCGGCACTCAAGCAGACGATGCCCGGAGATGTTGTCTTCGCCACGCGTGCGGAAGTCGAGCGCGTTCTTCAAGGAGGCGGCCTGCGCATCGTCCGCTAGACCATCCTTTGGAGGACGTGGTTGGCAAGAGCGTCGTCGCCACGCCGGCCGGATCCGAACGCGGAGTGTTCTCAGTGCAGGATCTGCGACAGGAAGAGCTTCGTCCGTTCGTGCTGTGGGTTGTGGAAGAACTCCTCCGGCGTGTTCTCCTCGATCAGCTCGCCGAAGTCGAAGAAGATGATCCGGTCGGCGACCTCGCGTGCGAAGCCCATTTCGTGGGTGACGACGATCATCGTCATCCCGGAGAGTGCCAGCTCCTTCATCACGTCGAGCACTTCCTTGATCATCTCCGGGTCGAGGGCGGAGGTCGGCTCGTCGAACAGCATGATCTTCGGCTTCATCGCCAACGCTCGCGCGATCACGACGCGCTGCTGCTGGCCGCCCGAAAGCTGGCCCGGGTACTTGTCCGCCTGCTCCGGGATCCCGACGCGTTCAAGGAGCTGAGTCGCTGCCGCATCGGCCTCGCCCCGCTTCATCTTGAGGACCCAGACCGGGGCGAGGGTAATGTTCTGCTGCACGGTCAAGTGTGGGAAGAGATTGAACTGCTGGAAGACCATGCCCACTTCCCGCCGAACGGTCTCGATGTTGCGCAGGTCGTGGGTCAGCTTGACGCCGTCGACGATGATCTCCCCGCGCTGATGCTCCTCGAGCCGGTTGATCGTCCGGATAAACGTCGACTTCCCCGAGCCCGACGGCCCGCAGATCACGACGACCTCGCCCTTCTCGACCGTCAAGCTGATCCCGCGCAGCACGTGGAAGTCGCCGAACCACTTGTGGACGTCGCGGCAGATGATGATTCCTTCGTCTCTCGTTTCTGACAAGGCCTCTCCCCTTCTAGCGTTCTCCCACGCCGAGCGATCGCTCGATTCTACGACTCACGAAGGACATCGAGTAGCACAAGATCCAGAACACGACACCGATGAAGACGTACAGCTCGAAGATCGTTCCGCGCCACTCGAGATTCCCGAGGACGCTTCGTGAGATGTTGAGAAGCTCCAGGATCGCGATGAATCCGAACAGCGTCGTGTCCTTGAACAGGGCGATGAACTGCCCGACGATCGCCGGGATCACCGCCCGTAGCGCCTGCGGCAGGATGATCAGGACCATCGTCAGCACGCTGTTCAGGCCGACGGCGTAGGCCGCCTCGTACTGACCGTTCGGGATCGCCTGCAGCCCGCCGCGGACGTTCTCCGCCATGTACGCCGCCGAGAAGGCGGTTATGGTCAGCATCGCCCGGATGACCAGGTCCGGACGGAAGCTGTCCGGCAACAACAGCTGGAGCATGATCGATGCCATGAACAAGAGGCTGATCAGCGGCACCCCACGGATCAGCTCGATGTAGCCCGTGCAGACGAGACGGATCGCCGGCAGCTTGCTCCGCCGCCCGAGAGCGAGCAGGATGCCGAGTGGGAGCGAAAGGCCGATCCCGACGACGGCGCCCAACAGGTTCAGCAGGAAGCCCCACTGGTTCCTCCCCTCGATGACGGGAAGGAATCCCCCGACTCCGTTGAGGACGATGAGGCTGACGGGGAACGACAGCACCCATCCGGCGATCTCAAGGCGCTTGATCCAACGGCGATTTCCGCCAAGCTCTGCCAGCAGCCCCAGTCCGAATCCGGCTGCGATCGAGGCGGCGACGCCGAGGAGCCACCCTCGCGTGGCGAGCGGGAACGGCAGGAGTGCGAGGATGATCGGAGCGACGAAGGCCGCCCGGGAGATCTGGCGGAGAAGCCCTCGCCGGCGCCCGGCGGCGAACCCTGTCAGCAAGCTGAGGAAGTAGAGGATCGCCCACACCCGCCACAGCTGTTCGCCAGGATAGGTTCCGACCAGCAAGAGCTTCAGGTTGGACGGGATCACCTCCCAGCGCGCCTCCGTCACCGCCCAGCGGAGAAGGCCGAACACGACGGCGCCGATCAGTGCCGCCGCCGCAACCGTGAGGATCGCATTGAACCAGCTGCCGAACAGATTCTGCTTCAGCCATCGCAGCACCGGGATTCGCTCGCTCGGCGGAGGAAGCTGACTCTTGGTCGGATAGCCGTTCTTCCCACTGCCGGCCCGTGCAGAGGAATCGTCAGGACGAGCCGGCAGCGCTCCATCGACGGGCCGATCGAATTCGTTTCGCGGAGGATCGGCACGCATCATCGCTCCACCAACTTGATTCGCCGGTTGTAGAAATTCATCAGCAGCGACGTCGCGAGGCTCATCGTCAGGTAGCTTCCCATGATCAGCAGGATCATCTCGACGGCGCGGCCCGTCTGGTTGAAGATCGTCGTTCCGACGTTCAGCAAATCGTAGTAGCCGATGAGAATCGCCAGACTCGAGTTCTTCGTCAGATTCAGATACTGGCTGGTCACCGGAGGGATGATCACTCGCAGCGCCTGGGGGAGGATGACCAATCGTAGGACCAGTCCCTTCTTCAAGCCGATCGCCTTCGCCGCCTCGGTCTGCCCCTTGCCGACCGCCTGAATCCCGGCGCGGACGATCTCGGCGATGAACGCGCCGGTGTAGGTCGCCAGGCCGATGACCAGCGCCAGGAACGAGGTGGAGAGCCACATCCCGCCTTCGAAGTTGAAGCGCTTCAGCACCGGCACGTCGAGACCCAGCGGCCCCCCTCCGGTCAGGAACCACCCCGCGATCGCAGTCAGGAGGAGCGCCAACGCGGCCCAGCCAAGCGGAAATCCCGGGCGATCGGCGCGCTTTAGCTGAATCCTACGGACGACGTAGACGATGAGGGC
>Ga0272443_10003001_pt1 | contig 20552 bp, 15 predicted proteins | sample SSMAcet12_FD_193581 | JGI IMG/M metagenome (GOLD analysis project Ga0272443, IMG submission 193581) | Marine sediment archaeal communities from Little Sippewissett salt marsh, Falmouth, MA, United States - SSM-Acet-12 | ecosystem: Environmental > Aquatic > Marine > Wetlands > Sediment ... | reverse complement strand
GCCTGAAGTTTATGGCACTCCTGAACGGCTGGCCAAAATGGCCAACGACCATCCAGATCTTACGGTGATCTTGCCCCATTTAGGAGGATACCGAATGTGGGGCGAAGTTTGGAAGTTCCTGATCCCTCCTCCTGAAAACGTATACTTCGATTCCTCTTACGTTTCCAACAGGCTATCTCCTGAAAAGACCAAATATTTGATCGAAGAGATAGGGGCCGATCGGGTGCTCTTCGGCACGGATTATCCCTGGGGAGATCAAGCAGAGGAGCTAAAGTTCATGGAGAGCTTGGATATGGACAACAGCGATCTGCAGATGATATTGGAGGGAAATTCTCGGAGGTTGCTTGATATTTGATCGTGATGATATCTCAATGATTGCCTGAAAGGCAACAGAGCCAAGGGCCACTATTTTAATAAAGAGTGACGATATCTTGTGAAAACATGAAACCCGATCTCATGGAAATATTGGCCTGCCCCATTTGTAAAGGCGATCTGGAACTTGAAGTATTTGAAGAGAACGAAAAAGAGATTCTAAGCGGGAAATTGTGCTGCAAGTCCTGCAGCGAATGTTATCCCATAGAGGACGGAATACCCAACATGTTGCCTCCAGACCTCCGAGAAAAGATGGGCTAATGAACACAAAGATCATTAAACATCATAGAGCTGGAAATCGTCATTATTAGAACATAGGCGATTTATTAATTTCTTTTAATCGTCACTCTTATCTATGGTCGGTACGATCAAATCAAGCGCGTGGTACCTTTGAGATATATCGTGGTTACAGGCGGCGTAATGAGTGGGCTCGGCAAGGGAATTACTGCCGCGTCCATAGGCAGGATGTTGATGGAGCGGGGCTACAGAGTCACCGCCATCAAAATCGATCCTTATATAAACATCGATGCTGGGCTGATGAGCCCCTTTCAGCACGGCGAAGTTTTTGTGCTAAAAGACGGCGGGGAGGTGGATCTGGACCTGGGCAACTACGAACGATTTTTGGATGTGGAACTGGTCCGGGACCACAACATCACCACAGGCAAAATTTACAAAAAGGTCATAGAGAAGGAAAGACGAGGAGAGTACCTAGGAAAAACTGTACAGATAATTCCCCACATAACCAATGAGATTAAGATGCGCATACGCGCAGTTGCCAGAGACAGTGGCTGTGAGGTATGCTTAATAGAAGCAGGCGGAACTGTGGGCGACATCGAAGGCATGCCTTTTCTGGAGGCCATGCGACAGCTTCGTAACGAAGAGCTGGGAAACATCGCCTTCGTGCACGTGACTTTGGCCCCCACTACCAACGACGGTGAACAGAAAACAAAACCCACCCAGCACAGCGTAAAAGAGATGCGGTCTTTGGGCCTACAACCGGATACGATCGTGGTTCGCTGTTCAAAGCCACTTATGGATGACACCAAAGCCAAAATCGCCCTTTTCTGTGATGTGCCAACCGAAGCTGTGATCAGCTGTCACGATGTAGATGACGTGTACAAAGTGCCCCTTTTAATCGAAGAGGAGGGACTACCCAACTATTTGATGAAGATGTTGCGCCTTTATCCTTTGGAAGACCGGCACGACTGGAGAAAGCTAATCTCCAAGATGAACTCCATCAACAGGCAAGTGAAGGTGGCAATCGTTGGAAAGTACACCACAGGTTCTCAGATTACCGAAGTGATGGAGGACGCCTATTTAAGCATCAGAGAGGCCTTGAAACATGCTGGAATCGAAGCTGAAACCTGGCCAGATATATGCTGGATTGATGCTGAAGATCTGGAAAAGACCGATCCAGACGATTTGTTAAAAGACGCTGACGGCATTCTGGTACCAGGTGGGTTTGGTGAGCGAGGAACCGAAGGCAAGATGAAGGCCATCCGATACGCTCGAGAAAATAGAGTGCCTTACCTGGGAATATGCTTCGGTATGCAGCTTGCCGTTGTCGAATTCTCCCGGAACGTTTTGGGCATGAAAGAAGCCAGTTCTGACGAGTTTGGAGGAACACCCCACCCTGTGATCACCATTTTACCAGAACAGGAAGGCGTGGAGGACATGGGGGCCACCATGCGTCTGGGCAATTATGATGCTGAGCTGAAGGAAGGGACTTTGGCCTACTGGATTTACGGCTCCAAAAACATCGTAGAGCGGCACCGGCATCGCTATGAGGTAAACCCCGATTACGTGCCCCAAATTGAGGAGAAGGGCATGATATTTTCCGGTTGGAACAGGAATCGAATGGAGATCGCAGAGATCACTGATCATCCCTTCTTCTTCAGCTCACAGTTCCATCCAGAGATGAAATCCAGGCCAGGCAGGCCATCGCCACCGTTTTTGGCTTTCGTGAAGGCCATGAAGGAGAAAAAGGGAGGAAAAAAGTAAAATTCGCATGGCATTCGGGCGGCCTAGGCGGCGCTAGCATCAAAAACGGATTGCTAGAATCCGCCTAAAAACTAAATACTAAGGCCCTTTTTACCTTTGCAGCCCTAACATGGGCGTAGATACTATGTGGGCCAGCAAGCAGATGCCACCAGCCAAAAATCCCATCCCTATGGGCGATAGATTGAGCAAATTCCCAAAATATGTCCCCAACGAAAAGCCCACAGCTATGGTAAAGATCGACTGAAAGATTCGACGCCCTTTTATTCCAACCATCTGGCAGGAATTCCGTATACCATATTTAAAGACGTTTTGGAGAAAAGGGGCACGAAGGCAAAAATAATTGGCCATTTAAAAGATCGCTTACGTCATCTACACCAAATGGAAAATAATCCAAAAAATATGGGAGGGAAGAGCATTGATGTTCAACAATTATGGGTTGAATAGCCTTTTTATGCCTTCCAGTTGACGGTCGTCAAGCCCTGTGGTTCCGCTTCAACGGACTCTTCCGCAGGCTCGATTGATTCATCGGTAGCCTCTGCTTCATCGGCTGGAGGGAACATAACCACATCTATCACGTGAACAATTCCGTTGCTACATACAATATCGGCTTGCTCGATCAAGGCGCCATCTACCATCAGAGCCAAAGAGGCATCTTCGCCGTCATTCTCCTGATCGTCTACATCGTCAGCTTCCACTTGGACGATGGTTATGGTGAGATTCTTGCCCTGGAGGGTCTCCAGAGACATTCCGTCCTCCAAATCAGAAGGCGATATTTCGAAGCCCAACAGGTGATAATTGAGACGCTCGGTCAGGGCTTCAGTGTCATTCATCAAATCGTCTAAAGCACCCTCTGGTAAAGCATCAAAGGCTGAATTGGATGGCGCAAATACCGTGAACGAAGCGGTTTCATCGTTCAGGGATGCTACCAGATCGGTGGCTTCAATTGCTTCCACAAAGGTGCTCAAATTTTCCGATTCCATCACGGTTTCTAAAACTGTTTTTTGCTCAACGTCTTCGACTGCACTAACAGTCATTAGCAGTAATGAGACGATTAGCAAAGCTACTAATGCGTTTTTTATCATCTATCTACCCCACTCTTACATTATGCCCGAAGGCAATAAAAAACCTTATTCATTCTTACATATAACTTTTTCTACCGCATATACGAACATTTTTTGGTATTAAGCAATGTTTTTGCCGTAATATAGTTACCTATCTACAAAATATTGTAAAAGATATGCGGTAGCACTTCTTCGTTCCTTTCGCGATCCACCCCCTGTGAGAAAGTATCGCACTGCAACATATCTGTTGAAATTCCTGGAAGAATACATTGTGGCGATCTGTCTATGCTGTGACGGCAGAATACATGTAATAATTTATTATATTTTTATGAATTCGATCGAGTGGCATAAACAACCAATAATTTCTTAAATTAGTGTATTTATACACAAGATAGTAGGACTAATTATGAATTAAAATATCAATTTAGTCTTATCAGGTGAGGTTATGAAGCGAGTATTATTAACATTAGTTTTGATCCTGGCTTTTGTGCAAGGATCGGCTTTGGCAGACGACGTAATGGAGAATGTTGGTACCAAGGCCGCCCTAGAGGCCATGGACCAACTGGGATTCGAGATTGGAGATGAAAACGTACTGGCGTTGACCGACGCAGGATATGCCATTATAAATGGTCAAACAACGGAAAAGACCATCAAGGGATTGACAGAAAATTGTGGTTGCACCATCGGCGACGGCAACCTCCTCATGATTCAGAGGAGCAAGTTCAACCCCCTGTGGTTCTTCTTCTACAATAAAGCAACTGGAGAGGCATTGTTCTTGCAGGTGGACGAAGAAGCAGATCTATCAGGTGAAAACGTCTTTGAAGTCAATAGCAAAGAGACGATCGCCTATGAAAATGTGATGGAGAATCAGGACGCTTGGAGTCAGAAGTTCACCGACAAAGTATTCAGCGGCAACGAGTTCAGCCTGATCACCATAGCCAACGTCTGGGCACTTCCCGATACCTCCTACGAGTTTCTCCAGGCGTGCTGTTTACACAACCACCTATGCCCGGGAGTTACTAGCGGACAGATGATTGCCAATTACGTGGAGAACGAGCTGCCCATAGAGTCGTCCACACAGAGCTACAAGGTAATAGGCTGTCCAGAATGGTGCAAGGAGGACTATTTCCAGGTCGTGTGGGATGCCACGCCTGGAAAGAAAAGTTATTACTCCAAACACCTATCTGACGACGAGGTCAGTGCCCTCACCGAGAAGTATGGCACTAGACCTGCGGGAATATACATCCGTTGGGACTCTTCAACGAACTCTGGAGATGGTTTGGTAGCCGGCTTTGACTTTGACAAGATTTACGATCTGACCGGCACCGCAAACTGGACCGGAAACGCCATGCTTCAGAAGCTGCAGATGGACATGGAGATGGCCAAGTTCGCTGATTCGCCCGAGATAGCGGTCTCTACGATAAAGGCATTCCAGCTTAATAGCACTGCAGAGTTCAACGTTCTGGTCAGCGCGGGCGTAAACCCGCTGAAGGTACTCGAAGTGGAAGCCTGAAAAAAAATCGATTGCAGCCCTAGTGCTGCATCTTTAATTTTATTGACCATGTACATTTTTGCCTAGTTTTTTCTTAGCCCTCTTAAGGACCCTTTGCTCACTTCCATTGTCCGTTCAACCAAAAGCTTTAAAGTTATCTACTTCAATGCTTAAGTGATTTACTAGAATTCCCTAGGAGTTTGCTATGTGTCACGGCAAGAACCAGCCCTTGATGCGGCTTCAGAGATGTATTCGTGCATTACATTGTCCTACTAGATGGCAAATCATACGATGTATAGGCACGGGCGAGAAGAGTACAAAGGAGATCTTCGAGCAGCTCAGGCTCGGTGAAACTATGTCTCCGGCTGGTCTTTACTATCACCTTTCCGCCCTTAAGCAGGCCGAAATCATCGAAGTGGCCTCTTACAGAGAGGTCAAAGGCGGCACTCCGGAGAAGGTGTGGAGATTGAAAACTCGTCGAATCGTGATCGATCTTTTAGAAGAAAATGAGGTGAAATAGATGTGTTGCGGAGAAAAGCACAGATACGGTGATGCTCCCGAGCATAATGACGGCTTTCGAGCAGGCGCACATGAAACTTGTGGATGTGAAGACAAAGGACATTCTAGCCATGTTGGCTTCCGGGAATCCTGCTGTTGTGGTGGACATAAGTCTCCAAGCCGAAATGAACGGGAATCTATGTTGGAGGAGCAGAGAAAATTGCTAAAGAGCGAGCTGGAACGAATTGAGGGCGAGCTAAAAGAACTGAGCACTGAGTAAGGACCACAAATATCCTCTGCTGTAGATGATCTTCTCGACAAGGTCTATCAGAGGAGATCCCCCTAAAACTACAGGATCCATATCGGAGAGAAGATATGAACGCCATCGAAGTTCATGGCTTGACCAAACGCTTTGGCAGTTTCACTGCGGTCGATCACGTCAGCTTTGAAGTAAAAGAAGGCGAGATCTTCGGCATCCTGGGACCCAACGGATCTGGCAAAACCACCACCATTAGGATGCTCGTTGGTTTATCCCGGCCCACAGAGGGTAAGGCCAGCATCCTGGGTTTTGACCTTGCGTCAGGCATCATTGAGGCAAAACGGAAAATCGGAGTGGTTCCTGACAGCTCCAACCTTTATGATGAGCTCTCTGCCAAGGACAACCTCCTCTTCATGGCCAAGCTCTACGGCCTTCCAAAGAAGGTTCGAGAGAAAAGGGCTGAAGATCTGCTCGAAATCTTTGGCCTTTACGAACGAAGAGATGACAAGTTTGGGACGTTCTCCAGGGGGATGAAACGCGCACTGACCATTGCCACGGCCCTGATTCACGATCCCAAGATCCTCTTTTTGGATGAACCGACGGTGGGTTTGGACGTGGTGGCAGCTCGCAACCTTCGAACCCTAATATCCGACCTCCATCAAAAGGGGCTGACCATAATCCTCACCACCCACTATCTGGAAGAGGCGGACCTGCTCTGTGATAGGATAGCCATCCTGGTGAAAGGCAAATTCGTGAGGACCGATACGTCCATGGGACTGAAGAGCTTGGCAGAAGAACAGTCCGTAATAGAGATCGCCTTCAGAAAAGAGATGTCCGATCTGGTAGGCGATTTGTCAGCAAGGCTTCCCCAAACGGACATCGTCTTGTTGGACAATTCATTGGTGAAGATATACGGAGGCGATTCATCTCAAGTACTGAAGGGGGCCTTTGAGTTTGCGAATGATCACAATCTGGGGTTGGAAAGCATAAACAGCATAAAACCAAGTCTCGAGGACGCCTTCATCAAGATAACTGGATTGAGCCCCTTGGTAATGGCAAAAGAGAAGGGTGGGAGGTAACTATGCTGTGCGACGATTTGCGGTGTATCTACCACATTGCCGCAAAGGACATGAGAACGTACTACCTCAAGCCTCCGGCCATAAGCTGGGGTATGGTCTTCCCCGTGGCGTGGACCCTGGCGTTTTATTTGAGAAACCCCAGCAACTTCAACGATTTGGTTCCGGGTCTGATCGCCATGACTATTCTGTTCAGCACGACTGCAGCCGAGGCCGTAGTCATAAATTTCGAGCTTAGATTGGGATCTATTGAGCGGTTGCTTTTGGCACCGGTCAGCACAAACTCGGTTTTACTGGGAAAAGTTTTGGGTGGGTTCTTATTTGGCTTACTGATGACCTCAATGGTGACTTTGGGGACCGCTTTGAGCTTGGGCCTTCGTCCAGACCTACACTCTCTGATCCCTGTGGGTTTAATCTCCCTTTTGGTCTTCTCCTCCATGGGGGCTCTTTTCAGCGTGGTCTTCAAGGAGGTCTTCGAGGCCCAGACCTTTCTAAACCTTCCGAGGTTTTTGATGGTCTTTTTGTGTGGCGTGGTCTATCCGATATCGGCCATGCCAGAAGGCCTTCAGCGCATAAGTCAACTTCTGCCCTTGACCTACACTGTGAAGGGATTGCACGGCGCTTTTTCAGCCTCGCCCACGTCACCGCTTCAAGACGTTATCGTCCTCTCGGTATTTTTGTTCCTGTTCGTGTTTCCGGCGATGAAACTGCTCCGAAAGAGGTTTGAGTGAGACGCCCACGTACCGCCAATGTTTTGCAAGCGATGTTCAAAAAATAGAATCTGATATTGAGGGATATTGGAAATATTCAAATGACACTTGCGTATTATTTATTCCTCCCCTAATTTGGGCATATGCGAATAGATCTCTTTGACAGTGACCAAGACTGCAGCTTTTGCTTTTAATTTATTACGCCGTTCACCCATTCGGATAACTTTCTCCTTAACCTTTGGATCGCTTATCTCTGCAAGGAAATCCTTATGCCTATCAGAATGTTTCTTCATTATCTCCAAAACTTTCTCGAACATCTCCCCTTCGGTGTAAATTTTAGCGGTTCCCTTCAGTTGGTAGGATTCCCATCGTTTTACGTCTGTAAAGGAGATGGCAACTTGAGGATTGTCTTCTAGGTTTTTTCGAGTTTTGTTGAAAAAAACATCGTGGATCAGAAGTTCGTCATCGCTGATGGCATGGGCCAAACCAATGGGAACCACGTTTGGCTTTCCATCGTTGGTCGCTGTGGCCAGGTAGGATATGTTCACATCCAACATCTGCTTAATCTCTTCGCTCATCTTCATGGCATTTCCATCCATTTTGTAATACTATATTCACCTTATAAGCGTTATTAATAATAAATTTGTTGATTATTTGTAAATATTAGAACGCTTGACCCTCAACGAAAAGCGGTATATTACAACGGAGATCGTTGCAAAACGGGGGATCGTAGCATCATGAAGGAAGTCTCTTAGTTCCGCGGTATTTTATCGCATCATGAATCGCATTTAAACGAATTGTTGGAATTTTGTGTAGAGCAATGACCATTAAAACATAATAAAAAATATGATGGCCACGAATAAATTGTACAACCTATTTCGCTGAGAGGTCTCTGACCATGTTGATCTCCAATATTCCCGCCTCTTCGTTCATCCTCTCCCCTGCCGCTTTCCACCCATTAGCCAAATAGAACGCCAGAGCCTTTCGGTTATCGCTGAAACAGTTTAGATGACCTAAAGAGCGACCCTCATCTTTAAGCTGAGCTTCAACGAATTCCAACAAGGCACGCCCAATGCCCTTTCGGTGATGAGATGGATGAACCCACAAAAGCCCCACAAGATCATCATATTTGCTTACGACACCCACAACTTGACCGTTCACTTCCGCTACAACCATATTTTGCCACTGTTTCTCTAACGAGTCTCTGAGCAATTCTCCCTCGACCCACGGCTGTAAATTTTCCCAAGGCATGATGGGGCCGTAAACGTCTACCAGGGTATCTTTACACAGCTTGACCAAGGAGGGAACATCACGCTTTGTAGCTGCACGAAGCGAAAATTGGGACATGTCCGCTGCCAACGTCAATGTCAAATATAAGCTTTGGTTAAGCTTTGAGGATGTAAACAAACCGAAAACGTCCCTTTTGCCTAACGCACTTCATTTTTATACCACTCATTCTAAAGTTGAATCAAAGAACACTACCTTCGTGCAGAGGAAAACGATGGAAGAGAAACTTCGCTTGGATCTGCCCCTTTTGCTGCCTGAAACAAACGGCGAATGTACCAGATGCGCCAAACGACTTAAAAAGCGCATCTCAGAGCATAAGGGAATCGAAAAAGCACACCTCAAAGAGGTCGCCGGACAAAGAGTTCTATGCCTGCATTATAATCCCCACCTCGTCTCTTTGGGCGCGGTGCAGAGGATTGCCGAAGAGGCCGGAACTCAAATATCCAGACAGTACAGACACGAGAATCTCCACATAATCGGCATGAACTGTACCGATTGCGCGAGAAGCGTAGAGCACATCATGAACCGCATGCCTGGGGTAATTGACGTAGCCGTCAGCTATGCAGCCGAGAAGATGAGGGTGGACTACGACACAACCGTAATCTCTCACCAAGATGTAGTACAGCGCATAAGGTGGATGGGCTACGATGTAGAAGAGAGGGAAAAGAGAAATTTGCTTAAAGAGAACCGGGAGATTCTGCTGTCCCTTATGGCCGGTTTGTTCCTTATGCTCGGATTTTTAACAGATAGCACAGGGGTTGTTTCTCGTCAAGCGTCAACTGGCCTTTACGCCTTAGCCTACTTGGCGGGAGGATTTGACGCTACCCGCCACGCCCTCAAGGCTGCCTTTCACGCTCGTTTCGACATCGATTTTCTGATGGTTGTGGCCGCGTTGGGCGCAGCCCTTGTAGGACGATGGCCTGAAGGTGCCCTATTGCTATTTCTATTCAGCCTGGGGCATGCTGGGGAACACTACGCCATGGGCAAAGCTCGCAGGGCCATCCAAGCCCTGGGAGAGATCGCCCCCAAGACCGCTCGGCTAATACTAGATGGTATGGAAAAGGACGTTTCCATTGAAGACCTGAAACGTGGTGACATGGTAATGGTCAGACCGGGCGAACGAATGCCCATAGACGGTTTGGTGATAAAAGGAAGCTCTTTTGTTGATCAGAGCCCCATTACCGGGGAGAGCATTCCAGTGGAGAAATCTCAGGGAGATTTGGTATTTGCAGGAACTGTCAACAGGGAGGGGTCTCTGGAGATAGAAGTATCCAAGCTGGCCAAAGACACAACCCTGGCAAGAGTGGTGCAACTGGTCGAAGAGGCTCAAACCCAAAAGTCACCCACTCAGAATATCACAGAACGTCTGGAAGAAGTTTTCGTGCCCCTAATACTGGCCAGCGTAATTATATTGATAGTTGTACCACCCCTTATCGGTTTACTATCCTGGGAAGAGGCATTCATGCTGGCCATGATTATATTGGTAGCATCGTCACCCTGCGCTTTGGCCATTGCCACGCCTTCTGCAGTTCTTGCGGCCGTGGCTCAGGCGGCCAGGCATGGAGTTCTGATCAAAGGAGGGGTACACCTGGAAAACTTGGGAGAAATCGAAGCCATCGCCTTTGATAAAACCGGCACCATTACCATAGGACGCCCAGAAGTTACAGACATCTATCCGCTAAAGGGATCAACCGTTTGGGAATTGCTGCGAATCTCTGCAGCAGTGGAGAGCAGATCCTGTCACCCTCTGGCCCAGGCAGTGCACAAAAAGGCCCTGGAAGAAGGACTGGGACAGGACCTGCCCCTTGTAGATTCGGTGCAATCCATTCCTGGTCGGGGAGTACTGGCTGAACTTGAGGGGAAAGTTGTCAGAATCGGCAATTTGAAACTCTTCAACGAGAGAAGTGGGGCCTCTTTCCGAGAGCACCAAGATGTAATCACAAAGGTACAAGAGCTGGAAGAGGAAGGCAAAACCACCATGGTGGTGGAATGGGACGACAGATTTTTGGGGGTGATCGCCCTGGCAGATCGGCCCAGAGAAGAAACGAAACAGATGCTGAAGCGCCTAAAGAAGTTGGGCATAAAATCTATCATAATGATCACCGGTGACAACGAGCGGGTCGCAACAGCAGTTGCAAAAGAAGTTGGCATCACCGAGCTGCGAGCGGGCCTCTTGCCACAAGAAAAGGTCTCCGCCCTGGAAGAGCTGTTGAACGGATACGGCAAAGTGGCCATGGTAGGTGATGGTATAAACGATGCTCCAGCTCTAGTCCGAGCAACCGTAGGGATCGCAATGGGGGCCAGCGGAACGGATGTGGCGTTAGAGACTGCAGATGTGGCCCTGATGGCCGATGACCTGTCAAAGCTGCCCTTTGCCTTGGCTTTAAGCAGGCGATCTCGCCACATAATTCTGCAAAACTTAACAATCGCCCTTGGTGTGATTATTCTCTTGGTCCCTGCAGCACTTTTGGGATGGGCAGGCATGGGCCTGGCAATAATACTCCACGAAGGAAGCACATTATTGGTAGTGTTCAACGCTCTTCGGCTACTACGCTTTGGGGTGGAATGACAGTTGAGTTTGTAAGATGTTGCAGCCGGTTAAAAAGGACTTACGTCTACGTTTTTCGTTGGAATTTTCGATATTTCGGAAAAAATAGGTCAACGGTTTGATGCTTTTACTTCCGTACCCAGTTCTGAAACGGTAGCAATATTGAGATTATCGTATTTATATGCTGACAGTGGTGAAATGACCGAATCTGAGATTAAATCCCGATGAGATTCGAAGATCTTTTCTACGTCGTCTATATCGGTTATTCGACCACACTTCATAACTGCGATCCTGTCGCTCATATGCCTAACCAATTCCATATCATGAGAGATGAAGAGGAGGGTAAGATTGAATTCGTTCTTCAGATCCTGTATCAAGCTCAATATCTGGGCCTGAACGGAGACGTCAAGAGATGCAGTAGGCTCGTCTGCAACTATGAAATCAGGATTGATGGCCAGAATCCTGGCCAAAACGACCCTTTGATTCTGGCCCCCACTAAGCTGGTGAGGATAACGGTTTATGTGCTCGGGGTTCAGCCCGACAGTATCTACAAGTTCTAAAATCCGTTCTCTAATTTCACGCTTGTGAAGTTTGCCCTTCAATCCAAGGCGAAAGGGCTCTGCAATGCACTCCCCGATCTTCATTCGAGGGTTCAACGAGGAATCTGGGTCCTGAAAGATCATCTGCATGCGTGGCCTGATTCTCCGAAGATCACGCTGTTTCAATCTGGTTATATCCACCCCGTCGAAGAGTATATGACCAGACGTTGGTTCAACCAATCTCAAAAGCAACCTGCCAAGTGTGGTTTTGCCACAGCCACTCACCCCAACCAACCCCAAGGTCTCACCCTTTTCTATGTGAAAAGATACCCCGTCTACGCTCTTTACGTAATTCTTCTTAAACAGACCTGAGGAAAAGTGCTTTTTCAGGTCGTGGACTTCTATCATGCGTATAAGAAACACCTCACAGAATGCCCATTTTCTGCTTCAGTCATCTTGGGGTGTTCGAATTTGCACATTTCCATTGCACAATCACACCGAGGATGAAAACGGCATCCAGTTGGAGGATCGATAAGCGAAGGGCTCATTCCCTTTATGGGTTTCAGACCTCTGCAGGGCATAGAATCTATAAAACCACGCGTATAAGGATGCATGGGGTTTCCCAACACGTCCCAAACCATTCCTTCCTCCAAAATTTCGCCTGCATACATGACAAAAACTCTATCGCAGATCAGAGTGGCCACATTCAGGTCGTGAGTTATCATCATCATGGATTTGTGCTTGGTGACCTCTTTTAGCAGTTGTACGATTTGCATCTTCGTCTTTGCGTCTAACCCCTTGGTGGGTTCATCGGCAATTATGAAGGAAGGATCACAAGCCAGACAGATGGCGATCATGACCCTTTCTTTCATTCCTCCGCTAAACTCGTGGGGGTACTGATCTACCCTTTGGATGGCATCGGATATGTTAACCGATTTCAAAATATCAATGGCCTTTTTCTTGGCGGCCCCTTTGTCTAAACCCTGATGCAGACGAAGGGCCTCTGCTATTTGGTCGCCCACCTTCAAGACAGGGTTGAGCGATGTTGTGGGGTTTTGCAAGATCATGGCAATCTCTTTTCCCCTCAACGATCTCATCTCCTCGTCGGTCAAATTCAGAAGATCGCGACCTTTGTACAAAATACGACCGTTCATCTGGGCTGAAGAGTCCTGAAGACGGATTATGGACATTCCCAGCACGGTCTTTCCGCAACCAGTTTCACCAATCAACCCCACGTTCTCAGAATCCGCTATTTGGAGATTTACCAAGTCGACTGCCTTCACCAACCCGTCTTGTGTTGGAAAATACGTGTTGAGATTTTGAACATCTAGCAGATTCATTGCTACTCAGATTTAATTTATACATATTAAATGTTGCCATAAAATCGAATATTCATAAATTCCAGAGGGTTGTGCTATTTTGCGTTAGTCTCTCCAACCCAACACCCAGCAACACAAAACAGGGAATAGATAGGGATATGCACATTTTCAAGGGACGGATTCAAACAAAATAGAGAGGAGAATAAAAAATGAAATTCGGAATCGATAGTGCTTAACGATACGAATAGGCCAAATATCTAACTCTTGCGAGTTCGAGATTAATCCGAAAGGTATCGTTAAACACTATAATCGACATCAAAGAAGAGTGGATCACTGGAAGAAGATACTTATCCATGAAGGAAGGACAAAAGTGGCGATGGCATATCAAGCATTCGAATTTATAGGCAAAAACCAATTAGATGATACTAATTGGTTTTTGCCAGAATAGTGTTTAACGATACGAATAGGCCAAATATCTAACTCTTGTAAGTTCGAGATTAATCCGAAAGGTATCGTTAAACACTATACAACAAATTCGGCACACTGCCAAATTTTAAGCACTTGGGCATATAAAAACTCAAATAATTTCTGAATGGTGAAAAATAGATGAGTGAAATAAGCATTCACGGCTCTGAGTATGCGATAGGTAAAGTATTTGGAGGCGACTTTACTTTTAAGGTTCCACTCTATCAGCGACCCTATTCATGGAGTCCCGAACAAGCGGATGAGCTACTAGATGATTTTGTAACATTTATAAAAAATCAGGCCGATATAAACGTTTCAGAAATGAGCCCTTATTTTCTTGGCAGTACCGTCTTAATCAAAAAAGATAACGCTCTAAATTCCGAAATAGTAGATGGACAACAACGTCTAGCTACGTTGACAATTCTCTTATCTGCCTTAAGACAAGTAAACAAAGAAATGGACGCCGAAGATGACGCCCATATTACAAAATTTATTTATGAAGCAGGAAATAAATATGAAGGCACTTTTGATCACTATCGTTTGACTCTACGTGGTAAAGATTCACAATTTTTTCAGGAATATATTCAAGAGCCTGGAGGGATTTTGAAAATTGATAACCTCGATTATAATACACTATCCGATGCCCAAATTAACATTTGTGATAATGCTCGTTTTTTCTTAAGTCGACTTAGAGAAATGAAAAAAGTAGAACTAGAAAGGTTGGGCTCATTTATAATTACTAAATGTTATCTAGTAGTTGTAACTACTCCAGATCGCGATTCAGCGTATCGAATTTTTTCAGTACTTAATGATAGAGGTTTGGATTTAACTACCACAGATATTTTAAAAGCAGAGATTATAGGACAAATTCAGGAGAATCAACAGGATAAGTACGCTGAGAAGTGGGATAATATCGAAGAGCTGTTAGGACGTGATATATTTCAAGATTTGTTTGCCCATATTAGAATGATTCACAGAAAAATGAAATCTCAAGCAATACTCAAGGAAATTAGAGATTATATCCTTCCAGAGACAAATCCTCAAAGCTTTATCGACGATATTCTAGAACCTTATTCTAATTCAATTTACGTGATTAAAAATGCTAAATATCAACATACAAACATTCGTCCAAACAACGATAGATCCATTTTCGAATTGAATGCATTGTTTACGTGGCTAAATAAAATAGATAATTCTGACTGGTACCCGCCCACAATATTATACTTTTCACGCTACTGGAACAAAGTTGATAAATTGCTCCCCTTTTTCATTGATATTGAGCGACTTGCTGCATCGCTGATGATTCGACGTGCCAATATTAACCAGAGAGTGGAACGTTATAGCAAATTACTGACGGCCATCGAACAAGGCGACGATCTATATGCAAATAATTCGCCACTACAACTGAATTATAGCGAGAGAAGAGCCACACTACGAAATCTCAATAGCGATGATTTTTACACGCTTAGAAACGTTCCTCGATACGTTTTGCTCCGTCTTGACTCCGCCATATCAGAAGGAATCGCTTCTTATGAATATCCAGTTATCACAGTTGAACATGTATTACCACAAAATCCACCTGCAAACAGCATGTGGAACGAATGGTTCCCATCAAGACAGGATCACAAAAAAAATGTTAATCGAATTGGAAATTTGGTTCTGCTATCACGCAAGAAAAACAGTAGAGCAAATAATTACGAATTTAAAAACAAAAAGAAGGTTTATTTTGCTAATAAGGGCGGTGTCACCCCCTTCGTGCTTACAACAAGGGTTTTAGAGAATGATGTTTGGACACCGGACGTAATAGAAATGCGACAACGCGAAATGATCGAGTTTGCAAAGAGTATTTGGAGATTGTAATCTCAAATCTCAATCTCCCGTGAGTTTTATATTTGATCTATTTGTATCGTTAAGCACTATATTTGAAAAATTTAAAGAATGGGGAAGAATTCGTTGACAAATGTGCCTACGTTACGGTTGTGGCTCAGAACACCCGACAGAGTTTTTAATAAGTTATGTATACAAACTTAGCGGAGTGATGTTATGAATAAAATCATATGTGGCGGGTTAGTAATTGCATTGCTAATGACTGGCGTGATGAGCGTTGCCACCGCAGAAGAATATTCAGATGAATACAAGGATGGGTTTTACAATGGCGCAGTCCTTTTAGGACAAGCCAGAGCATTAGGCGGAAACTTGTACAGCCTTTACATGTCACTAGGCGGGCAATTTACCGAAGAAAACGAAGAAATCGTAACTTACTACAATGAAGAAGCAACGATGTTCAACGAAAACGTTGTTCCTTACATCAACAACGAACTGATAACCATCTTCGGTGAAGACGATAATCGGACTGCACAACTTGGCATGGTAGAACTGCCCCTTATAGAAACCTAAATACTATTGGAACCATAGACGCTGGCCTCTACCTTTAGAGGTCTGCGTATATTCTGTTTTTCACGGTAAAGGACTTCAATAATATTGCAGAGTCTAATACCCATATTATAGTTGAGGGCCAATTGGGTGATACTAACTGGTTCTCGCCAGAATAGTGCTTAACGATACGAATAGGTCAAATATCAACCTCATGAGAGTTTGAGAGTTGTCCGAAAAGTATCGTTAAACACTATACGCTCGAAGGGGCGCCCGACATCCCTATCCAAGCGGCTATTCGTGGAGAAAAAGTCGCCCAAAAAGGTGAGTCGATCGGATAAATATAATTAATAATATTCATATTATATACAAACTATGTCGAAAGCATTATATTATCGTAAGATACAAACAACTAAATACGGCGTAGTTTGAAGACAATGGCAGAAAGACGCATTCCTAAAAGGAGGGAAAAACTATAGTCGAAAAGGACGTAGCAGATATTTTTGAGGATTTAGTAAAAAATGTTAGGAGAGATCATACTATAAGAGAGAGAGGAGAAGAGTATCAGAGGGATTATGGCACTTTAAATGAGGATGATTTAAAGAAAATTTATACAATTTAAAAATAGGCCGCACTATGGATGAGCTCAAGGACATTGTTTTCTCATTAAGGTCTAGTGAATTAATAGAACATATAGGTAGTAGTCCCCAAGGCGAATATGTAACTCATTATCTCGAGGCATTGGGGGCCAATACATGTGTACTAGAAAAAGAATACATCGACAAGGATTTTACAATAGATTATCAGAAATTTTATTCTCGCTCCTTTGAGGATCTTGGGAAAACAACAAAACGAATACATGTTTTTACAGACACGTTTTCTGCCGAAGATTTTGTAAATTCTTTGAATGCTAATGATACAGAATATCTAAATAAGTCTTATTTAGGTTTCTTTGTAATTCGACCGATTAAAAACCAATATGATCAGCCGCTAATTGGAAGAACGTTATTAAAGCCGTATCCACTTATTGAAGAGGATATGAGGCGTTGCTTCATAACGGGAAATTATTCTGCATCACTTTTTGGAATACATTTGAAAATCAGATCGTTACCATTTCAAGCAAAGGACGAGGGTGTTAGTGCATGCGCTACAATTGCACTTTGGACGGCTTTAAATCCACTTAAAGATGTTTTTGAAATTTCTAGGCATTCACCTGCAGAGATAACTGAAATGGCCACCTCATTTCCAAGTTTTCATCGTAGATTTCCCTCAAGTGGCTTAACACCTGAACAGATGATAAATTATCTTAAACTGATGGGGTTGGACGTCGAAATAATTAAACCTAAAGACGATGATGCGATTCAAACTGCAGTAAAAGCTTATATGACGGCAAGGTTGCCTATTTTAGCATCTCTTAAAATGAAGAAAAACGGCACTTACATGCGACATGCTGTAACAATAAGTGGTTATAAAATAGATGTTAATCAAAATATAACAGAGCTATACGTTCATGATGACGTGGTAGGACCTTATTGTAGAGTTAATCCAAATCCAAATTTTAAAAGTTGGACATATGACGCAGAAGATATGTGGACCGTTAAACAATATAACATAGAGCTTGAAGATTTACGAGTCCCCATTTATCGCAAAATACGAACTACCTTTTGGCGCATATATTCAGAATATATAAAAATAAAATCAGACACAAACAGCCGTCTTGGCACAGAATATAATGTTGAGCTACATTTAATTCCGGTCAAAGACTACAAAAAATTTTTGCTAAATAGAGAAGTAGAAAATAAGACTTCGATCCTGACTATGCCCCTACCGAGATTCCTTTGGATTATAAGACTTTGTCATAATAATAGAACCATCTCAGATCAAATTTATGATACCACTTCAATATATACAAAAGAACTAAAATCTATAAAATATATCCAATAACTCAAATCCCACGCCCTAGAACCCACCAATTGTTATTATAAATACATGAAATTTGTAAGTAATCCTGAAAATTGCGAAAAACGATAATAAGAGTTACAGAAAGACTTTTGCCTTCTGCAACTCCATTGGCACTTGCAGCTATTTTAAAAATTTTAGATATGATCCGACGTCCTAATAGAATTCTAGGACGTCATCAAACATATCTCGTCACAGGTCAAATCCGTCGGATAGCCAGTGTACTTGAAGTCCCAGTCTGGTGGCTGCCAGAGAGATGTTGGCAACTTTTCACCTTCGAACTCGCCCACCTCCACAACAGAATTCACGTACCTGGGCTGAAGGGTTGAACCCTCCTCCACATAGGCCTCAATACTGGCCCGATTCACGTATCTTCCACTGCTCTGAACCTCAACCACGTACTCGATGGTCTTCATCTCACCAGGTGCAATATTGGTGAACACCCAAGTTGACAAACCCTCATTGCCATCGAAACTGACCGGCGTTACCGAAGATCCCAAGAAGGTCATACCTTCAGGCAGTTGGTCGACAATCTGAGCGGCCATGGTACTGTTGGCCAAATTCTCCAACTTCAGCTCGTACCACACTAAGTTTGGCATCTCCGGATCGACCCGTCCAATCTTGCTGGCGAACATGTCGCTCGTGCAACAGGTTAGCCACTCCATCTCTGTGGCAACGAAGTCACTGGAGGATATGGTAACGTTCTGGTCATTGTCGTAAGCTGTTACATCCACCCGGTTGATCAGCGATCCACCGCTGTGATCGGTGACGTTGAGGAGAAGGTTTATCGTAAGTTCTTCACCGATTGGCAGAGACAACATAGACCAGTTGACGTAGCTGCCAGTGAGCGCTGCGGGTCTCACGGATGAGCTCAAGTACTCAGTTCCATGTGGGAAGGTATCCCTGACGTGTAGATACCGTAACGGCGTGTTACCATCGTTTACCACGTTAATCGTGTAGTTCAGCAGCGAAGATCCTCTATCTAGCACGCCTCCCTCTTTGGTCACCGTTAAATGAGGACGATCGTACTTGGGAACGCCCCTTATCATCACCCTTCTGGTGATGTCATACTGGCCAACATACGTTTCGTCCATGTCGACTTTGTCCTTGACTATGGCCTGATATCTGGCCGTACCTGAGAAGTCGGACTCGCTTTCCATCTCGCTTAGACCGTCAGCAATTACCTCCGTTTGGATGTAATCGGCGTCTCGGATTCTCTCGCTGATCAAGCTGAGGCTCTCACCTGAGCTGGCGTTCTTGGTCTTGGACCATATGCCCTCTTTCCATTTCAGTGACTGATCGATTGAGAAGTCATCGGTCGGACTGTAGCTGTAAGGCTGGTAGCTCAAATTCAAGTCCTTGGCAATGTAGTTGGTAGGCGTCTGGATAATCTCATCAGACTCATAAGATCCGGTACCGGCTTCGTAAGTTCTCTGGCTGTCTGTGACTCGCTTGTCAACAACCACGAACCCAGTTCCCGAAGCAGACTTCTCGGACTTTACGCTTGAACCATACTCGTCAGTCCTCTCGTAAACCCGGAAGCTTCCGGTATAGTCCTCCGTGGCTTGGTAGAGTGGGGTATCCCGAGAGGTCTCATTGGGATCGGACAGTTTGAGGAAACCGATGTGGCCCATGCCGTCAAACTCCACATCTACCGCCATCATGGATCCGTTCTCATCCATCTTCATGTAGGACTCACGGTCAATCATATTGGCGTAGTTGTACCTCTCGTGCATTGTGGCCCCGGTAACCTTGTTTCTGGCACGAGCCTTCTCTGACCACTTGGAGTCATAAGTCACCGTCCTATTGTTGTAAAGTCCAAGCGTAGTTGGCTTGTAGACGGCCGAGACGTCTTTGTTCATCTCGATGGACTTGTTCTCGGTTAAAAGCTCCACGATCTCTTCGCTATCGTAAACTCCGCTGCCGTGCTCACGGGTTTCAAGCTCGGTGCCAGGCTCGCCAACGTTTACCAGCTCGCAATCTGCTATATTATAGCAGTCAGCTGATATATCACCCGGTTCTAGATGTTTTCCTTTGTACTTATCCAGACTACAATCTTTCTCGGAAATTGTGGAATTATAAACGCAGTTCTTGAGATAGTAATACTGCTCCGTGGAATAATCGTTGGCCACATTGACGAATCCCTCACCTTGGACTCCCTGGGAGAAAAACAACTCCACATCTTGCGCCTTTGGTGCCTTGACCACCAAGGTGATATTGTCCCCAGATGCCATATCGTTCCACAATTGCCAGTTGGTTCCCTTTTTATTTGGTGATGGTGTTACAGAGACAACCGTTACATCCCGATCAAAGACATCTAAGATATCGGTACTATCATCTGATATTGTGACGTTTATGACGTAGGTTATATCCTCCCCGAACTTTACCGACTTCTTCAAGGCAGTCTTGGTTATGTTAAACTCGCTTAGGATCTTCACTACGGCATCGTCGGTATCGGTAACGTTGTGCTCGTAGGGATCAGTACCGTTAACCACAGCGACGTTCTCTAGAGGCCCCGGCAGATCGTCAGGAACTACCGTATATACGAACTGGGCAGAGGCGCTCTCTCCAGGATTCAAGGCGGTCTTGTTAA
>Ga0272443_10003000_pt1 | contig 20555 bp, 8 predicted proteins | sample SSMAcet12_FD_193581 | JGI IMG/M metagenome (GOLD analysis project Ga0272443, IMG submission 193581) | Marine sediment archaeal communities from Little Sippewissett salt marsh, Falmouth, MA, United States - SSM-Acet-12 | ecosystem: Environmental > Aquatic > Marine > Wetlands > Sediment ... | reverse complement strand
CTGGCTGAAAGACTATCAGCATCACGGTTCGATCTACGGCGTCGTGCCGGCAAAAACTGGGCACCTCAAGCCGTCTGGAGAGTGGAACGCCGAAGAGATCATAGCCGACGGATCACACATCAAGATCACGCTTAACGATCAGGTAATTGTCGATGCCGACCTGAGCAAGATCGAGAAGACGATGGATGGGAAGGAACACCCAGGTCTGCAAAACGAGAAAGGCCACATCGGTTTCCTGGGCCACGGCGATCGCGTCGAGTTCCGCAACATTCGGATCAAGGTATTGAACCAGTAGGCTGGAGACTATAGGCGGGAGCCTGGGCCCAAGGTTGAGTAGATCATGCTTCTAGGGATAGAGATTGGTGGAACGAAACTTCAGCTTGCCGTAGGTCCTGGCAACGGAGAACCGTTTGTAGACTTGCGCCGTCTCGATGTTGAACCGGCCAACGGTGCAGAGGGTGTGCTTCGGCAGGTTTCCGAGTGCGGTCTGGAACTGCTGGAGCGGTATCCGGTGCGCGCCGTTGGAGTCGGCTTCGGCGGTCCGATCGATGCGAGGACAGGAACGACGATTACCAGCCATCAAGTCGACGGTTGGGACAGCTTTCCACTGGTCGATTGGTGTCGAGATGTCTTTGGTGTGCCCGGCGTGTTGGCCAACGATTCGGATTCGGCCGGTCTGGCTGAGGCTCGATTCGGAGCCGGCCAAGGGGGACGCGTCGTCTTCTACAGCAATGTTGGCAGCGGAATCGGCGGGGCCTTGGTCATCGACGGTGACCTGTATTGCGGTGGCAGCGGAGTGGCTTCGGAACTGGGGCATCTGCGTCCGGGCCTTCACTGTGATTCACCTGACCGAACGCTCGAATCGATGGCCAGTGGTTGGGCGATTGCCGCGGCGGCCCGCAGTCGTGTGGCCGAACGGCAAGACACGGCCGCTGCGAAGGATTTGATGTCCCGGTGCGAGGGACAGGTTCGGCTGCTGACAACCAAGCATGTCGCCGAAGCAGCAATTGCAGGCAATGAGATTGCTCTCTGTGTCTTCAGCGAGGCTTGCGAGGCGTACGGTTGGGCACTGGCTCAGATGATCACGTTGCTTGCGCCAAACATCGTTGTTCTTGGTGGCGGTGTTTCCCTTGTGGGCGAAGAGCTGTTTCTGAATCCGGTACGAGAGGCCGTTGACCGTTTCGTATTTCCGCCTCATTGCGGAACGTTCGAAATACGTCTGGCATCCCTAGGAGAAGAGGTGGTCCTGCACGGGGCGATGGCGTTGGCAGACGAAGCAGAATAGGCCTCCCTTATTCGCTTGACGAAATGGATGGTTTGTCTTCGAGGAGGTGGCTTGTGGCAGACGAATCGAGGGGCTGGGGCATGGTTCGACGTTCTGCTTCAACCATCCCGGCATCCAACGACTTGTCGACTCAGGACGAGCATAAGAGTCCCTGCACGGATTCAATTAGCGCGGCGTCCACTCCCGCATGTTCCTGATCACTCGAATGCGATCACCGGCTCCCAATTTCTCGTACACCTGTTGCGTCCATTTGTACGCTTCCGGCATCTTCCCTACGAAAGTAATGGGTCGTGGGTATGCCAACGCCAGATTGTGGGGCAGGTCACCAACACGAAGAACGCCCAAGTACTCTGGCGTTTCCGGGTTTTCGTGCGATGAGGGTGGGCTGGCCAACACGATCTCAGCGATTTTGGGATTGAGGATCCCAGCGTAAATCGCCAAGGATGCTGTGTACCCTTGCCCATACACGATCACCGGGCCCGTGACAGGCTCTTGCTTCAGCAGTGTGACGGCTGCCAGCATGTCGCTCACCTGGCGTTCGGGCAACGTTTGGCCAAGCAGCGGATAGGTACGTCGGGCCGTCCACAGATAGCCCGGTCCGATTGACGTGGCTCCGGTATTCCGCACCTCGACGGCAGCCGTCGCGAACTGGTCACCGATGCGCGGCCGGGAAGAGCCTCCTCCGGCAAACGTACTGCGTGCATCCGGTTGTACGGCGAACAGCAGTGTCGGAACGGGCCAACTTGCCTCGTTGGGCAGGCTTATCTTGATGCTGATGGTCATTCCGTCGGGGCTATTGAAGATGCGCGTCGCCAGTATAGCTCGTTTGTTGTTGCCGTCAGCACGAAAATCGAGTTGGCGGGGAGCGGCGTCCGGCACCGTGTCGCGAAAGGTGATATCGCGTAGTCGCTGAATCGCTACTTTTTGGTACTTCTGCCAGTCGGCCTGGTTCGTGATCTCGGGCAGGTCGCCTTTCTTCACCAGTAGCTTGTCGATTCGACTCATCGCATCGTTCTCCGGCAACTTGCCGCCGAAGACGAGCAGGTTCTCCTCAGGTTCGACGAAATCGGTTACATCGTCGGTGACAGGGGTTGGGTCGCCCTTGAGATGGGTGTTGAACCAGGTGAAGATCGCCTGTCGCAGTTTGGGTGTGTAACCGTGGGGCGTGAGGTCTTCAACGAGATCGAAATGGCTATCGGCTCCCAACGCGGCATATTGATGTCGGATCCGATTGGCCACGTCGCGGTATCCGTAGGGACGCCAGAGGAGATCTTCGGAGCCCGAGGCGATCAGCAGCGAGCGAGGTGCGATCAGGGCGCCTATATCCGGCCAGCACCAGCGGTAGTAGTTGATCCAGAAAGCGCAATCGCAGTGGCCGTCGGTAGCGCGGTCCGTGACGACATGTTCGATACTGCCGGACTGGCAGACGGGCACGACGACTTTGACGCGTTCGTCGGCCGCCCCCAGGCACCACGAAATGACGCCGCCACCGCTGAGGCCCGTGACGCCCATTCGCTCGGCGTCCACATCGGCTCGCGTTTGCAGGTAATCCAACGCACGCATAGCGTTCCAGACTTCTGCACCGGCCGGCGTGTATCCCCGGCTGGGCCAATCCCAACGTTCTTCCCGATAGGTTCCATGGTGAAATCCTTGGGCCTCACCTAGTTGGATTGGATCGAGCACTAGGGCCACGTACCCATGCCGTCCAAACCACCGCGGGTTCGCCTGGTAGGTCGCGCTCACCTTTCCCTTGGTGTGGCCACAGAGATAGAGTACGGCCGGCAATCGGCCTGTCACCTTGGCCGGGCGGTAGAGGTTGCCGATCACGTAGGCACCGGGCAAGCACTGGAAGTGGACCTTCTCGACCACGTAGTCGCCTCGCTGGAGCATGCCTGTCACTGTTGCTTTCAGCGGCGTCCGTGGCGGCAAAGGCGACAGTCCAAGCATCTCTCGCCACATTTCGCGGCGCTGCGCGACAGTGGTATTCCACTCTTCCTGCGTAAGTGGAACGGCAAGAGATGAACTGGAGATCTTCCGAGCCTCTTGGCGTGCAGCCCCGTAGATCGTGTTCCAGTCGGCGTTGGCGGTGCTCGGTGGCACGAACCATCCGCACGGCAAACTCAGCAGCAAAACTCGACAAATATGCCGCATAACAGTCTCTCCAGGATTCAAAATCGCTGTGCCCGAACCGGTATTCATGGTGACTGGCGATAGTGTAATAGCTCGGTGTGTCCAGTGCCAGCAGGCTGGGCGGGAAAGCGGGGGCGAGGAATGGTCGGCCCAACCGTCCAGGGGTATTGCACGACGTGCTACAATGCGCATGGAGGATCTCTTCAACCACCCCATCTTGAGGGAGAGAAGCGATGCAAGATCAACCTGAGATGACCGAAGCGGAATGGGCCCTGATTTGCGAACTGCTGGAACGCGAACGTGATGAACTGCCCACCGAAATTCACCACACCAGGACGCGCAGCTTGCGGCAGGAACTGCAGCAGCGTCGTGTGATGGTCGACGAGCTGTTGGCCAAAGTTCCGCGGGCCGAACTCGTCTGATTTGGCCGGCGATGGGTTACAGCACAATCGTTGGTTGGATCAGGGCCGGTTGACCTGATTGCAACAAAATCTCAATCCGCGCACCGAGACTCTCATCTCCACGCTGACCGCGCGGCGCAAAAGATCGGGGGTCGCCTCGCGTGGGCACAGGTAGAATGCGAGACGACCCCCAGCACAAGAGGGTCCGGTTGGCATCGCGGCCGTGTTCGGTTGATTCCGCCTACGTGACGTTGACGTCCTTATCGATCAATGGCCATGGGACAACAGGCGTTCGGTGGTTCGGTTCCTCAGGGGGCGTTGATGCTGAAGATTAATTCGCCTCGGCGAGCCGTTTCTTGAGACGAACCTTCACCAATTCTAGGCAATCTTCCAACGAATCAGGCGCAATTTCCTGGAAATCGCGGTGATGCGAGTTCTGGAAATCGATCATGACCCAATCCCCCTTCTGGTCACAAAGGATCCAGTGGACTGCTCCCACCTTTGTTTCCCCTTCAACTTGGCCGACTCCAAAATCAGCCACCAACACGTATTCGCACGAAGGCGGGTGTTCTTGGAAGTACGCACGTGCCTTGCGAGCGGTTCGCCATAATACTTCCTGTTCGTTGGGACTTCCCGGGACTTCCAGATCGGGGCCTTCCTCAGACGCTTGAACCGTGCCAAACCCGACATCCGCCAGCAACGCTGCCAGCTTGCCTGATGTCTCGGGGGCTGGTTTTCTGCCAGCATATGCGGGACAGACAGCAAGAGAACTCTCGGCAAACTGCCCGTGCAGTCTGGCCTCGCGCTGCTTGATCTTTGCCAATTCTTCATCCGAAGGGATTCCAGACTTCTTTCGCCAATTCTCCTGCACTTTCCCGTGAGGCGCGTCCTTACGGAGCGGGTCGGCCAAGCCCCATGGCTCGCGAAGACGGTGAGCGACAAAGACGCAACAACTCATCGGGTCTTTTGGCGGTATTGGAGCCGATTTCGCAAACTGGCTCTTCTGGATCTCTTCCGCAAGAACCACGTTTCCTTTGTTGTCTACCACAATCGTGCGAATGGCGTCGATTCCCTTCTTACGTTCGCCCTGGATTTCAGCGAAGAGGGCGTAGGGAGTCGCGATCTTCTTCTCTACGATGAACTGACCAAAAGCTGTGGTAACTTGGTCAATGTCTTCCCCTGCTTTGGGGGTGAATTCGGTGTCTGCGAGACGCACGTCCTTCATGTCAGCCCGTTCCAGAAGCATGGCGACGACTTCTCCGAGCCGTTTCTGAAGATCAACCGTGATGTTCTTGTTTGGTGTGATCACGACGGGGAAGACAGTGACCGATTTCTCCCCCAATTTGGCTGAACGGCCGGTTTCTTTCTCTTCAGCAGGCGCGGCCGAAACCGACGCGGCGCAGAATGCGAAGCCTGCCAAGACGGCTCCCACCCAAGCGACTCTTGTCCTCTGCATGTGTAGAACCTCCCTAACAAAGAACTGGATTGGAGTAACGGGATTGGGGGCCCGATTTAGGGGATTAACCCAGACCGGAATTCTGAACCGGAAGCGAGCCTGGAAGACAAGGCGAGAAATGTCCCGAGATATCACGGAGTTTCAAGAATCGGTCTGTTATCGTTTCGGATTCCCAACTGCTGGTAGACGCCGAGTTGGGACTTTTCGGCCTCTGTGAGGAGAGTGTCGGAAGTCGAGTCGAAGCGATTCGCGGGGCCGTTGGTGAAGTCGACGGTCTCGCTGATGAAACGGATCGAACCGTCGCAGAAGGCGAATTGGGAGCCGCCCGGGTGCTGGCTGGCGAAGCCTTGGTCGCGACATCCCTCGATGGTCAGGCAGTTCATAGGCACACTGACAATGCCACCAACCCAGCCGAAGCCGTCTGCGTCAGGGGCCTGAGGGTCGGCGACTCCGATCCAAGTGGCTCCTCCTCCAAGTGAGTCGCGTTCGCCGAAAAGGAAGGTTGAACTGGTGCCGTCCGGGATGTCATGCAGGGGGACCCTGGAGTTGCCAAACATGACGCCGTGGTTCCTGTAGTCCGCAGACCGACAGAAGAAGCCAACGTTGGCCACGTAGTTCGTCACGGGAGCCTTCCAGCCGCGTGGGGCATCGACGTCCCGACCAAATCGTCTTGAGGGATGACGATCGTCGGTTTGGCCCGCACTGCATTCGAACGTGGAGACTCGGGTGGACAGCCAATCGGTGCCAGTCGGCCCGAGGTTAAACAGGGCGGTGATCGGGTTCGGTCCAGGTTGGATGGCGTCGTAAAGAGCCGATTGTTCGAGGTTACCGAGGAGCAGTGTGTTCCAGCCCCATTGGGGGTCCTCTTGATCTCTTTGATCGCAGATCCAGGCAGGTGGCAGGGTACCATAGGTATCGTGGTAGTTTTGCAGGGCCAGCGACACCTGGTACATGCTGTTCGCACAGCGAATTCGTCGTGCCTTGCTCGTTGCGGCCAGCAGTCCGGGGATCAGGATTGCCGCCATCACGCTAATGACAATGAGGACGAATACCAGTTCGATCAGCGTGAAACCTCTCGTTGCGGATGCACGGTGTGTGTGGGGCTGCAACGGCATGGAATCCTGCTTCAATCGTTTGCACCAATGGCGGCTCCATTCATCGGAAAATTCCGCAACGAGCGCACCGCAAGCACCAAGGCCTGCGTTTCTATCTCAGCAATCATGCCTTGTCAATGACTTGGCCAGGATGGTGATTTCGCGCTCGGGCGATCAGGATCCAGAGCGCCGTGACGAAGACTGCCAGTCCGAAACCGCCTGCCGGCAGTAAGAATAGCCAGGCGATTCCGGCTATAGCGGCCAGCCAGGGCCAATGGCGATAGGCGAGTTCCACGCTGTTGGGGCGTGTGAGGCCGAAGATGGTCGCGGCCCCAATCAGCAGGCAGAGGCCCGCCCAGACAAGGGCCGTCACGAATTGGTCCAAGTACTCGTGTCGGGCACGCAGGACAAGGTGCGGATCTCCCTGGAGTTTTCGGAAGTGATACGCGGTCCCGACGAGAGGCAGGTCGAGATCGAGTGATAGATGACCGGTTCCGACCGCGGCGACCGACTGGTCTGGACGAGCCTTTCGGTAATCAAGCAGTTCCTCCGGGGACAAAGCATCGAGGTCGTAGGATTTGGTAGCGGACGGCTCCGGTTTCTTGCCCATTTCACGCCGTGCAGGCTGTTGTGGCATTTTGAGTGCCTCCTGGCTCGGCTCTTCTTCCTGCATTGTCTGGAGTTTCTCCAACTGTACCTCTGCTCTCTTTCGCAATCTTCCTCGCTGTTGTACGGAAGGCCCGAGAGCCTCATCCCGAAGATCCTTCTTGACCACTTCCGATTTGGGTTTGTCAGCGAGCTTGGTGTCTTCTTCGGGAACCATTTCGAAATGCTCTTCGAGAGCGACACCGACTCTGGCTTGCTCGAGGCGAGTAGTCCGTTGCCCGAAATAGAGCTTCACCTCATCACCATCCCGCTTTGGATCGCCTTCCGTCGCCTCTAGTCGCCGGATCTCTGCTTCGATTTGTTGCGCCTGTTGCTGGACGTCTGGTGCATTGCTCGTGTCGACCTCCGCGCTCTGCCTCGCATAGTTCTTCAATGTCGAACCGAGTTGCTTGAGGTTTGCGCGCGCTTTCGACCCGGCACCCGATTTGCGCTTCGTACTGGCCACCTGCACCATCTGATGTAACTCGTCCAGAAACGACAGTTTCCGCTCCTCCTGATGGTAGGCAGCAGCTACTTCTTCCAGGTTACTTTGGCTGTCAGCCAAACTGATCCTGTACTCGCTCGGTACGAGCACGGTCCATAACGTGCGTGAGACCGGCACATCACTCAGGATCGAAGGAGCCGGAGGACGGACTCGGCTCCAACGCTGCAACGGTTCGTCGAGCTGTCCCGAGTAGATGACAGCCACCTTGGAAGAGAAGTCGCCTGCCGATGTCTTCTGGAGCGGCAACATAGTGACCATTTGCCCCTGACGCTCGATCTTCGTTGGTCGGACGGGCTGTCCCGAGACGTGAACAGACCATATCTGGCTGTCGGGCGGTAGTTCCAGTTCGAGAAACTGCAGGGTGAAGTTGCGGATACTGTATGCGGCGCGAGCCCGATATCGGCCGTCGGCATGAATGACCGTGGTCAGGTCAGCCAAGCTGATACTGGCTGCCAAGCCAGCTTCCTGCTCGCGCACGCGACGCTGCCAAACCAACTCGGCATTATCGTTGTTGATTCGGTAGGCCGCGACCGCTTGGCGGCGGATTTCGTCGTCCAGGCCTTCGGGAACCGCGGAGATCGAAATCGGTGTGACGTCTTCGGTCTTGATCGCGCTGATCTCGTCAGCAGTCAGGTTCTCGAGGACAACATGGCTTTGCGATCGTTCCGTGTCCAGGGGACGGATTATGGCGGCCGACACAGTGCCAGCATCCGGCAGCGGAAGTGTCTGAACCAGTTGCAGGCGATAGCCTCCCCGGACCGGCTGCTGCAACTCGATATTCCACGTGCGGCCAAGATCATCGGATTGCGAACGAATCTGTCGGATCTTCTCCCCTTGTAGCTCGATATCGTCGCCGAGCCAGTTTGGAGTAACCACCTGAAAACGCGAGCGGCCCGCCTGGCGGATCTCGAAGTCTACCTGGCTGACATAGGCGACCGCCCCTTCTCGGACACTGACTACCGTCGTGACGGTGCTGTTCAGGCGAGACGGAGCAGTCGCAAGCCGAAGACGCAAGTTCTCGGGCGGTGTTTCGTATTCGAAGGCGTATTGGACGCTGGCGTCCTTCGTTTGAAGGCTACCGTCCAACGCTGCCGGGGCAATCGGACGAGCGCCGCCGTTGTCGATCAGAATGCCTTCCAGGTCATCGTCCAGATAGATCGCCAACTGGCCTCGTTGGGCTTGGGCGCCTTCTGCGATGATGCGAGGTACAACGAATACCGGTTCGCCCGAGTCTCGTGTGAGTGTTCCACTTAGTGCCAAGTCTATCTTACCCAAGACAGGTTCACGCAGCTTAACCAGCAAATGTTGAGCCCCTTCGTTCGAATCCAGGAACCATTCCGCACCCGACGGGGTGCGCACGCGGGACAATCGCAAGGATTTCGGGAGCCTCAGGACGAGTGACGGAACGGGGGCACCGCTGACCTGAGCCGTTAGCTGAGAGCGTAGGGTCGTCTGGTGTGCGGTTACTACGACGGCCATACGATTGGCGACTTCCACGCGTGTCTCGTTCCGATTTATCTGCAACTGCAAGTTCCACGGGCGAGAGTTGTATCGATAGGCGACAATCAGGGGGCACATGCCACCGAGTTCCTGGGGCAACTCGAGCCCCACATGATTAATCTGGCTCAAGTGTTCCGCTTGGGTGACACGGGCACGGAGACTGGCGGAAGAACCGATCGCTATGCGCCCCGTCTCTCGCACAACTCCGAGCGGCTCAGGGGACACAACGGCAACGCTAGCCAAACCTTGCTCACGGCGGTAACAGTGGATGTCGAGGTCGGTGCCGGTTGTCAGCTCCGCCTTGAAAGAAATGACGAGTCGCTGCAGCTTTGACTCGGAGTCGGCAATCGGATCAGATTCGATCAACCAGTCTGCCACGTCCGGGCCGCTGACCTGTTGAACCACTGTGCCGAGCGGGATGGCCAACTGAACTTGATGGAGAGCACCCTGCTGAACTCGGTATTGAAGTCGGCTTCGCAGATGGATTCCCGAATCGAGTAACTCGGCCAGCAGTGTTTGGTGGACGCTGACCAACTGGTCGCCCCGGGCTTCGGCACGGCGTGGTTGCCACCGAATCGACAAATCCCGCGTGTTGCCTAAAGGGACACGAACGAACTTGCCGATGGATCCGTCGATGTCGCTCGCCTCTTGGGCGGAAGAGGACGCTGTTTGTCGGCGCCATCCGCCCGACGCTCCATTGATCTGCACTTCCAGATCATCGGCCGGCAATTGGAACAGGAGACTGCCCGAGGATACCGGAGACAACGGCACGATCATCCGCCCCGTTGCTCCCAACCGGGTAACAGGCACACTGAAACTTACATCGATAACGTGGAGACCCGATTTTTCCAGATAGATCGCGGGTTGGGCTGCGACGGTTTCCGCGGGCTTCTCGGCAGATTGCGAGCCCCTTTCCGAGGATGCCGGCTTCTGTGTGCCCACAACGGGTTCTTTTCCGGCGAGGGTTGCCGGTTCCCCGTCAACCTCGACCTTCTCCAGAGCCACTTGTCCCAGGGGTAACTCGACCCGTGTCCATTGATCGGCCAGATGGTGAATCAGAAGCCGGCCGTCAAAGCGTGCCACCTCGCCGCGAAGCTGCCCCGAGTATTCCGCATGGCTGACAATCGCCCGTGGGTCTGGGACGACGTCTACGGGTTCTTCAGGATGGGCCTGTTTCCACAAACGGAGGAACTCGTCGTGCGGCAGGTAGACCTGTGAGCTGTCGCGAGGGTCGCCCTTCCCTGGATCATAGGGAATGAACAAGGTAAGATCGGCCGGCCCGACGCGTTCGGCTTGGGCAGGGTGTTTCTCCGTGTCGTCTGCCTGCTGCGCCAAGCTCGCATCTGCCGCCAGCAGAACACTGAAAACGACAGCCACGGCCGAGATCGTTGGAGGCGCCATCTGCGATTTGATTGCTTCAACGAATCGTGGAAGCGACCACAAGATGCCTGCCGCCATCGCTCCCATAAGTATGCCGTCGAGAAGTGGCGTCCAGGCCAAGGGGACGAATCCCGACAAGCCGATGGGGAGCGTCAGGCCGGCGACGATGGCGATCGCCCGCCACGATTCCGGCATGCGTCGCAGAGTCCAAGCGACGAATAGCGTCGCGACGACAATCAGCCATTGAAGCGTGCGGGCAAGTGTCCGATCCTGCAATCCGACCACTAATTCTCCGGGTGCTCCTTCGCGTCGAAGACGGACCGGTTCCGTGCCGTGCGTCTGGAGTGCGAGCCGCAGTGAAAGACGGGCACGTTTGCCACGTTGCCAACCGGAAGTCTGTGCAAGCGGTTTGCTTTTCGCAACGGCAACCTCGGCAGCGAGTTCCGCTTCCTTGGCCGCTGCTAAGACGTTCTGTGTTTCCGCTGCGTCGTATTCTTCCTGCATGACCGAGTAATCCGCTCCGTATCCTCCTTCAGTCGGAACGTCCCCCGCCTGGGCCGTAGCCATGTGACGAAGATCTTGAATATCCGTGTTGGAACCGAGGAATTGTACCGATCCGTCTGCCATCAGGATGTTGCCTCCGCCCGGGTGATGGCTCCAGGCCTTGTTCTCGATCCAGTTGTCGATTCGCCTTGCCGTTCCCGAACCGCCAGCAAACCACGGGCCGCCGTCTGTCACTTCGGCGACCAGAATCGTATTGCTGGTGCCGTCGGTGATCTCGGCGCAGGAAAGACCGCGATCCATTCCGATGACTCCACGACGATCACCGACCCCGTAGCTCAGGTCGGCTCCGGTTATAGCCACGTAGGAGGTCCTCAGATATCCCTCTTGAGTTGCGTCGGGGGAGGGATCCGACGGGCACAGTAATGTCTGGGGTGAGATTTGAAGCAACGAGGCGTTGTGGGGATGATCCCACGGTAAGTCGAGTCGTAATGCCTCGTACAGCGAGTTCTGCTCGAGGAAGGGGAGAATGGCCACCATCCAACTGAACTGCCGTTCCGGAGGAACATCCGACGGACCGATGATTGCCGGTGGAAACTGTCCGTATGTGTCGTGGTAGTTGTGAAGGGCCAACCCGATCTGTTTGAGATTGTTGCTGCACTGGGCACGTCGTGCCGACTCGCGGGCCGACTGCGTCGCCGGAAGCAACAGTGCGATCAACATGCCTATGATAGCTACAACCACGAGTAGTTGAACCAGGTTGACGGCACATCCCTTCTCGGTGATGAGAAGTGAGACGAAGCCGACCACGATCGCGGCAGCTACGAGCCCGCCGAATTTCCATGCGAGGCCGTTTGTACTTTGGTAGGTGATCGTTTCCGCCAGTTGGCTCACCAGCGTCGGGCGAGTAAGATCCATGACAGGCTTCAGGTCGCCGCTTGTCGAGACCACGTCCATCCCTTCCGGTGGATGCACGAACCAGGTTGTACCCAGAGTGGTCATGGGGATTTCCGGAGCCGTCTGATGGATCATCTGGGGCTGCAATCGTCCCCACGCTCCATCAGTGTCCAGACGTGTGCTATCCGTCTCGTAGAGCAGCGTGATCTCATGCCCTTCGTTGACGGATTGGGCTTTACGGGCTGGCAGAGGAATGATGTACGCGTTCTGCTTCTGCCGTATTTCGACAGGCTCGCCGTCAAGCATGACGGACCACAAGTCGGCCGTTTTGGGCAAGGTCACCGGCAGGTGCTGGAGATTCAAGCTGCGCACTCTGAACCTGGCCTGATGACGCATTCGCCCTTGACGTTCTGTGACGCTGATAATCTCGGTCGATTCACACATGGCGGTGACAACCGACGCGGGAGTATGACGGGTCGCAGAGACCGTCAGTCCGTAGGGCAGCCGTTGATAATGATAGGCAGCCACGATTCGCTGACTGGGAGTGTACGCTTTCGACTCAGGGACATCGGCTGGGTCCAAATCGCGGAGGTTCACCGGTTTGTAGTCAATCTGCTGATCGATGGCGGCTTCCAAGGCCACAATACCGCTCTGTCTCGAGACTCCCTGCAAAGCGAGGATGGGAACAACCACCGGAGTCCCGGTCTCCTCCGCTGCCGATTCCGTTGTCGGCTTGGTTGCGTTTAGAGTCTGCTCGAAATCAACGGTGAGGGTCAAGTCGCCTGTCACGGGGCGGTCCAGAGTAACTTGCCACGCATATAACTTGCCCTCCGTGCTCTGGTTGCCAGGTTTGGGGGCAAAGCCCTGTTCGATGACTCGGGCAGGTGAGCCGACGGGAACCACTTGGATCTTGTTGCCCACGGCCGCGGGCAGCGAGAAGCGGATTTGCCGTATCTTCCCGTGTTCGATATGGAGATCGAGTTGGTTGTGCGCATTCAACTTGTCTCGGTCCAGACGAACAAATGCCAACGTCTCTGCCGACACCCTGGCCGGCTTCGTACGGATCTGGATGCGTCCGTCAACGACCGCACGATCCTGGTAGCGATACTGCAGAGCAGTCCCGGAGGTCTCGCCGGAACTGTTGTCTGTCCGGTCGGCGGCAACCGGCTGCAAGTCACCAGACAACTCAGAAATCAGCAACTCCATGTCGGGTGGCGTCTGGACCAACACCGTCCCTTCCATCTCGTCGGCACCGACCAACCGCACATCGGGCAATGGTAGTTCAGAGAAGACGTTGTCTTCAACCAGCCAGCCTCGGGGGTGCTGCTCGGCTGTCAATGCGATTTCGAGGGACTGGCCAGGACGCAATGGCTTGGCAAGATCAAACCGGATTGTCTGCCAAGAAGGGCCAGTGGCAGGATCGTTGCCGTCGGGTTGAACGGACTCCCATTGCACAGCCTGATTGTCGGCCAGCAAGGAAGTGATTTCCCAGTCCCGCGGCAGTTGCAGCTGAACGTCAAACACGGGAGCGTGTCGTGGTTCAATGGTAACGCTGCTTCGCAACATCGCGCCGGTTCGATGAAGATCGACCAGGGTTGCCACCGAGACCTGCAACACCTGGCTTCGTGGAATTACATGCAAAGGCAGTCTGAAGTTCTCGTCCCAAAAGGCAAATGCCATCGGTGGAGTTGTTGCTGCGGGACTGGCGTTGGCGTGACCAGGAGATGGTATCTGCTGAAGGTCGTCCGTCGGCGAAGGGCGTTCGGGTCTGATGCCAGTCAGAGCGCCGATGTCGACTCGCAATGATGGAGAGGAGTGAACCGCCACGTTTCCCACGTGCGACGCGACGTCCAGTACCTGCAATGTGGGAAAACGCCACTCGGCGGTCAATGGCGCCGGTGCGAGGCCCAGGAGACGGACGCGGCGCCGGCCGAGAAATGGTTTGCGAAAGTCCAACGTGACCATGGCCGTGTCGTCGGCCCGGTCCTCCAACGTCCATTGAGCCAACTGGGGGGCCTCGATCTCTGCAACGTCCACAGTATCGGGCAACTGAAGCCGGAAGGAACCGGTAGCGTGAGCGTAAACGTCCAGGTCGAGGTTGACCTGCCAACGAAGCCCAGCCGGCTCGATATGGCCGATCGAATGGCTGTTCGCGAAGACCAGAGGGGAACGATCGCCGCCGGCGAAGCGATCGGAAACAACGAGCGGCACCAGCCCCGTGGCGTCAACGGCAATGCGGAAGGTCTGCTGGTCGCCGTCGGTGCTATCGGCTTGAAGGGATAACTCGCCAACCTGCAGTTGTTTACTTCCGTCAAGGCTTACCACAACCTCGGAGGCTGGGACCGGAGGTAACTTCAGCGTTGTCGCCAAGTCTCCTCCCTTGCTGGCGAGTGGGGCCGACATCTCCAACTCGAGCCGGGCATCTCCCTCTTCCTTGAGCAGGAGAAATAGCAAACCGTCCTCTTTTCGCCCAAACCGAGCGGGTTTGCCGTTCAGTTGGGCAGACTCGATGGCCATTCCGCCAAAGGGCAGGTCGACGGCCTGCCACTCGCCACGCAGTTTGGTGATCCGGATCTGCCCCGTCACGTGCAATTCGTTCTTGTCCAGGCTCGCCTCGTACGTGGCCTGTGACACAACGGCGTCCGCCGGTGGAGTCATCGTTGATTGCTCGTTTGAACGCGCCTCATTCCAGAGGGCCAGGATCTTGTCCCGCGGCATCAGAACGCCCTTGGACGAATCGCCGAACAGGACATCCAGTTGGTCGGAAGGAATGTACACGTTGCGAATCCGCGGAGGCCCTCCTGTCACCTGAGCGGCGACGGGGGATGGCGGCAGGCATGTCACACAGAGTGCAAGCCAGCAGCATCCCAGCATGGAGAACCCCACCGTCGTCTTGCGTAGGAGCGACTGGTCACTTCTCATCGTTGTCCCTCCCTGGATCGTCCGGGGCATCCTTCAGACCATTGGTGTCGGCTTGGTCCTCTGACTCGCCCGGACTACCCGATGTATCCTCAGCGAACGGATCACCGGCATTGGTCTGCGGTGGTGAGGGCTTTGGGCTGCCGGGAGGGCCCTTGGATGCTGGAGAGACGGGGCGAGCGTATTTCCTCGACACCGGTTCTGGCTGGAAGTATCCTGTGCGGCGCAGGTACAGTAACCAGGCGACGAGCCAGAGTGCCACAACTCCGGCAAGTCCAAGCCGGGCTGCCAATAGCCAACTATTGATGGTCGATGGCAAGTACAGGCCCGCGAAGGACACGGCCAGTATGGCTGCAAGAATTGCGAACACTCTGGTATCCACGGAGAAAGGCAACAGCAGGATACCGACAACCAGGATGGTCAGACTGGCAAGGAGCGTCATTGTGGGGATGTGCCAGTAGCCGATCGTCAACTCCTCGGCGCCTGTCAGATTGCTGAACAAGTAGGTTGTCCCACCGGTCTGGAAGTCGAAGGATGAGGCGTCCTGCGGGAACCAACCATCAGGGTTGTCGGGGGAACGCGATATCTGGCGGGAATCCCACAGTCCCACACGGATATGGCTGGTGAATCCCTCGGGATCCCCAACGAGACGGTAGTTGCTCGGCACCCAGACTCGGACGTAGACCTGTTGGAACTTGACCCCTTCATCGAACCTCGGAAGCGTCAATCGGAGCAGGTCGTGGACTCCCAACTCTTCTTGATCCAATGGCGTTTCAAAGACCATGCTGATCTGGAACGGTTCATCCGAGTCGGCCGTGCGTGCGACGTTGATCAAGTAGGTCTTGTCATCGGCGTTTGCTCCAGGGGTAGCAGGCCCTTTTTCGGGAGCGACAGTCTGGCCAGCCACGCTCATGCCAAGAATCCGCGGATTGCGAAGTGTGACTGCCAGACGCTGGCGTTCGCTCGATTTCAGTTCGTAGCGTGCCCGCATCGTCACCGGGCCTTCTTCCGTCACGACGGCCTCGATATAGGCACGACGAATCACGGTCTCGACGACGTCCTGCAACTCGTGTTTGTTGACGCTCAGTGTCAGCTGGGCAGGGTGCTGGTAGTAGCGGTAGGTCAGGTAGGGCTGAGTTGCACCAACAGGTTGGGATAGTTCGCGAGGATCGATTTCTTCCAGACCAGTTGACGTTGCCTCGACAGACAGGGCACGATCCTTCAGGATCGAGATCTCGCCCGATTCTCGATCAGTGTCCAGTGCCTGGATGGGTTGGAATTCAATCTGCGTTCCCTCGTCGGGGATGGAGATTTTCTGATCGTAGGTGGCGGTAAAGTAGTAATCGCCAAGTGCGTCGGAGTGGAGCACAACATTCCATTCGACCATTCCCTTCTCGTCAGGCTTGTCAGTTCGACGCCGTTCCTTGATGCCTTGTCCTTCAACACGGAGACGATCAGACACATCGGCAGGCATTCTCAGACGAAACGTGTCATTTCCAGCGAATAAGATCTGGTAGCGAAACGTCGTGGCAACCTGGACGACGTCTTCCTTGACGTTGGCAACGGTGCTTACGACGACGGCCGTGCGCCGAGGCCGTTCAGTGATTGTCTGGACAATGCTCACGGGCCGCTTCACGAAGGAGAACGCTGCCGCCAGTGTCGAACGTTGGGGTAACTTGGGCTGGAACCCCTTGGCTGCCAGTTCCGAGGGTGTGGCAGCCCGGGCCCCTTGTAGTTGCGCCGAGTCAGTCTTTACTTCCAGCGATTCGGGTGCGATCACCGCGACAAGCCCTTGCTCGCGTGTTGCATTCCGGGGCTCTGGCAGCGGAAGCAACAGTTCACCTGCGGGCTTGTCGCGAGTCTGGCTGGCCGTGATCGTGACCGTCAAGTCTCCAAGCAGCTTCTTTGTGAAATAGACCGTCAGGATCTGGGCGTTGTCCGCGGATTCAACTTCGAATCGCTCCATCGAATCAGTGAGAACCTCGTCGACTTGAAAGCCGGTAGGAAGTCGATAGGCGAGGGAGAAGACTCCCGATCGTGAAACCTCATGCCGAAACTCCCCGCGAGCGGTCACTCGCTTCTTCTCGAGAAGGACTGAAACGTGGCTGTCGACGACAATCCGCGGCTCCAACTGGGAGGCGATGACGGCGAGCTTATAGTCGGGGGTGAAGAACTTGTAAAAGGTACTGCGCGGTTTACGGAGAGACTCAGGAACGTCAGCAGCATCAATCCGCGTGATCGACTCGCGCAACGTATATTCCAGGCCTACATCTTCAGCACCACGAACCGCCAGAATTCCACTTTCCCTCGCTACGCCGACGGCACGCACCTGGCCTACCTGGAAAGCCTCCTCGGAAATGGGGGCTTCCGTGTGCACTTCCAGGCGGATCTTCTCAGTTGCCGGGGCATGCAACCGCACCTTCACGTGCTGGCGACCGTCTGCCTTCTCGGTTTGCCAGTCACGCAAACCGGGAACCTGCACGTCGAGCAATCGCTGATCCATCGGCACCTCGATTGCCAATTCGGCCAACGATCCCCGCAGGATCTGATAGTCGAACACGGCCTGAGTATGCACAACACCATCGCCCACATCGACAGTGATCGTGTCGGTCACATTCGCTAGACCGGCGGCCTGGTCGGTGCCGCCGGACTTGGGTTGCCAACTGACCGTGAATTGGTTCGTGGAACCGAGGGCGGCGCGAACGTGGGTGAGGTCTTTTCCGTTAGACTGAACCGCGGATGTACGCCGAGGTGCAACCTGCACGGCCAAGTCGTCTTCGGGAATTTCCAGGTCAAGGTTGCTGACACCAACGGCCGGGCATCGCACGACGAAGCTGCGCCCTTCGGCAGCTGACTTCACTCCCACGACCAGGCTGAGAGTAATCTGGTGTTTGCCTTGCCCTCGTACGAGCAATTCGTATCGTCCCTCCCCCACACCGCGGAGCAGTACGGCGCCGTCCTCTGTCCGTGCCGAACCGATCGCGGCATCGCCGAACTCGACTGGCAGTCTGGCCCACTCGGCACCGAGCACCTCAACATCCAGCGCCGCCTCCAAATGGACCAACTCCCCTTTGACCGCCCCAACGTAGTCTGCACCCGTGATGACGCCATTGACGGGTGGTTGTTCAACCGGTTTGTCAGGTTTGACCAGGCGGTTCCACATTTCCAGAAACTGCGCGTAAGGCAAGACAATCGAGGAATCCTCGTCCTCGAAGACGTCGCGGAGGTTCTTGAAGGGCAAGTAGATCACGTGCTCCTGACGTAAAGGGGGCCTGGTTTCGGCTTCCTTTCCGTCAGGCGAGGTCTTGTCCGATGGCTGCGCTGATTGTGTATCGGCTGCGGACGTTGATGGCGGTTGGGCCGTCGACGTGTCTGGACCGAGAACGGAAATGCTGAGAGCCAGCAAGAGAAATAGTGGGAAGCCATGCACCCGTGACATGAGGTTGCCTCCTATCGCAAATTCGTGGGCGAAAAGCGCGCGTGCCCGAAAAAGATGTGTTGGCAAAGGCGTAGCGATAGAGGCTCTGTCCCCCCCATTAGCCACCCCCTACCGGCGATTCTACTGTGGGCCCGCTTTCAAGTGCAACGTTTCTGCACCCGAATTTGTTACAGGCAAGGATCGTTGGGGGGATAAGAGAACTGGGAGGTCGGCCTGGAACCAACCTCCCAGTGGCTTGAGGGCTTCCAGAAGGAGATCACTCCTTGCCAGCCAGACGGATGATGCTGTGATGGTCTTCGTCGATTTCGAAGGGGCCTGCCTCCATATGGACGGTGACACGGTATTCGTCGGCCGGGTCGGATGGTACTCGCCACGAGTACCGGCAGGTGAAGCCTCATCCATATTTAAACTTGCCCGCGGCCACCTCCTCTCCGTCTGGGGTGGAGATCGTAAATTCCGGGGCCGACGGCTGGCTACCCTTGACGCGAAGGCTGCTGCATATCTCGCCACCAATGCCGACGAGACTCATGCTGAGCGGTACGGTCGTCTGTCCGGCACGGATTGTCGGAGTATCGACTTTCGGCGTGTAGGGAGGACCGAACGGCATCTTGACCGTCTTATCCTTGACGACCTTTACCGGCTTGTAGTCCTGTGTTCCACGAGCTGCGACCAGGGTTGGACGAGGGCGTGGCGGCGTCTTCGCGACCGGCTTCTTCGCTTCCAGGACGTGTGCGAGGGCGTCAAGGATAGATGTTTCCTTCTCTTCCTTGTCCGCCTCTTCCGTCTTCTCCGGTTCAGGGGCCGGTTTGGGCTTCTCGGGGTGTAGGATCGTATAAGAGAGAAGCTTCCATTCCCCCTCGGGAAGCGGCGCTTTTCCAGATTCGTCCGGAGCGATTTCCAGCATTCCCTGATCGCCGTAGACGATTGCCCGGAAACCCTTGTTGGGATTGGTCACATGTCCAACTGGAGCAGGCGACGGCTCGAGAGAAAGCGTTTCGCCGCTTGGGTCAACTTCCAGGTTGAAGAATCGATCGTCGATCGTAATCAACTTCCCGACAAGATACTGGTCCCTTCCACTCGTCGGATCGTAGGGATTCCGGTAGGCGGCAGACGGCTCGGGGTCGATATAGAGCATATCGCCTCTTCTCGGATAGACGACCCCGTTGCTCGTGCGAATTCTTTCATCAACACAAGACGCGTCGTCAAATCGGCCGTTGCTGTTGAAGTCAACCAGCACGACGTGACGCTTCTTGCCATCGAGCGTGATTTCGCCTTCCCGGTAGACAGCAGAGTTCAGCGACGCGTTGGCGTAGGCAAAATCGGGCGACGCGTTCATGTACACCCTGAAACGGAAGGCGTAGTCGAGTTTCTTGCCGTCTGCCTCAATCGTCAGTTCGGCCGTGGGGAAAGTCGAACGACTGCGTGTCTGGGAGTAGATGCGAGACGAGGTGGCTTCGATCACTTCGTCGTCGGTGAGGTCGCCGTTGTGATTGCGATCGAAGAAGAGTCGTGCGAATTCGACCACTTCGACTTTCGGCTTCTTCTGATCGCCTTGAGTTTTATCCTCCGGCTTGCTCTCCTCGTCTTCCTTTCCCTCCTCCTCTTCGGACGGAGGTGCGGCATCGAGGACGAAGCCATAGTGTTGCGATCCCAATTCGGCAACACCGCGGAACGGCGTCTTTGTCACGTACTCCGCCGGTTCCTTCTTGATCACGTCCGAGAAATCCGGCTTGTCACCCTGGCCTGGGCCGATAATCATCCCTTCAGGTCCTCCCAACTGCTGAAAGAAGCTCTGAGAGGAGGTGGAACCGACAATGCGGGCCAACGACGAACTCGAAGAACTCGAGCCAGTAGACGTTTCCACTCTCTTCAACTCGAGAGTGCACGTCTCGGCGCCTGCGTGGGCCACTAGCACCAGAAGGCCTGTGACCGTCACGACGCCAACAATGTAGCGTGACCATTTTCTCATGAGCATTCCCTCCAAAATCGGAATAGTGAAAGGTCTCTCGACCACACAGCATCACGGAAAAGTCGAACCGCTTCGCGGCATTCGTGTGTATTCTGCCGGTTTCAGGTCCAGATTATTCTTCGTTCGTTTGGTTCACGCTCGAAACGGTTATCCCCTCGTCTTGCTCGCCGTCCTTGTCGGCAGTGCTAGCTGAGGGGACACCACTCAGAACGCTTGCCACTGCCACGCTCTTGCACTTGGTGCAATCGAGACAACGGATACATCGCAAGTCGTTCGCCCGTTGGCGAGGCCCCTCACCGTAGCGACAGAAAGACTCGCAAAGCCCGCAATCACCGCATTCGTTCTTGTTCACGCGGACGAATACGAACGAGAAGGAATTGCAGATACTGTAGACTGCGCCCAAGGGACATAGTGCGCTACACCACGGACGCCAG
>Ga0272443_10002999_pt1 | contig 20559 bp, 21 predicted proteins | sample SSMAcet12_FD_193581 | JGI IMG/M metagenome (GOLD analysis project Ga0272443, IMG submission 193581) | Marine sediment archaeal communities from Little Sippewissett salt marsh, Falmouth, MA, United States - SSM-Acet-12 | ecosystem: Environmental > Aquatic > Marine > Wetlands > Sediment ... | reverse complement strand
TATTCTCCCCGTCAGGTTCCACATTCAAAGTAATCACTTCTGCCCGCATCTCCCGGAACAAAGTGGGAGCTATTTTGTAAGTAGCGCCGTTAGCACAATCCAGTACTATTTTCATGCCCTCCAGAGTCAGACCTTTGGGAAAAGTACCGCGCAAAAACACTATATACCGGCCCAGAGCAGCTTCTTCTCTTCTTTCCTTTCCTATATCTCTGGGGTCGGCAAGAAAAGAAGGCAGATCTTCAGAAAACATCAGTTTTTCGATCTCTGCTTCTTCTTCATCAGTCAGTTTATATCCTTCCTTGGAAAAGATCTTGATCCCGTTATCCTCAAAAGGGTTATGAGAAGCGGAAATCACTATCCCCGCATCAGCATCGATATTATTGATCAGAAAAGCTATGCCCGGAGTAGGCATGGGCCCTACTAAAACCACATCTCCGCCCATAGCAGTAATACCCGCGGCCAGAGCACTTTCCAGCATATAACAGGAGCGGCGGGTATCTTTACCGATCACGATTTTGGGTTTATGGCCTTTTTTCTCGCGCAGCAGATAAGCCACTGCCTGGCCGACACGTAAAGCAATATCAGCAGTCATGGGGTAAGTATTGGCCACACCTCTTATCCCGTCAGTTCCGAATAATTTTCTCATGTTAATCACCTTCTTGTTTTACGTTCCAGATTCTGTCTTAATTTTAAAATTGAATTTTCCGGGACAAACCCCTGGACCGTTGAATTAGGATATACTTTTACGTTCTTCCCCAATAAACTGCCGGGAGTAGTTACTGTATTGCACCCGGTTTCCACCCCGTCAGCCATGATCGCCCCGAATTTTTTCAATCCGGTCTTATGATTAACTCCTTCGGCCCTGACCGTTACTTCAGAATCGATTATTTTCAAATTAGCACATTTTGTGCCTGCACCCAGATTGACTTTGCCTAAAATGCTGTCTCCGATATAGGCAAAATGGCCGGCTTTGCTTTCACCCAGCATCACTGCTGATTTCATTTCCGTGGTATGGCCGACCACGCAAAAAGACCCGATCAGTACATTGCCTCTGAGATATGCTCCCTGACGGACTTCAGTGTGATCTTCAATACGGCAGGGACCTTTGATCAAAGCGCCGGGCTCGATCACTGTGCCTTTGCCGATCTGGATCTGATCGTCCATTAAAGCTGCTCCGGCATAGATCACAGAAGCTCCTTTTAGTATCTCCCCTCCCATTTTAACCGTAAATTTTTGTTTAACTGCATCTCCGGGAAACAGCTCAAAGCCCTGATCAAACCATTTACCCTGATGAAAAACCACGGTACGGTCAAGCACTGCATTAGCAGAACAGACAGCACTGACATTAGGCTCGATAATTTCTTTAATATAAGTTTTAATGTTTTTTAAACCTTCCCATACATATTCGGTCCGGTCAAAAAGACCGGCATAGATGTTACCTTCCAGATCAAAAAAATCCTGAGCTTTAAGCATAATAACCCCTTTACTTGAGTGATTATTTTTTTATTCGTCCCTGAGCAACCGAAAAGATTTTTTAAAAAGAACTCATCTTTTCCAGAACAAACGCCTGGTACTCTTCAAAAGTAATGGCCCGGCCTGAATCCTGTTCCCCCTCTACAGACTGCAGAAAAAAACCCTCGGCCCGCACATCAATAATATCGGAACTGTATTGTTTTGCTTCCGGGCCTGAAGTCAGATATACGATATATTTACCGTCTTTGGTAAAAATGCCTCCTTCGACATAAGGATTACCGGACACTCTCCGTCGAGTGCACCCGTCATCTGACTCAAGAAAAAGTTCTGTCCCCCGTTTAATCAGCTTCAGATCCTGAAAACGGTCTATTTCCGTAGCCTGGGAAAAAATACTTCCGGGAGAAAGAAGCGGATCGAATTCTTCCGTAGTAATACATCCGCTGATCAAAACCGCAACCAAAAATAAAAATAAGACGTTTTTCACTGTATACCTCCTTTTCCGGCCTCTGAATCCGGACCAGCCCCTGATCCGTATTGCCTTTTAAAAAAAATCAATTACTGTCCGGTTTCAGGCAGCAGGCCATTATACCAAAAGAAAGAAAAATTTTTACCGTTTTTTTAAGTACTCTTTAAAACAGCCAGATCAGCATAAACCCGGTCCAGGACCTGCTTTCGGGAAAGACTGTCCTGAAAAAAACTGTACTGGCTGTTCTTTCTCTGCCAGGCCAGCACTGTTTCCCTCTCCCAGCAAGACTGGTCAAGCAATCTGCCCTCAGCTGAAATATGAAGAACTCCCAGACCGCGTTCCAAAAGAGCCCTGCCGTCCAGAATAAAACGATGGCAGGTCAGAGGGTCCTGTTCAGCACAAAACAAAACCACGGGCAAAGACCGGCAAATGCCGGCCAGTTTTTCTATCGCCTGTCTGAACTCAGGCCTGGTGCTGACTTTTTTATAATCGACACTGCCGTCGGGAAACAGCAATTCCGGGCTGGTATATCTGCCTCCCAGCGCACTGCCGGCATAGATATATTTAAAGCCCCGCTGTACAGCTTCAGTCTCTATCTCTTTTTTATTAAACCGCGGCACATATTTACTGTAAGGATAAGTACGCACATCCACCAGGCAGGTCAGGGAAAATTTTTTCAATAAAGAAAAAAAATCATCATAACTGTGCTGCGAATGACCGATTGTATAGCAGACGGTATCATTCATAAAATTAAAAAACAAAAAAATCCTTAAATTTCAACGGGTTCAGTTTAAGGCTGCCGGGGAAAATCTTTAAATGCCGCAGCAAAAAAGAACAGGATCGAATCAGGAATTAAAGGCAACATTAAGTATATCATGCCGGCCCACTACACCCACCAGCTTATCCTTATCAAAAACCGGCAGAGTATAAATTTTTTTCTTCTGCATCAAAGCAATAACCTTGGAGATCCTGGTATCTTTCTGAACTTTCAACGGTGCCGGAGAAGCAAAATTTAAAGCCGGAACAGAAGACATCTTTTCCAACTTAGCCAATCTGCCTCTTTTTGCGGTTAAAGCTTTGTCCAGAGCTTTGACCAGATCAGCCGTGGTAAGCACAGCCAGGACTTTGTCCCGGTTATTTTCCTTAGTGATCAAAACCCCGTTGATCTGATGCCGCAAAAGTAAATGAGCCGCGTCTCCCACCGTAGCCCTTTCGTGAATGACTACGATGTGTTCGGTCATTATCTCTTCTAAGGTCACATGCAGCATTTTACCCCTCAGGTTAGGTTTAACGGTTACGATGCCAGTATCGTCTTAGTTTTAACGTTTACGTATCTTTTATCCTGACTTTTTTCTTGCCAGCGAAAGTGTCACTCCTAATCGCTATCCGCTACCCCCTAAACCCTGTTTTGGGAATCCCGGATATCCGAAGAATACCAAAGAAGAACTCACCGGACATCCATCTAAGGATAACGTCTCTCGTTTTTTTATATTTAAGTTACAAAATAAATTAAATTTACCGTAACCTTGTCCCCTGATCCGATACGGGTTTCCTAACCCTTAACCGTTAACCGTTTTTTATATGGGCAGACCTGCTTGCGGTCCTGCTTTCAGATCATAGATCTCTGTGATCTTTATCCTGACTACACCGCGCGGCTCAGCCTGGGGCCGTTTAGCCTGCATAAAATCACGGCCCTGTTCATAAACTTCGTCATTCTGATGATAAGTAGCCGTACCTTTAAGTTTATAAGCCTCGCCTCCCTTGCCCCAGCAGGCAAGACAGACCTGATCATTCTCCGCGATATTTTTTTTGCTGGCCCGTAAATAATTATCCAGGACAAAAATTGTATCCTCATCGATTATAGTTTTCCAGTAAATCGGCACTACATTAGGCACACCCCCGGCATTTGCAGTGGCAAAAGGGATAATCTCCTGAGCATTGAAGATTTCACGTACTTTTTCCGGAATAAACATCTTCTCCCTCCCTGTCAAAAAATTTATTTCTTAAAAGAAACTATATGCTGAGAAATGATCTCTCTGGCTGCAGCCTCTATTTCCACAAACTCTACTCCTGTATCATAACGTACAGTACAATCTGTACTTAAGCTGAACGATTCTTCCTGCCAGATAACTTTACCCCTGGCCCGGATGACTTCCCCTTTTTGCGCCAAACGAAAGGACAAAAAAAGAAAAGTACCTGAAGCCAGTTTTTCATAAGCGATAAAGCAGACACCGCCGGCACTGATATTGCTGGTAACGACCTTTTGAACCGGAAGATCCTGTTCAATCACAGTATAATCTACTTCAATGTTAAAGTTTAATCTGGGAAAAACCCTGCGTTCAGCGCCCCGGTAATTCTGCTTTTGATCAGGATCCATTTCCCCCTCCTTTTTTCAGCGGAAAAAAGCCGATATCTTTTAATCCGAATCAAAAAAAATACTGAAAACCCTGGCTGATCAGATAAAAAACAGATACTAACCGCGCAATTGCTTGATCAGAGAATCTATCTCATTCTGCGACATGATCCGGGTATCATTGGAATTATCCGCAGCCGTAGACAATTTTATAATTTCCCCTTCGGAAATACTGCGCAATTCCTCGGGAGAAAAAACAGTTTTACCCAGAACAATCACCGGACTGGCCGGGACCGGGTCCTGGCCACTGCTTTCCGGCGTAGGTCCGAAAAAAACGCAAAGGCAATTGCCTTCCGGCCACCAGGCCACATCTCCGACCTGCACCTCGGAGGTAAGTGTACCGCTAAGGGAAACCTGATCGACTTTAAAGTAGATCTCATCTCCCCATTTTCTGACAAAAGCCTCCAGCGGCAAACAACTGATCAGTTTTTCCGAGGCCTGGCTGTCGTCAAACCGGGCCAGAAAATTAAATTTTGAAGTCTGAAACGAAATCTGCATAATTTCTATTTTTTACTATTATATGTATATCCTCTATCAGTTCAAGGCTATTCGAAAATATTAATCATTGCTGCGGCGCCTGATCAATAATATATGAAAGATCCTCTCCCGAAAGGCCGAAAGTCTTGGCCGTATCCTGTTCCTGATCGACTATGGCCAAGCCGCAGCCGGAGCAAAAAACAAACAGGGCCAGGACAGCATATTTTACCGATCTCATCCGAACTGCCCCCTTTTAAGCTATTATACCCAAAGAGAGCGGCAATGAAAAGTGCTGCCGGACAAAAAATCATACAGGGATCAGACCAGGTTTTCTTTTTTTAAAAGAAGATCATAGGAAAAAAGCTGCCTGTCAATATTTTTATGGTCAGGGAATCTGTTTCTCATGCAGGCCCTAAATCTTTTTCCGTGATTACGGTAACGCAAATGCAATACTTCATGAAAAGCCACATAACAAAGAAAGCGCAGCGGCAGAAAACGCAGTCTGGCATTCAAAGTGACTGTGTCCCGGCAATTGCAGCTGCCCCAGCGGGCCCGCATACTGCGGATCTTAACCACGGCTAAACTTAATTTAAGCTCAGCAGCATATTTTCCGGCTGTATCCCGGGCCAGGTCCAGAAACTTATTGCGGGGAAAAAAACGATTTAAAGGCAGATCAGACAGAGAAGAGAAAATTTCCTCGAATAAAAGCGCATTTTTGTAAACCCAGCTGCTGTGTGAGACAATAAGGTCAGCAGCGCCTTTCTTATAGCCGAAAGGCAAAAACACTTTTAACCCCTGAGCCTTGAACTCCAGCCTGGGATTTTTGATTTTGCGGTATTCCTCTTCATAGAGAATAATCTTGTCTTTAAGAGTTATTGTAGGCATAAAAAATGCTTTATAAAGATGATAAACACAGATGAAAAACTATGATGAACACAGATAACTTCAGTCACCCCGATGGAGAACAAGTCCTCTTCGGGGCAGGTCCCGATACTGCAAGCGGGACAAGTTGACTATCGGCTATAGATATTTTTTCTTTAGACATTAAAACTTAGGCCAATTAAAAATTCTTTTCGTATCTCGTCCTTCGTCTCAGTCCGACGCAGTCGGACGGACGTCTCACGGTTTATCGTTTTCTGCTATCCTCCTGATGGCCCTGATCCTCTGCAATACCGGAGGATGACTGTATTCCAGAAAAACTTTCCAGGGATGAGGCGTAAGATTGGAAAGATTATCCACGCTTAATTTGCTCAAGGCATCGATCATAGCCTGAGGGTCTTTATACGTAGCCACAGAATAAGCATCAGCTTCATATTCATATTTGCGGGAAAAAATATTGCTGATAACCGAGAAGACCATCTGCAACGGGGCATAGAGAAAACCGAAAAAAATCAAACTGGCATATACAGACAAATCCTCCATCCTGAAAGCTGCGAACAGGCCTTTATTTTTTATAAACAAAGAAAGGAAAAACAGCATCAGTCCGGTAGTCAATACTGACATCGCTATCATTTTAAAAATATGTTTCTTTTTATAATGTCCCATTTCATGGGCCAGCACTGCGACCAGTTCTTTAACCGTATGCTTCTGAATCAGGGTATCAAAAAGAGCGATTCGTTTATATTTTCCCAATCCGGTAAAAAAAGCATTGGACTTGGTAGAACGGCGCGACCCGTCCATGGTAAAAATACCCTGCAGCTTGAAATTTTCTTTAGCAGCGTAATCTTCGATGGCTGTTCTTAATTCTCCCTGGGCCAGAGGCACGAATTTATTGAACAAAGGCATGATCACTACCGGAGAAATAAACATCAGAAACAGCTGAAACAGGGTTAACGCCACCCAGCACCAGGCCCAGGCCGCAGTCCCGGTCTGGAGGAAAAACCAGATAACTGCGCTGAAAGCAATACCTCCGATAAGCCCGCCCAAAATCAGGCCTTTGCCCAGATCGGAAAAAAAAGTGGCTTTGGTGGTACGGTTAAATCCGTAACGTTCTTCCAGGACAAAAGTACGGTAAAGAGCAAAGGGAAGATTCAACAGCTGGGAACCGAGCATCAAGACCGCGGCAAAAAGCAATCCCTGGCGTATCTCTCCGTAAATAAATACGGAACGGACCCATTGGTCAAGATAATTGAACCCGCCGGCAAGGATAAAGGCGATCACTACAGCCAGAGAGACCCCGGCCTTAACCAGAAAAAAACAGGTGGTATCTTTAAGGTATCTCTGAGAACGGGAATACTTTTCCTGATCATAGATACCGGAAAATTCAGGGGGAAGTTCAGGTTCGGCATGAGAAATATTTAAAGCCTCGACCAGACAGTTAAGCAGGTATTCTCCGGCCAGTATCACCAGAATTATAATCAGATAAATATTCATAAAACTCCTTTTTTATTTTTATTCGCTTCAGCTATGACGTATTATATCAAAAACAAAGCTGATTGCCATCTGTCTTTAGCCCGGCAGGCTGTTATTTTTTTCTTCTGGCCCGGAAGATCATCTCTTCTCCGAATTTTTCTCTGATCCGGTCCACTGCCAGATGCAGATGTTCATTTTTTTCCTGATCATAAAAAAGATCAAGCTGCAGTCCGGAACAAGAAAAACGGGAAACTTTTATACCCAGCAGCCTGATTTTTTTCTTCTTCCGGTCAAAGCTTAAAAACAAAGACTTTACTGCCTTATAAATATCATCGACATAATTACTGGCCTGGTCCAGGCTGCAGGTACGGCTGGCAGTTACAAAATCTTCGGTGCGTATCTTCAAAGTTATATTTTTACCTTTCAGGCCTTTTTTTCTCAAACGGCCGGACAATTTCTCGGCCAGATACATCAACACAGATTCCAATTCTTCCGGTTGATCAGTATCCCTGCGGAAAGTATGTTCATTACTGATCGATCTTATCTCTTCACTCTGTTCTACCGGCCTTTCGTCTATGCCCTGAGCCAAAGCCAAAAGATGCCGGCCCGGCTGACCCAAAAGCCGAACCAGTTCCTGCTCAGATCTGGATGCTATATCCCCGATAGTATTACAGCCTTTATTCTTAAGGATAGAGGCGGTTTTAGGGCCCACGCCCCAAAGCCGGGTTAAAGACAAAGGATGCAGAAAATCAAGCAGCTTATCCGCAGCCACTTCCACAAACCCTTCCGGTTTATGCAGGTCTGAAGCGATTTTGGCCGCGGTTTTATTCGGGGCCAGGCCCAGAGAAGCAGAAAGTCCGGTCTCAGATTTGATCATTTTCTGCAGACTCAGACAGGTTTTTTCCGGTGTGGAAAAAAGATGATAAGAACCGGTTATATCCAGGAAAGCTTCATCAATGCTGAGCGGTTCCCAGAAAGGAGTAAACCTGGAAACAATGGCAAAAATACGTTCTGACTCTTTTAAATACTTGTCCATGGCCACAGGCAGGAATGCAGCCTGAGGACAAAGCCGAAACGCTCTGGATACAGGCATTGCCGAATGAATACCGTATCTGCGCGCCTCATAAGAACAGGTGGCAACCACACCGCGGCCTTTGCCGCCTTCAGGGTCTGATCCCACAATCACCGGCTTGCCCCGCAAGCCAGGATCATCCCTCTGCTCCACTGAAGCAAAAAAAGCATCCATGTCAATATGCACTATATATCGTTCCATGATCAATCTATCCTGAAAACAGACCGAGCCCTTATTTTAATTTAAAAGAATTTTACAGGTTCGTAAATTATTTTACCAGCCGGGGAAAACAATGGCCAAAAACAAGCAGGAAAAATCACAGGGAAGAAAGCCGGGAACGGACCAATTCACTCACCTTTTTCGCATCAGCCCGGCCCTGAGCGCGGGAAACGACCTCTTTCATCACCCGGCCCATATCTTTCATCGAAGATGCCTCCAGATCAGAGATCACTTTTTCCGCCAAAGCAGTCAGTTCCTCTTCTGATAAAGGCTCAGGCAAATACGCTTCGACCAGGGAAAGCTCTTTTTCTACTGCATCCAGAAGGTCCTGTCTTCCGGAAGAAAGCATGCTTTCTTTTGAATCCTGAAGACGCTTTTTTTGTTTTTTCAGCACAGCCAGGACTTCTGCGTCATCCAGATGCTGTTTACGCAGATCTATCGCCGCATTTTTCAGTTCAGCCCGGACAAAGCTCAAAAAATCGGTCCTGGCTCTGTCATGAGCCTTAAGGGCCAGCACATAATCCTTATAGATCTTTTCTTCCATAGTCATGATGTAAAAATTATAGCACTTTCTTTGTTTATGTAAAATAAATTTAACGATCCTCGATGCTGGATTCTCGATGCTCGTTTATTTTGCATTTATATTTTCCGCGTCCTCCTGCCCCGAACGCAGCTTCGGGGTCGTCCCAGCGAAGCGGTCTTCCCAGTGAGCGCAGCTCACGGTCGTCCTTCAGTTTATAATGCATATTTCTCAGTGCCGGGTATTTTACTATGAGCTATGAGCTATGAGCTATGAGCTATGAGCTATGAGCTATGAGCTATGAGCTATTTTAGCGGCGGCTGCGGTGCTTAAGTATTTCTTTTTCCCGGGCCGAAAGACTGTTCATACCATGCTGGGAAACTTTATCCAGGATCCGGTTAACTTCTTTTTCCAGATTTTCCCGCTCAGCCTGTTCCCACCTTTGCCTGTATTCCTGCCATTTTTGTCTCAGCACTGCTAAAGACAAAGAATTCAGAGTCAGGCGTATCCACTGATATTTCAAATAAAGATAACCGAACAATCCTCCGCCCAGATGAGCCATATAAGCGATCCCGCTGCCGGGATTGCTTAATGCTCCCATGAGATTAAGTCCGGCAAAGACAAACACGGCATAGCGTATTTTCATGGGAAAAACAAAAAATAAAAGCAGCACTGTATCAGGGAACATCATGGCATAAGCCACCAGAATACCGAACAAAGCTCCTGAAGCACCGATAACCGGGGTCATCGACCCCAGAGAAGTAAGCAGACTGCAGAGACCGGCTCCGATACCGGTAAAAAAATAAAAAGTAAGAAAAAACTTTCTGCCCCAGGTCTGTTCCAGAGCAGGGCCGAAAAAAAAGAGCATCAGCATATTAAACAAAAGATGAGTAAACCCCAGATGTACGAACATGTAAGTGACCAGCTGCCAGATATAAAAACGGGAGAAGACCAGTTGCGGCACCAGACCGAAAAATCTGATCCAGGGCCGGCCGAAAATATTAGTCAGCAGAAATACAGCTCCGTTGATCAAAAGCAGGTTCTTGACCACAGGGGTCAGCTGTAATCCGCCCCAGCCCGAGTAGTGATGATATCCGCGGTAATAGCTCATCTCAAAAAAATTTCTTTTTATTTTTAATCCTGAGCGTACAAGCTGAAGGCTGCCGCTCTTTTCAGAAAAAGATCAGACTTTGTTTTCTTTCTTCTTGCAGTAATCAAGGCCTTCCCCTGTCCAGCAATGCAGACAGATATTTTCCTTGGGCAGGCCGATTGCTTTTACCATATCATAAACAGTCTGAAACTTCAAAGAGGTAAGGCCTATATCTTTTTCTATCCATTTGACCATTTTTTCATACTGAGGAGTCTGAGAATTGATATAAGCAGAAATATCTTCCGGATCTTTCTTCTCAATATCGCGTATAGCCCTGCGTGCTACCAGTTCATAAACCGTCCTGGTAGACAGAGAATAACGGCAGGGGAACAAAAGCGGCGGACAGGCAATACGGGCATGAACTTCCCTGGCCCCTGAATTCCATAATTTCTTAACCGTAAAATTTTTCAGCTGAGTACCGCGTACTATGGAATCATCACAGATCACGATACGATTACCTTTGATTATCTCTTTGATCGGGACCAGTTTCATGGTAGCGATCAGATCTCTGGTCTTCTGGAGCAGGGGTGTATAACTCCTTCCGTATCCCGGAGTATATTTGACCAGAGGACGGCGGAAAGGATGGCCTGATTCCATGGCATAACCCAGAGCATGAGCTACTCCTGAATCAGGTATACCGGAAACAACATCTATATCCAGGCCTTTGTCCCTGGCTGCCAGAAACCGGCCTGACCTTTCTCTGACAATTTCCACATTTATGTCTTCATAGCTGGATGCAGGGAAACCGGTATAAATCCATAAAAAAGAACAGATCTGGCTGCAGCTTTTAGCAGGAATCACAGTTTCCATGCCCTGTTCCGTGATCTTGACTATTTCTCCCGGGCCTACATATTTTTTAACTTCAAAGCCCAGGTTAGGAAAAGCACAGGTCTCGGTAGTAACAGCCCAGGCCCCGTCTTTAGCTCCTACAGTCAAAGTATTATAGCCCAGTTTATCCCGGGCAGCATAAATACCGTCTTTATTCAGCAATAGCAGAGAACAGGACCCTTTGATCCTGACCAGAGCTTTTTCAATGCCGTCGACCAGAGAATCGCCGCAAGTGATCAATTTAGCTACCAGCTCAGTAAGATTTACCGGACCTTTACTGACTTCACTGAAAGAAATACCCTGAGAAAAAAGTTCAGCTGCCAGTTCATCCAGGTTTTCAATCAAACCATTGGTAGCAATACAAAAAGGTCCGAAACTGGAATTCAGATATATCGGCTGCTCATCAAAAGCGCTGATCACACCTATTCCTTTATTCCCTTTTAAAGTTCTGCTTTCTTCAAAAAATTTGGATTTAAACTGGCTTTGACTGATGTTATGTATCTGGCGTACGATCTCATCTCCGTATACGGCCATACCTCCGTATTCTGTACCCAGATGAGAATGATAATCTGTACCGTAAAGCAAAAGATCAATGCAATCTTCTTTAGAGACTACCCCGAAAATACCGCTCATCCTCTACCTCCGTTACAGGTGCAACCCAAGCAGAAAAATAAAATACGAAAAAACACTTTTTTAGTATAGCACCTTTGGTTACCTCTTGCCAGAATAAAAAAAAACAAAAAAAAGCTCCTGCCTTAAAGCAGGAGCTTAAACTGTTTTTCTTTAAATTACAGACTATTCCAGGCTGGATTTTGATTCTTCGATCAAAGGCAGCAAAGCCAGAACCTCTTCTTTATTAAGGCGTCCCAGCTTGGTAAACTTGAAATTACCTTCTCTGTCCTTATTTTCCCTGGTCAGCTGCAGCTTCTTCGGTCCGTTATTATAGGAATAGATACTGACTGAAAGCCGGCTATTTTCCGATTCCCAGGTTTTATAAAACACTCTTTCGTCTAAACTTGGATCGTAAGGCATATCAACCTCCTTATAGTTTAATTAAATTTTTGCAGAAAATATTCTTATTTATATATAATATAATATATATTATATAGTAAAGTCAAGAGCTTATTTTTATTTACAAAAATAAGTACTAGAGGATCAGGCAGTTAAGCTCAGGCAGGCAGAAAATACGCTGATTTATCAATCAGAAATGATTTCCAGGTCGACCTTTATAATACCTTGATTTAACGGTGATATACGGGAAAAAGCAGATCTGGTCAGATCAATGACCCTTCCCTTTTTTACCAGTTTTTTAGCAGGCCCCCTGTCATTGACCCTGACAATCACTGATCTTCCATTTTCCTGATTAGTGACTTTGACCATAGTATTAAACGGTATTCCCCACATAGCGCAGGTATAAAGGCGGTCGTCAAAATGCTCCATATTAGCAGTGGTCTTTTTAATACCAGGATCTTTATCCGAATACCAGGAAGCCAGTCCATTAATGCTTTTTCCTGTACAGGGGAAAGAAGAAGCATTCTTTTGAAAAAACAGCAGGATCGAAACCAGACTGAATAATCCCAGCAAAAATAAAGCTTTATTGATAAACAGTTTCAAACTTTTACCTCCTCTAAGTTTAAAACTATATATAACATAAGAGATTTTTCAGAAACCAGATGAATTAATTGAATTATTCTGTAAACTATTGCAGATCAATGATTTATTTCTGGCAGACTATTGTTTTAAAAAGAAATTTAAAACGTCAACAAAACAGGAAACAGGTTCAAAAACAGGATTACAATTATTAAAATTTGAGATTCGGCAACTTAAAGTTAAGACGGCAGGATAGTAAATAAGTCGCGGACAATCTTTTAATGAATAAGCTCAGGCAGTCAGACGCTCCACTACCCTGACCGCGTCCACTCCGTCCCGGGCATAAGCAGCGCCCAGAGAAGAAGCAAAATCTTCGGTTACCACAGCTCCGCCCAGCAGAAACGAGCAGCTGATCTTTTCTTTTTCTGCCAGCTCGATAACTTCTCTCATTTTAACCATAGTGGTGGTCATTAATGCGGAAAGGCCCACCACCTCAGGAGCATATTCTTTTATCGCAGAAATTATTTTTCCTGCAGATACGTCATTACCCAGATCGATCACTTTAAAGCCGTGATTCTGCAGAAGCAAAGCTACGATATTTTTGCCGATATCATGGATATCGCCTTCCACCGTAGCCAGGATCACAGTGGCTTTGCGAGCTGCGGGATCAGCCGTTTTTTTCAGTTCCGGCTCAAGAAAAAGGAAACCCTTTTTCATGGTCTCAGCACTGGCGATCAACTGTGGCAAAAAATATTCTTTTTTATCAAACAGTTCTCCGACATGACTTATAGCCGGGATCATACTCCGGTCAAGTAAAGACTTTACTTCTCTGCCCGAATCCAGAGCGTCCCGGATACAGTCAATAATTTCCTCGCGGTTGCCTTCTACTATAGCGCTGAAGACCCCGTCTTTTACTTTATCTTTAATTGCTTCAGACTGAGCCAAAGCTTCCGGCTTGAGAGAAGAACAGAATTTAATATATTCTCTGGCATCCCGGTCCAGACCGGTAAGCACATCCACTGCTTTCTGAATACATTTTGCTTCTCTGTCCGCAGGATTCATTATGGCCAGGCTCAGGCCTTTTTCCCGGGCCAGATCAAGAAAAGCAGCATTGACCAGTTTTCTCTGCGGCAAACCGAAAGAAACATTGGAAAGTCCTAAAATAGTATGCAGTCCCTGATCGCGCGCGCACCATTCAATAGTAGCCAGAGTTTCCAGAGGTGCGCCGGGAGAAGAAGAAGAAGCCAGAGCAATAGCATCGACGATCAGGTCATCTCTGGTCAAACCGTGCTTCAGGGCCTGATTTAATAAAATTTCTATGATCTCTTTTCTCCGGACAAAAGTTTTGGGCAATTCTTTGGCGCTGAGCGGCAAAAGTATGCACATTGCCCCGTACCGGGCAGCCAGAGAAAACAATTTCTTCATTTTATCTTTTTCAGCTGACACTGAATTGATCAAAGCTCTGCCCGGATAAAAACGCAAAGCTGATTCAATAGTCAAGACATCGGAAGAATCGATGACCAGAGGGCAGGGGCTGATCAAAGACAAAAGAGACAGGACTTCTTCCATCAGAGCAGGTTCATCCGCATCAGGCAATCCCACATTGACATCAAGCAGATCAGCTCCCTGGTCCAGCTGTTCTTTAGCCATTTTTCTGATCAGAGAAAATTTAGCGGCACGCAGCTGAGCCTGCAGTTCTTTTTTACCTGTAGGATTGATCTTTTCCCCTACAACATAAAAGCCTTTGGTCTTATCCAGGACCAGGGCCCTGCCTGCAGAAGAAAGAGCACTTAAAGAATCACAGGCTTCGGGCAAAGGACTGTATAGGCTGACCTTTTCTTTTAATTTAGATATATGTTCGGGACTGGTGCCGCAGCATCCGCCGATAAGATTTACTCCGGCCCGGGCAAAATCAGGAGCGAAAGAAGCAAATTTATCCGGGTCCATATCAAAAACAGTATTTTTATCCTCCAGCCGGGGCAGGCCGGCATTGGGTTTAGCCACCAGGGGCACACAGGCATAAGGTTTTATTTTCCGGATCAAAGCCAGCATCTCCTGCGGTCCGGTAGAACAGTTGCAGCCGAAAGCATCAGCACCCAGGCTCTGCAAAGTGACCAGAGCAGCCAGAGGATCTGTACCGTTTAAAGTTCTGCCGTCTTTTTCAAAAGTCATGGTTACTATGACAAATTTAGCAGTCAATTCCCTGATTGCTACCAGGGCGGCTCTGGCTTCCTGAATATCCATCATGGTCTCTACCACAAACAGATCAACGCCTCCGGCCAGAAGGCCTGAAACCTGTTCTTTAAACGCTTCCACAGCCTGATCAAAAGAAAGAGTGCCGAAAGGGCGGACAAAATGGCCGCTGGGGCCGATATCTCCGGCAACCAGAGTTTTTTTGCCTGCTGCCTGGCAGGCCAGTCCGGCCAGAGTCCGGTTAACAGAATGCACCTGAGAAATATCATACTGACCCAGTTTAAACCGGTTAGCCCCGAAAGTGCAGGAATAAATTATCCGGGAACCGGCAGAAACATAAGCCGAATGTACTGACTTGATCTTTTCCGGATTAGCACAGCACCAGGCTTCAGGACAGACTCCCGGAGGCATGCCCCGTTTCTGCAGTTCTGTGCCTGTAGCCCCGTCCAGGACCAGTATCTCCCGGGAAATAATTTTTTTAAGCTGCTTTTTAATATTCATGGTCCAATACTTCAGTTATTGTGTTCTTTTGTTTTTTTTATGCCTGTAACCGCAGTTACTGATTTTTCCGGAACAAGCATATATCCCGGACTTATTTTTATATCCAGGCGGTTCAGATCAAGCAGATCATAGATCTTTTTCTGAGTTTTCAGTTCCAGATCGCCGTAACCTGCGGAAAATCTGCGTTTCAGACAATGCTTTCTTTCCCTGCTTAATTGACGGTTAACATAATCCATGATCCACTGCAGTCCGGCATCAACCAGCTCACTGGCCACAGCATCATAGACTACGCCCCGGAACAGGCCTTCGTCTTCAGAAGCACGGGATATCGCGGCTGTGACCGAGCTTCCGGCAGTAACAGCCATGAGCAGCACTTCTTCGCAGTCCTCTATCATCCGGCCCAGATCATTACTGAGCAAAATTGTACCGGAAGAAAGGATTATATGCCCGTTTCTGTTCTCCCTTATACCCAGGCGCAAAGCAGTGCCTCTGATCCGGCAGAGACTGCGTCCTTCGTCCAGGGCCTGATCGATTTCTTTCTGTCTGGCCCTGCTGCAGGAAGTTACACCTTGCACATATCCCATACGGGTATAAATTTTATCCCCGGACACAGAAACTGTAATCGGATCAAAAGTCATTATTTCCCGCATAAAGACCTAATTTCTTTTTTTACTGATCAAACAATAAACCTCAATCGCTTCGGGATCGGATATCATCCTCAGGCTGAAAGCCTGATACTGTTTAAACCCTTCCAGCAAAGGAGAGATCAGCTCCTGGAAATATAATTTAAATAACAAGGCCTTGTTTTCCGCTGCCGAAGACTCAGATAAACGCAGCTGATAATCCTGCTCCAGATGTTTCAGATTAAGAATGATCTTTTCCTGTCCGGATTTTTTTTCAGCCAGCTGAGACCTGAGTTTATTAACTTTAACTTCAGCCTCCTGATCAGGGCCTGCTCCGATCCGGTCAATTTGCTGTTCCAGAAAAGATATCTCCTCTTCAAGCCCGGCCAGCTGTTCTCTGATACTGTCTATCTCATATTCCAGACTTTGCCCGTATCCCCGGGTCTGCAGAGAAGAAAGAGAGAACCAGTCCCCGGCTCTGGCTAAAACATTCTGCAGTCTGTCGGCCAGGACAGCAGGACGGAAAAAACAACTGTAATTATTTTTCTCTCTTAAACCTTTACTCACTGTTTTAAACAAAGGGTCGCGCAATAACGGCTTATTTTTATCCAGAAAAATATCAATACACTGTTTTAAAAAAGAAGAAGAAGTAAAAATAAATAAATATTTCTGCCAGATGCAGAACCCGGGCTCAAATCCGGATAAAAAAGGAAAAGAATAATAATTCAGAGATACATCACGATACTCTTCCCGGTTAAGACAGATATTGTTCTTTTTCAAAAATTTCCGGATCAGGCCCTGGACTTCTGCGTCCTCTTTGATCTCGGCAAAAAAGCATCCCCTGGGAAACGGTACCAGACCGGTACTTATATCCTGGATCACAAACCCGCCCCCGCCGGCAAGCGAAGCCGATATTTCCTGCAGCAGATCGTCGTTTACTAAGCCGGACAAATACCCCTGGAGGGACCGGCCTTTTCGTTCAGCCATATTTTCCCCCAGCCGGGAAAGAGAGAAAAGATCTCCCCACTGATAACCGACAATTTCCGGAGGACAAAAAGAAAAACAGGGATTTTCCCGGACAACAGCAGTCCGGCCCTGCTCAGAGGCAAAATCCTGTTTTTCTGCTTTTAAAACGATTACGGTTTTAGTCTCAAGGGGATCCCCCAAAGTCAGAACTCCGGCCCAGGCTGTAACAGGGCTGTCCTGGCTAAAGTCAGCAAAACCCGGCGGCAGATCAGAATCATTATTTTTATTGCCTGCGGCAGCAAAAGATCTTAACTTTTCCTGAAGAAAAAACATCCGGTCAGCCTGAACATAAAAATAAAAATCGCCCTTATCCGGCAGACGGGAAAAGGCCTGAAAAAACTGAGGAGAATCGCAAAGCCGGGATATTTTTTTTTGTCCGGCATCAATACAGGCTTTTACCGGTTCAGGCGTAAAAGCGGCACAGAACAGATTGCGGACCACAGTACAGGAAACCCTGATCCCGGACTGGAATTCGAGAGTCACTATCTTTTTCCCGGCATAAACCTGTTTTGAAACTGAGATCTTTTCCTGCGATCTTTGTGCCGACCTGATCAGCAGTTCCGCCGGATCTATCCCCGGTCTGATCCGGAAAATTATTATCGGTCCGGACCAGCTGCGGCTTTTATTTTTCAACCGGGCCGGATCAGGATAAAAAGCAATTGCCGCTTCTTTAACCAATATCTTTTTCAAAGCAGGATGAGCGGCGAAATCAGTTAACGAGGCCTTTACCTGTTTATATTTTTCCAGAGTTTTCTCATCCAGACCGCTTGACCCGAGTATTTTTTCCTGGTCCAGAGCTGAGATCTTCTGCCATAACCGGCAATCTTCCAGTTCCTGCTGCAGCTCAGGCAGATCAGCCGCCCGCAGATAGATTAAAGGACCTGCCGGCAGTATTTGTTCCGCGGGGATCAAAGCAAAAAAATGCCGCAGAAAAAATATAAGAAAAAATCCGGCCAGAACAAGAAGCAAAATTTTTTTATTGATATTTATCTTCATGTCACGGTTTATTTATGCGGCTCAGACAAAAGATCAGCGGTTGCTGATATCTTCCAGCATCTGCTTGCATTTTTTCTGGATATCCAAAGCAGTTTCGCAGGTCAGCACCAGGAAAAAATTGCCTTCCAGATTATCAGCCGGTTCTTTGAATTCCACGTCGATCAAAACCAGATTTTTATTGTCTTTTGTATCGGAAGTAGCCAGAGTCATGTTCAAGACTTCCTCGATAGTACCGGAAATAAGGCTGGGCGGAGCAAGCAAAATCATTTCCTTAAACAGCATGCTTAAAGCAGAGACATAAGCCCCGGTGACCATGCTGCCCACTTCTTTGATCAAAGACATTCCCATTTCAGTAAGTACACCGGCATTTTTATCCTCTTTTTTGACTTTATAGGAAATATCATTCAATTTGAAGGCATTTCGTTCATCAAGCAGAAAAATGACTTTGCCTCTAAGGCCGGTGATCAGTTTGGAACTTACCGCGATCCCGATCTTATCCACATTGATTTTTTCATTCAGACTGTTAATGGCAAGGATCGAAGTTTCCGGCACTGAAAGTTCGATCCTGGAGCCCAGTATCTCCGACAAAGCGATACTGCCGTGAGCAGAAGCAATATTCCCTATTTCTTTTAAAATATCCATTTCATCCTGCATCTTATACTCCCTGTTTTAAGCCGCTCAATAAAACAATACTGCGACAGAAAGGCCTTTCTTTACTAAGTTATTTTATACTTTTATAAAGAGCAATACAAGGTCGATTTAAACTCAGGTCCAAACCTTGATTAATAAGCGCTGTTTTGCTATAGTAAATAATCACCATGGAACAGGAATACTTTGAATTTCGCACTGTATCCGAATCAGACCGGGGCCTTGATCTCAATAAGATGAGAGACTGTCCTTTTTGCGGCAAACCGATAGCGGTCAACAGCCTGAACTGTCTTTACTGCGGCAAAACCGTGTACCAGTCCAAAACCAGAGCCGGATGGATGATCCCGGCAGTATTATTTTTGATCCTGAGTTTTCTGGCCATGCTGTTTTTTTAGATCAGATATCTGCCCCGCAAAACAGGAGAGCACTGTTCAGAACGGATCAAAGTCTGTTTGTCCCCATCGATCACTTTGACTGTTTTAGCCATACTGTCCGGATAATACTGAGTTGCGATCGAAGCTGCCGTATACAGGTCTTCTTCTCTGAATTCCCCCCTGCCCAGAGAAGCATAACCGTCAAATGAGGCAGGAACAAATCTGATCATTTCCTGAGATATCATTTTATCAAGAAGATCAGCTTCATGCACATCTCTGGGCACGATCAGTTTAGCCTGAGGCGCAATACGGAAATGGCGTCCTAAACGCAGCAGAGCAACGTCTGCGGCTGAGAAATCCGGCTGATACTTGAGCAGGTCTTTTATTCTCCGGCTGTATCCGGGGTCAGTCAAAAGACAGCCACCGCCCGGGTTAGGATAAGTTTTAATTTCGAATTTTTCGGCCAAAGCAGCCTGTTTCTTGCGTGACCGGCTCTGTATATCATAAAGCAGATCCCGTTTTACCCAGCCTTTTTCTTCGGCAATAGTAGGCTCAAGCAATTTAGCGCAAAGAGGACGCAGTATCCTGCCTTTTAATCCGGCGATCTTTTCAATGCGGTTAAACACATCTTTTCTCTGCGACATCGGCCTCTGTCCGATAACTTCTCCTGAAACCAGAAAACAAGCACCGATCTCTTCCATATAAGCTTTTGCCGCCTGAAACATAGCCAGTTTGCAGTCAATACAGGGATTAACATTAGACCCGAACCCGGTAAGAGGATTTTTGACCAGAGCAATATGTTTGAGGGAAAAATCAATGATTTCAAACCGCAGGCCCAGTTCCCGGGCATAAGCGGACAAAGAGGCTTCGGTCTCTTCCCGGGAATTGTGGGAAAAAACAGTATAGCAATGAAAAATAATGCTTTCCACTTTTTTCTGCTCAGCCATTATCCGGGCAGACAGGATACTGTCCAGGCCCCCGGAAAATAAAATCACTGCTTTAACTTTCATAGTTCTGAAATCATGATAAGCACAGATAAAATATCATGATGAACACAGATAACTAAAGTCACAAGTTACAAGTCACATGTCACAAGTGAATATGACGAACTCAGATGCTCACTGTGCGCGCTAACTGTTGCCTTTCTTCATTCATAATTTATAACTTATAATTCATAATTTATTTCACCCCTGACCGCTAAACGCTATCCGCTATACCCTGTTTTTGTATGGTTCCGGCGCAGACTATCCGGTTACCATCATAAAACACAGCTATCTGACCGGGAGCAGGAAGATCTTTATCCCTGGTCAGCCGGCAATCAAGAGAATCAGCGTCATTTAAAGAGCAGGTACAATCCAGCAAAGCAGAATTATACCTGATACGCACTTTAAGATCTTTATATTCACCGGGCTGATAAAACCAGTTCAGCCTGGAAACAGAAAAATGATCTTTAAAAAGGATTTTTCTCTCTCCCACAATGACCGCCATATCGGAACAGTCAATATCCAGCACATACAAAGGCTCTTTCCAGGAAATACCCAGACCTTCTCTCTGGCCGTAAGTATAGCGGAAAATACCTTTATGCCGGCCTAATATTTTACCGCTGACATGACGGATCGGGCCGCAATACCGGTACGG
>Ga0272443_10002998_pt1 | contig 20563 bp, 18 predicted proteins | sample SSMAcet12_FD_193581 | JGI IMG/M metagenome (GOLD analysis project Ga0272443, IMG submission 193581) | Marine sediment archaeal communities from Little Sippewissett salt marsh, Falmouth, MA, United States - SSM-Acet-12 | ecosystem: Environmental > Aquatic > Marine > Wetlands > Sediment ... | reverse complement strand
GTTACCATCTCCTGAACCTGATCTACTTCTTGGGGGCATGGGATGTCGAGCAACGGGCTTGGGGGACCGCTTTGGTGCTGCTCGCCTTAGTGTTGAGCATAAACATGCTGGCAATAGTGGTGAGGAATCACTACCGAAAGAAGGTCAAGTGGTAAAGGACCAAAACCTGCCCGTGTGGTTGAGAACCGATTAAGTAAGATAGAGGAAGTGCGCACGAAACGGCGCGCGTGATCGTCTGGGGCATCTGGAGGCGTGTAATCCAAGCCTAATTCTTGGGTGGGCAAAGCTTTCCCCGCAAAGGTATGATCCTTGGCACCCTTCTTTGGTATTCCCTGTACTCGTCTCCAAATTGTGCAAGGAGCCTTTGCTCCCAGTGCAGAGACCCAAAGCAAAGGTAGATTGTGACGATGAGGTAGAGCACAAGAAGGTTCGTGGTCATGAAGGGGGTGATCCAAATTATGATCAGTCCCGAAAGCAGGAAGGGATCTCTTATCCAGCAGTAGACGCCCCGGATCGCCAGAGATTCTGCATCGGGCGCTTTGGGGCCTGCAAGCTGCAGCGGTATCTCGAACCTGTGAGGTGCATCCAAAAATGCCTTGGTGGACCACAGGCCCGTCAATATCTGGCCTGCAACCATCACCCAACGCCAGGGTGCGGGTATGACGTAGAGAATCCGGCCGGGGTTTAGGTATATCAGGTAAACGAGTGGCAGAATCGTTGCAAAGGCGATTGCTGAAAAGGCTATCGAGTACCAGGATTGCATCCGGTTGCCCAGGATCTGATGAACCCGGCGCTTGAAAGGGAGGCTCGCCAGAAGACTGTGCAGGGCCGCAAAGCCCACGAGGTAGAGTACCAAGAGGAGGGTGGTCGTGGAGAACATCTCGGTTTTGTTTGGATGTGATCGTATTTGGAATTGGTGCTGGGCTGCGGTTCATCGTCTAGACGTGTGGGATGGTGGGCGTTTATAGTCGAGAACCAATTAGATGAGACTAATTTGTTCTTGTCAGAATAGTGCTTAACGATACGATCAGGCCAAAATATCGAACTCGTGAGAGTTCTATATTTGTTCGAAAGGTATCGTTAAACACGATATTCATCACCAAAGTAGTCCAAGTCGACCTTCTTCACTTTGTAGGTGGCAACATCGCTCACACCGATGTCGTGATCTATCATCAGTTGGGCCAGATCTTTGCCATCGATCAGCACGATCTTGGTCTGAGGCACTGAGCAGACATAATCCCTTGCCCCTCTGGAAAATTTGGATGTGGTTATAAGCACCCCTTTTCTGGCGTTTTGACCCATCAGGCTTCCTGCAAACTCTCGAACTGTTGGACTTCCGATGGCGTTTTGCCACCTCTTGGCTTGGATGTAGACCACATCAAGGCCGAGTTTGTCCTCTTTGATGATCCCGTCGATACCTTCATCACCGGTTCTGCCGACAGCCTCGCCTGCATCTCTTCTGGAGCCGCCATATCCCATCGCCACAAGGAGATCCACCACCAGACTCTCGAAGAACTCGGGTGAGCAATTCATTATCCGCTCCAGAAGTTCCTGGGCGAGCTCCTGTCTTAGGTCCTGATAGCTCGCCTCCAGAATCTCTTCTGGAGTCTGAGCTGGTTCTGCATCATGTTGGCGGTCATCTTCTCGATGCGATCCGCCACGAAACTCTTGAAATGCTGGAAAACGCTCCAAAAACTTCACGTCGATCTTTAGGGGGTCTTCCCTCAAGACGGCTATCCCAAGCTCGGTTATCCTGAACTTTCCACGCCCCGTGCTCTCCAAGAGACCCGCCTTCTTCATGTAGGTCCTGGCCCACGATACCCTGTTGTTAAGCTTCGCTTGCTTGCCGCCGGGAAGCAGTTCCCGTTTCTCCTCATCGGTCAAATTGAGTTCGTCTCCCAAGGTATCGATGACCTCTCGGAGACCGTGGATATTTCCATCCCCCAATATCTTCAAAAGTGGAAGCATCACGCTTTGGTAATCAGGAACCGCCATTTCCGTTGCCTCACCTATCTATCATTCCAGACATCATAATAAAGTTCACCCTATTTCTCTCCTGACCCTATCCGCTCTTCACCGTTCTCGATCCTCCGTCTCAGTTCCTCTTCGAACTTTTGGATCTCATCATCTTCCAGCCTCACTTCCCGAACTTCGCCGTCTTTGAGGTAGAATAGATAAGCGCCCAGCATTGGCATGAAAAGGTCTCTTGCAAGGTATAGGTAGAACCTCATCTGAAACTCGTAGGCTTTGCAGTGAGCGCCAGAGTCTGAGAACTTGAAGTCCACCACCTTCCAGCCTTCCTTCGTCTGAATCAGCTTGTCGGGCCTCCCGTTCAGGATGTAAGGGCCGAAAGGCCTGATGATCTCGTACTCGGTTCTCTGGTTCGATGCGGTCTCGATCTCCCTTGTGAGGGGGTGACCTTTTAACCTCTCCAGATGCTGCCACACCTCTTTTAGCTCCTCATCACTGAATCTTCCTGAGTAGAGGTGCGAAGGCCTGCTTGGATTATCCTGGCTTCCCAAACTTTCCAAGGTTGTGCCGCCGACGCCGAGGGCTTCGAGAATCTGGTGCGCCAATCGGCCCTGCACTTTTGGCGCCAATGCCATCTCGCTTTCAGGACCCTGCCCTGTTTCCAGCTCCAGAGCTTCGTCTGCTCTTTGATGTTCCCAAGGTTCTGCAAGCCAGGTTGGCGACTGGCGCTCGCCGAAGAACTCCATCTTTACAGGACCCATGTGACTGAAGTCCAGAGTCAATGTCTCTGTCGGCACCTTGGACTGATGTTTTGGTGCAAGATCTGAGCTCTTCAAGACTTTGACAACTCCAGCGAACTCCGGCGCCAGCTCCGGTCCTGCCTCACCGGATTGAACTATGTTTTCGAAAATTGCTCTCCAGGGCCGAGCGCCTCTTCTCGCAACATCAGAGAATGTCAAAACCAGAAGATCCGTGGCCCTGGTGGTGGCAACATAAAGAGTCCTCTTCTCCTCTTCTCGCACCCTATCGATTTCTTCTTCTGCGAGCCGGTCCAGGAACGTTTCAGGTTCCGGTTTTGGGTTCTTGGAAAGAAGCGAAAAGACCAGGTCGTCTCCAGATCCGTGGAAGAGGAACGGATCGGAATTTCGAGGTTCGGTCCAGGAGGTGCCCCCTAAGACGACTATCGGAAACTCAAGGCCTTTGGCCTTGTGGACTGTCATTATCTTTACGGCATCCGTCTCTTCGCTCTCGATCGAGGCCTGCTCGACGTCATCCCCCCCGAAAAGCTCCAGCTTTGATACCATCTCCCGAAGGGAGAGGTCTGCTTCGTCCAAAGACTTGGAAGCATCAACCAACTTCTTCAAGTTGGCAAGCTTCCTCTCGGTGGGATCGGCAAGGGCGAGGTAAGCCCCATAATCCAGATCCAAGATGGCCCTTTGGAGGATCTCGCTGGGCTTCAGAATTGATCCCATATCCCGGAACCTTTCGAGCACCCTTCGGAAAAGCGTCATTCGATTCTTCTTGGCAGGGGAAAGGTCAGACTTCTCCAGGATTGCGAAGGCGTCGTACAAGCTGGTCGCGTCCCTTTCGCTGGACTTCGCTCGATACCTCAGAAGGGCAAGATCCCGAAGGTCAAAGCCCACAACCGGTGAGATCAGGGCCGTGGCCATGGCAAGATCATCGTGAGGGTTGACTATGAGCTTCAGAAGTGAGACCAGACCTGAAATCTCTGGAATCTCGAAGAAACCGGACTCGCCCAAGGTGTAGTAGGGTATGTTATGCCTCCTGAAGGCCTCCATATACCGATCGCCCTGGCCGCCTCGCATCTTTCTGAGAAGAAGCGTTATGTCGCCGAACTTGATGGTTCTTCTTTTCGCAACGAGCTTGACCTCACCTTTGTAGGTCTCTCGTTCCAGAAAATCGAACTCCTGCCCTACTATGCTCTCGATGAAACAGGCCGCAGCTTCGGCCTCGTCTTCTGGATCGAAGAGGAGCTTTACCCTCGTATTGTTTGCCCCTTCGCTTGCCCTTTCAATTGCTCCTTCAGCATCTTCACTTGTCCCTTTAGATCCTTCAGCTAGCCCCTCCACCGGCAAAGGATTGACCGGTTCATACCCTTGGGCGTAGGGCCGATCGTCCCCCTGGAAAACACTGGGGTAAAGACGGTTGCAAAACTCCAGGATTCCCGGATGAGATCGGTAGTTCGTGTCGAGGTGCAAGATGTTCTCCTCACCAGAGCTATTCCGAACCTCATTACGAGCTTTGGAGAATACTTCCACTTCTGCGCCCCTGAATCGGTATATTGACTGCTTGGCATCGCCCACGTAGACCACTTCTGTCTTGGGCCCTCTCAAATAATCGATGATCTCTTTTTGGAGAAAGTCGGTGTCCTGAAACTCGTCCACGATTATGTGCTTGAACTGGTTTTGGAGCCGTCTCTTGATCTCAGCATGATTGTCTGAGGAGAGGATTTGGCGCAAGGCGAGGAGCACTCCTGTGAAGTCCTTGACGCGTTTTGCTCTCATTTCCTGCTCGTAGGCCTCAGAGATCTTTTCGAAAAGTCTGAGGAAGGCCAGGTTGGCTTCGATCAGGTTCTTGGAGAGGGCCTCATCCTGGTGCAGAGGAAGCTCGGCTTCGGCGAAGGTTGCCGATCTGCAGGCGAGCAGGTTCGCCCTATTCTGGGAAAGGCCTTGGGAGAGGGCGTCTATGACGCCGTCCAATGTCAAGAAATCCAGCAATGGCTCTAGAAGCTCTTCATTCTCCCACAAGGTGCGAAGAACGGTCCTCTGTGCCAAAGACTTGAGTTGGGGGCCCTTTGCCACCAGAAATACCGGATCGACACCCGCAAAGGGCCCCATCTCGGAGAGGATCCTTCCTGCAAAGGAGTCGATTGTCCCGATCCATGCGAAGGGCATGGTCGAAAGAATGCCCCGCCATCTCGGATCGTCCTTTTCCCGATCTCGGATCATTCCTGTGATCCTCTCCTTCATCTCGGCAGCGGCCTTCTTGGTGAAGGTTATGGCAACGACGTTTCCAACGTTCAAGAGCTCGTCTTGTTCGAAGGCCTGCTCGAAGATCTCGACGTAATGGTTGGATATGGTATAGGTCTTACCGGTCCCGGCGCTGGCCGATATGAACAGGTCCCCTGTCAGAGCGATCCCCCCTCACAATCCGTTCTGGTCATAAGACAGGGCCCCATCTTGAAGGGGCACCAATAGCAACTATTTTCGGACCCCTCCAACATATCACACCTCTTGAATTCACCGATCTCGAAGATCCCGTCGAGTGTTGCGAGAAGATACCTATCCACGTCCGAGAAAGAAGGTTCCTGCTTGGGCCTGGATCGTTGCTGAACCATTCTCTTCTCTTCTGCGTCGACGAGTAGGATTCGAGATATTCCGGGCTTTCTGACGGTCCTGAAGAAAGCCCGCATCGATTCTGGCCTCTTAGAAACTTCGGGATGGTCCAGGGCGAGGAGGGCAAGCGAATAGATCTTGAGCTGGTCCCAGTCACCAGCAGTGCTCGACTTGTAGTCGGAAAGGGCAACCGCAAGGTGCCCTTTTTTCTCTCTGATGTCCAGATCCACTCGATCGATCCTTCCCCTCAAGATCAAGTGGCCATACTTCTCTTCGCAAAGAGGAAGAAATTCTTTCATATTGCAAAGTTCCAGAGAGAAGGGAAGCTCGGTCAGAGTTCTCTTTCCAAGGCAGGCCTTCTCTGGGTTGGAGACTTCAAACTCCAGGTAGTCCTGAACGTCTGAAGCAAGGGCGCTCACCATCTTTTTCCTGATGGGCTTTCGGGTCCTGATCTTCTGATCTGAGGCGAATCGATCCATTATTCTTTCAACTTCGGATCTGATCGAGTCCTCTTCGACCACTTCTGTTAGCGCCAAGTTCTGGGACTGGGCCTTATCGTAGAGGGATTTGAGAATTGTGTGGTATGCAAGGCCCTGCTCCAGAGGAGAGAGATCGTAGCTCGGCAGCTCAGGTTCGTTGAGGCCCATCACCCGCCTGAGATAAAATCTGAAAGGACAGCTCTTGAACTCCTGGAGTTTGGTGTAGCTGAAGTTTCTGCCAACCAGTCTTTCCACCACATCGGGATCTGCCTGCCAGGAGAACTTCGGCACCTCTCGCCAGAGGTCTAAGGGGTCTTTGAGGCAACAGAACTCCAAAGGCACATTGATCCACTCCCCTCTCGAAAGGGCTCCTCCATACCATTCCTTCAGCTCCTTCGGGCTCATGGGATCGTCCTCGTCTCGAATCGGGCTTGCTTCCTGGGGCTCGACGCCTCCTATCTTGTCCAGCCAGATAGACGGGACGAGAGGTTCGCCCTCGTTGGAGGCGAGAGGATAGGTTATCACTGTTCTTTCGGAGGTGCATATGGCAGATCGAAGATGTGACCGTTGTTCCCAGGCCTTCTGCTGATAGTAGTTGGAAGACCCTCTCTCCTCAGAGGCAAACTCTTCTAGCCTGTAGAGGGGGTTTGTGATCTTCTCTGGAAATATCCCATCGTTGAAGTTCACCATAAACTTGACCTCACGGTGGCGAAACTGGGACTTGGATAGGGGCAATATCTCCACTGCGTCCGGCCTGGTCGAGCTGGGACTGCAAGGCTCCTGGGCGAGCAAAAGGTCGAGACTTTCCACAAATCTCGTAAGGCTCCAACGAACGTCAGATCTCTTGAAGGCCTCCATTACCAGCTCCAACCTCACCAAGACCTCCCTGAACCTCTGGAGGGTAAAGCTCTCTTCTTCCAGTCCCTGAATCTTTGATTTTTCTTCCCAATGTTCGGCCCAGCGCCGAAATTCCTTCGATGCGGACTTGGGCTTTTTCTCCAACCGCGCCTTTTCCACATTTTCGAGAGATCTGAAAACCTCTTCTGCCCCCCTTTTCAGCCTATTGCAAAGCTCCATCTCCTCGTCCAGGGCCACGATCTCAAGCTCCAGAACGGTCTCGTCTTCTGATAGAAGTTGGCGTTTTCTCTTCAAGGCCGAGAGTTGGCCTTCCAGTTTGGCTTTCCATTCCTTCTTTCTGGAGTCAAGGCTGCTTCGAGGGGGTCCCAAAAGAAGGCCAGAGGATGCAGCCAGTCGGTTTAGGGCCTGGGGTGGGATCTTGTTCTCCTCGGCCGGGAAATCCAAAAGGGTGAGCAGCACCTCAGGAGGATAGCCAAAAAGAGCTGCCCTGAAAGGGAGCATAACCAGCTGAACGATCCTCGCATTGGAAAGGGATTTTTCGTCGCCGCCCACCACGGGAACGCCATAATCCTCCAGTGCTCTTCGGAATTCTTCGGCCCTTTCAGAAAAGTTGTTCAGAACGATCGAGATATCTCTCGGCCTCAAATTTTCATCTTGAATCAGCCTCTTGACCTGTCGGCAGACGCCCAAGGTTTCTTCTTGAGGGTTCTGATACTTTGCCAAAGAGAGGATATGGCTTAAGTCCGAGCCCTCGGCAAAGTCGTATTGTAAGAACGAAGCGAGCCCCCTCGACAGGTTTTCGTCTTTGGGGTTGCAATCTTGATAGGCGAGTTTCACCCCTGCCCTTTCCAGTTGGCGCGTGAACTCGGTCCAGTTGTCAGGGTCCCAGAGGACTGCATCCAAGGTGATGTATCCTTCCTCGAAGAGGGGGATCAACTTGCCGAGAAAGCCCATCTGACTTTTTGAAAGGTTGGCCAGTCCGTCTATGAAGATCAGCCTTCCGAATCGGGACCTAACGTGATCATCCATGAGAGTGGGATCTGTTTGGGTGTAGGGATCGGAGGCATCGAAGAACTTCTGGCCGTATGACTTTTCCAGCTCTTTGAGCACCTTTGATACCAGGCCAGATGTCACAGCTTCCGAGATGAGACGTTTCGAAGTGGCGGCCCGTCCCCGGAGCTTCAAATCTCTGACCGCCTCGGCCACGAATCCGGCGAGGCTGGGCGCATCCTGAAGTGGGGCGAAAGGGCCCAGGTCTTTCTCATCCAGGGTGCGAAGTGCTTCTGCCACCATTAGCCCTGCAGCCTCCTGATTTGCGTAAATCTGGTCGGGATGGGCAAACCTGTGAAGGTCTGTGGCCAGACCTCCAAGAGTCAAGAAGTTGCCACTGGGTACGGATCCTGCCACCATTCTTGCGAACCTCTCGGCGAACTCGCCGACGAATTCGGCAGAAGGTCCAAGGAACGTGTAAGAGATCGGATCTTCCCGATGGGCGTTTTCCATCTCTTCAATGAGGTGGCGAGTCTTTCCCGACAGCGCCGGGCCTTGCAGAACGTGGAGCTTCAAATTTTGCAATCCCCCTTTCTCTCTCATTTGGAACTGGCTCGATATATGCTGTTTCCTGAAAGGCCAGGGGCAGGTTTTTTGGTCCTTGGTTGCCTGGTAATTGTGATGACCGGGCCTCAAGAACGAGAATGGGCTGCTTTTACCATCGAACCCTCGTCTTTAGAGGAGGCGAAGAGGGCAATTTTCCACCTTTCAGGAAAGTTTCTGGAAAGAATGGACATCATGGAGCGAGGATTGGATAAAGTCCAAAATTCTCACGACATCGTGAAGTTCTCCCGAGCCTTGGCCATGTATCAGCTCGCTCACCTGCCCACGAGGCCTCAGACCTGCCCTTTCTGCGTTCAACATTCCGAGGGGAATCGTTGCGAGGGTTGCGGCTACGCCCTGACCCACGGAGGCAAGTGTGATGCAGAAACCTCGGCCTTCGGCCAGTTCATCGAAGCCGTCTACGATCTGGCTGGGGTTATACATGGCCTTCAGGACGGGAAAGAGCCCAAAATTGACGCAGACGAGGGACGAGACCTCCTCAAGCAATCGATTCGCGGTTCGAGGGTGGCTACAAAATCGCTGATTGAAGCGCTGCCTTGGGCTTCAACAGATCAGTTCATGGTGATCAAAGCTCGTTATATCGAAGAGATCCTCAAGGAAATACCCTCTGACCTAATGGCCTCCGATGAGGTGGATGTGGCGCTTCGATACGTCCTGGATAAGTTGAAGGGATATTGGTAATTCCCGCCGCAGCACCTCTGGGAAAGGGCGTGTCGCACAGGATTGGCGTTGATCTTGCGTATCCTGCCACCGAATAAAGCCCTCACACTCATCTTGCTGATCCTGGTTCGTTTGTTTCCGGTATCCTTGCTGGCGAGGCTGTGCATATCTTAGACTTATATGGGTTTTTCCGAAACTCTCTGCGGGAAATCTGGATGACCAGGCAGCGTATTGAATTTGCTGTTATTTGGAGTTAGGAGTATTCCTGATAGCCGTGAATGCTATCGATATTCGTAAAGTCCCGAACTCAATTTACAGCAAATTCAGCACACTGCCGGCATATGTCTATAGTGGACGTGTAATTCCCTTGTTCTGGATCGTTCTCGATAGGAAAGGAAATAGTTCTTTGGAACATTGAAAGCGGATCTTAACGCCTGCCATCGAAGGGTTACAACAGATGGAATGGGTATCACACAAGCCTATTCATGTAGCTAGAACATAGGAAATTTTCCAGTCTGAAGCTGGCTTGTCCCCCTGATAGATCCTGCCATAGTCAAAAAGTGAGAAGCTAGGCCATCAGCTTCTCATAGCAGTCTTTGCAGACAATCTTTCCCTTTGCGACTCTTCCTTTGACCTCCATGAAAGCTTCGCCGCATTCTTGGCATTCTATAGAGGGGTGTATCCTTGCCCTCCTAGGTTCTGGGATCTTGACCTCCCTAATATCAAAGAGCTCATCATCGCTGGCGTTCAGTATGTACTGAATCGCTTCTTCTCGTCCCTTCTCAAACTCTCGTCTCTCTTCTCCGGTCAATTGGCCTGCCAGAAATCTCTTTGTAATCTCGGGATCCACCTTGGGAAGTACGTCCTTGAGATATATCCTCAAAGCGTTGTCCCTGTCCCTGGAGTAAAACGTGTAGACGTGTTTTCCATGGTCCTTGAAGATAAGGTTGCCCTTGCCAAAGGTGCAACTGAGCACGAATTGGATCGCATCGACACTGCAGGATTTGTTCTCGACGATGGAAACCAGCTCTTCATCTTCGGATTTATCGTAGAAGTTTTTGACGTATTTGGCCACTCTGTAACCGATGGCCAGCCCGGGACAGAGGTGACCGTGAAACTCTGCTGCTTTCTTGAATTCCTCGTCCATCTTTCCACCTGATCGGTTTGACGAACCTCTTCAAGTCGCGATACTACTTATATCAGATTCCTCTCCGGGAATTTCTCTCGCCAAGTAAAGGGCAGTCCTCGTGGCGATGGGACCTATCAACTCGAATATCACAGTAGTGGCCACGATGGTGCTGAATATGGTTTCTCCCACTTCCGGAAACTGCTCTCGAACCATGAGCGCAAGTCCCAGCGCCACGCCAGCCTGGGGAATTAGCCCAAGGCCGATGTACTTTTTCACCACAGGACCCATGCCACCAGGCTTGGAAGCACCGAGGTAAGCTCCAAATACTTTTCCGATCACTCTAAAGACTATGTAGGTAAGGCCCAAAAGCCCCACCTCCCTCAAAAGCCCGATCTCCAGGAGAGCGCCGGCGAGGACGAAGAACAAGAGGTAAAGAGGCGTGTCCACTGGGTGGATTATATCGAAGAACCTGAACCCTTCGGGGTTGATGTTGATCAGCACGATCCCAAGCGCGAGACATGAGAGAAGTACTGAAAGTTCAAGAGAGTTCGCCAATCCCACGGTGAGGAGGATTACACCCAAAGTCATGATCTCCAGGTCTGATGTCTCCTTGACTCGGCTGGAGTAATGATGCAAGACCCATGCGAAGATTGCACCCAGGATGAAGGACGCCGTGATATCCAACACCGCAAATCCCACCTCTATTACGATCTCAACACCTTGATTTCCAAGCACAATGGTCTTGGCCACAACCATGGAGATCGCGAAGATCATTAGCGACCAAGCATCATCTAAGGCCACAACTCCAAGAAGCGTTTCCGTGAGGGCACCTCTCGCCTTTGTCTCTTCGATCACCATAACCGTGGCTGCAGGGGCGGTGGCCGTGGCTATCGAACCGAAGAGGATCGCGATGTGGAAGGGCTCTCCCAAGAGGAAGATGAGTGCGAGTGTCACCAGAACTGCAGCTCCCAGAGATTCCATCACCGATATCTGGATCACGAGCCTTCTGATCTTTCCGAAGTGATCACTGGAAAAGTTTCGGCCGATGCTGAAGGCTATGAGGGCCAAAACCACGTCAGATATAAAACCAGAAGCTGCGAGAATTCCTTCTGGAACCATGTTCAGTCCAGAAGGTCCGATGACTATTCCCAGAAGTATGTAAGAGGTGACTGCAGGTATCTTGGCGGTTCTGAAGAGCTTGGACACCAGAAACCCGCCCAATATTATCAAGCTCAACCCTAGCTCTGGGTTCATAATGGTCAGATCCTTTTTCGGTTTACGGTGCTTAACAATACGAATAGGCCAAAGTTCAAGTTTTTCAGATTTTGAACCTTAACTTGACTTTGTCAGACTAGGCGGTTGCGACCTACCAGACACTACCTAAACCAGTGGTGTCCACCGAGTACACACAGCTAGATTGAATTGCAGGAAGAAAACGCCCAGTCTGACAAAGTCAAGTTAACTCGACATGATTTAGGGGCTATGATTAGTGCAAATCACCTGACGTACACGGAAACGAGCATCCTGTGATTGCTTTTGATTATCAAGCGTTCCAATTTATAGTGTTTAACGATACTTTTCAGACAAACCTCTAACTCGTAAAAGTTTGAGATTTGTCCGAAAGGTATCGTCGAGCACTGTAATTTGTTCTCGACTGTAATTGGGTTCCAACTTACAACAGCCCTATTATGTTATGTTGATTGTTACAGTTTATGGTCAGGCGGAGGGCAAGCCAAATATGTTCTGATAAGTATAATAACACAATGACATCTCCAAGTGTAAATACCATATTCTGCAGGTCATACGTTATCTCAGAATGATGCCCCTGATACCGGTTTCGATATATTTATAAATATATATTTAAATATACTCTGCCAAAATACGCCTGAAATTGATCTTTTGCATAAAATCAGAATTTAATCCCCCATTTCGGACCCCTGCCACCACAAGAACCAGAGAATTGCCGACATGGTGATGACCTCCTGCCACACGTTTTCTACCCCGCAGCTTTTCGGCGAGGGTTCCTTTAGAGGCGCCACTCACCTTCGCCAAGCAGCCCGATCCGGCGAAAAGTCCCATTGAATGGCGGCGTAGTAAGCCAGCATCTTGTAGAGCTCGTTAAAAGATAGTGGAAGCCAAGACCACGCCTCAACGGAAAAACCGCCGTACTTCTCCTCATCTTCGCCAATACCGGGCTCGATCTCAAGAGGTAAGACGTAGCTATGGAGCCGATACACCTTCTCCCCTGCCACTATTTTGTGGCAGTAGAGGGTTCTTATTTCGCCACAGACCCCCTTGTAAGTGGGTGGTGGAGATTCATCTCTGACCTTTCTTCCCATGGCCGAGTATCTCAAGATGAATTCATCTTTGAGGGCGTAGAAGATAGTTTTAGTTTCGGAGGGTTTGTCCTTCACCATCTTGTTGGCCGCCCAAACGGCCTCTGACAATGCTGAAAGTTCATCGTCGAACTGGTCAAGCCAAAGGCGCCATAGCTCACACCCGCTCATTCCCGCAAGTTTTCCAGTTCTCAATTCATGCCCCCTAAGCATAAGGCGGAACGGTTTAACCCACCAATGTCCGCCTTCCGAAAGCCGACCCGAACCATTTAGCACCTGTGGTCGAGTAGCCTGTGTAGCTTCCTGAGGCTGAACCGCCAGCGAAGTCCATCCGGAGCCGGTACATGACGTTGTCTTCCAAGACGAAGATGCGAAGCTCCAAGAGATCGGCCATCAGATATCCTGTCGCGGTCACAGTCTGAGAAATGCCACTTGTCGTCATGGCACCCTGACCAAATATCTCGTTTTCGACTTGAAAAAGCGTCAGGTCCACGTACCTGGTTGTGCCGTCCCAAAGGGTCAAATACCATATTTGAGACTCAGGATAAGTCGTCGCAGGCCACGTTTCAGGACCCCCTCCAGCATATTCTGGGGTGGTGTTCATCGCGACTATGTATTTCTCGGAGTGATGCACATCCACTATCCTCAAGTCACCTATCCCGATCCAATCTTCCTGGGGCGGCTCTCCTTCTGAAGTTGCCACCAGCAAGAGACACAGGATGAGCGCCGAGATAACCCCCAACTCGAATCTCATACCTAAACGACCTCACAAAATTTCTCAATATTCTAAAAGAGCGTTCTTGTGATAAAAATTGATGGGTGCCTCATCGCCCTTCAGCCCATCCCAAGCCCGCTGGACTTCTTCATCCCACCAATGGTGATGGGAACATTGGAACCTGAACTTGAAGTCGAGCCAAACGAACTTGGAGCGTAGGACCCGTACTTCGTTCCGTAATAGGTTCCTGTCCATGGGGTCTTCCCAACGGAATAGGCATTATAGATGCCAGAGATAGAAGTGCCGCTGACGACCGACTCGAGTTCGTACATGCTGTCACCTCCAACGGTGACGAGGCGAAGTTCCAAGACGTCGTCGGAAAGAGAGCCTGCGGCGGTTATTTCCCGGACTGAAGAGCTTTCGGTCAGTGTCCCGCTTCCAAAGGCGACGTTGCCGTATTGAAAGAGGGTCATGTCAACGCGCTTAACCGCGGTGTCCGTCAGGGTCAAAGTCCATCTCCCAGCCACTTCCGTTTGAACGAAGCCATCTTCGCCAGGAGATCCGAGGAGAGACTCTTCCTTGCCCGGAATTCCTGGGCTCATCCCGGTTCCCGGGTCGAGGAATCCGATGTCCTCATCCTTGAAAGATTCGTGGAGATCTTCGCGTATCCCGCTAGATGCGGCTGGAAATATCAGGACGGCCAAGACGATGAAAGATGCAATAAAGCTTTTCGGTTTCACTTTCAAAACCTCCAAATAGTGAGTTGAAGTTGCCGGGCCTCTTCGGCCCGGTCTTGGTCCTGGGCCGTTAATTCTGAGGCGCGCCCGCAGTCGATCCGACCCAGGTCACACCATCGCTACTGTAAGCCCGATAGTTTCCAGCAATGGAACCTGCCCTCAAAGATAGGTCGAGCTTGTAGAGAATGGGCTCTTCCAAAGAGACCAAGTCCAGATGCAAACTATCATCTATAACGGTCCCGCTGGCTGCAACCTGTTTGGCAGGGCCAAGATCTGCAGGCTGCTGGTTCAGCCACCAGATCATAGAATCGATGCCTTCGTCTTGGGTGGGCCGATCCTCGGACTCAGAAGCCTCCTCAGACTCACTCCCTGAGGCCACAGTTCCACGCCCAAAGATCACATCTCCAGTCTGATAGAGTTCTAGATCAGCTTTTCTGGTGGTGCCGTCGATGCTGTCCATCATGGCCAAATGCCAGCTTCCAGAGAAGTCTGCAGTCATAGGCTCGCTCTCGATCTCTGCAGAAAGGGGCCCTTCAGAATTCGTCCCTGGGCCGGACCCTATAACATAGACATCATCTCGCGCGGTTGTGTCGACGTTCTGGGCGAGATCCTCAGATTCGGGTTCGGTTTCTGCTTCATTTCCTTCAGTTTCGTTTTCTCCCTCCTCGAAGGTTCCTGCCATCTCGTGCCACCAGGAAGAATGTTCGGTGTCTACTATCTGCAGACTGTCAATGCCCAAAGGATCTTCTGCTGCGCTCGCCTGAGCGGCAAGGCAGAAAAAGATTGCCAAAGGTAACACAAACTTGAATTTAACCATAAACTTTCTAACCCCCGTTATGAGCATCAAGTATGTTCTTGGGGATATAAAATCGTTTTGTCCGCCCCGATCCAAAAGGAGAGGAAACTCGAAAAGAGAGATTTCGATCAATCGGACTCGAACATCTGAAAATGAACCTCTCTGAACTGAGGATCCTTCATCAGGCAGGCTTGAGGTTTGCCCTTCGTCCACTTCTCCCGCCCCATATTCTTCCAGATATCCTTCAAGCTTGTCTCCTGGACGTTCCCAAAAGAGATCGGCATGTAGGCGCAAGGAAGAACGTTTCCTGAGACATCGACGTGAATCCACCTCCTACCAGCGAAACATCCAAACATGTCCGGGCCGAGAAGATACGGGAAAGCCGACACCCTGGGCCCTTCTGGCGAACTGTTCTTCTTCCGGTGGAAACTGACCAACCGCTTCACATCTCCTTTGCTCAACACTTCGTCCATGTGAGAAGCCCATCTGCCAACTGCTACGATCTCATAGAGGGAAAGCTCGTGAACACCCAGCTCGGACGCAAGACTGTAAGCATCTTCCAGACGATCAATGTTGAGGGGTGAAGCCACCATGAAAAGGTCCACCAGAAGACCTGCCTTGAGCGCGTTCTTTATACCAAAAAGGGCGTCCTCAAAGGCGCCTTTCCGTCCTCTGAAGTGGTCGTGCTCTTCAGGATTGGAGCTGTCGATGCTGACCCTGACGGCGTAGAGCCCCGCCTCTTTGAGAGCTTGGGCCCGTTCTTCGGTCAAACCGTGACCACTGGTGAAGGTGGCGGAGATGGCCCGCTCGTCTACGTGGGCAACTAGTTCTGGCAGGTCTTTTCTCAGCATCGGCTCTCCACCATCGAAGGTGATCATGTAAGACCCCATATCGAGGCTTTCGTCTACAGCCCTCTTGATCACGTTCGACGAAAGGATCTCACCTTTGCGCGAGGGTGCGCTGCAATGGAGACAATTGTTGGGGCAGGCGCGTATTATCGCTATTGAGAACTGGTCAGGGATTCTGCGCCTGGTGAGCGCCGCAACTTGGGCTGAGATCATCCGATCGAAGGCCAAGCTGGGTGCAGGTGGAATCCAGGTGGAGAAGACTATCCTGTCAGGTCCTGTTGAGATCGGTTTTTCGTTTGCGAATATCTTGTTTATCTGGTTGATCACCGGCTTTGCTGGTAGGGATAGAGGGCCTTTGGCACGGAAAGATATCTTGCCGTCTTGAGCATCAGCTTCTATCTTCAGAAGAGGTTTTTCAGCAACTTGCATTTGTCACCTTCTCTGCAGTCATGCAAGACCATCTATCCACTATACTGTTTAGACGGTCCTTGATTTTCTGGTCTCCACTCGACTCGTTTAAGGCATCCTTGGCTGCGCGACAATGGCCACGGATGACATCGACGCAGAGCTTCACCGATTTCTCGGTCGAGTGTTCTTTGCCGTATATCACGGGCAAGGTGATCGAGGTCTTCTGCGATCGTTTCCCTTTGTCCATCCCCAGGAACTCATTCAGGTCGTCTCTGACCTGGTATGCGAGGCCCAGGTGCATCCCGTAGCTTTCGAAGAGGGTAACATCCTTTTCGTCGGCTTCAGCGATCATGCAGCCGATCTTGGCGGAGGCTGCAAGAAGTGAAGCGGTCTTCTTGCGGATGCAAAGGTAATAGTCGTCAGGCTTGATCCTGTCGGACAGATCGAGCATCTCACCCTCTGACATGTCCATGCAGGCCTTGGAGAACGCTTCGATTATCGGCTGGCGGTAGCCAGACATCAAACCTATCGACCAAGATATGAGGTAGTCTCCGCTTAGGAGGGATGCTTCCATTCCGTACTTGTTGAAAGTGCTCGGCGCGCCTCGCCGTTCGATCCCACCGTCCAATATGTCATCGTGGACGAGGGAAGCTGCGTGGATCAGCTCCATTGCTAAGGACGCCTTCATAGGTCTAACAGGATCGCTTCCGAAGGCTTCCGATGAGAGAATCAGTATCAAGGGTCGAACCCTCTTTCCCGGTGAGGATATGACGTAATCGATGACCTTACCAAGTTCCGAGCGTGGCAAGCCCTCGGCTAGTTTACTGAGCTCCTCGTTGACCAGATGATATTCATCCCAGGCCTCGAACATCTCGACCCCCATTAACGGGATCTCTATTTATGAGTTGCTAAAAGAAATTTTGTTAATGTCCCATCTTCGTAGCACATTCTCCACATATTTGGGAATAAGGGAGTCTCCTTTCGTTCCGACAGGGGTTTTGGGCTTTTGAAGACTAGATCGGGTGCTTGAGGTTGGGGGTGGCTTTCGAAGACCACGTTTTTCTTCCTGAAGAGGCTGTCCCACAGTTGACTTCGACGCTGGAAATCATCGTTCTTTTCGGATTTAAAGCCCGATTTGGCATTTTTCATCACCCAGTTTTGGATCGCTGAACAGCCTCAGACAGCCTCAGAACCGACGTTCGGCAGGGCGAGCGCGGATCTGAAATAATTCTCTTGATAGCGGCTTAACGGCCCAACCAGTTATATACTTCAATTAGTATTAAAGTGATACGTGCATAAGCAGTGATTGTGGAATTTGAATACTTGTGGGCAGGCCAAATTGGCATAACTATATGCCAAAGTTGGTCCACATTATGTAAAGCAAAATGTTGCAGAAAACTATTTGTGATGGAAATTCCCCTGCCGAACGTCAGTCTGAAATCGTGAAAAAGGTGTCTTGAACGACTTAGAGAGGGCATCTTTAGATCCCTTTAGACCTCTTCAGGTATGTTCAGTCGCTTTACCGCGCGGATGATCTCTCTACAGAATATGGATGGGTCAGATGGTCGGCGCGAAGATATAATGTTCTTGCCAACCACAACGCCCTCATCGATCTAATGAGCGCCAGCGTTTCCCATGTCGTCCATTATCGCTAGACACAGAGATCATCCTGGTACCGCCCACAACCACTGCTGGTAATTAAGTACATGCGCACTATGACAGATCGCGGCGGCTATAGTCGAGAACCAATTAGATGAGACTAATTGGTTCTCACCAGAATAGTGTTTAACGATACGAATAGGCCAAATCTCAAACTCTTATGAGTTAGAGATTTGGCCTATTCGTATCGTTAAACACCACACCTTGTCCTAGGCGAGGAGGGCTCTTACGAGTCCACAGTGCTCTTGCTACCTTCGAAACCTGTCCAGGGCCCAGCCGCCACCAGGAACTATGATCGCGTCAAACTCCTTGCGATCTGCCTTGTCGTCCTTGAGACCGATCTTTGCATGATGTCCGCGTTTGCTCAAAACTTTGCCCGGGCCGTCTGCAACCCTTACGACCACCATCTCGGATCTTGCTTCTTTCATTCTGGTATTAAGGGCGCCAGAACTCAAGGTCCTCGTAGCCATCGGCCACCAATACGGCTACCTTCTTTCCTTCCAGCACCAGTCTTTCAGCCAGCTTTCACGCCTACAACAGAATATGACAGCAGTTCTTGAGGCAGAGCCCAGGAACCACGTTGAGACCTTCTCGATCCAGCTCTTTTACAACCTCGGGATTCTCGGTTCCCGGCTGAAGCCAGAAGGTCTTGAAACCCTTCTCCTTTGCCTTCCGGGCAACAAATGGCACTTCGCTCGCCCTCCTGAAAACGTTCACGATATCGATCTCCTCTGGAACTTGGTCCAGAGAGGCGAGGACCTTCTCGCCCAAGATTTCCCGTCCTGTGTAGTTGGGGTTGACGAGATACATCCTGAATCCGTATCTTTTCACCACCGCCGAGACGAAATGGCTCGGCCTGAAGGTCTGAGGAGATATGCCTACGACGGCAATGGTCTCGCTCTCCTGAAGGATTTTTCTCAGGGTTTCGTAGTCTTCTATTATGGGCATGAAAGGGGCTCCAAGAATAGAAATTATTCATCCAGATATTTAACTTGACTTTGTCAGATTAGGCAGTTGTGACCTACCGAACGCCACCTAAACCAGTGGCGTCCACCGAGTACACACAGCTCGATTGAATTGCAGGAAGAAAACGCCCAGTTATCTGAGCAGCAACACGATTCCAAAGCGTATCGATTTAGCGATCAAACCTGAAATGTGACAAAGTCAAGGTAGAGAGGTCACATGATCTCCCAGATCCCCTCCGACCTCACCACCATACAAAAGAGATCTCTCATAAAGCTCTCTTCTGACAGCGCAAGAAACGCACCCCCAACTCGGGCCGATGGAACCTCGACACCAGCACACCGCACCTGATCATCCTGTATCCCTCAAATTCTCGGAAATTTGGGCCTCAGAGAACATATTTTCGCTATCTTGGGGCGCGATAGGCTGCGAACAGGTTCTGATGTGCAGCCGAGAAGAGATGCCGACCGAGCGGATGCACATCTACGAAAAGGGCGGCTCTCAATCGGTCGCCAGGGATAAGGCGGAAAGGCTGCTCTACAGGCAACGCCTTAATGAACCCAAAAGGAACTCCACCACGTTTAGAGGTGGCAATTTAGATGGTGATAATAGCAGGCCAAGATCTCAATGAATTGCTCGGCCTAGGTGCAATTCAGGAGATGATCGACCCTGTGGTTCAGGTCCAGATGTGCGGAGTGGACATGACCCTGATGAAGGCCGAACGTTTTCTCTCCTCTGGAGCTGTGGACTACAACAACAAAGAGCGCAACTTGCCGGAAACTGAAGAGATTCCTTTCGACAAAGAGGGCTGGATCGATCTGGAGGCCGGGGCCTACAGGGTGACCTTCAATGAAACCGTGGACATACCTGAAGACATGACCGCTCTCGCCAAGCCCAGGTCCACACTTTTGAGGTGTGGAGCAACAATGGAGACCGCCCTCTGGGACCCCGGATACCGAGGCAAAAGCCAATCCCTCTTGGTGATCCACAATCCCTCTGGCCTGAGGCTAAAGAAGAATGGCCGCCTGATGCAACTGGTCTTCTATCGGCTAAGCAGCGCGGCAGAGAAGCTTTACGAAGGCGCTTATCAGGGCGAGAACCTCTGAACAGAGATTCCCACCTTCTTTTTATCCAGTTGAGCCACTTCCAATCAGGCTCGACGGCAGATGCTTGCCAGCATTCACGACCTTTCAGGATGGGAGGTAAAGATCAAAACCGATATCCTTCTCGTCCCCTCGATCGAAGACCTCCAGAACCACAGAGGTTAATATCGGCCCTGCTTCATCGGTTACCCTCGCCGAATAGATCCACCCACCGCTATCGTGACCAGAAACCATTATGCTCCTTCCTTCGTACTCGGTCAAATCGAGTTCAGCGCTCTCGGGAGGTTGGGCCGCTTGCATAGGTATGTTCGTAAGCCTCGGGCTGCCCAAAGGCGAATATGGCTTCAAAAGCCTGAATTTGCCCATCTCTACCACACCTAAGAAGTGATCGCCTTCGTGTACATCGCTCCACGAATTTGAGTTGCCAGAGGTTATCGAATTCGAAACACGAGTTCCAGTCCAAGAACTCCAACCTCCAGAGGTACCGTACCGCCACTTTCCAGCGAAGGTGCGGCCATCTTTCGACATGTTCAGCACCACGTCTCCAGCGCCATCAGGCGGTTTGTAAGAGGGCGCTTCGGACCAGACACCAACTAACCGGCCCCTGTTGGTGGTACCCTGGATCCGTCCCTCATCGTAAGAATAGCCTCCGACAACCTTGTGGCCGGACTGTTGAAGCACCATCTGGCCGTAGCTAGTGTCCCAAGTGCCGGTCCAATCATAAAATTGGGCAGACACTGCAGGCACGCAAAGCAACGCCAGAATTAGGGCGATCGCCCTCCACTTGACAAATCCCACGTATCTCCATACGTGATCGGTTAAGGTAATGGATGCCTACCCCTTATGGGGGTCCTGCATGACAAAGAGTGCACAAGAAGTAGAACGGCCAAGAGTGATAGAAGGTGAACTTAATCGTCTTTTTTCATTAGAT
>Ga0272443_10002997_pt1 | contig 20567 bp, 28 predicted proteins | sample SSMAcet12_FD_193581 | JGI IMG/M metagenome (GOLD analysis project Ga0272443, IMG submission 193581) | Marine sediment archaeal communities from Little Sippewissett salt marsh, Falmouth, MA, United States - SSM-Acet-12 | ecosystem: Environmental > Aquatic > Marine > Wetlands > Sediment ... | reverse complement strand
TGATGGAGGAATTAAGGTTCCAGGAGATATGTCTAAAGCAATCGGAGCTGGAGCAAATACAGTTATGATTGGAAGTATTGTTGCAGGAAGTTTAGAGACTCCTGGGGAAATAATTGAAGTTAATGGAGAGAAATTTAAAGAATATAGGGGGATGTCCAGTTATGATGCTACAATTAAAAGATTTGAATTAGATGGAAGAAAAAAAGATGAGTTGATTAGTATTGAGGGGGAGAAAACCTTGATTAAAGTTAATGGTCCTGTTGAAACAATTTTAAAAAGATTTCTTGGAGGTCTTGCTTCTGGTATGACTTATATTGGAGCAGATACAATCGATAAATTAAGGGGAAAGGCAGACTTTATTGAAATTTCTAGTGCAGGAAGATTTGAAAGTAGTGCTCATCGGTTGTTGGGGGGTTAAAGAGTTTTTTGTTTTTCTTTTTCAGACTTAAGATTAAAAGTATTTTTTATTGAAGCTATTGCCTTATGCATTTTCTTTTCTTTTGCTCGTGAAACATAATAATATGCTTCATCTCTTGTTCCTTTTGTTATGAGCATTATTAATTTTCCTTTCATTAATCTTGCAGTTCTTCCTGCTCTTTGAATAGCTCTTATTGCCGAAGGAATTGGTTCATAGAAAATAACTGAGTTAACTTCTGGAATGTCTAATCCTTCTTCTGCAATGCAAGTTGCACATAAGATGTTTATTTTTCCTTCTGCAAATTCTCCAATAATCTTTTTTTGTTGTTTTTGGGAAAGTCCTGTCTCAGCTTTTTTTGCTTGCCCAACAAAAACTTTTGCTTTTATTTTTGGAATCTTATTTATTTTTTTAGTAATTATCGTCGCTGTATCTCTGAATTGAGTAAAAATAATTATTTTTAAATCTGGATTTTTATTTTGTTCTCTTTTAATTAAATCTTCTATGATTTGGGTTTTTGGATGTTCAAAACTTTTAGCTAAAAGTTCGTTGGATTGCATAAAAATAAAATTAAACTCTGGTTTAGCCACTAATTTAATAACCCCTTTGGTTTGTTTTTTTGCAGCTTGATCAAAAAGATTTTTCAAATATTTATTAAAGCTAGAAAGGGTCTGAGTTTCTAATAATTCTAATGCATGTTGTATTTTTACTGCTTGAGCACATGCACTAACCCCTAACATATAAGAGAAATTTTTGTTTCCTCTTGCAAGACTAGACATTAATTTTTTTTGAAGGAGAATTAAAGATGTTTTTGTAGCAGGACCAAAAAGAACTTTTCTATATCTTAATTCTTCTACATATTGATCAAAGATTTTTTTAATTATGTGCCTTATTTCTTCTAATTCTGGGGGGAAATCTACAATAATTTTTTCAAATTCTAGTTCTTGAAGATATTGTTTAACATCTTGACTTTCCCTTGTTCTTAATTCTACTTCTTGTATTGAAAGATTTTTGCAAATTTGTTTGATTTTGGAAGCATCCCCCCCGGGGGAGGCAGTTAATCCTATTATCCTTTGGTTTTTTGCTTGAGATTGATATTTTTGGGAAATAAAATTATAATCATAGTTTTTAATGCATCTATGAGCTTCGTCTTCTATTAGTAGGCAAACTTCTTTTAGATTATAAAGACTTTTCTTTATATCATTTGCAATGCATTGTGGAGTTGAAAAAATTATATCGGCAGTTCTAAAAATTTTTTTCCTACTTTCTGCATTTATGGCTCCTGTAAAAAGTTGCATGTCTCCAAATAGTTCTGGAAGATGTTTTTTAAAATAAATTAAATGTTGTTCGGCAAGAGGTTTTGTTGGGGCTAACATAATTACTTTTTCCCCTGGAAATTTCGACATTCTTTCAATTGTTAACATCAAGGCAATTAAGGTTTTTCCAATTCCAGTTGGAAGAACAACTAAACAATTTTTTTTAGTGCATGTTTCAAATATTTTCTGCTGATATTCTCTAGGCCGGATATTTTTTAAAAATTTAGAGATCATCTTAAGAAAAAATATTAAGACTATAAAAAGTTTTATTTAGAAAATTTATTTTGTTCTTGCAATTGCATATGCAAGCAATATTGCTGAGCAAATTAAAAGTAAAAGGCCAATGATCGAAGTTAAATCTACTACAGATCTGCTACTGAGGATAATGTTCCCTGTAACTCCCTTTGGCCGCACGAAGAAAATTCCTGATAATAAAGCAAGAACCCCAAATGTAGCTACTACACTTTTTTTTTCAAAAAAGCTTTGTTTTTTTACCATATTTTATTTAATGTTTTTTAGTTTAAAATTGTTTTTATACTAGTAAGAGGGCATATCCTAGCCCTATTAATACAAGGATTGCTAAGAAGCTCCATAATACAATATTCCCAAAAAAGATTTTATTTCCATCTAGGTTTCCTATTGGAATCATATTAAAAAATGCATAATAAAGATTAAGTCTTGCAAATTCGGGAAAACCGATTAAATATCCTATAACTCCAAATATTAGGTTTGCAAATATTCCTGCTGATGCTATTGCTCCAATGTGTCTTTCTGTCATTTCAGAAAAACTATAAAGTCCCCATCTTTTTGCGGTTCTATAAACTTTGGGTTTTGTTTCGAAAACTAAACAAGCCATCCAATAAACATATCCAAAAGTAAGCGCAGTGATTATAATCGGAAAGAAGGCTCCTGCAGGAAAAGGTTTTTTTAGATAATCATGAGTTCTAAAACCATATCTTTTAAGTTCCCATAATTTTATTTCTATTTCTGATTCTAGGTAAAAACTTATTATTTTTTTAGCAAAAATATTTACTAGAATTACTAGGAAGATTGTAAGAAGAGCGTAGAGAAAAAGTTCTAACGATTCTATTAAACTTATAGTAAGAGCTAGAATAATTGAAATTACAATGATTATTGAGAATTCTTTTATATTTAACATGTAAAGCCCAAGTTTTTATTTCTTATAAATTTTGTTGTATAATAGAGTATAATGTATTACGGAAAAGTATTTAAATAAAAAACTCTAGTTTTTGATATGAGAGTGAAAAAAATAAGCGAAGTAATTGGCACTAAGGTTTATACAGATTCTGGAGACTTTTTTGGAGAAATAGAAGAAGCTAATTTACATGAAAATAAGATTGATGGATGGAGAATTAAGGTTGGTGGAAGTATGGTTTCTCTTATTGGTGGAGCGAGAGGAGTAATTATTCCACATCAATTTGTAAAAGCAATTAGTGATATTTTTGTAATAAACAAGACAGCTTTACCAAGTCCAGATACTAGTTTAGAAGAAGTACCTGAAGACTTAATATAAGATGGTGAATATTTTACAACATGAGGTGTTAACAGGATTTATTTATCCTTTTCTCCTAGTATTCTTTATTGTATTTGCAATCCTAGAAAAAACTAAACTTCTTGGGGGAGATGATAAAAAACAATTGAATGCTTTAGTGGCTTTTGTTATTGGAATGATTTTTGTTGCTGCTACTGATCCAAAGATGATTGTTGGGAATTTAATTTTATTCTTGACGGTTGGGATTGTTATAGTATTTGTTATTTTGATGCTTTGGGGGTTTATTACGGGGGGAGATGCAAAATTAGGAGATCTTAAAGGATTAAGGTGGGTTGTTGGAATTGTAATCGTTTTGGCAGTGATAGTTTTCTTATTTATGGTAACTGGGGTTTGGGAAGAAGTTTATGATTGGTTGTTTAAGCAAAACTGGAGTAGCGATCTTTGGACAAATGTGATTTTTATTGTTGTTATTGCAGCAGCTTTGGCTCTTGCAATTGGAAAGAAAGCCAGATCTTCTTGATTAATCTTAACGAAACATATTTAAAATAAGTTTTATTATATCTAACATGTTAAGCGATTTACTTTTTACAGCATGGTCTGGTTATTCTGGAGGAAGTATAGGAAATCTACTTGCTCAATGGGAACAAGCAGGAGTTTTTAGTTATGTTCTTCCATTCTTATTAATCTTTGCTTTGGTTGCAGGAATTTTAGGACAGATGAAGCTGTTTAAGAATAATCGCGCAGTAGGTTCTATTATTGCTTTGGCTGTTGCTTTAATGGCTTTGCAATTTGATACTGTTCCAAGGTTTTTTTCAGAGATTTTTCCAAACTTTGGAATTGGAATTGCAATTATGTTGGTGCTTTTGATTTTAATAGGATTGTTTATGGATCCAGATAAACCGGGTTTGCAATATGCCTTGTTGGGAGTTGGAGCAATTATTGTGATAGTGATTTTACTTAATACTTCTGGAAAGCTTGGATGGAGTTTTGGAGAAGCAGTAACGAATAGTTGGGGTAACTTAATTGGAATAATTGTGGTTTTAGTGTTGGTTATAATGGTTATTGCTGCAATGGGTAAGAAAAATAAAGGTGGGGGGGGATCTTCGTACAAATCTCCTTTGGCTAGGGCATTGTCAGAGGCTGATTAATTTTTTAGAATAATATTTCTATAATTTTTTTAGTGGAGAGAACTTTTATTTTAGTTTTTTTGTTGTTTTTCTTGTAGCAGTGTTAACAATCTTTCCAAAAGAATCTTGCATCATAGTCATTTCTTTTTGTATTGTGCTTAGATCTTTACCATAAGATCCAATTTTGTCTAGAATTGAAAGTTGTAATTTATCTATTGTTGTTTCTATTCTTTTTAATCTTTCTTCAGTTGTATTTATTCGGGTTTCAGTTAGAACTTTGAATTCATTTAAATCATCTAGTAATCTTTGAATCTTTTTTATTTTGTCAGAAAAAACTTGTTCTGCAATTTCTATTAATGTTCCTGTGCTTGAAGCCGTTACTCCATATTCATATCCTCCTTGATCTCCATAGTCTTGAGGATAATATTCTTGTGGTTGAAATGCTTCTTGACCATACATTTCTTGTTCTGGCATTTCTTGATATTGTTGTGGAGTATATGGGGCTTGAGGCATTGGAGGTTGAGCTCCTGGATATTGAGGGCTAGGGATATATTCATCTGGCATTTCTTGGGTTGATGGGTTCATGTTTTGCCCCTGATTTTCATTCATTATTGATTGTTGCATGCCTTGAGTGGGGGCTCCTGCAACAGCATCTTTTACTTGTGCCTGGGAAATTGCATCTTGAATTGATTTTGGGTTTACTCCTTGTTGTTGTAGTTCTTGAATAATTTCTTCATCAGCTTTGCCTTGCTGTTTCATTTGTGTTACTTGATCGAGAATGCCCATTTTATTATTAGTTATTTGTGCCTTTTTAATTTTTCTAAGTCTGCTTTTGTTACAAACTCTAGGGGTTGGAACATTTTTGCTTGTTTTGCTAAAATGTTTAAGTCTTCTTTACTTGCAAAGTTTGAAAGCTCTGAAGAAACAGTTTCTAAAAAATCTTTCATTTTTTCTAAGGTTTGTTTCATTATTATAATATCTTTTTTTAATTCTAAGAGGTCTTCAGTTGTTTTTTCTTTGTTTTCCACTAAATTTTCTCCGATAAGTAACAATCTGTCTTTTAGAATTCTTTGTTTTTCTTCCACATCTCTTAATTTAGTGGTTATGTTTCCATAATAAGCATATTCATCATATGCTTGTTGATCATCATCCATATTGAACTAAGGTGGAAAGAGTTTAAAATTGTTTCTAGAATAAATAAATTTATAATTAAAGTTTTCTTTTAGGTTTTATGCAATTTACAGGTGATGCCCCTTTGTATTCTTATGAAGTACAGCGTGAGGGAGGAGAAGATGTTTTGTATATTAATTATCTAGGCGCTCCTTTTGTTCCAAGTGTTTCTGATTATCCTCTTGTTATGGAAAAAGTTGTGGATTCTTTAATTAAAAATCCAAATGTTTCTCGGGTTGTTTTGGTACAGCAGACAAATTATAATTATGATTTTCAGGAGACAGCTTTATTATTAGAAATTGCCCAACTTTATGTGCATTTTGTAAAACAAGAAAGAATTTTATCTCAAGAAAGGCTTGTTACAACTTCCTCACAATTTTTTTCTCAGAGATATAATGATTTGTTTAGTTTTTTATTTTTATTAAAAAGAGATCCTATTGCTGCTTATACAGAATTAAGAAGGATTCTTTTTGAAGCCAAAGTTTCTTTTGAAAGGGCAGATATTTCCTATAAGGCAGATCAAGAAAATTATGTTATTTTTTTAGAAAAGATTTTTAATATGATTGAGAATTCTAAATTGATTCAAACAGCTCTTTCCTATATGGAAGGATATAAGTTAGGAAATAGAGAAATTTATCATAAATTTTTCAAACCAGACACAATTCCTAATTTTACTTTTACAAGACTTGTATCCGATCTTCCGGATGATGCTGAGATTGTTGATCAGTATAAGATTGCTCAAGAAACTTATGATGAATCTTTAGTTACTATTTTAAGGAAAAAAGATGAATCAAAATTAATTTATCATATTGTTCCTCCTGAAAATAATCTTTCTGAAGATTATAATGCTTTATTGAATTTGGCTAGAGGAGTTTTAATTGAGCATCAGCCTAAGGCAGAAGAATTTACAGATACTGAACGTACAAGGCAGGTTTTTTTAAATATTGCTAAAGATCTTTTACAAGATTTAGCAAATAGTAAGGGAATGAGGTTAAGTTATTCTGAATTAAATAAACTTTCCACAATTTTGGTTAGACACACAATTGGATTTGGAGTGATTGAGGTTTTACTTCAAGATAGGAAATTGCAAGATATTTCTTTAAATGCACCAATTCCTCTTACTAAGATTTTTGTTAGGCATCAAGATTATGACGAGTGCATTACTAATGTTTTACCTAGTCAAGAGGATGTTGATTCTTGGGCTGCTAAATTTAGAATGATTTCTGGAAGACCTTTAGATGAAGCAAATCCTATTTTGGATACTCAATTAGAGATTGGAAAGATTAGTGCAAGAATTGCTATTATTCAACAACCTCTTTCTCCAAATGGTTTAGCTTATGCAATCAGAAGGCATAGAGAAGAACCTTGGACTTTGCCTCTTTTTATTAAATATAAAATGATTAATGATTTGGCTGCAGGGTTGTTAAGTTTTTTAATTGATGGTTCAAGAACTCTCTTAGTTGCTGGAACTAGAAGTTCTGGTAAAACTTCTTTATTGGGAAGTTTGATGTTAGAAATAATTCCTAGATATAGAATTATTGTTATTGAAGATTCATTGGAATTGCCTGTTGATTCTTTAAGAAAATTGAAATATGATATTTTAAGAATGAAAGTTAGATCTGCTTTGTTAAAAACAACCACTGAAGTTAGTGCTGATGATGGAATTAGAACAAGTTTGAGATTAGGGGATTCTTGTTTAATTATTGGTGAAGTGAGAAGTGTAGAGGCTAAAGCTCTTTATGAAGCAATGAGAGTGGGTGCCTTGGCAAATGTTGTTGCAGGAACAATTCATGGTGCTAGTCCTTATGGAGTTTTTGACAGAGTTGTGAATGATTTAGATGTGCCTGCTACAAGTTTTAAAGCCACAGACATAATTGCAGTTGCTAATCCAATTAAAAGCCCAGATGGTTTGCATTCTTGGAGAAGGTTGGTTCAGTTAGCCGAAGTAAGAAAACATTGGAAAACAGATCCCCAAGAAGAAAAAGGTTTTGTAGATTTATTAAAATATAATGTTGAAAAAGATGAGCTTGAAGCAAGTGAAGATTTGATTAATGGAGATAGTGAAATTATTAAAAATATTGCAGCAAATGTTAAGGGGTGGGCTGGAAATTGGGATGCTGTTTATGATAATATTTTACTTAGGGCCAAGATGAAGAAAGAAATAGTGGATGTTGCAGAGAAAATTAAGAATCCTAGGATTTTAGAGGCTGGTTTTAATGTTCTTTCAAATGATGCTTTTCATAAAATTTCTGATGAAGTTCGGCAAGAAGTTGGATTGCCTATGAGTGACAAAGTTTTTCCTGCTTGGCAGAAATGGTTAAACGAGCAGATAAAGACAAGGAAAATATAATTTTAAAAATAATCTTTTCTTATTCAGATTATGAAAAGATGGGGAAGTTTAATTGGAACTTTGATTGTTTTAGCTTTGTTAGTTTATGTTCTTTGGGGGATTAATTTTTATGAAATTTATTTGTTGATTGCTCAGGCGAATTTAATTTGGTTTGCTTTAGCTATTTTATGTTCTTTTTTAACTTTTATTATTTGGAATTTTAGATGGAAATATATTTTTAGAAAATTGTTTAAGGGAGATTTTTGGTATTTACTACATGTTTTACTTGCAGGAGCTTTTTTTAATACAGTAACTCCTGGAGCAGGGATTGGGGGGGAACCTTTCAGAGCACATTTTTTAGCTAAGAAATATAAAAAACCTCATACTAAAATTTTAGGATATATTTTGGGGGATAAGATTTTTCAGTTGGCGATCTTGGGGTTTTTTACTCTTTTTTCTATTTTCTTTGTTTTAATTTATGTTAAGATTTCTAGTAATTTAAAATTAATTTTGGAATTGTTGTTAATTTTTGTTGTAGTTTCTTTTGTTGTAATTCTTTTTTTAACTTTAAGGAAAGTTAAATTTAATTTAGGGCTTATGTTTAAAAGATTACATTGGTTTAAGTTTATTAATTCTAGGTTTGTAACTTCCGAAGACTTTGTGAAATATATTGATAAGAGGATTAATATGTTTTCTGGAGTTTTTAGAAAGGTTGTCAAAGATAAGAAAAATATTTTTGTAGGGATTTCTTTTTCAGTTGTTTTTTGGATGTTAAATTTCTTTGTCGCTTATTTTTTATTTTTAAGTTTTGGGTATGATGTTAATTTCCTCAATGTTGTTATTGTAATCACTTTATCTAACTTAATTGGAGCAGTTTCTATTATTCCTGGGGGAGTGGGGGTTATTGAGGGAAGTATTACTTTATTATTCTCTGCAATGGGAATTCCTTCTGCTCTTGCTTTGTTGGTGGCTTTTATGAATAGAATTATTTATTATTTCTTTGCTTTATTTATTGGCGGAATGAGTTTAGTTCATTTAAGAAGAAAGCAAAATGGTTCAAAATTTGGTTTGTTCTAAAAATTTATTAAGGGATGTTTCTTTTAGTTTGTTAAAGAGGAGACAAAGATGAATCCTAATAGAAGGCCTACTGTTAAAGAAGTTCTTGCAAAACATAGTGCTAGAATAGAAAGACAGATGAAAGAATCAGATGTTGAAAATGCAAATTATAGTCGGGAATATGTAAGGTTTAAAGGAGAATTAGCTCCAGAATTAAATAGATTTGAAAGATGGTGTCATGGTTTTGGAAGTATGATTAAAATAAATATTTCTGAAAAAGATGAAAAAGCAATTGGGAAACATATTAAGGCTGCTCATCTTGATGTTGAGCCTTGGCAAGCATTAACTTTATCGATTGTTTCTTTTATTGGAGTATTTTTTGTTGGTTTAGTTGTTTCTTTGGCTATTGCTTTGATTAAGGCTGGAGGAGAAGCCGATATTTTAAAAGGAATAATTAATCATTTCCCCATCTTATTGTTCTTTTTAATGTTACTTTTATCTTTAGCTTTGTTTTATTTTATTAAAGCTTATCCTCAAAGACTTGCAAATAAGTGGAGATTAAAAGCATCTAGCCAAATGGTTCCTGCTATTTTGTATATTGTTGTTTATATGAGGCATACACCTAATTTAGAAAAAGCTATTTCTTTTGCTTCAAATCATCTTCAATATCCTCTTGCATTGGATTTTAAAAAAGTGTTTTATGATGTTGAAGTGGGTAAGTTTTCTACTATTAAAGAGAGTTTGGATAATTATTTAGAAACTTGGAGAGATTTTTCTACTGAATTTATTGAATCATTTCATTTAATTGAGAGTAGTTTATTTGAACCAGATAATTCTAGAAGAATTGCAACTTTGGAAAAATCTTTACAAGTAGTTCTTGATGGAGTTTATGATAAAATGTTAAAGTTTACTCATACAGTTAGAACTCCTTTGACAAATGTTTATATGTTGGGGGTTGTTTTACCTACTCTTGGTTTGGCTTTATTACCTTTAGCTTCTGCGATGCTTGGAGGATTGTTGATGTGGTACCATGTACTTATTTTATTTAATTTGATTATTCCTTTTTTCTTATTTTATTTAACTGATAAAATTATGTTTTTGCGTCCAGGAGGATATGGAGAATCCTCTTTATTAGAAAGAAATCCTTTTTATGAAGATTATAAGAGCAGTTCTCATTATTTTAGTGCATTTTTAATTTGTTTGCCTTTTTTTATTATTGGATTAATTCCATTAATATTTCAATTTACTCCTTTACCTGAAATGTTAAATTTACAAAAAGATTATACTTTTGAGCAAATTGGATTTGCTTTTTTAGGAGAGGAAAAAGTTTTTGGATTTACAGAGAATGGAGTTGGCCCTTTTGGAATGGGAGCCTTGGTTCTTGGAATGTTTTTACCTCTGGGGTTTGCGATGTTTTTTGCTGTGGCTTATGGAAGCAAAACTAGAAATTTAATTGTTGAAAGAAAAAAGACAAGAAAGTTAGAGCAAGAATTTAATAATTCATTATTTCAGTTAGGAAACAGGCTTGGAAATGGAACTCCTCCAGAATTAGTGTTTGGAAAAGTTGCCCAATCTTCAAAAGGAATTACTACTGAGGATTTTTTTAAGAGAGTAAATTATAATATTCGGCAAATGGGCATGAGTGTAGAGAAAGCTATTTTTGATAAAAAAAGAGGAGCTTTGATTTATTATCCTTCTGATTTAATTGCTACAAGTATGAGGGTTTTGATTGAGTCTTCTAAAAAAGGATTAAAGATTGCTGCTACAAGTTTAATGAGTATTTCTGAATATGTTAAAAATATTCAAAAGATTACCCAAAGATTAAAAGATATGCTTGCTGAAATCGCTTCTGATATGAAAAGTAATATGACTTTTCTAGCCCCTTTATTAGCAGGTATTGTTGTTGGATTGGCTGCAATGATTACTGCTATTTTAACTAAGCTTAATATTGCCGAAACCTTAAGTGGAGAGGGTCTTGGAATAGATAATCTGTCTGGAATTTTAGAAATGTTTAATGTTGCAGAAATGATTCCTCCATATTATTTACAGATTATTGTTGGAATTTATTTAATTCAAATAATTTTTGTTTTAACTAGAACCTTGGTTACAGTGGATTCTGGTGAAGATAAGTTAGAGAATACAAATAAAACAGGAAAAAATTTAGAAAAAGGAATTTTACTTTATTTTGTTACTGCCCTTGTTGCTACAATTGCATTGTTTGTCTTAACTACAATCGTTCTAAAAGGCACTTTGGGTTAAAACTTTCAAAAATAATCTTCTCAAAAAAGATTAGACAAAACCAGAATATAAAACAAAGGGTTTAGATCAAACCAGAACCTTTCTATAAAAACCTTTATTAATTATCTTTCTTATTTAATTTTATGAAAAGAGGGAGTTATAAGAAGGGAGTTGTTTCAGAGTATTTGCCTTGGATTTTAATTGCTATTGCAGTGCTTGCGATTGTGGTGATTGCAATTGCTGTGTTAAAAGGACAGGGATTAAATTTAATAGATGCAATTAAAGATTTGTTTACTGGGGGTTAAAAATAAAACTTTCAAAAATAATCTTTTCAAAAAAGATTAGACAAAACCAGAATATAAAACAAAGGTTTTAGATCAAACCAGACTTATAAAAAATGACACAATTAACAACAGGACAATTGATTAAGATTATTTTAGGAATATTGGTTGTAGCTGTAGTTGTTATTGGAGTTTATTTATTTTTTAAAGATTATTTTATTGAGTTTTTTAAGAATATGGTTGGAGGTGGAGAAGTTTTTCTTAGTTTAATATGTTAGCAGATAAGAAGGGGTTTTTATTAGCAGAACAAACTTTGAAAATTATTATTGCTTTAATTTGTATAGGATTTTTAGCTTATTTTTTAGGTTCTCTTTATTTTAGCAGTCAAAAAAGTCAAGAAATAGAGCAAGCTGAAGCTTCGTTAGATCTTTTGATTGTAGCATTAAATTCAAAAACAACAACAACTGAACTTTATAACCCTGAAGGCTGGGAATTATCTGCTTGGCCTTATGGGGAGGATATTCCTCTTATGTGTTTAAATATGGGTTGGGAAAATTGTATTTGTATTTGTGAGGGAGATTCTGTTGAGGAATGTGATAAAGTTGGAAAAGGAATTTGTGTAGAATCTAATAAAGTGGTTATAGAAGGGGGGCAATCTTTTATTGAAATAGATGGAATTTTAAATTTAGGATTAATTTATCAAGAAAATCAAATAGTTATAGTGGAGAGATAAAATGGAAAATTTAGTAAGACATTTAATTTGGATTGTGTTTTTTTTAATAGCTTTAGCTGGAATTTATGCTTTACTTAAATTTTTAGGAATAATGTAAAATGGAAAATCGCGGAGAATTAACTACAAAACAAATTGTTGGGTTGATTATTTTAATAATTAGCTTTGCAGTAATTTTAATATTTATTTTTGCTTTAGATTTGTCTGGAACAACTAGAAAAGAAGTGTGTCATAATTCTGTTATTTTAAAAGGAAAGAGTGAAGGGCTTGTAGGAGAGTTAGATTGTAGAACAAATTATGTTTGTATTTCTGGGGGTGGGAAATGTGAAGGAATTCCTGTTACTGAAACAAGAAAAGTTGATGCAGATAATAAAACTCAGATTATGCAGGCAATTGCAGAAGAAATGAGAGATTGTTGGTGGATGTTTGGTGAGGGCGAGATAAATTATGTTGGTTCTGTTCTTGGGAGCCATTGTGCTATTTGTTCTACGATTAAATTTGATGATAAAGTGAGAGATAAAACATCTGTAGATCCTATTTCTACTCGGGAATTTTATCAATTTTTAGAAACTCCTATGAAAAAGAAAACTATTTCTTACCTAACTTATCTTTATGAAGTTAGAAATTTAGAAAAGTTTTTAGATAAGTTTGAAGAGGCAAAAGAAAAATATAATGCTAATCCCCCGATAGAAACTAGGGAAAAATACTTAGTAATTACTGGATTAGATGAGAATTTTGAGGCGTGGGGGTTGAGGGAGGAAGATCAATTTCTTCACCCCAGGTTTATTAAGGCATCAGAATTAGATGAAATTGATTTTTGTTTAGATTTTGATATTACTAAAGCTTAATTTAAAAAATCTAATCTTCTGCCTACTGGCGTGGCTTTAACTCTTTGATGATACTTCTGGATACTTGTTTTTATTGCTGGAGGAAGTTCTCCTCCAGGATACCAGTGAAATCTTATTGTGATATTGTCTTGGAAAAAAGTATAGTTGTAGTATGAATTGCTCCTCCAGCCCGAGGTCATTTCTCGCTCTGCGGTTTTTTCGTCCTTGCACGTTCTTATTTCTAATTTGAGGAATTTTTCTTTTTCTTGTGTGGGGTATATATAAGCACAACACAAACTTTTTGTTCCTTTAGAAGATTTATAGATGGGATTTTCCCATTTTCTTCCTTTTTCGTCAATGATACTTGAAGAATATTGCAAATCATTTAATTCATCTTGTTGAAGAAGATACCATCCTAAACCTCTTTCTTGTTTTACATCTTTTTCTCTTTCTGGATGTAGATATTTTCCTGGATTTCTTGCATAATCGTAAGGGTTTTTTGCTGCTTCTGCCGCCCTATCATAATCTTTGTTTCCAGTAGCTTTTCTTGCCGGATTATCTGCAGAATCCCTGCAAGCTGAACCAAGTAATGCTGCTGTGGCTGTTGCAGTTAGAATAAATTTTTTTACTAAACCAGTTACCATAAATGAGGCAATTTTATTGGGTATTTAAATGTTTTTATCTAAACATTTATTAATTAGTTTTGGTTTTGAGGTATATGCAAAAAAAAGGTGAAATGTTAACAGAAAATGTTGTTTTTATTATTTTGAATCTTGCTTTTTTTGCAATTATAATTTTGTTTTTGTTTTTGAAAATGGGAAGTGCTGCTCCAATAGAAGAAAAATATGCAAAACAAATCGCATTGCTTGTTGATGCTGCAAGACCTGGAATGTTGATTAGCCTCGACATATCTGAAGCAGTTGAAAAAGCAGAAGATAAAGATTGGCCTTTAGAAAAGATTATTTCTATTGAAGATAATGTTGTGATGATTCAGTTGAGAGATGATGGATATTATGTTTATTCTTTTTTTAATGATGTTGATGTGCAGGTATCTGATATATTGGAGGGAGATAAAATTGAACTTAAAATAAAATGAATTTTTTAATAAAAAACAAACACGGTTCAGAAAAATTGCTTTCAGTTTATTGGTTTGCTATTTTATTTATTGTGGCTGCAGGAATTGTTTATATGGCCTTGTTATTTTATGGAATTCCTTATGATGTTAGAGAGGCAGAAGCAAATTTGTTACTAAATAAGGTTTCAGATTGTTTGGTCCAAAATCAATATTTGAATAATGAAATTTTTCTTGAAGGATTTGAAGAAACTTTTTTAGAAAAATGTGGTTTAACTTTTGAAGTAGAGAATTTTGGAGAATGGAAGGATGATCAATATTATGTTGAGTTTTTTATTTTTAGTTTTGATGATACACAAGAAAAAAATAAGGGGGGGATTCTAACTGGAGCTAAGGCAGGAGAATTTCATTTAAGAGATTTACATTCTACTAAATTAGATAAAAGTCCTTTTGGTATTGAAAGAAGTTTTTATGCTTTAGATGAAAGTAATGTAATGTATGTTGTAGAAATTTTATCAATAGTAAATAAAGAGGGAAAAAATGTTAGATAATAAACGTGGGGCAATTGGAGATACTTTAACTTGGATAGTGGCAACCATTATAATTATTGTAATTTTGATTTTTGGAATTTTTATTGCCGGAGGAAGTGATTTGGCTAAGGAGATTTTCGGATTAAATAAAAATGTTAAATATTCTCCTTCTTCTGATACTATTGCGCAAAAATCTTTGCATGCATATTTATTGACTCCTTATCAGGAAAAACCTGAACAAGAACAAGAAGAGGAGGAGAAAGAAAAAGAAATTATTTATGATACTATAAAAAGAGAGATGAAAATAAATAGTTATAATGGGCCTTTTGCAAGACAAATTTTTAATTCTTTTTTATATGGGGAAAAGACAGAATATTGGAATGTCTGGTTTGGAGTTAATGGAAAATCAAATACTTATTTTGAATGGGTTCAACTTTATCAGGCTGATGTGGGGGATGTTTCCCCTTACTTATCTGAACATATTTTAGAACAAATTAAATTTGCAGGAAATAATACTGCTGACCTTTATTTAAGAAAAAAATGAAGATTAAATCTAATAAAAAAGGAGACATTCCTGTAACAATTTTAGTACTTGGAGTTGTGGCTTTGTGCGCTTTAGCAATTCTTAGTTTTTCTTTTTCTCTTAGTAAACATAAACAAACTTTGCGGGGGGTTGAAATAATTCAAAGAGCAAATTCTTTAGAGAATAATTATTGTTTTTATAAAAAAATTGGTTTGTCTGATAATCAAGCTAGAGAATTTATTGGAGCAGTTTATGATTCTGAACTTGGAGGAACATATTTGAGGCTGGGTTATGTTTATAATGCAGGTTTTGCTAATACAGAGAAAATAGAAGTAATTTATTCTTTGGATGATTTCTGTGATTAAAATAAAAACCTTTTTAAATAAGATTGTATTGATTAAAATATGCAAAATAAAAGAGGTCAAGGTTTGAGTACTAGTGCAATTATACTGATAGTTCTTGGAGTAATTGTTTTAGCAATTTTAGCAGTGGGTTTTATTTTTGGTTGGGAAAAAATTGCTTTTTGGATTGATTCAGATAATAATGTAGATATGATTGCCCAAGCATGTCATCAAGCTTGTATTATGAATCTAAAATATGATTTTTGTGTGAGAGAGAGACAGTTAGAAGCAAAGGATCTCCCTGATGAAGCTGGAAAAGAAATTACCTTTAAAAAAGCTTCATGTAACTTTTTTGCAACTGATGATAATTATAAGAAGTATGGCATAGAGCCTTGTGAAAGCATTACTTGCTGATTTTTTTATTTTCTTAAATTATTTAAATAATGGTTTTTTATTTTTATCATGGATTATACTTGTGATCAAAAGAGGAACAAAAGAAAAGATAAGAAAAGAGAAAAGAAGAAGCACCCTTATAAGCAGGGGGGAAGGAATAGAACAGTTGATTTAGGTAAGAAAGAGAAGTAAAAGAATATTTAGTTTTAGGGAGAGATGTTGTTAATAAGGAGCAAGACTTTATAGAATTTTTAGTTAATTGTTTTTATCTTGAGTAACTTGTTACGAGCAATTTATAAATGATTTATTATTTTATTAATTATGATTGAGGTGATTTTTTTATGGGTATTAGCATTAATTTGGATTATATTTGCCAGTATTCAAGATTTAAGAACAAGAGAAGTATCAAACTGGATTGGAGGTTCATTAGTTATTTTTGCATTAGGATTTAGGTTTTTTTATAGTTTATTTTCAGAAACTATTAGTTTTGGATTTTTTTATCAAGGTTTAATTGGTTTAGGAATCTTTTTTGTGTTGGGAAATGTTTTATATTATGCTAGGCTTTTTGCAGGAGGAGATGCTAAACTAATGATGGCTCTTGGTCCTGTTTTAGCTTTCTCAGATAATTTTATGATAAATCTAAAGATTTTTGTAAGTTTCTTTTTTCTGTTTTTATTTGCTGGAGCAATTTATGGTTTGATTATTACTATTAGTTTAAGTTTAAAGAATTTTAAATCTTTTAAAAAAGAATTTGTTGTTCAATTTAGAAAAAATAAAAAGAAATTTTTTTTAGGAGTTCTTCTTGGATTAATTGTTATGATTTTGGGAATTCAAGAAAGTTTATTTTTTACTTTAGGAATTATTTTATTTGCATTTCCTTATTTGTATTTATATGCAAAAGCAGTAGATGAAAAATGCATGATTAAAGATATTAAAGTTAAGGATTTAACAGAAGGTGATTGGTTGTATAAGGATGTGAAAGTTAAAGGAAGAACAATCAAAGCAACATGGGGGGGAATTGAGAAAAAAGATATAAATGATTTGAGGAAAAAATATAAAAAGGTAAAAATAAGACAAGGAATTCCTTATGTGCCTGTATTTTTAATTGCTTTTGTGGTTTTAATTTATATTTGGCAATTCGGATTATGGAATGCGTTTTGGTAACCAATGAGTTTTATCTGACATTCTTTTTTTTCTTCTAGATTTTTTCTTTTTTGTTTCTTTTGGTTTTTCTTCTGGTTTTGTTTGAAGAAGTTGTCCTTGTAATTGTTTTAGTTCTTGGTCATTTGCTTTTTGTTTAGGAGAGTCTAAAGTTTCGTTTTTATAAACTGGAAGAACATTTAAAATTTCATGTCCAAACATGGTGGAGGGCGTTACATCTATTTTTTTTGGATTTAAAGATCTTAGTTGTTCTCCTGTTTGTTGTGCTAATTCTATAGCTTTTGGAGGAACTTTATCCGAGTGTATTTTTGGGATTACAATTGCATGCCCTTTAGAAATTGGGTTTATTTCTAATATTGCAATAGCTTCTTCGTTTTCATTTATTTTGTAACTAGGAACCTTGTCTTCTGCAATTGAACAAAAAATACATTGTTGTTCCCCTTGTTGAGCTCCTTGATTTTGTTTTAAAAATTGTTCTAATTGTTCTGCATCCATTGTTTGGATAGAAGCTTTAACTTCTTCTTTGTTTGGGATATTTGCGTTTTCAAGTTGAGAAAAAAGTTGTTTTTTGATTTGAGTTACTTGTTCTGGAGATAGCATTTTTATGCGATTTTCCTCATGTCAATTAATTGCGCAGAAGCCACATTTTTAATTTCTGCGAATTTGTTTTCCAAATCTTCGAGATCTTTATCATCTGGATAAAAAAAGAAAACTATTACTGCTTTTAGTCCAAAAGCAATTGGTTCTATTTCATACTCTTTATTAGTGCCCCCAAGATCTTCCACTATTTTTTTAGCAGCTGCTTGAATTTCATCTAGATTTGATTCTGGAGATTCAGGCATTAGTTTGTATTTTGCTCCATTTATTCCAGTCATAGTTATTTGGAGAAGGGGGTGTTTATAAAGTTTATGAGTTTTATGTTATAATAATCCTTATAAATTGACTTGTATTTGATAAGCAATGGTGGATGAAAATTATGATAGAATTGTGATTAAAATAGCTCAATCTGCTAATTTAGATAAAGAAGAAATAGAACGAAAAATTGAGGCAAAAAGAGCTAAACTTTCAGGATTGATTAGTAAGGAAGGGGCTGCGCAGATTGTTGCAGCAGAATTGGGAATTTCTTTTGATGCAGAAGTTTTGAAAATAGAAGAATTATTGCCTGGAATGAGAAAGGCTAATGTTGTTGGGAAAATTATAAACTTATTTCCTGTAAGAACTTTTACTACAAAAAAAGGAGATATTGGAAAGGTTTCTAATTTTATCATGGCTGATGAAACTTCTAATATTAAAGTGGTTTTATGGGATACAAATCATATTGATTTAATTGAAAATGGAACTGTGAAACAAGATGATGTTGTCGAAATTGCTGGGGGAAGCATGAGAGATAATGAGCTTCATTTAGGAAGTTTTTCCGAATTTAGGAAAAGTGATCAAGTTTTAGAGAATGTACGTACTGAAAGAATTGTTAAAGATAAAAAAATCTCTGATTTTAGAATTGGAGATTCTTCAAAAGTTAGAGCTTTTATTGTTCAAAGTTTTGAGCCTAGGTTTTTTTATATTTGTCCAGAATGTAGAAAAAAAGTTGTTTCTGGAAGTGAGGGATTTGTTTGCGATGAACATGGAAAAGTTGCTGCAGAAAAAAGAGCTTTAATTAATGTTGTTTTAGATGATGGTACAGAAACAATAAGGTCTGTGGCTTTTCATGATGTGCTTCCTGATTTAGGAATTACAGAATTAGAAAATGCTGATGAATTAGTTAAACAAAGAACTGCTCTTCTCGGAAAAGAAATGGTTTTTTCTGGAAATGTTAGAATGAATAAATTTTTTAATAATCCTGAGTTTATTGTGGATGGCGTTGGAGAAGTTGATATGGACGAAGTTATAAAATCTCTTGAAGCTTAAAAGTAGTTATAAATGTTTATTAAATGAAATGGATTTTGAGTTTTATGTTAATTAAAACTCATCTTATTATTTGTGTGTTTTTTATTTTGTTGTTTTTGCCTGTTGTAAATCATGATTTGGTTTTTATTATTGTTGCCTTAATTGCGACTTATCTTCCTGATGTTGATTCTAGATTTTCTACTATTGGGCATAGAAAGATTGCTCGAGTTTTACAATGGTTTACTAGACATCGGGGCATGATTCATAGTTTTACTTTTTTATTAGTAGTTACTTTGTTTTTAGTTTTGTTTTTTCCTGTGGTGAGTTTTGGATTTTTTCTTGGATATGGTTTGCATTTATTTGCAGATAGTTTTACGCGGGAGGGAATTAGGCTTTTTTATCCTTTGAAAAATAAGAGTTGTGGAAGGATTCGGACTGGAAGTAGGATTGAAACAGGGATTTTTGTGGTGTTTCTTATGGCTAGTATTTGTTTATTGCTGAATATGTTATTTTAGGGGTGGCAATTTTTTAGAAAATCTTCCATTATTTCATCATTTCTTTCATAATCTCCCATATTAAGAATTTTCACATTTGTTGATGTGGGCAAATCAGAATTTTGTATTTTTGGATTTAAGGCAATATAAAGAAAGCTTGTTTGAGAGTTTTCTTCTATTCTTTTTTTTATTTGGTTTAAGCATGAATATCTTCTACAGGGATGGATAATTGCTTTGTCTGGAAGATTACCTTCATAGTTACATAGGCAGTTGTGTTCTTGAACGTCTACCCCCTTTATTTGTAGTGCCAATTTTAGAAGTTTTGCCAAGTTATTCTTACTTAATCCAGTGCTTCTATGTTCTGCAGTATCATATATTCCAACAACCATATTTTAAGGATTTTTAATTTGTTTAAAATAATTGTTATATTTAATGATATATTTCAAGTCCACAAATCCTTATAAATAAGTAGAGACTTTTTTGAATAATGGTAACAAAAAAAGAAGAAAAAAAGAGCCTGTCCAAACTTGGCCAGTCTGAAGAAAAAAAGAATAATGATGAACCAGAATTAACAGATCTTCCAGGAATTGGGCCTGCTGTTGCTGCGAAGCTGGAGAGTGCTGGGGTTTTTGATATGATGAGCTTAGCAGTTATGAGCCCTGCTTCATTAGGAGATGCTGCTGGAGTAAGTAGTGCTGTTGCACGTAAAGCAATTGTGGCTGCTAGAGATATGCTTAATTTAGGATTTACAGATGGGTTTGAATATGCACAGAAAAGATCAAATGTTTCTCATATTACAACAGGAAGTAAAAATTTTGACGATCTTCTTGGGGGAAAAGGTTTAGAAAGTAGAGCTATTACAGAAGCTTTTGGAGCTTATGGAAGTGGTAAAACACAGCTAGGATCAACTCTAGCTGTTAATGTTCAATTACCTGTAGAAAAAGGAGGGGCAAATGGTAAGTGTGTTTTTATTGATACTGAAGGAACTTTTAGACCAGCAAGAATAAAACAAATTGCAGAAGCTCTTGGAGCAAATCCTGAAAAAGTTTTAAAAAATATTTTAGTTGCTAGAGCATTTAATTCGGATCACCAAATTTTATTATTAGAGAAAGTTACAGAAATGATTAAAGGAGGAGAACCGATTAAACTTGTAATTGTTTATTCTTT
>Ga0272443_10002996_pt1 | contig 20576 bp, 13 predicted proteins | sample SSMAcet12_FD_193581 | JGI IMG/M metagenome (GOLD analysis project Ga0272443, IMG submission 193581) | Marine sediment archaeal communities from Little Sippewissett salt marsh, Falmouth, MA, United States - SSM-Acet-12 | ecosystem: Environmental > Aquatic > Marine > Wetlands > Sediment ... | reverse complement strand
GGTTCTCCTTCCCCTCTACATCGCGAAAAATTACGGCGACCGCGCTATCATAGACATCTGGGAGCGGATACCCTCGTCGAATGTTTACATGGCCCTCGACGACTGGGCAGATTCCGTGGGCATCTCCCTGACCGATCTCTACGGCGATTTTGCGCGGTGGAATCTCTTCGTAGGCTATAACTACCGAGGCTGGGGCTACGACGACGCCGAACTGATGCCCGAACCTGTCCTTATCGACCGGACGGAGATTCCGGAAACCCTTCCCGGAGGCGGAGGCGCACTTTACATCGACCTTACCGGGCAATTCGGCCTTCCCCCGAACCACACCGGCGGCGGATGGGCGGAACTCTCCGGCGGAGACACCGTTTCGGCGTTCTTGCATGGCCTTCCGCCCCATCAGTTCTCCGACACTCCGGACACCAGTCTCTTCATCTTTCACACTCCGGACACCCTCGCCGGCCTGTGGCGCTATGATGCCGTAATAGCGAGCATCGGCAACCTCGCCCGCCAACACATCATGCCGGGTGAAATCGGAGACCTGCTAATCGGCCCGGCGGTCAACGCGAAGGTCGATATGTTCCACACCCTCGAAGAGCCGCCATACCCAAACCCCTTCCGCTACAGCCTCGATAACGAATTCATCTATTTTCCATACTCCCTTACGGAAAATAGCCAAATCGCCCTTTATCTCTGGACATCCGCCGGAGACCTTGTATATTATATGGAAGACGCCGCGAGCAAAGGCCTTCACCTCACCAGAGACGGCGCTATCGCATGGCGACCGGCAAACATGCGCGGAGAAAGGCTTTCGACTGGAGTTTACATATATAAAATTCAGGTCGAAACCGACGAATATATCGGAAAAATATCCATCGTGAATCCATAACGGAGGAATAATGAACTGGAAACTTTTGGAAGAACTATGCAACACCCCCGGCGTTTCCGGGCATGAACGGGCAGTTGCGGAAATTTTCAAACGCGAAACCGCGAATATCGCCAAAGAGGCATGGTTCGATAATGTGGGCAATTTCATCGTCCATGTGGGCGGCGAAGGCCCCAAAATCGCTCTGGATGCCCACACCGACGAGGTCGGCTTCATCGTAAATTACGTCGATGACGAGGGTTTCATTCAAGTTACCCCCCTCGGCGGCATCGACCCGCGGGTTTTCTACGCTCAACGTGTCATAGTCCACGGCACCGAGGATTTGAAAGGGGTCGTAGGCGCTGTTCCGCCCCATCTGCTCGATAAAAACGCCGACCGCGACAGAGCCGTCCCTATCGAGGACGCTTTCATCGACCTCGGTCTGCCCGCGGATGAGGTTCAATCCAAAGTCAAGATAGGCGACATCGTAACCTTCGACAGCAAGCTCGAAGATTTAGGCCCCGCCTTCATAGGCAAAGCTTTCGACGACCGCCTCGGCCTTTTCGTGATCCTCGAAGCAATAAAAAAAGCGAAGAAAATCGCCTGCGATCTGTATCTCGTGGCGGCTGTGCAGGAAGAACGCGGCCTTCGCGGCGCCGGATGCGCGGCATTCACGATAAAACCCGATATCGCCATAGCCCTCGAAGGCACCGTGGCCAACGATCTCCCCGGAGTTCCTCCGCGTAAACGTCTGGCAACCCAGAACAACGGCGCCGAACTTCGAATCACCGACCGCGCCCTCATCGCGGACAGGGCATTAGTCGATTACCTCGCCCAAATCGCCGAGGAAAACGGCATCGCATGCCAGCTTATGGTGAAAAATGCGGGCACAACCAACGCCACCTCCATCGAAACATCGGCGGGAGGCGTCCGTGTAGCGGCCATTTCCGCGCCGGTGAGATACATCCACAGTCCGATAGGCCTCGTCCAGAAACACGACATCGAATGCCAGGTAAACCTCCTCGCGAAATACCTCGAAGTCGCCGACAAGACCCCGCCGCGACGATAGTCGGCGACCGCCGACGGGTAACGTGCTCAACCGATCCGCCGATTCGCTTTTGCGAATGAAGATGTTCGAGAATAGGGCGAACTATATGTTCGTCCTTTTCCTATTGAAACCGCCCTCTCTAATTTCCCAAAGCGAATCCCGCAGGGTTGAGCACCTCGAATGCGGCACTGCCGCCCTTTTTTGTTTGCATTGTCGCCTTCTATAAATTAAGTTGTTTGCAGGAGGATTGAAATGCATATCACAATCGAGGACAATAAAGTAGTAGTTAATCTGGACGCCGAGGAGTTCGCTAAATTTCAGGCGATGTTCGCTAACCTCGACAGGCCGGTGCAGTGCGCCTGCGAACTCAGAGAGTTCAGCGGTAACGATTTTACGATAACGACGCCGCTACTTCCGATGCACCTCTGCCGGACGATAGGCGAGGCTAACCTTAGCGCCGACCCCTTCGCGACGATGACGCTGTATCCCTTCTGGAAATATGGATTTGCTTTTGGGACGGGGAATATGCTCTCGCTGGGGCTGGGAATCGACGACCCGCACAAGAAGGCGGTGGCGGCGGACGAGTTCGGGATGGGGTTCTGTTGCTGGGCGATGGAGGAGATTTTCGACTGCGAATATTGGGCGGACACCAGCGCGCTGATAAAGAGCGGTGCGGTGTTTCCGATTGGCACGAAAAGGCCGGATTTCGTATGCGGGTTCGCCGACGGAAGCCTCGGCATATTCGAGGCGAAAGGGACGACCGGCTCGATAGGCGACCTGGCCTCCGCGCTGGAGGAGGGGAAAGTGCAGACCTCCGGCATAGGGGCGACCGACCCGATTTCGCGGAGGGTTGCGGTGGGATGCGCCCTCGGCGGCGGCGAAACGAGAGTGGTTCTCCTCGACCCGCCCCCCGGCGACGCGAAACCGACCAACCTGACCGCCGACCTGGTGCGCGAAGCGGCGAGGAAGATGAGGGCTTCGATACGGGGCGAAGCCCCTACTCAGCCACCGGCGGAAAGGGATAGGTCGTTGAGTAGGCCGGAAGGCCGTATCGAAACGACAGTAACCGAGACAATATTCCGCGGCCCGGACGGCCAGATTGCCCTCACCCACGACGACTACAAACCCGACAAACGCCACGGCTGGCTGGAAATAGACAAAACTAAATATTGATATTGACATTTGGATATGAGTAAATTATATTTATAATGAAGTTATAACAAACGAAGAAAAGAGGAGAACTAATGAAAAAAGTTATGGTTGTGTTAGTAATTGTTGCGTTGGCTGTTATAATTCTGGGAGGTTGCTCAAAATCAACTGATCCGGAACAAAACGGTTCAAATATTTCGATAACAGATGGAAAAGGGGAATCGTCCCCTTTCAGCGGTGGGGTTTCACCACAATTGAGAATAACTAACTTTGATCCAAACATTAGTTACAGAATTTCTCTTACATGTGATGCAGTTGGTTTCGATAGGGAATATGTGCTTACAACTAATTCCTCAGGGGATATTCCGCCTACTACCTTAGATTTCGAACTATTGAACAGCGAATTGGAAATTTCAGGGACTAAGACATTCTCCGGGGAAATTACGGAATTAGCAAGCGGTAGTTCAAAAGGGGATTTTTCGTTCGATATTGATTTATCCAAATCTCGTGTCTTCACTTGCGACAATTTAGGTAATCCCAAAAATTCTTACACAACTGGTGAAACGGTATATTTAAGAGGGATGAACTTTAATCCGGGATCTGAACCAGAAGTATATGTTTGCTATGATAGAAAGGAATGGTTAGCAGGACAACCATACATTGATGTGAGTGGTGGAGTAGAAGAAGTTACGGTAGATGCGACTGGCGAGTTTTTAGTGCCGATATGGACGCTTTCTTACTCACTAACAATGCCCTTCGACATAATAGTAGATATGGATCAAGATGGGGTATATTCTTCGGACGACTTATCCGATGGTTGGCAGGTTGCATCGTTCGTGGTTCAAAATATCCCGTCGAGAAGCCACTTAAATGAACAAATCGCCTGCGACGCACTGGGATATCCGAAAGATATTTTCCTCTACACCGAACAGGAAGAAGTCTATGTTTGCTGTAACCCGCAGGTCCAAATGGATTTGCCCTCACCTAATGTAGATATATACGTAGTGGCGCACAGGGATACGTGGACAAGCGGAGAGGTTCTCGACGATCAGACTTCCGGAGTGGAATCTATGTGGGCGCAAGAGGGGTGTAACAGTATCGCTGTTACAATGGTGGGAAGCGATTTACCCGCGGGGTTATATGATGTGATAATCGATGTCAACCAAAACGGCCAGTATGACATGGGAGTGGACTTCATTGATAATATCGATGCAACTATGAGTACTATTTGTGGCTTCGAGATTAGCGACGAACCTCCTATGACCCATGTTTCTCTCACGGGAACCTGGTATCAGTATTTCAATCCGGGCTATATTAATCTTGTCGATGATGGAGTCAACGTAACTGGAGGAGGCTCAGGCCTATCTCATTATTATGGCGATGTAACTCATGATTATTACTTGACGTGGACATCTACAAACACCTTGGAGGGCTTCTTCATCTGGTCACAGGTTGCCCATGGGTGTTCTGCGGAGGTTCGTTTGAGTATGACGGTCATATCCCCTGATAGTATAAATGCGACTGTTGCTAATGCGAGTTATGATACATCTACTTGCGAAATAACAAGCGATTGGTGGTGGGAATATGATATGATTTATAGCCGAGAAGACCCATCTAAGGGAATTCCTAATCGTGAATCAAATGTATTTATTACTTCAACCCTTGGGGCAACAAATGAAAAACAGCATAAATAAACTTGTTGCTCTAACCTTAGTATTAACAGCCCCTTGTTTCGCGCAGGCATTTTCCGCTAGGAGTCATTCGCTAACGGTAACTCCAGATGATATAGTAACGGCAGACTTCAATAATGATGGGCGAAATGAGGTTGTGGTCGTGAGTCGTAGTGCAGATGCTCTTTATATATATGGAGTTGACTTTAGCGGTCTTGACGAAATGGATTCGCGGCTTTTCCCGACGGACTATGGGCCCTCTGCCCTATGTGTTGGCGATTTCAATGGCGATCATTACCCCGACATAGCTGTTGGGGCCCGTGGAATAGGGGGTAATTATATTAGTACCTATCTCGGCGATGAAGATTACATCCTTTCGGGGAGCTATACGAGAGATACAGATGGTCAAGTCAACGCCATTTCTTCCGGTGATTTCAACGGAGATGGATACAGCGATGTAGTTGTTTCTACGGGAACTGATCCATTCCTCACCTGTTATCGTGGGGATGAGTTTGGTCTCAGTTCATCTTCATACACCATTGCCGTTCCTTATACACCACAAGCAATGGTATGTGGCTATTTCGACGACGACGAATACATGGATTTAGTGATCGCGCCAGGCGGATTATCTTCAAACAATGTGTATTTAATTAATGGTAGTAGTAGCGGACTAGGAGCCTTTTCACCAATCACTGGAACGGGCTTCGGGGTTTGTGATATTGATATTGGGCTTTATAACGACGATATTTATGCGGATTTACTTGTGACATGCAGACTAGATTCCACAATCAAGGTCTATGAAGGTAGTTCATCTGGTGATTTCTCGCTCGAAAATGAGATAGAAATAGCATTCGCTCCGAAATATTCGAAATTCTTGGATTTTAATGCGGATAGCCTTTCCGATATAGCGGTCACCTCTCTTTATTATGACACCATAATGATCTATGAACAGACAACCGGTGGTTCTTTTGGCTTAAGCGAAGAAATACCCGTCGGAGATAATCCCTGTGAACTCACAAGTATCAGCGGTTTTGGGATTTATCGTGATATTTTGTTTAATATATGTCAGACGTCAAATGAGATATATTCGGTATCCGAGGATTTAAGCTTTTCCAGTGTAGATATTATCACCGTGTCCATTCCTTCTTTTAACAATCCTAGCAATCCTCTTGTAGCTCCAGCCGAAAGCGATCTGTATGGAATAGTAAGAACGATTGATCATAGTGGCGATCCTATTCCATATGCAAAGATTTCTTTAGACGGAAACGATTATTACACTAATATAGCTGGCTTTGGAATACTGCCCCTTGGTTACTATCCCGATACTTATACCGGATCAAAATCACTTCTCTTCGATTTTTCACCCTATAGTATTCCTAACGAAAATAAAACACTATACCTAAATATCATTCGTTCTTTGGGAAAAACAAAAATAGAGTGCTATTTTGGTGGAACTCTCGGGCTTTATGGAGGCACGCCCAATTCGAGCCCAATTGACGCTTCAGTCCACGCCAGCGTTAACGGTGGTATAGGGGCAAGTTTAGCTTTCATTCACGAGGAACCTGGGGCACATATCATAGGTAGAAGAGTAAAAGCGGGGCTTCATGGAGATATTGGTATAGGGCCTCAAGCACCATTTGATATTGTTGATTTAGAAATCGGTGTTGGAGCAAGTGGAGATTGGAGTTGGGGATGGAAAGAAGAGTTCTCTTTTGAGCCATTGTCGTCTATGAGCCAGGAACAAATGATAGCGGAATTAGGTCTCTTTTTGGAATCTGCGCTGGTAGCCGGTTCGAGCACAGCTCCGGGAGTAGGTTTGTATGTCGCTGTTTTAATCGAAGCTATAGCCAGATGGGCTGATCCATTTGGAACATTTACAAATGCGACGTATAAAAAAAGTTCCACTTTTGATTTTTTGGGCTCTGCTGGATTTGGCATCGGTATCAAACCTTCTACTGGACAGAGATATAGTATCGGTTTACTTGATGTTCATTTCGATGTTCATACCCACGATGAAAACCAGGAATTGACTGGAGAAGGCTTCTATATTCCATCCGATGAAAGATCTTTCGAAAGAAAACATAGTTTTATGGTAGGTGGTGGTAGTGGAGTGGACTTGTTTAAACTGGGATTCCGCCGAAGATGGTATCGTTCCGGTAGCAGGGCTTTTAAAACTTCTTTGGGGTCGATTTATTCAGCTTCCGGTGCAATGAATATAGGTTTTACCAGGAAATGGGAAAACCTTTCTGACACTGAACCCCATACTATTTCTTTAGACCTCGAATCTGATGTTGCTGGCGGAATACTTATTACTGACACTCATTTAATTACGAGATCTTCGTTCGAGTTTCCATCTGACATTATAAGCACAGAAGATAATGTATTAAGGGACATTGTTACAGAAATAGAATCAAGTGATGGTGTAACTTTGGACCCGGCTTCTCTTTATGAAGAAAATTTATTCGAACTTATTGATCTTGCAGGGACAGTGGCGTTATCGGATTGTCCGACTTACCCGAAAATTTCAAGTAGCATTGAAGCTTCCGCTGGTTTAATCTTCTCTCCTTCTGTGGACGTTCCGCTGGTTGCTCTTGGAGGAGTAACTGTCGGTTTCACTGTTGAGGCGATTATGTCCCACGAGATATCAGGAGAGGAACTCTATTTCTTGGCATCTTCGGCATATTTAGCAGAACCACTTGCGGTAAAGACAATTTGCAGATCAAACCCATCTGATCCTTCAGCTTACGAATTCATTACTCATTTGAGTTCGCTTTGTAACGAGTTAGCTACCGGGCTACATGATATTTTTGAGGGCCTTTGGGATGGTTTTTGGGAAACCGTAGATGATGTCACTGGCGCAATAGTCGAGACGGGTTCTGATATAGTTAACGGTGCTGGAGAAATAATAGTTGATACTGGTGATGCTATTGTTGACGGTATTGTCGGTATAGGGTCATACGTGCCAACAGTGGATTTCGGATTCCGCAGACTTCCATATACGACAAGGGCTTTTGCCAGACCTACTACGAGAGGACCTATGGATTTAATGTCCGAAACACATAATATAGTGGGAGTTGGAAAGGCATATGAAGTTTATTATCTTACCCCTGATAGTATAAAACAGGACATGTTCATTGACTCAGTTGAATTCCGCGATTTTATACCCGATTCTGCAATTCGTCTTGCGGGTTTCGATCCTTCGATAAGGGATAGAATACGTATTTATCATTGGACTCAGCTTCCAGTGCCGGATAGTTTAGGCGGTGGTGAAGCCGGTGGAATGGTCGAATTGAATTGCGAATGGGAAGGGGATACTTTAACGACCCAGATTATAGAGACAGGTGTCTATATCGCTGGAATATCTGACACAGTCCCAGATATTACACCCCCTGCGATTATGGGATATTCACCATTGTATGGCGACACGATAACAATATCCGAAGATGAGCTTGTTTTCTCTATAGATGTTGCTGATACAGGGAGTTTTGCTTCCGGTCTTAAAGAGAATTCTATGAATCTAATAATTGATGGAGACTCAGCAGGTGCAAGTTTTAACTGGAGAATTGATAGTTTATCATTCTCGAAGCCGATAGCAATCATGAATATCTCGAATCACCCTAGCTTGGATTCTATTACGGGAAGTTGCAATTTGGTTTTAAGCATTAGCGATAATGCGGGCAATAGGACTGATTTTCCCTTAAGTTTCTACGTCGATTCAGATACAAGTGTAATAGAAAACACCGATACGGCCAGAGTAGTCTGGCCAAATTTCGATCATGTCGTATATCCTAATCCTGCGAGCGATTGGGTTCGAGTGTTTTTAGCTCCGGTAAAAGCTGGCGGCAAACAAAATACGAAAATTGAGATCTATGATATTACAGGAAGAAAATTACAAGAAAAAGAAGTTTATCCCACAAAAAGTGGAGATTATGATGTTATCATCTCCTTAGATAACTTGCCTTTAGGTTTGTTCCTCATCAAAATCAATCAAGATGGACATACTACAACAAGTAAAGTTATGCATGTTCGGTAGTTGCGACGACGGCTGGCGCTGGAACGCCAGGCAGATTTTAGAGAATATCTGAAAAAAAGGGGTTGACAGATCGGGGAATTCTTTTAATTAGTTATTGAATCTGTTAACTTTGTTCTATTCCGCTTTACAGAAGAAATATACTGCTTCCATTTAAGAAAAATGGTTATATTGAGAGTAGAACATGAGCATTTAACCTAAGGAGAAGATAAGATGAAAAACACAATTCTAATATTAACTCTCATTTTACTTGCTACAGCAATTTGCCTTGCCGGTTGGGCACGTACCTTTGGGGGAAGCTCGGCCGATTGGGGCAAATCGGTCATACAGACAAGAGAAGGGGAATATATTGTTGCAGGAGTAACCTACTCTTTTGGCGCGGGTATTAATGATGCTTATCTAATAAAAATCAATACAAATGGTGACACGGTATGGACGCACACTTATGGGGGATATTATGAAGACGATGCTAGCTCTGTGTTACAGACAGATGACGGTGGATTTGTCTTCACTGGAAGAACAGAAACAACGATGGATTCACTGGAAGATATTTGTATTGTTAAAACCGACATAGAAGGTGATACAATATGGACTCATGCTTATGGCGGAAGCGAAAATGATTGGGGTAAGTCTATAATACAAACGACGGACGGTGGATATGTTGTCTCTGGGGTATTTGAATATAATAGCTTTACTCATATTCCTAGTGTAGTTTGTCTTCTCAGGACAGATGCTAATGGAGACACGTTATGGATGCGCACATATGGTGGAAGTAACTATGATCAAGGAATGTCTGTTGTCCAGACAATAGACGAGGGATTTATTGTCACGGGTTATACATCGTCATTTGGTGCTGGCTATACTGATGTTTATCTAATTAAAACCAATGTTGATGGCGATACTGTATGGACGCGCACGTATGGTGGAAGTAACTCTGATGTTGGCTTCTCCGTCGTGCAGACCTCCGACGGCGGATATATCGTCGCAGGAGCGACAGAATCCTTCGGCGCAGGCGGATCTGATGTCTATCTTGTTAAAACTGATAGCGATGGCGACACGACATGGACGCGCACTTACGGCGGAGGTAGCTATGATAGGGGCTACTCCGTCGCGCAGACTTCCGACGGCGGATATATCGTTGCAGGAGTGACAGAATCATTCGGCGCAGGCGGATCTGATGTCTATCTTGTTAAGGCCGATGCAGTGGGCGAAACAATATGGACGCGCACTTATGGCGGAAGCTACAATGATATGGGCTACTCCGTCGCGCAGACGTCCGACGGCGGATATATCGTCGCAGGAGTGACAGCGGCGGGGGATGTCTATCTTGTTAAGACCGATTCCCTCGGTTACACCGGCATCGAGGAGAATTTGCCCGCCGCGAAACCGGCGGCATTCGCCATTTCCGCCTACCCCAACCCCTTCAATTCGGCTTGCCGTATTTCCGCGCCTATGAATGCGAAGGTTGAGATATTCGATATCGAGGGGCTGAAAATAGGCGAATTGCATGGCGGCGAGCAGGTTTGGAAGCCGGAGGCGTCGGTTGGCAGCGGAATTTATCTTGTTCGCGCGAGGGTCGGCGAGCAGGAGATAACGAAACGGGTGGTGTATTTGAAGTAGAAATATAAGGAGACTAAGATGAAAATAACGATATTAATTATAGCTCTAATTTGCCTCGCTACCGGCCTTTACGCCGTGGACTCATGGAACGTTTCTCTCGCCGGGCATATCGACACGCCAGGTGAGGCCTTAAGAGTCTATGTTTCCGGCTCCTATGCCTATGTGGCGGATGAAGTTAGCGGTCTTCGTATAATCGATGTTTCGACACCATCCTCCGCTTTCGAGGCGGGATATTGCGACACACCGGTTTTTGCTTGTGACGTCTATGTTTCCGACTCCTATGCCTATGTGGCAGACGTAGATGACGGTCTTCGCATAATTGATGTTTCGACACCGTTATCCCCTTCTGAGGTGGGATTTTCCGATATAGGTGACTCTGTTAATAGCGCTTATGTTTCCGGTTCCTATACCTATGTCCTGGACGGGGACGGTCTTTATATAATCGATGTTTCGACGCCATCTTCCCCTTTCGAGGTTGGATATTACGATATGGGAGACTGCGCCTTTGGCGTCTATGTTTCTGGCTCCTATGCCTATGTGGCGGCCAGTCGGAATGGTCTTCGTATAATCGATGTTTCCAATCCGTCGGCTCCCTCGGAGGTGGGATTCTACGATACGGGAGACTTCGCCCGTGGCGTCTATGTTTCCGGCTCCTATGCCTATGTGGCAGACGATGAAGGTGGTCTTCGTATAATCGATGTTTCGACGCCGTCTTCACCAAGCGAAGTTGGTTACTACGTCACTGGAAGCTCCGCTCAGGGCGTTTATGTTTCTGGTTCCTATGCCTATGTGGTAGACTATTATGATGGTCTTCGTATAATCGATGTTTCGACGCCGTCGGCACCCTCGGAAGTGGGATTCTACGACACCGGAAGCTACGCCCGTAGCGTTTATGTTTCCGGCTCTTATGCCTATGTGGCAGACTGTAGTGATGGTCTTTACATAGTCGACGTTTCCTATTTCACTCCGCAAAATGCAACATCCTTACTTCAGCCAATTACTTTCACACCGAACGGTGACGGCAAGAACGATGTTGTCGAAATCATCGGCTTAAACGACACAGATGAGAGTGAAGTAGAGATTTACGATATTACCGGCGCGAAGGTTTTGACCTGGACAACTTGCGAATGGGACGGAACGGACAACGGCGAAAAGCTGAAAGCCGGGGTTTATCTTTATATTTTAAGAATCAACGGCGAAATCGTCGATAACGGAACAATAACGCTAATTAGATAGGATAATGATATGCGAAATGTAATAATTTCTATCCTATTGCTTTTAGCGGGTGTTTGCCTCTCCGGCTGGGAACGCACTTATGGCGGAAGCTCCGAAGATGAGGGCTGGTCCGTCGCGCAGACGTCCGACGGCGGATATATCGTCGCAGGAAGGACAGAATCCTTCGGCGCAGGCTTGTTGGATGTCTATCTTGTTAAGACCGATACAGTTGGCGACACAATATGGACGCGCACTTATGGCGGAAGCGGCGATGATTTGGGCTTCTCCGTCGCGCAGACGTCCGACGGCGGATATATCGTCGCAGGATTGACAGAATCCTTCGGCGCAGGCGATTATGATGTCTATCTTGTTAAGACCGATTCAGTGGGCGACACAATATGGACGCGCACCTATGGCGGAAGCGATGATGATTTTAGCTACTCCGTCGCGCAGACGTCCGACGGCGGATATATCGTCGCAGGAAGGACAGAATCCTTCGGCGCAGGCTTGTTGGATGTCTATCTTGTTAAGACCGATGCAGAGGGCGACACAATATGGACGCGCACTTATGGCGGAAGCGACTATGATGGGGGCTACTCCGTCGCGCAGACGTTCGACGGCGGATATATCGTCGCAGGATACACATATTCCTTCGGCGCAGGCGGGTGTGATGTCTATCTTGTTAAGACCGATGCAGAGGGCGACACAATATGGACGCGCACTTATGGCGGAAGCTCTTGGGATAATGCTTTCTCCGTCGCACAGACATCCGACGGCGGATATATCGTCGCAGGAAGGACATATTCCTTCGGCGCAGACGAGCCTAATGTCTATCTTATTAAGACCGATGCAGTGGGCGACACAATATGGACGCACACTTATGGCGGAAGCGAATATGATAGGGGCGAATCCGTCGCGCAGACCTCCGACGGCGGATATATCGTCGCAGGACAAACATATTCCTTCGGCGCAGGCGGATCTGATGTCTATCTTGTTAAGACCGATGCACTGGGCGACACAATATGGACACGCACTTATGGCGGAAGCTACTCTGATTATGGCTACTCCGTCGCGCAGACGTCCGACGGCGGATATATTGTCGTAGGAGTTTACAATTATCACGTATACACAGCTGATGTCTATATCATTAAAACCAACGCCGATGGCGATACGACTTCTCAAGATACCATTTCAACACACCTTTCCCTTCAACCCATCGTCTTCACACCGAACGGCGATGGTAAGAACGATGTGGTCGAAATCATCGGCCTGAATGACGGCGATGAGAGTGAAGTTGAGATTTTCGATATTACTGGCGCGAAGGTTTTAACCTGGACAACGCCCGAATGGGACGGAACGGACAACGGCGAGAAGCTGAAAGCCGGTGTTTATCTTTATATTTTAAGAATCAACGGCGAAATCGCCGATAACGGAACAATAACACTAATTCGATAGGATAATAATATGCGAAATGTAATAATTTCTATCCTGTTGCTTTTGGCGGGGGTGTGCCTCGCCGGCTGGGAACGCACTTACGGCGGAGGCAGCTATGATAAGGGCCGCTCCGTCGCGCAGACGTCCGACGGCGGATATATTATCGCAGGATACACATATTCCTTCGGCGCAGGCAATTATGATGTCTATCTTGTTAAGACCGATGCAGTGGGCGACACAATATGGACGCGCACTTATGGCGGAAGCGACAGAGATGATGGCTACTCCGTCGCGCAGACGTCCGACGGCGGATATATCGTCGCAGGATACACAGAATCCTTCGGCGCAGGCTCGAAGGATGTCTATCTTGTTAAGACCGATGCAGTGGGCGACACAATATGGACGCGCACTTATGGCGGAAGCGACTGGGATGAGGGCTACTCCGTCGCGCAGACGTCCGACGGCGGATATATCGTCGCAGGAAGGACAGAATCCTTCGGCGCAGGCTCGGCAGATGTCTATCTTGTTAAGACCGATGCAGTGGGCGACACAATATGGACGCGCACTTATGGCGGAAGCGACAATGATAGGGGCTACTCAGTCGCGCAGACGTCCGACGGGGGATATATCGTTGCAGGAGTATATGATTATGATTTGGAGGCAGGAACAGGGGATGTCTATCTTGTTAAGACCGATGCAGTGGGCGACACAATATGGACGCGCACTTATGGTGGAAACGACAATGATATGGGCTACTCCGTCGCTCAGACTTCCGACGGCGGATATATCGTCGCAGGATGGACAGAATCCTTCGGCGCAGGCGGGGATGATGTCTACCTTGTTAAGACCGATGCAGTGGGCGACACAATATGGATGCGCACTTATGGCGGAAGCGGCGATGATGTGGGCTTCTCCGTCGCGCAGACTTCCGACGGCGGATATAACGTCGCAGGATGGACAGAATCCTTCGGCGTAGGCGGGGATGATGTCTACCTTGTTAAGACCGATGCAGTGGGCGACACAATATGGACGCGCACTTATGGCGGAAGCGGCGATGATGGAGGTGCATCCGTCGCGCAGATGTCCGACGGCGGATATATCGTCGCAGGAGAGACAGAATCCTTCAGCGCAGGCGGATCTGATGTCTATCTCATCAAAACCAACGCCGATGTCGATACAACTTCTCAAGATACCATTTCATCACGCCTTAACTTCGCGGAAATATCTAATCCCTATTCGCCACAAAGCAACTACAGCAATCCGAGCACTATATCATGGCTCGATGGCCTAAGGCTTTCAGCGGGCTATGAAATACTCTATACCGGGATGAACCACGATAATCTTTCGTCCGGGATTGTTAATGTGGCTTATCCGACGAAAAAATTCGGGGCTGTCGGTTTCCGAGCGGCGTTTTTCAAAGCGGACCATTTCTCTCAAAACGCGTTCATATTTCAATATTCCTATAAATTCGGGGAGAGAATAAGCGCGGGTTTGAGTGGCGGCCTATTAACCCGAGGTTACAACGCGGACGATGTCGAAGGTTTCGACCAAACGGATGCTCTAATTCAAGACGCGCAAAAAAGTGCATTCACTCTCGGTTTGGGCGGCACTTACATGATTGTCAAAGACACATATCTCGGTTTCGCGCTCGATAATATCCTTCAGCCCGATCTCGGTATCGAGGAAGAATCGAAAGAGCCATTATCTGTGACCGTCGGTGCATCGACTAAACTCTGGATGATTAGGCCTTACGCAAATTACGTCTATTATTCGGACGAAAAGTCAGATTTCCTGGTCGGTATAGAGGGCTGGTTCGTGAAGGATATGCTCGGGGCTAAAGTGAACTTGCGAAAGGATAATCTGATTTTCGGGATGGGAATTAAATACAGCCATTTCCGTCTCGATTACGACTACGTCCTGCCGACTTCCGGTATTCAAGAGGTCAGTAGCGGTTCGCACCAGATGCTATTGACTTATGATTTGAAGTTGGAGAAGTGAAAATAACCCAAGAGAGCGAAAATTCTCCTTGACAAATTCGATGCTCTAAATTAGGTTTTGGGTGTATTGTTAAGATTGTTTGATCTTTGAAAATGTGAGGTTGTTGAGGCCGGAGGGATCGGTCTTTTCGATAAAATGTTGTATTTTGGCGGGTTTGAGTTGACCATCAGGCTTTTTGACTTAACCTTTGGCAATTTTGACTTGACCATCGACTAATTTTACTTTGCCATCGGCCATTTTACCTTGACCAACGGCAATTTTGACTTGACCATCGGCCATTTTGACTTGACCATTTTCGCAATCCTATATGCATTTTGTCTTGATTGTCAATCAATTTATGGGGAAAATTACAACTTAGGAGGAACCATGGCTGGAAAAACTCGTTATCCCGATAGACTTGGACATGCGGATTATCTCACATTTTTCTTGACCATAATTAATTTCAAGGAGCGTGAGGTTGCCGCGGGGACCTGGCCCGCGCATCTGAGTGCCGATCTTAATGCGCTCCACGGCAGTTTTGAGAGCGCTCTTAAGGATTACGATAAGAAGCGAAAATATCGAATCAAGGAGGCGTCGCCCGCGCTTGACGACGCGACATTGCCGCTCTACAAGCGGATTTTGTCGTTGAAGGAAGCGCTTCCGACGCTTTTCGACGGCGACGAGACGGTTCTGGCTGAGTTCGGTATTGCCGGGGATATCCCATCCGACCGCGACGAGCTTTTCCTTGTAGCGAGCAATTGTGTGGATCATTGGAATGCGCTTTGCACGCCCGATCCTCCTGTGGAATATGAGCCGGCTGTGCCGTTTTTCGACGATCTTCTCGATAAATTCCCGGCTTTTACCGATGCCCGTCTGGATTATATCAACGCGCTGAGGGACGAGGAGGAGGCGCAGGATTTGGTTCTTGCGACTCGCGAGGCCTGCAATCACGAAGAGCGGTTGATTTTCCATTGGTATTGTGCGCTCTGGCTCGATCCGGAGGATGAGAACTGGACGCATACGCCGTGGGGGACTTCGTCGGGCGGTTCTGGCGGCGGTGATTGGCCGAAGAAGCCGGTTGGGAAGATGAGTATTGCGCCCGATCCTCTGGATGGGATACTTGCGGGGTGCGAGGAGTATGACGGCACGAAGCGTTTCGACTTGCGTATTGTCGGGGTCAAGAAGAACGATCCGGTGCCGGAGATGCCTCTGGTCGATACTTACACGGATATCGAGCAACCGGCTTTGCTGGATGCGGACGGGTTCCCCTTGCAGAAGAATTTCGTTTATTACCTCTGGATTCGCGCGAGAAAAGATGGCGAGGTCAGCGATTGGAGCGAGGTTGTGGGGTTGGAGTGGACTGAATAATGTCGATTAAAATGGATTCCCGATTGAATCGGGAATGACAAATAGTAAGGGCGGCTGTGGTGGCCGCCCTTTTAACCCCCCCAACCCCCCTTGTTAAGGGGGACTTTTATTGTAGGCGGTGGGGATGGCCGCCCTTTTTTCGAATATGGCACTCTAATTATTGACAATGGAAAGATGAGGATATTTTGACAAATCCCGACGACAGACTACCGAATGCGATCGATGCATACGAGACTATCGCCGATTCATACGCCTCCGAGGTAGAAACGAACCCCCATAGCATATACTACGAACGCCCCGCGATGCGCGAGCTTTTAGGCGACATTTCCAGTCTCCGTCTTCTCGACGCCGGATGCGGGCCGGGAATTATAATGGAATGGCTGGTCGAAAAGGGCGCAAAATCCGTGGTTGGAGTCGATGGAACTTCGCGCATGGTAGAAATCGCCAGAGAGCGTCTGGGAGAGAAGTGCACTTTACATGTGGCGGACCTCGGCCAGCCTATGCCATTTCTAAAAAAAGAATCCTTCGATGTCATCGTGAGTTCGGCGACCCTGGGCTACATTCGCGACTGGAAAGCTTTGTTTATGGAGTTTTCGCGAATTTTAAAAGGAGGCGGTCGAGTGGTTTTCTCGGTGGGACATCCATGCTCGGAATATACCCTCGACGGAACGAACGACTACTTCGCAACGGAGCTAAGGGATTATGTCTGGAAAGGATTTGAAAAGCCGATAGTCGTGCCGAACTACCGCCGTCCTCTGTCCGCGATGGTGAACTCGATTGTCGAGGCGGGGTTTACTATAGATCGAATCCTGGAACCGGTTCCAACACCTGAATTCGAGAAGGTGAACCCCGACGAATACGCGAGATTGTTGCGGCGTCCGCGTGTGCTCTGTATGCGGGTATGCAAGAGCGGAAATGCCGAATAACGAAGCCGGAATCCTTTTGTCCAGTTATTCAACATGTGATTCTATGGGTAATCGATTTTCAAATAACACTTTTTGCTTGTGGATACAGATAACTGCAAACGCCCTCCTCAGCTGGTTGCTTTTTCCATTTATAATTTCGCCAAACACCGCGTATCCCTTTTCTCGTCTTATCGAAGTTCTTTTCTGGCAGGTGGTTGCCTTTTTCGGATGGCCTCTCGCAGTTTTTGGTATTGTATTGGGGATTCCATTTGGGTTGCGAATCACGAACATATATTCAGCTTTGCCCATTCTAATTTATCCTGCCATGCAAGTTCTGCTGTTTCTGACGATTAAGACGAAAACACGTCGTCGCGCAAAACTGTTTTTTCTTCATATACTTATCATTATCTCTTTCGGCGTTGTGTGGTATTCAGTTTTTGAGGGATACAGCTTCATGAATGGGTGATAATTTTCCAGAAAAAATGCAAAGGTTTATCTGTAAATCACCTCTGATCTGAACCCCAAGTTCAAAAATGGGTCATGAAAAAAGCCGCTCCTAAATAGGCGCGGCTTTTTTGATTATATTTTGCGGTTGGTTATTCGCGGGGGCCGAGGGGCATTAGATAGAGCGGTGCGCCGGGGACGTCGAAGAGTTCGGCGACTTTGTCGTCGTGGAATGCGCCTATCATGACGGTCGAGAGGTTCAGGCCCTCGGCAATCAAATGGACATTCTGGCCGATGTGGCCGGCTTCCATGTGGACATAACGTTCCGCGCGGTCGCCGTAGCGCCCTGCTGTGCGTTCGTAGATTCCGAAGAGGGCGACTACCGCCGATGCCTCTTTCAGCGCGGGCTGACCGAGAGCGGAATTGGCCAAATCGAGGATGAAATTCCCCGATTTCACCAGTTCCAGCGCGTGTTCCTGTTCGATGTATTTGTAGATTCCCGGTTCGATGCCGTCGACTTCTCCGACGACGAGGTAGGTGTCCATCGGGTATGTCGCGCCTGCGCTCGGAGCGGCTCTGAACCTGCCTCTGCCGGTGATTCCCGCCGCCGACCACATAACCTCGCTGACCTGATCGAGGCTCAGACCGCCCTCGCCGTAACTGCGTCTGCTACGGCGATTCGCGATGGCGTCGTGCACGGAAAGCTCCGCGCCGGGGGGTTCCGGGAGTTGAAAAGTCTGGGCCATTATGCCTCCAATTAGCAATAATGCAAGGATAGTTCCGAATTTCAGCATTGGCTAATACCCGATTAATCCAGGACTTCCACCTTTTCCATCACGATAGTGGTCTGGGGAACATCCGAGGGGAAGGGCGCTTTCGGGCCGGTGGGGGTTTCGGCGATCTTATCGACAACGTCCATGCCGTCGATGACCTTGCCGAAAACTGCATATCCCCACCCGCGAGGGTTCTCGCCGGTGAAGTTCAGGAAGGTGTTGTCCTTATGGTTGATGAAGAACTGAGCCGTCGCCGAATGCGGGTCGTTGGTGCGCGCCATGGCGATTGTGCCCCGGTCGTTTTTGAGGCCGTTGTTGGCTTCATTCTGAATGGGGTCGTGGGTATCTTTTTTCTGCAGATCCGCTGTGAATCCGCCGCCTTGAATCATGAAATCTTTGATTACACGATGGAAAATCGTGCCGTTGAAATAATCTTCTTCGACATAGGTGAGGAAATTTTCCACGGTGATGGGCGCTTTTTCCGGGTAGAGTTCGATATCGATATTGCCCATGTTGGTCGTGATTCGAACTACCGGGTTTTTGCCAGCTTCCATTTCTGCCTCCGATTCTTCCGCAAAAGCCACCCCGAAAGCCAGCATTGCGATTATGATGGTTGTTAGAATTTCTCTCATTTTGTTCTCCTTTTTGTTTTTTGAGGATAGCCGAGTTACGGCGTCCCCTCGTATTTTTCAATTTTATCTCTTGCTAAAGCTACTATCGAATCGTTTTCCGATGTCTCTATCATCCAATGCCAAACCATTTTGGCGTCGGGTATTCGTTCGCGAAACTCCAGAGCCAGGGACAAATCGAAGAGAGTCGATATATCCTCGCTCCCCGCGCAGGACACGGAATCGTCCGGCATGGGGATGAGCATCCGCATCGCCTCGTCAACATCGCCTAACCTAACAGCAAGCTTGCCAATCTGTTCACCGAGGGCGCATCGATATTCTCCAACGCCTATGGTATCGTAAACATTTTTGGCCAGCTCGAATCCGCGCTCGTATTCCGCCATCTCGAAATATACTCGAATAAGGCCGAGGAAAGAGTCCATGCGCAAAAACTGTTTGGCCGAGGGGTCGTTGCGGAGGTTATTGAAAAGAATCCGCGCCTCCTGAAACCTGCCGAGTTGTTCATAAGCCAATCCAAGGCGGTATTCCGCCAGATGCACCTGAGTCGAATCCCCCGCCTTCTCGACCACATCGGAATAGGCTTCGATAGCCCGGTCGATGTTCCCCTGTTCGAAGAAGAAATCTCCGAAAACGATTACTCCGTGGGCGGAGAGGGTGAAATTCGCCCATTCGCCTATTAGTTGGGAGAAAATCTCGCCGGCCGCTGTGGTGTCGCCCATTTCGAGGTAGCACCGAGCCATGTAATAGCTCGCCTCCACCCAGATCGAGTCGGGAATGTCCCGAGCGCGAAGGCGGTCGAAGGTGATAGCGCCGCGTTCATAATCTTTGGCTTCGCAGAGGGAGTTGCCTATCTCCATCATCAGCTCGCCTACGAGGGGGGAGTCGGGATATTTCTGAAGGAACGTCTCGGTTATCAGAAGGGGGTCGTCGTAGATGCCCAGTTTGAGTTTTGCGCGCTCGGCGCTGATTCGAACGCGGTCGGCGGTCTCGCGGGAGACGGAGTATAATTCAATATCATCGGCGAGGCGAACGACATCTGTGTATTTTCCGCTTCCGAAAAGCATGCCGTTCAGCCGAATTATTACATCCTCCGCGCGCCTATGCCTGCTGTATTTGCCGAGGAACTCCCAGCTTCGGTTTATCACATGGGTAGTGTCCGACATCATATCGTAGCAGAGGATTAGGTCGTAAAGAGCATTGTCACATACCTGACCACGGCAGGTTTTGAGGAAATCCTGAAGCTCCTGAGCCGCTCTTCCGGGACGTCCCTCGTTGAGGAAAGTCTCGGCGTAGATGAGCCTTGCGCGTTCGGCAAAATCGTCCTCATGACCGGAGAAAACACCGGAAAGGTAGATTCGAGCATCGTCGTAGCGGCGATTTCGAATATGGCACCACGCGATACCCCATCCGGCTTCGCGTCCGCGTTCAGCAGAGCTTTCATATGCGAGCTGA
>Ga0272443_10002994_pt1 | contig 20579 bp, 13 predicted proteins | sample SSMAcet12_FD_193581 | JGI IMG/M metagenome (GOLD analysis project Ga0272443, IMG submission 193581) | Marine sediment archaeal communities from Little Sippewissett salt marsh, Falmouth, MA, United States - SSM-Acet-12 | ecosystem: Environmental > Aquatic > Marine > Wetlands > Sediment ... | reverse complement strand
CTAATCTTTGGGCAACTCGAAAAATAATCTCCCAGTCAGGTAGGCTATTTCCATAGGGTTTAATTGCCTTTTTCTGTAATTTTAGATGATTGCTGGACAATGCGCTGTTGCTAATCATGGTTTGTTCAAAAGAAAAACTCGCTGGCAATAAAATATCAGCAAATTCAGCAGTTTGTGTCATCATAGGGTCTATAACTGCCAAAAATTTCAATTTATTAAATGCCTTCTTAACTCGGTTAACATTAGCCATAGTCACTATCGGATTCGCACCCTGGATAATAAGGCCTTTAATAGGATAGGGTTTTTCTTCGAGTATTGCATCAATTAAAACCCCCATGGCATGAATCCCTCTTTTTTCACTATATTGACTGAATAATGGGTATTCAATACTGATTGGGATAGGTTCTTCCCAGAAGGATGTCCTTAATTGATAATTCTTAATTTTAACAGGTTGAGGAATTAAATCCCCACCTCTGCGGTCTAGATTACCGCTAATAGCTCTTAATATCGCAAGCGCTCTGGTCACCTGGGAAACCTGACAATGCATATCCAGTCCATTTCCCTCGGCAATACATGCAGGCTGATTATTCGTATATAATTTAACAGCCTTAATCATTTTATCTATTGGTATTTGCACCACTTTTGATATTTGCTCGAGCGAATAATCTTCAACTGCCTTTTTTAGAAAATTAAATCCGACTGTGTAATTTTTTACAAATTCATGATCAAATAAATCATTTTTGATCATCCAGTTCATCATGGCCATAGCCAAAAATCCATCAGTACCGGGTTTAATCTGTAGCCAGATATCTGCTTTTGTTGCCAGTGGTGTTTTAACCGGATCAATAACCACTAATTTTGCCCCCTTGCTTCTGGCATACAATAAATCTTCATATGCAGTAGGATTGGTATCTTGATCATTTCTCCCCCAGCAAATGATACATTTTGAATTTTTATAATCAGGGCTGCTCATATCTCCATAGGTAAATGTTTGTAATGCTTCCCTGCCTGCATGACAAACCGATCCATTACCAATCGCATTGGGAGAACCAAATGCGTGCATCAAACGCATAACATAGTGCCATGGTCCGCCCCAATCTGATGCCTGTCCTCTTAACCAGGCCAATGCTTCTGCACCATAATTTTCTTTTATTTCCTTCATTTTGCTACAAAGAAAATCAAGCGCAATGTCCCAGGATACTTCCTGCAATGCCCCCTCTTTTGTTCTCATTTTGGGCTTGTTCAATCTTTTTGATGAATAAATAATTTCAGCGGCAGCCTGGGCTTTAGGGCAAACCTGATGGATGCTATCAGGATATCTCTTTACTCTCTGGACAGAAACAAGTTTTCCCTTTTCAATACTCACTTCAACCGGACAGCAGGCAGAACATAAGCGACAGATCGTATTTATTTTCATAAAGACTCCCGTAGTTATTTTTCTGTATTTTCAGCTATCTGAAATTGTTTTAAATCAATTTTTTGATCATCAATTTGAACTCTATTCTGTTTAATTAATATGATAATAAAGATAACTAATCCCAGATAATTAAACAATCGGTAGGGTAAAAAAAGGACAATGGCAGAAAACAATATTAAGATATTATTAAATAAAGACAAACGTCCAAATACGTACCTTTCCCAAAAAATAGCAAAAGCAATTAATCCACATAATACCATAATGGTGGTTTCAATAATGAGTAAGATATTTCCCTGCAATAAAATAGCCGGGCGATAATAAAATAAAAAAGGTAAAATGTAAAGTCCTTTGGAAAATTTAAAGGCAGTAAACATTGTCTTCACTGGATCGGCTCCGGCAATACCTGCTCCTACTATAGAGGCTAAACCAACCGGAGGGGTTATCTCGGAATTGATGCTAAACCATATCATAATCATATGAGCAATAAGAACAGGGAAGCCTAACTCAATTAAGCTGGGCCCGGCTGTAATAGCAACAATAATATAGGCAGCACTGCTTGGTAATCCCATACCCAGTATAGTAGAAATAAGACCTACAAGTAATATGGCTAAAAAGGTGCTTTCATTGCTGAGACCTGATAGAAACCAGGATATTTTTAAACCAAGCCCGCTTAAACCTACCATTGCTAAAATAATACCAATACAGGGAACAATACTTCCAATATAAAGTGATTGTTTGCCACCCAATACCAAGGCTCTATAAACAAAAGACAAATCCAACTTGCGTTTTTGAATCATGTGAATTACAACAAGCACCAAAATTCCGCTTAGAGCAGCAAGATTGGGAGAAAAACCCATCACCATCACAATAATAATAAAAAGCAAAGAAAAGAAATAATACCATCCTCTTTTTAGCAATTCAGTCCATTTTTCGATGTTTCCTGAATGAATGATTCCAACCTGCTGTTTCCTTGCTTCAATATGAACAAATACATACAATGTAATATAATATAATATAATCGGTAAAGCGGCTACAGATATTATGGTCAAATAAGGTATTTGTGTTAATTCCACCATAATAAAGGCAACTGCCCCCATAACAGGCGGCATAATCTGTCCTCCTGTGGAAGCCGAAGCTTCTATGGCTCCGGCAATATGAGGTGGGTAGCCTATGCGTTTCATCATAGGAATGGTAAAGACTCCTGTTGAGGATACATTGGCAATGGCACTACCGGATACGGAACCCAATAAGGCACTACCTATAATAGCTGCTTTTGCCGGGCCACCAACCGTCTTTCCGGTTAAGGAAAAAGCCAGTTTAATAAAAAACTCACCGGCTCCTGTTTCCTCTAAAAAGGCACCGAACAGAATGAAAGGAATAACATATTGAATCATGATCCTGCTCACCATACCATAAAAACCTTCCATCCCACAAAATACCTGGCTGACAATTGTTTGTATCGAAAATCCGGTATGTCCGAACATCCCTGGGATCATATTACCAAAAAGAGCATAAACTAACATGAAGCCTGCTGTCAAAGTCAACGACCAACCGATGACCCGTCTGCCGATATCCAGCCCTATAATGATCATCACTATACCTAGAAAAATATCCAGCGAATTGAGTGAACTTAAACGGGCAAAACGAGCATATGGCTGATACATAATATAGAATGAACTTAATAAAATCAAAAAAATAATTATATAATCTATTAACAGAGAAATATGTTTATTTATCCCACGGGAAAAAGGATAAATTATTGTACACAAAACCAAAACAAGCATCAAATAAAGTGCGCGTTTGGTCATCATATCAAAAGTAACATCGAATGCCCAATAAAGAACCAGAAAAGACAATAAAGCCATTCCCAGTTGAAAAATTGTCTTCTCAAATTGATTAAAAGTCCGTTCTTTTTTAGATAATTCAGGTACCATTATTTCTTCTTGTCTATTATCATCTGTATTTGAAATATATGGGCTTTCTCCTTTTTTCATTCTTTCCCTTCCTGTTTAATTCAGACCGGCTGGCAATAGTAATGTCAGCCGGTCAACATTATATCTAAAATACACTAAATTTTAATTACTCTATCAGACCTTGCTCCTGAAAGAATCTGATTGCACCAGGATGTAAAGGAATCGGTGTCCATTTGGCAGCATTTTCCAGTGAAATGCTTTTAGCGGCCGGATGAACCGAAGCCATATGTTTGAGACCTGCTTCACTATAAAGTGTTTTTATCATCTCATATACTAATTCCTCAGAAAGATCTTTTTGACATGCCCACATCGCCCCCATTCCTACTGTTTCAATGTCCTCATCGATACCTTTATAAGTTCCTGCGGGAATAGTCATAGCCAGATATTTTGGATTTTCTTCAACTAATTTATCACGAAGACCGGGAGCAAACTTTAAAATTTGAAAATCATGAGTAAGCGAGAGCTCTGTTAGTCCTGCTGTCGGGATAGCAGCAATCTCCATGACTACATCTGCCTGTCCCATCTTAATTGCCTGAAGTGCTGCATCTGCTGGTAAATATATCGTCTTGTTAAAGTCTTCCTCTGGATTGATCCCGTGAAATTCGCAAATCTCAAAGAATATTTTATGCATGGAACCACCCGGAGATCCTGCACATACCGTTTTCCCTTTTACATCCAGATAAGTATCTATCTGGCTTTTCTGTAAAGCATAAGGCTCTACCCAATTACCAAAGAGAATGCCCATTCCTCTCATATTATCATAAGGATGATCATAAGGATCCTCTCCCTGAAATGCTATATAGGAATCACCGGTACTTACCAACCCTATATCTGCTTCTCCTTTATCCAGCCGATTCAGATTTTCATCAACACCGCCTGATGATATAGCCGTAATAAAAAGATCCGGAATAGTCTTAGAAAGGTATTCTGCGATTCCACCCCCCATAGGATAAAACCCTCCACCCATTGGTCCGGTAGTAATCGATAATTGTACCTGATTTGCCGAAACCGGTAAGACAGTAAGAACACTACTAATCAGTAATAAAATGATGATAATAATCATTTTTTTATCCATGATAACCCTCCATTGTTATTTATTTTAAATGAATTTTTACTTACTTTTTTAGATTCATATCACAATCTATTTTTATGTACTCCTCCTTCCCATTATTTTTGTATTTTTTCAGTCTTATAAAAAAGAAAAAGCTCTTCATTCCCTTACTTTTAATTCAGGGACGAAGAGCTTACTTCGCGGTGCCACCCTTATTGGATCAAATTATTTTCTATTTTCTGCAGTTATAAATTTGACCCCTCTTATTAGAATACCGGTATATTAATTCTATATAAACAAAAAACCTTTCATCCCTTAGAGACGAAAGGCCGTTCCGTGTTGCCACTCTGGTTGGAACCAATCAGTTCCACTCTGTAAAGTACGGGCATTAATTATTTATATACCGATACTCTTTCCTTTTTCACGGAGGAAACCCGTCAGTACTTACTCGGTAGTACCTTTCAGACTGAAACTCCTGGGACCATTTTGCAATATAACATTATGCCACATCTCACCAACTGCGGCTCTCTGAAAAATATTGCCATACTGCTACTTAACCCATTCATCATTTTTCAATATTAGTTTATATGATTATAATGGTAAGATTCTTTTTAGTCAAATAATTTTATTTAGTTTATTTTTCTTAAATATCATCAGGAATGAATCCTTTGAATTGAGCTTTATATAGCTTAGCATAAAGTTGTTTTTTGTCAATTAGTTGATCGTGAGTTCCTTTCTCTACAATTCCCCGGTTGGTTAGCACAATAATCATATCAGCATTCCTGATGGTGGAAAGCCGATGGGCTATTACCAGTACTGTTCTGCCAACTGTCAGTCGTTCCAGGGCTTTTTGGATAATAGATTCTGATTCAGTATCCAGAGAAGATGTTGCTTCGTCTAAAATAAGAATTGGCGGATTTTTTAGAAAAGCCCTTGCTAGAGATATTCTCTGTTTCTGACCTCCGGAAAGCTTGAGTCCCTTTTCTCCGATATAAGTATCGTAACCCTCCGGTAAAGTGTCAATAAAATCATGGATATTAGCATCTCTGGCTGCCTGAATAATTTCTTCCTGGACAGCATCCGGCTTTCCGTACAGGATATTCTCACCAATAGTACCGGTGAATAAAAAAACATCCTGTTGGACCAGACCAACATTTTTCCTCAGTGAATTTAATTTTATATCTTTAATATTTATTCCATCAATCAGAATTTTTCCTGAATCTACTTCATAAAATCTAGGAATCAAATGACATAAAGTAGTCTTGCCTGCTCCGGAAGGTCCTACTAAAGCCAACATTTTGCCAGGCTCAATCATTAAATCGATATTAGATAAAACAACTTCTTCTTCCTTGTAGCTAAAGGATACATTTTTAAATTCAACTTTTCCTCGTATACTTTTTAATTCCACAGCATTTTCTTTATCTGCAATAGATGGTTCTATTTTCATTAATTCCGTAAATCTTTCAAACCCGCTAATTCCTTCCTGCAATTGCTGGGTAAAATTCGTTAATTTACGAATAGGCTGCAGGAAAAAGTTTATATATAAAAGGTAGGCTACCAGATCTCCGATATTAATAATGTTTTGGAAAATGAAGTAACCACCTACTCCCAGGGCAATAATATTTAAAAAATTTGACAGGAAAAGAATACCGGAGAAAAATTCTGCCATTGCTTTGTAGGCCATTTCCCTTGATTCATTAAACTCCTGATTACCCAGATTAAATTTTTCCATTTCATACTCTTCATTGGTAAAGGCCTTGGCAACCCGGATACCGGAAATGCTATTCTCCACTTGTGCATTAATATTGGCAATTTTCTTTCTGACCAACCTAAAAGCTTCTCCCATTTTCTGTCTTTTAATAACCGCATACCATATCAAAATAGAGAGAAAACTGTAAAGAATCAGAGTAAGACGCCATTCAATCGAGAAAAGAATCGCAAATGAACCTAAAATCATTACTAAAGAAACAAATAAATCTTCAGGACCATGATGGGCAAGTTCAGATATACGGTTCAGATCATTCACTACACGGGACATGATATGTCCGGTTTTAACATTATCAAAATAATTAACAGAGAGAGTCTGCAAATGTTTGAAGAGATCTGTCCTCATATCCCTTTCCATTCGAGCTCCCAATGCATGGCCCCAGTAGTCAACAACATAATTTAATACCGCCCGAATTACAGCTAATATGACCAGCACAATGATAAAGAGAGAAAAAAGTCTGAGTTTTCCTTCCGGTATAATATTATTAATGAATAGTCTGGTCATTGCAGGAAATACCAAATCAATTGAAGCAATCAAAAAGGCACAAATTAAATCTAAAAAAAACAAACCTTTATAAGGTTTGTAATAAGACACAAACTTCTTGAACATTTTCTATTCCTTTTTAATTTCAATAATTAGGTTGCCGATGCAAGCAATATGTGATTGTATCACTAACGTTAATAACTTTCAATTTTGGGTGTTTATCACTAACTATTTATTAAATCTATTTTCTTGTCTGAGATAATCTTACCATAAAAATGGCCTTAAATATTAATTCAGGCTATATACTATTACCTATTCACTTTATTGCTTACTATTCATATCACAATCAGCAAGATAAAAAATAATAAATCAATCGCATTATTGTACAGTAATTGAACCATATTACTGACAGATCTCATCCAATATTGTTTTTATCTCTTTCAGAGATTGAAAAACCAAATCTGGTTGAATATTTGAGTGTACTAGATCTTCTTTCCTGGTCTCTCCGGATAGAACAAGAATTGTATTCATTTTATTGCCTTTACCCATGGCAATATCAGTATATAATCGGTCTCCGATATAGGCAATATCCTCTTCCTTTAGCCTGGTACGATCAAGTATATATTGAAGTGTATGATGTGAAGGCTTCCCAAATACGACGGGTTTGACTCCAGTAGAAGCAGTTATCATGGCACAAATCGAACCACAATCAGGAATAAAACCTGTTTCCATCGGACAATTAAAATCGGGGTTTACAGCATAAAAGGGAATTCCGTTTCTGATATAATGACATGCCTTAGATACTCGTTGATATTCCAGTGTCGTATCAAACCCGACTATAACCAAATCAGGATAATCTTCCACAATTTCTATTCCTGCATTTTTAAAATCTTCTCTTAAATACTCATTTCCTACAAGATATACCTGCTTACCCTTCTGATTTTCTTTAATATATTTCATGATAACCTGATTAGAAGTCAAGATATCTTTTTCTTCAATAAAACAACCCATTTTTTTTAGTTTCTCCTGGTAATATTTGGCATTTCTGGAAGAATTATTGGTAAAAAAGTAAAAACATTTATTGCAATTTTTTACTCCTTCTAAAAACGCCAAAGAACCATCAATTATTTTATCTCCAAGGTAAAAAGTTCCATCCATGTCAAGAATGAAACACTGTACTTTTTTTAATAATTCTTTTCCTTTTTCTGAGAAAGATACTTTGCTGAGCAGCTGTTCTTTATAAAAATAGTCCACTACCTTCTTTGAGTATTCCTCCAACAATCCTAAGTCCCACAATAACTGCAAGATGGTATAACGATTTCTGATTTCCTTTCCATAAATCAAACTATTCAAAAAAGTTTCAGCATCAATTCCTACTTCAATCGGGTTAATCGGTGCTTCTACTTCTTTTAATATTTTCTCAATAGTCGTTACATCAGGAATCAGCTTATCGATCACTTTCATCATTTCAGGCCATTTCTTTTTTATTATTTCAATCCGTTCCTTATGTTTCTCCAGTGAATTCTTCTTTGACTTTTCTTCCATGGTTAGTACTGCAGGAGCCCCTGCCTGATATATTTTATTTATCTGCTCTACCCATTTTTCTTTATTAAAATGTTTTACCTTTTCAGCTGAAGCAGCAAAATCTATTTTTTGTCCTTTTAACATTTGATATAACTTGAGAACAGCTATTGTAGTTATTCCTACTTTTGTTCCATGCAGTACAGCTTCTTTGCCTCCAAACAGAAACATCATTTCCAAAAAATGTGACAGGTGATGTTCAGAGCCGGAAGCAGGCCGAGAATTTCCGACAAAGCTCATTGCTATACCGGTTAATATTAATCCTTCCGTAAGATCAGCAAGGCCTGTATCATGACCATTCTTAATACCTTCAATATTATTTGTACATTTTTCTATAGAATTGCGTACTAAATCAACAACATATTTACAATAATATTCTCCATTAATCATTCTTGATAATTCCCAGTCACATAAACAGGTATATTTTCCAAGTATGTCCCCAAGTCCTGCACTAATCATATTCAATGGGGCTCTTTTTAAAATATTGATATCGGCAATAATTGCTTTCGGCGGAACAACTTCATAGGTAGTTTTTAGATTATCTACAATCAGGGCAGCTCCAACCGAAGAGAATCCATCCATAGAAGGAGCTGTAGCAACAATGATATAGGGAATATTTAATTGATAACTTATAAATTTTGCTAAGTCATTTAATGTACCGGTACCGATTGCAATAATGATATCAGCATCTTTGTTAACGTGAATTAAAAATTCGCTGACACTCTTTTCATCAGGGACTAATTGTCCTTCTCTTTTGAAAACGTGTCTGGTCAGGTCAAATCCTTTTTCTTTTAATAACTGTTCTACCTGTTCCCCTGCAGCATCATAAGTATTATTATCTGCTACCAAAAAGATTTTTTTGTACTGGTATTTCACCAGCAAATCCGGCAATGTATCAATTGCGCCTTTTCTGATAATGATATCCTCAATATCTGCACGATGTGTTCTTCCACAGGAACACTGAATATCTTTGTTTAATAAATTCTGAATTTGACAATTTTTGATACCTTGCACTGTCATTCTCCTTCTGTGTATTTGATTACTTATTAATCTTACATCATGAAATGATTTATCATCTTTTTAATTAATCCCTGTCAATTATTCTAATTTTGAAAATCTTGGGCCAAAGTTTACCGGTAACAAATAACTGGCTATTTTCCGAATCATAAGCTATTCCATTTAAGACATCAATTTTTTGATTAACATCTACTGTGTCTAAAATACCACTTAAATCAATCCAGGATATAACTTTGCCCGAGTCCGGTTCAATAATTGCGATTTTGTCCGTTTGCCAGATATTGGCATAAATATAACCTTGGATATATTCTAGTTCATTAATCTGATCAACGTTATTTTGCCTTTCATAGACTTCAATCTGTTTTATTTCCTCTAATGTAATGGGGTCCAAAAAGCGCAACAGATGAGATCCGTCACTGATAATCAAATATTCTCCATCATGAGTAATTCCCCATCCTTCATAATCATAAGAAAATGTCTCTAACAATTGAAACGTTTCAACATCGTAAATAAAACCTGTCTGTTCTTTCCAGGTCAGCTGGTATATTCTATCATTAAAAATCGTTATGCCCTCCCCAAAGAGATTATCCGGGAGATTGCGCTGATTCAATATAAGCCCTGTTTTCGGTTCGACTTTACGCAAGGATGATTGCCCGTAAAGACCGGTACCCTCGTAAAAAAAACCATCTTTCCATACTAATCCCTGGGTAAAGGCTTTTGGATCGTGGGGAAAATCATCAATTATCTCATATTGAAGTACGGGAGTATGATTATCATCAGAAGAAATATAACAACTATTGAAAAACAAAACTAAAAATAAGAATAGCCCCATTAATAATAATTTCCCTAATGCCAGGGGACGGTTCTTTGACATTATTTTTTGCTCCTTATTTGTTGAACCATTCCTCGTCTAATATTTAAAAACTCTGCTATCTCTCGATTTGAGTAAACAGATTTATCTTTCAATTCCTGAATCAACTTATCCCTTAAGACTTTGTTTTTTCGATCAGACAATAAATTCAAAGTCAGCTTATTCATTTTAAAAAATTGATCCCGAAAATATTTCACCTTTAAATCGGTATTTAGTTCCTTTTGATACTTATTATTTTCTTTATGATCCAAAAAATTATACCTTTCCTCTTTTAACTTTGAAAATTCAATAAATTGTGAACGTGCTTGTAATAAGTCTTCGGAAAATATTTTAAGAATATCTTCCGTATTCACTGACTTCTTCTGTTTTGCAGTAGCGTAACTTGAATACGAGCTCCATTGATAATCTTTTGGAAATGTAACTAACCCTGCTTTTATAGGATTGTTATGTACATAGCGAACAAGTGCCAAAAAATAAGCATCATTTTCTACAATTTCGCTTTTGAATCTATCCTGAAATAAATGCCCATTTATCTGATATTTCTTGTTAAAATATACAACATAGGTTATGTTAATTCTTTTCATGATATGGGATATATTATCATCACATTCTTTCAAAACCAGGTGAAAATGATTATCCATCAAACAATAGGCATATAAGATAAACTGATTTTCCCTCTTTTTGTTAATGATAATTCTTAATAATCTCTGTTTGTCATTATTATCTAAAAAAATATCCCTACCTGAATTACCACGTACCATAACGTGATAGACTTGAGTCGGACTTAGCACTCGTTTTTGTCTTGGCATCTTCTTTCCTATAATTATTTTTTTGTTATTGATTATATTTTAACTCAATTTACCTGTCAGAGAACCGTCCCCTGGTTTAATGATTTTTTATTGATTATATTTTAACTAATTTAACGTGTCAAGGGACTGTCCCCTGGTTTGCATTATAAGCCTATAGATTCAAGTACATAGAAAAAAATAATAATGAATAAGCAAAGGGGTACAATCACTATCCAGGGATTTACCTTAAAAAGCTCAGGAAGTGTTATTTCACCAAACCATCCCTTTTGTAAGACTTTATCAAGTCTGGGATAAAGGTGGGCAAATATACCGGAACCAACCAAGATCCCGATAAAACCTCCCAGCAAGGCATCCAGATTACCCTGGCCGATTGCAGCTGATATTGTACCCGGACAATAACCCAATAATGCAAAACCTATACCAAAAATTAATCCACCAATAACAGTCATGCCAAATGAACCGGGTTTGGGGTGTAATTCTGCAATTGCCATACCTTTCATAAGATAAATACCAATCGTTCCAACTACAACAGCCGAGAGCATGATTTTAATTACCGTGAAATCTTTTAAAAGTAACTGTCCCAGAATAACATCATATTTGGCTACTCCACCTTTTTGTAAAAGAAAGCCAAATATTATCCCCATTAGTAAACCAAAAATAAGTTGGATTTTCTTTTGAGAATGTAATGTTTTTAACATATCTTAACCTCCCAAACCATAGAAAATAACCCGGGCAGTTATTATGCCACTGACAAAAAACAATATGGCTGCCACCCAGCTGCTTACTGCCAATTGAAGTGTTCCACTGATTCCATGGCCGCTGGTACAGCCACCTGCCCATCTTGCTCCGATTCCCAGAATTATACCACCCAGCAGGGCAGCAATAAAACGTGGGAAAAAAGCTAAACCAAATTGAGCCATCCATAGGGAAGGAATTAGTCTTAATTGAAATTCTCCGGAAATTAATGCTGAAATCAAAGACCCTATAACAATACCCAATACAAACATCCATTCCCAATCAATTTTAGCAGGGAATTTCTGATAATAAGGTTGATCAGCTACCGACCTTCCAGTTAAAGCCTGTTCAATCATTCCACTGGTCCTGGTAAAGGCAGTAGAACAACCTATCGGTTTATTAGAAAGTAAAAAAGTAAACCAGCTCAAAACTCCAATTCCCACTCCTACCAGATAAGGGGACCATACTTTCAATGTTAAGAATTCCATCAAATATCACTCCTTTGATTCTTATTTTTAAATTTCTATTTTCTATGGAACTTCCACCGATAAGGAAAACTACCCCATTTTTTAATTGTTTCTTTGTTTTCACCAAATTCTCCCATGCCGGTCATGCCACCAGCAACATTTACCAGGTGTTCAAATCCTCTTTGTAATAACAATGAAATAGCCAGGGTAGAACGATGACCGGTACTACATATAACATAATACTGTATTTCTTTATCCAATTCTTTATATCTTTCTCTCAAATCAGGAGCAGGTACATTAATTGCTCCCTTCATATGATGCTCTTCAAACTCGTGAATAGCACGGACATCTAAAATTTGAATATTATTCTTTTTTTGCAAAGATTCCAGCTCAGGTGAAGAAACCTGCAAGACATGACAAGAGGGTAATCCATCTTTAGCCCATTCAAACATTCCTCCTTCCAGGAAACCACAGGCATTGTCAAGACCTACCCTTCTCAACCAGACAGCAACCTCTTCAGCCGGGACACGATCCGGTGTTACCAGCAATATTTTTTTCTCAGGAGGTATAACCCAACCAGAGAAAGTGGGAAAATTCCCGTCAAAATCAATACCGTATGAATTAATAATATGCTGTCCTTCAAAAGCATCATAACTGCGACAATCTAACACAACATATTCATCAGATTCAGCCAATTTACCAAATTCCAATGGTGACAAATCTTTTATCTTAGAAAGTTTTTGTACCAGCTGTGGTCCCATGCGATTAATTTCACTGCAACGTCCGAAATGATCCGGAACAGGAGGCATCTCATTCGTTAAAGAAGCAATAAAATCTTTTTCTGTTTGAATCTGTAATGCCTCATTATATCTTTTTTCATATCCGATTGTACTTCTTCTTTTGGCACCCATGGCTCTTCCACAAAGTGAACCGGCTCCGTGTGCAGGAAGCACCTCACAAAAATCGGGTAATGACTTAAATTTCTTTAAACTGTCAAAAAGTTTGGAAGCCAATTCTTCTGCTCTTCCCGGGAATAGATCCGGTCTTCCAACATCCCCTACAAACATAGTATCCCCGGTAAATAGAACTGCCGGTTCATTGCCTCTGGATTTATCTGTGACTACATAAGCAATATGTTCAGGCGTATGTCCGGGTGTCTCCAGGACACTAATTGATACATTATCAATCTGAAACTTATCTCCCTCTTTTAAAGCCTGGTGTTTAAATTGACAATTTGCCGAAGCAGGTGCATAGATTGTTGCTCCGGTTTTTTCTGCCAAATCCATGTGACCGGAAATAAAATCAGCATGAAGGTGGGTTTCCAGGATATGGGTAATTTTAAAACCCATATTCTTAGCTGCAGCAATATATCTGCCTACATCACGACTGGGGTCAACAATAGCACAATTTTCTTCTCCTCCTAAGAGATAAGAACTATGAGCAATTTTTGGTATGTAAAACTGTTCAATATACATGATTATTCATTCCTCCTGTAAATTAAAATTCATTAAAAATAAAATAGATAGAAAACAACAGTAACAACAAACAAAAAAAGCAAGGTCATGATGCCACCGGCTTTCAGATAATCTGAATTCTCATAACCTCCTGCTGTTATAAGCATAGCATTAACCTGGTGTGTGGGCAATATAAAGGAATTAGCAGCACACACGGCCACCAGAAGTACCAGAGGCCTGGCATCTAATTGAATCAATTCGGCCAAATTAATGATAAGGGGAACCAAAACAACCGTTGAGGCTACATTGGAGATAAATAGAGAAAATACAGTAGAAAGAAAAGCAACGGAAAAGAGTATAAAAAGGGGATGTTTACCCTGTACAATAAATATAACTTGTTCTGCTAAAAAAGCAGCAGTACCGGTCTTTTGCATGGCAATTCCCAAGGGGATTAATCCGGCAATCAAGAAAACAACTTTCCAGTCTATAGAAGCATAAAAGTCCTCAATACTTAATACTCCTGTTAATACCATGGCTACTGCACCGGAAAAAAGTGCAATCGAAAGTGGAAATCCACTAATAGCTAAACCTAACCCACCTATAAAGCATGCCAAGGCTAAAAATGATTTTTCTTTTTTTCCCTGTTCTCTACGCATAGAAGTCAACACGATCACATGTCCAGAATCTTTTAATTGACCTAAATTTCTCCATAAACCATAAAATATCAAAATATCCCCGGCTATGAGTTTCTTATCAGAAAAATCACTCCTTACTGCCTTCCCTTTGCTAAAAATCATAATCGGCTCGATATGAAAATTTTTCCTTATAGCTAGTTGACGAATACTTTTCCCTATAAAATCAGACCTGGGAGGAATAATGGTTTCTGCAAAACCTGATTTCTCCGTATCTTCGAAATCCCGAAAAATACTGGATTTCTCTAATAATTGTAGACCATAAAATTCAGCAAATTTTTTTACATTCTCTTTCTTTCCTAATAAGGCTAATTTATGTCCTTCTTTAAAATAAGTTTCCCTCCATGGAGCATAATCAATCCCTTTTTCTCCTAACAAAGCCAAAATATTTAACTGATACTGTTGCCAAACACCGGAAACCTCCGGAGTTTTACCAATTAGAGAACTTTCCTTCGGTATAGAGTAATGGTAAATCTGATAGGGTAAATGCCAGGAATTGATTAATAACTCCTGCTCTGCACTGGGCTTTTTAATATTTTTTCTAGGCAGCACATATAACCCCAAAAAGTAAAAATAAGCAATCCCGGTGAATAGTAATAAAAATCCTATAGGAGTTACGCTGAAAATATTAAATGGTTCTAAACCGGCATCTCGCAATAAATCATTTAAAATAATCAAGGGTCCTGAAGCAACCATAGTCAATGTTCCGCCTAATATTGCTGCAAAGCCCATGGGCATAACCAGTTCTGAAGGATGATAGTTTTCTTTTTTGGACATGGTCATAATTACCGGCAGAAAAAGGGCAGCTGCACCAATGTTTTGAATAAAGGCTGACATCAATCCTACTGACAAAGAAATTAAAACAATGAGTTTTCGTTTGCTACCGGAAACAATTTTTAAAATCCAGCCAGAAAATTGTTCCATTATGCCTGTCCGGGAAATGCCGTAACCCATCACCATCACAGCTATCATGGCAATGACGGCATTACTGGAAAACCCGGAAATTGCTTCCAGTGGGTCTAAAATACCTGACCACCCCAAAGCTAACATACATAAAATAGCTACCAGGTCAATACGTAAAACATCCAGGATAAATAAGATAACTGTTATTGTCAAAATTGCCATAACAACAAAATATTGAAACATTATACTTATTCCCGCCTCTTTTGAGTTTCAACAATCTGTCTTCAACAAATTCTTCTCAATATAGCTTACAATAGCTAAGTGCTTGCTTTTAAATCTTTAATCATCTGAACATATTTTTCCATATCAAACTTTCTTCTTAACCCATTATCATTCATATAGCGAACTTTTCCAAAAATAGGACGTTCTTTCCAAGCCCTGTCATGCTTACCAAAACACCAGGCAATTCCTGCATATCCATTAGGATCTCTGCCATCCAGCTCATATTTATTATTCAGATAAATACATCTTTGGAAGGCCTCTTGAGGTGTAGGACTCCATTCCAATATCTTCTTCCCCCAATACATACGCATATATCCATGCATCTTCCCGGTAATGACCATTTCTTGCTGGGCTGCATTCCAATAAGGATCATGTGTCAGTGAATGTTCTAATTCTGCAATGGAATAAACAGTTTTTCTGGTATCATGCTGATGCTTTTCAAGAGTACTTTTTGCCCATCTTGGTAATCCCTTGAACTGGTCATAATGACTATTATAATAAATATAATTGATAGCCAGCTCACGACGGACAATTAATTCCTCCAGATAAACCCGATAAGCTTCTGCCGGTGCTTCAGCTTTTAATCTTAAAGCAATATAAAGCGGAGATATTTGCCCAAAATGAAGATAAGGACTCATATGTGATAAAAAATCCTGGGAAGGATTATTCCTTAAAGATTCAAAACGATAAATTTTTTTATTTATAAATTGATCTAATAATTCTTCTGCCCGGCTTGCACCACCATGATAGACAGTAGAAGGAGGAACTGAGGTATCTACCGATAATTTTTTTATATTATTTTGTAAATCATTTATAGGAAAAGATGTAATTTTAAAATCGTCTAACACAACATCCGGCGCAGTCATATCCATAGGTTGCAAGTAATTTGACAATAATCGATTGATTTTCGGTCGAAAGGTTCCGGCTGTAAATTCCTCTTTGGGCGAAGCACTCTCTACCGGTACCACAATATTGCTTTCAACTTGGAATAGAAGGCAAGGCAATTCAAGGGCATATTTTTCCCGCCATTCGGCTTGAAATCGCAGGTAACCAGCATCGGTGATTACCATCACAGCTTCTCTGGAGAGATCTAATAAATCGGGATATTGACCAGAAGGCTGATAATTAATAATCATTTGAATCCCTCTCTGCGCTAAATCCTGCATTACTTCCTGTAATCCTTCCAGCATAAAATAGTAATGGCGAAGATTGGCATCTGGAAAATGATCAGTTATCTCAAAATAGACTAAAACCGGTAATGAACGTTTATTCGCTATTCTAATTGTAGTTTCTAACGCTTGATTGTATATGACACGCTGAGAAGCCTGCATCCAATAAATGACATAATCCCCTTTTTGCTCATCTTTATCATTAAGATAGGCAATTCTGTCTTCCTGAATCATTTATATCTCACCTCATTTGCTAAAACTTTTTTATTATTAATTATTATAAGTAAAAAGTATTTATAGTCATTATTCTAACAAACTTTTATATAATAAACTATGAAAAAAGGTTTCTTCCATACCCATATAATGGTAATCCTCTGTTGATTTACATTTTAACATAAATTATTACTAAACAATCATAAATTAGAAAACTACTTTTTCAACAAATTTTTAACAATCTTTATTACCTGGTTTACATCTTTTCTATATATATTATTTAATTAATCAAAAACCCTTTTGTATTTATTTTCTGATACAAAAGGGTTTTTGATTAATTATGAGATAAAAAAATTGACTAGCGTAGACTTTGCAAGCTAAATAAGTCTTCATCCAATCCCGGGTTCAACTCAATTTCATTAATAATAAACTGGGTATAGGTATCTTTACGTAATTTGTTTTCCATCATTGTTTGCACCGGCAGCCAACGACCTTCTGTCTCTTCTATCTCCTGAACTTCAGTTGTTTTTAATAATCTTCCGCTTTCAGCATAAAGCTCCTCTTTTAAACCCACAAAGCGCTCTTTATCAATCCAGGTTAATCGGCGGTAATAAGAAACTTTTTTATCCGGTACAGCAATGGCTTCTAATACATAGCAGGGTCTATCATCAAAAGTATCTTCTTCTAACAGATCAAAAGTATATAATTCGGTCAATTTGTCGGACTCCATCATGTCCTGGTAAGAAAAGTCACTGCCCATGAAGCCCTGTTCCAGCATATGTCCGGATATCTTGACGATATCCTCTGCATCCGGGAAGAACATCCAGAGATTGTCTTCCCTCTTCAAATATTTTGTTCCTCTATCGGCAGGATTAGTAAATTCCACCAGGGCATCTTTTTCAATAGAATACATGACCATGGTCTTTTCAATTTTTCTGCCGCCATTACTGATAATCATCGTTGCCTCTGCCCGTGCCGATTGGATATATTCATTATCATCTCTTTTTTTTATAATTTCCTCAGCAGTCATCTGGGCTGTAGCTATGGCAGTTAAACCTGCTAATGAAAAAATGATAATCATTCCAATTAATACAATTTTTTCTATTGTTTTCATCGTTGAGTCTCCTTTCGTTTTATGCTAATAGATAGTAAATCATTTATCTTCTTGATGCTTAGGGTAGAGATAAAGTCTACCCCTGCCAATTTCTATTATATATTTCTATTTTTTTATCCATTAAACTAAATTTCATTTTAATATTGCCTATCTTAAAGCTTCGTTGGGCTCCAGACGGGCAGCCATTCTAGCCGGAATGATACAAGAAACGGTGACCACTACAATTCCCAGGATAAAGGGAAAGATTAGATTTTCCAGGCTAAAAGTAGTATAAAAAACCGGTTCAAATAAAAATTCTGAAGACATTCCTTCCATCGCTTCCTCATAATTCAAACCCACAACAGAGAATACCTTGGTAATGATACCACCAACAATCACACCGATAGCGCTCCCCCAAAACCCTATAATGACTCCTTCCATGGCAAAAAGGTACAGTATTTCACGGGCCTTTAAACCCAATGCGCTCATCATTCCGATTTCACGTTTTCGTTCATTGACAATCATAATCAGGGTATTGACCAGTACAAAACAGGCCAGAACCAGGATAAAGACATAAATAAAATTATAAATAACAGTGGCAAATGAAAATAGTTCAATCATATCATAATCCCGATTCCAAAGCTGCAGGGTATACTTCCCGAAAGAATCACGGGCTGCAAGCCATTCTTCAATATTGGGTAAAACTGAGTCCGCCTCCTGGTAATGAGGTGTAATGACCAGCAACTCGGTAACTTCACCGGGCAGCTCCAGAATATCCTGAGCCTGATCCAGGGGCAAGTAAAATAAATTATCATTCAACATATCCAGGTTGCTTTCCAATTTTCCGACAACCTGAAACGTTGAAGCCTGGAGAGAATCAAAGGCTGTGGTATAAAGGAAAGTCACCTTGCCTCCCACCTGCTGTCCAATTTCATTCAATAAACCTGCTCCCATCACAATTTCTCTTTCCCCGTTCTTTACCATGCGCCCCTCGGTAATCATCTGATCAATTTCGGTAAATTTGGCTTCTTCTTCCGGGGCCACTCCCCATCCCTGCATAGCTAGCAGATCATCTTCCAGGCTGATCATGGCACCAAACTTAAGCCGTGGGACCACCTGTTCTACCCCGTCTATCTGCCTCAGCCTTTCAGTCATATTTTTATACCCTTCACCATTAAAGCCATTGACTGTATATTTAAGAGACATCAGGTGTTCTTTGTCCTGATATTCCTGATTAATGATTCGGATATGACCAGCTATATAATGGATATGATTTTCAAAGGTTGTTGTCAATAGTCCACTAATTAGACCCCGCATAAAGACCACCATGATGACCGCAATAGCAATGGCAACAATCGAGACAATGGTTCTTGCCCGGGACCTGGAAAGATTTTTGTTTGCAAGATTCCATAAAAACTTCATTTTTTCCTCCTTAAACCTATCGATGATAGATTGCTTCTACCGGATCTTTATGAGCTGCCCAGTAAGCCGGAATGATGCTGGATAGAATGGAAACAAAAATACCCAGGAAAAAAATATAGTAAAAAGTAGAACCATTCCATACTCCATAGAGCCGGTCTAAAATCGGTATACCATATTTAGACATATCCTCTCCTAAGAAACCGAAACTAATTCCGTTTTTGACCACCCAGTTCACCCCAACTAAACCCAGAATACATCCCGTAAGTCCACCGAGTACGCCAATACCGGTTGCCTCCACCATAAAGACATACACAATTTCCCACTCTTTCATACCAAGTGCCTTCATCATACCGATTTCGGAAGTCCTCTCCAGGGCAGAAAGGATGATGTTGTTAATAATACCCACCATTCCGATCAAGAGAACAACAGACAAAACTGCCCCGGCACCGCTTTTTTTTGCTACAGCCAGGGCAATAACATTTTTTGCAGATTCCTGCCAGGTATAAGCCTGTAAGGGCAAATTTTCCTGCTGGAAATATCCTTCTAATGAACGGATAACGATTTCTTCCTCACCGGAGGATGTCTTCAGGGAGAGCATGCTGATACTGTCTTCAACATTTAGACGTTCCTGGGTAAGCTCGAGAGGCACAAGTACCATACGATTATTCATTACTGGATTGAGTGTCTTTACAATTCCCCCGATCTCCACATCAATGGTGTTAAAGGTATCCTCTTTTGTTCTAACTAATAGAATGACATAATCATTAATGGTTAAATCCAATAACTCGGCCATCTGCTCTCCGATAACTGCCTTGTTTTCACTTAAGACACTCATGGAGCCTTCTACAAAATAATCCTGAGTCTGAAAAACTTCGTTATAGTTTTCCGGGATAACTCCCAGCCCGATTACCCTCATTTCATCGATTCCATTATTGAGATTAGCAAAAAATTTTAACTCAGGGGATACACCTGTTACACCTTGAGTCTGTCTGATGGTTTTCTCTAATTCATTATCCCAATGAATTAGATTTTCCAGAGGTAATTCTTCTCTTTCTTCCCAATAGGCGGGATTGACTACCTGAACATTCCCGGTTTCAAAGTTCTTGATGTTATCAAAGGACATCTCTTCCATACCATTCATCATGGACTCCATATAGAGATATCCAAAAAAGGCAATAG
>Ga0272443_10002992_pt1 | contig 20598 bp, 15 predicted proteins | sample SSMAcet12_FD_193581 | JGI IMG/M metagenome (GOLD analysis project Ga0272443, IMG submission 193581) | Marine sediment archaeal communities from Little Sippewissett salt marsh, Falmouth, MA, United States - SSM-Acet-12 | ecosystem: Environmental > Aquatic > Marine > Wetlands > Sediment ... | reverse complement strand
GTCGATCCAGCCCCTGAAAAGAAGGCGCATCTCCTACCGGGTCAGCCGCCGGGAAATCTGTTTCGTCATCACCCGGGGCCTCTCGGAGATTTACGACATCCTCACCCACATCACCTTCCTCAACATTGAGGCCAAAAAAATTTATCAGCGGATGACCGATGACCGGGGAGAGACCACCGTCGAGTGGAAGGAGCTGGAAAGTTATCTGAAAAACGGGGCGGCGCCGGAGGGTGCTGTCCTCGACCAGGCGCTCTGGGATCTGAGTATTCTTTTGGGGCGCACCTATCAAGAGACCCGGGCCACCTACGCTTCCCTGGAAAAGAGCCGGAAATCCTTCAATAGCAACAGCGGTCTGTTTCAGATCGTCCATGGCCTGGGCCGACGGATGGCGTTGGAAACCGAAGACAAAGACGAAGCGATGATGGTCTATTTTACACCGCCGCTGCAGGAGATGATCGGCCATCACCGGTATGCGGAAAACTGGGCCCGGCAGATCAAGGACCGGCTCGCCGAAAACGGGCTGCTGCAGCGCTCTTTGCACATCATCAGCGCCAACATGCACAGCGTGGTCAACATCCTTTACGGCTGGTCCGCCCTTCAAGGCGAGCCCCGAGCAGAAGCCGACAAAGACCTCTACCGCTTCGTCCGCGGCATTCGCGGCAAGGAGCAGGCCGTGCGGTCTTTTGCTGCCGATCACGGCCTGATGGAGGTGCCCGATGTTTCCGGCGCCAAGATCGACTGTCAAATCATCGACACGGCGAAGGTTGCAGACCTTGCATTCCATCCGGCCGCCGAGCTCGAAACGGAAAAGATCCGGGAAAACCAGCCGGTGCTTCTGGTCATGGACTATGCATTCGGCACCCAGGCCTTTGAGGTGATGGACGAACTGCTCGATCAGCTGTGTACGGGGACCGATTTGCAGCCCCTGAACATCGGATCGATATCGATCATGGGAAAAGCCGGGATCCTTCCCGGCAAAAAGGGCGACATCATCCTGGCCACCGCCCACGTGGTGGAGGGCACCACCGACAACTACATGGTGCGAAACGACCTGTGCCGGGAAGACTTCGGCGAGGATGTCGAGGTCTACACCGGTCCCATGGTCACAGTGCTGGGCACATCCCTGCAGAACCGGGATGTGCTGGAGCGCTTCCAGGCCACCACCTGGCGGGCCGTGGGCCTGGAGATGGAAGGGGGGCACTACCAGCGGGCGGTAAGCGCCGCCATGATCCGGGGCCACATTCCCAAAGACGTGAAGCTGCGCTATGCCTACTACGCATCGGACAATCCCCTGGTAAGCGGTCAGACCTTGGCATCCGGCGGTATGGGAGAAGAGGGCATCAAGCCGGCCTACCTGATCACGAGGGTGATTCTGAAAAAGATTTTGTGGGGGTAGGCGTTCGTCCCGTGTCGATGTCTTTCCAATAGAAAGCGATGGCGGACAATGGATGTATCCATCTTCAACAACCCGGGGTTGACCTTCGCCCTGGCTCTGGCTGCGGGCATGATCGCACAGGCCCTGGCGCATCATCTGCGGGTGCCGGGAATCGTACTGCTGCTGGCCGTCGGCGTCGTCTTGGGACCGGACGGCGCCGGCATTATTCGTCCACCGTCGCTCGGTTCCGCACTGAATATCCTGACCGGATTCGCTGTTGCCGTCATTCTTTTCGAGGGCGGGATCAACCTGAAATTCAGGCGCCTGAAACGCGCCCACCGCTCCATTCGCCAGTTGATTCTTTTCGGCGGTCTGGTGACGGTTGCCGGTGCCGCTACCGCCGTGCACCTGATCATGGGCTGGCCATGGATGAGCGCCGTGCTTTTCGGCACCCTGGTCATGGTGACCGGCCCCACGGTGATCAATCCGCTCTTGAAGCGGTTGAAAGTGAAGCGGTCTGTGGCTACCGTGCTGGAGGCGGAAGGGGTCCTGATCGACGCCATCGGGGCGGTGGTGGCCACGGTGGCCCTGGAAGCTGCTTTGAGTCCCACCCACGGAACACCGCTGGTATGGGCATGGCACGTCATTTCCCGGCTCTGTTTCGGCGCAATTTTCGGCGGCGTTGTGGGGGTGATCCTGCTTTCCCTCTACCGGGTCAGGCGGTTGATTCCCGAAGGGACCGAAAATGTGTTCACCCTTTCTGTCGTGCTGGCCCTTTTCCAGTGCAGCAACCTGGTCCTTCACGAAAGCGGCATTGCCGCCGTGACCATGGCCGGCATTGTCATCGGCAACTTCAGCACCTATGCCTTGCAGGACCTAATGGAATTCAAGGAGGAGTTGACCGTTTTGCTGATCGGCATGCTCTTCGTGCTGCTGGCTGCGGACGTGCGCATGGCCCAGGTGTCCGATCTCGGTTGGCCCGGCGTGGTGGTGGTGCTGACCCTGATGTTTCTGGTTCGCCCGGCGGCAGTGCTGGCTGGAACCGGATTTTCAGATCTGAACTGGAAAGAGCGCCTTTTCATCGCCTGGATCGGCCCCCGGGGAATCGTGGCGGCAGCCGTGGCCTCCTTTTTTGCCGCCGCCTTTGCCGAAAAGGGGCTGGCCGGCGGCTACGAGCTGCGTGCGCTGGTGTTTCTGGTGATTGCCGTGACCGTCGTGTTCGCCGGTCTGACCGGAGGCTTGATGGCCGGCGCACTTGGCCTGCGTCGACCAAGCCAGGTGGGATGGGTTATCCTGGGGGCCAGCGCGCTGGCACGCGGCCTATCCAAGCTGTTTAAGGAAGACGGCGAGGAAGTCGTTTGCATCGACTCCAACGCGGACCATTGCGCAGCCGCGGAAAGCGACTGCACCCGTATCATCTACGGCAACGGCCTTCAATCCAGGATTCTGCTGCGGTCTGAAATCGACACGCGCCGCGGTGCGCTGGCCCTGACCGCCAATGACGAGGTCAACTACCTGTTCATTCAAAAAGTGAAGGAAGAATCCAAGACCGTTCCGCTTTGGGCCGCCTTGAAAAGCGACTCGGCGTCCATGACCCCCAAGATGCTTCACAAGGCCGGGGCCGAGCTGGCTTTCGGGGTGCCTGTCGACGTGGACATTTGGAATCGCCGCATGAAATCCAAGCAGGTCCATCTCCATCTGTGGCGGTGTGCGTCCGACCCGACCGGAGACGCCGACAGCAGCCCTTTGATGACAGGTTATTCAGGAAGCGGGATGATCTGCGCCGCGGTGAGAAGAAACAAGAGGCTTTCTCCCGTCGGCGGCGGGACGCTTTTTAAAAAAGACGATGAGGTCTATTTTTTCGTGTTCGAACCCGAAATCGAGGCAGCCGAAGAATTTTTGCTTGAGGCGGGATGGCAGTGTGTCAGCCGCATCGGCAAAGAGGCCTTTACGACGTCCGTATGCCAGCTTGAAGACGGAGGCGGCTAAGTACATGCCTGTGAAATTAGGGTGACCACTGTTTCACCGCGGAGGCGCTTAGGGCGCAGAGGATTCGCAGAGAAGATGTAAACGGATTTCTCTGCGTCCTCTGTTTCTCTGCGGTGAAATTTTCTGACCGCAGATTCGTTGCCGAAATGATGCCATCGAGCACTACGTCGACTATCGGCTGGGGAGGACTGTAACTGTGCGTTTCATCAAGAAATCTTCCAAAAAGGCCGGGACCTCGCCGGGGACCCTCGTGCACGTCGGAGACGAGCGCACCGAACCGGTCCGCCTGTATCTAATCGACTACGACGAGGGCAGCCTCACCGAGCGAGCGATTTCAGGCATCGAGGACGCCGCCTCCCTCAAGGACCAGCCGACGGTCACCTGGATCAATGCAGACGGCATCCATGACATCGAACTGATGGAAAAGCTCGGGGCCCGGTTCGGCATCCATCCCCTGACCCTGGAGGACATCGTCAACACCGGCCAGCGGCCGAAGCTCGAAGACTTCGAAGACTATTTGTATCTCGTCTTCAAGATGCTCTCCTACGACGCCGAGGCCGAAACCGTGCGGTCCGAGCAGATCAGCCTGGTGGTGGGCGAAAACCTCGTTTTTTCCTTTCAGGAGACGGCCGGGGACGTGTTTGACCCGGTCCGGGAGCGGATCCGCAAGGGAAAGGGCCGGATCAGAAAGGCCGGCAGCGGGTACCTTGCCTATGCCCTGATCGACGCTGTGGTGGACCACTACTATGCGGTCCTGGAGACCGTGGGCGCGAAAATCGAAGAAATCGAAGAACAGTTGATGGAAGACCCCGAGCCGGAGGTGCTGGAAACCATCCATGAGCTGAAGCGGGAGATGATCTTTTCCCGGAAGCAGGTCTGGCCGGTGCGGGAGCTGCTCAGCGGACTGACCAAGTCCGACTCGCCGCTGATCCATGAATCGACCGGCATTTATTTTACCGACGTCTACGATCACGCGGTCCAGGTGATCGACACCATCGAGTCCTTCCGGGACATGCTATCGAGTATGCTCGATCTCTACCTTTCCACGATCAGCAACCGGATGAACGAGGTCATGAAGATGCTCACCATTATCGCCACGATCTTCATTCCCCTGACCTTCATTGCCGGCATCTACGGGATGAATTTCGATTTTATGCCGGAACTTCACTGGAGATGGGGGTATTTCGCCGTGTGGGGCCTCATGCTGGCGGTCGCCCTGGTTCTGCTGGTCTACTTCAAGCGGAAACGATGGCTGTAAAATGCTGGATTTTCGGCGGCAGGCGGTGATCTCCCCCTTGAAATGTTTGATCTCCGGACTTCTCGTATATGTGGAAACCGCTTCCGTTTACCCATCGGAGACTCCGGAGGAAACATGAATCGATTTCGTACCTTACTTGTCGGATGTATCGCGGCCTGCCTTTTTTTCTTTCCTGCTCAGGGGCAGGGCGGAGAAATCGTGCTCAAGAACGGCGACCGGATGACCGGACGCCTGGTGAAACTCGAGGAGGGAAAACTGACCCTGGCAACCGACTATGCCGGAGACATCCAGGTCGAATGGACCCAGGTGTCGTGTTTTTCCACGACCCGGGAGCACGAGTTCAGACTTTCAGACAGCACCGTCATGCGGGGAAAGGCCCGCTGCATCGGTGAAGGGCTGATCGAAATCGGCCAAGAAGACGCCGACGGCTACCGACGCCTGGTGCTTTCGGATCTGGCAGCGGTCAACCCACCTCCCAAGTTGCGGTACAAGGGAAATCTCACGGCAGGGGGAAGCGCATCGACGGGAAACACCGATTCCCGCGCCCTCCATGGCGCCGGGCGGATAGAGGTGCGCTCAGAAAAACAGCGGGTTACGGTGAGTGCCAAGGGCAACTACGCAGAGACCGACGATTCCGTTACCTCGAGAAACGCCTCGGGGTCCGGAAAATACGACTATTTTCTGTCGGAAAAGCTCTTTGCCTACGGGCAGACCCTCCTGGAGCAGGACCGGCTTCAGGACCTGAACCTGCGCTCAACCCTCGGCGGCGGGCTTGGCTACCAGTTTTTTGACACGAGCCGGCTCGGCCTGTACGCCGAAGCGGGCGCCTCATACGTGAAGGAGGACTACGAATATGCGGAAAACCGGGGCTACGCCTCGGGCAGGTGGTCGGTCGGCCTAACCTGGCAGATCCTTCCGGATCGTGTCAATTTTTTTCATCTCCACGAAGGATACGTCAGCATCGAGGACGCCGAAGACTTCTACTTCCGATCCGAGCAGGGGCTGCAGCTGCCCCTGATCGGCAGCTTCTACTGCAACATCCAGGTGGATTACGACTATAAAAACAGGCCGGCGCCCGGCAAGGAGAAAGAAGACCTTCGATACATGCTCGGGCTGGGATATTCTTTTTCCAATTAAGGAAAGAGGGTGGACATGGCGGAAAAACCGGAAACAAACTATCGGCTTCTGGTGGAAAACGCCAACCAGGCGATTGTGGTCGCCCAGGACGGGTTTCTCAAGTTTGCCAATGCCGCGGCCGAACGGCTCATCGGATACGAGGCCGCAGCGTTGACGAGCCGGCCTTTCACCGAATTCGTGCACCCCGGCGACCGGGAGATGGTCGCCGAACACCACCGAAGGCGGATGGCGCGCAAAGAGACCCCGGAACCGTATGAAATGAGGGTAGTCGACAACCAGGGAAACACCCGCTGGTTTCTCAACGACGGGACCCTTATCGATTGGGAAGGCAGAACCGCTTCTTTGATCATTTTTTCGGAAACCACAGAAAGCCGAAAGCACCGGGAACGGATCCGCAGGTTGAGCCGGCGGCTGCTCCATGCCCAGGAAGCCGAGCGCCGGATGATCTCCAGCGAATTGCATGACCGCGTCGCCCAGAATCTTTCGGCGGCCAAAATGGCCTGCGACAGCATGGCCGGGAAAAAAGCCGAGAGCCACCCTGACGATGCCCGGATGCTCCGGGAGGTTTCCGATCTGATTCAAAAAAGCCTTTCGGCGGCCAGGGATCTTTCCTACGAGATGAGTCCGCCGGGGCTGGCCGAGCTGGGGATTGCCGCGGCGATTTCCAACTTTTGCCATGACTTTGCGGAAAAGACCGGAATCAACGTCGATTTTCAGGCGGCCGGCATGCAGGACTGCCCCCTGCCCCTGCTGGTCGGTATCTCGATCTACCGGTCGGTGCAGGAGGCGATGAACAATGTGCGAAAGCACGCCCAGGCCTCCCTGATTACCGTGCGTCTGGTTCGGGTCCATCCATACGTCATTGCCCGCGTCGAAGACGACTGCATCGGCTTCGACGTCAAAGAGGGCATGAAAATTTCTGCGACCGAAAGGCGCATGGGACTTTTCAGCATCCAGCAAAGGGCACAGTTGATGGGCGGCGACCTGTCGCTGCGGTCGGAAAAGGGCAAGGGAACCCGGCTTGCGATCCGCATGCCAGAGGAGGAGTAGCGCCGTGAAACCGAAAAAGACGGTCATATTCATCGACGATCACCCGGTGTTTCGAAAGGGATTGAAAGCCCTGGTGGCGGAGGGAAAAACCTATGATGTCCTGGGGGAAGCCGGCAGCGCCGGAGAGGGGCTGAAACTGGCATTGACCGTGCGCCCCGACATCGCCGTGGTCGATCTTTCCCTGCCGGACAGAAGCGGCATCGAATTGATCCGGGAGCTCGCCCATCGGCTTCCGTCGTGCCGGGCGCTGGTGGTCAGCGTTCATGAAAAGACCGACATCATTGCAGACTCCTTTCAGGCCGGTGCAAGAGGATACGTGGTCAAGGACTCGGCAGAGGGGAGCATCCTGGCGGCCCTGGCCGCACTGGCCGAGGACGAATACTACATGGACAGCGCCGTGTCGGCCCAGGTGGTCAAAAACATTCTCCAGCGCCAGACGCGCAATATCCAATTGACCGACGGCCGGTATGAAAGCCTTACCGCACGGGAGCAGGAGGTCATGTCTCTTCTGGCCCAGGGCGGAACCGTTCGTGAAATTGCCGAAAAACTTTCCATCAGCCAGAAGACCGTGGAAAACCACCGGTCCAACATCTACAGCAAGCTGGACATCCACAGTTCCATCGACCTGGTCAGGTTTGCCGTCAAGCTGGGTATCGTCGACATGGATCTGTGGAAATAACGCCCAACGAGTTGGATTAATCCATTTGTAGAAAGACCGCCGCGAAATTTTCAGTTGGTTTTCCTGCCCGTCCGGCCTCGACCCGGGAGACGATACCGCTGCCGGGAGATTTCCCCAGCAAAATGAGGCTTCCGTCCCATGGACGCGCCTCTTGCTTTCGTGAGAAGCTATTTTTAACGAAGAAAAAGGTGTTTTCGAGGCGAACGTCCATCGCCGGAATACCGGCGACCGAATGCATACTCGTACAAACCAAACCCGATGTCTTTTCCTGGACCGCGAAAACCGATGCCCAAGACCCCGGCGGCCAATTCCTGCAACCTGACTCGACTCGTCCGCAGCATCCAGCGCAAGGAGGGCAAAAAGGGGTGCTTCGGGTTGTACCACAGCCAGTGCGGGCACGAAGTCTGCCCATGGAAGGAGTTTTGCATCAACTGGAGACGAAAAGGAACTGAAGATCGCCCGGCAGGTGAGGCTTATTCCGAGCAGGAAAGCCATAAACGGTAAACGGCACATTGGGGGCGCTGTTTCAGGACCCTCCTCGAAACCCGAAGGGAGAAGATCATGGCACTTGCAGCGGCCCACCCCGACCAACATATGCCTTCGGCTTTTGAAAGAAGAGAGGCGCAGCGCAGCCGGATCACGGCCTCAGTTGCCTTCAGATGCTTTACTGCCGGAGACACACACCGCCTTTACCATGGCATCGTTCGGAATTTCTCAGAGGGCGGATTGGAGCTCGAGTCGAACAAGGACTTCAGCAAGGGATCCATCTTGCTGATTCGATTGATCAAATGCCCGTTTCACCGGCTGGCGCCCGAGGTGACCGAATCGATTCGAACGATCCTCCTCGCAGAGGTCAAGTGGGTGCGGTATTTCGAAGACGTCCGGGGAAACCGCTGCAGGATGGGGGTCCACTATTTTTGAAGAAAAAATTCCCCGATCCCGCGTTTATCGTTCTTACATGGCGCTATCGACGGCAGCCGCCGCAACCGGGCAGCAACGGAGAATTATTGTCCAAGAAAGAAGGCCGATGTCGGGATTCCAATCTGAAATCGCCGGCGATCAAAGCACCACCGAGCCCAGAATCCTGGTGGTCACTCCGGAGGCCTCCTTTTTGCCGGAAGGGATGGGAAGTGTCTCGCGGCTGGTTGCGGCCCGGACAGGCACCCTTGCCGATCTTTCGGCGGGTCTGATCGGTGCGCTGGATGACCTGGGGGTCGACGTTCATGTGGCCATTCCCAATTACCGTGACATTTTCCGGAACCGGTCGGCCCAAGGATTCGGCCAGGGTCCGATTCCCAGGATCGGTCCGCTGGCCGCAGAGCGAGTTCATCTGGCCCAAGACCGGGCATTTTTCTACCCCACGAAACTGACTCCCCACCCGGGGGAGGATGCCGTCAAGATCGCCCTGGCCTTTCAGCGGGAGGTCATCAACCAGATCATCCCCGAAGTCAAACCGGATCTGGTTCACTGCCACGACTGGATGACCGGGCTGATTCCGGCGATGACACGGCAGATGGGGATTCCCTGTCTGTATACGCTGCCCAACCTGAACACGGCCCAGGTGACGCTTTCCGCCATCGAGGAGCGGGGAATCGATGCCGCCTCGTTCTGGCAGCACTGCTATTTTTCGAGGATGCCCGCCGGATACGAGGAGACAAGGAATTCGAACCCGGTCGACATGCTGCTCAGCGCCATTTTTGCGGCCCACTTCGTCAATGCCACCAGCCCGTCGTTTCTGGCGGAGGTCATCGAAGGCAGAGCCCCCTTTGCCGGTCATACCATTCAAGTTGAGTTGGCCAACAAGGCCCGCGCCGGGTGCCTGGCAGCCGTTTCCCACGCCCCGGACCCCTCTTTCGACCCTTCCCGAGACGGCGCCCTGTACCGCCGCTACCGCAGCGAGGACCATTTTATCACCAAGGCGTTCAACAAGCTTCATTTGCAGGAGATCCTCGGGTTGACCCCCGATTCGAAGGCGCCGTTGTTTTTCTGGCCCACGCGCCTGGACAGCGCCCGGCCCGGGGTCGCGCTGATGGCCGGGGTGCTTTCTTCGATCCTGGAGAAATACAAAAGCCAGGGGCTGCAGGTGGTTTTCGTCGCCGACGGGGACGGACAGGCGTTGATGCGGCAAATCGTCTCTGACCGGGGCGCCCAAAGCCGCGTCGCCGTCCGTGACTTCGACCCGAAGCTCTACCGGCTGGGCTACGGTGCCGCCGATTTTGTCCTGGCACCGGTGCTTGTCGAACCCTGCGGGCTGGCGTGCCGGATCGGCCAGCGCTACGGGGCGCTTCCGGTCGGCTATGATACCGGGGGCATCCACGATGCCGTCACCCACCTGGCGCCGTCGGCTGGAAAGGGAAACGGTTTTCTGTTCCGGTTTTTCGACGCCCAAGGCCTGACATGGGCCGTCGACCAGGCCATGGCTTTTTTCGGCTTCGGTCCGGCGGCAAGAGATCGGCAGGTGAGGCGGGTCATGACCCAAACGGTAGACCGGGACGATGCCTACAAGACGGCCTTTCAATATATCGATCTATACAGCCGCATGCTGCGCCGACCGCTGAACCATTTGAAATCTTCGCGCTGCGTCGCAGAAGAGACGGGGGCGCAGATGGCGGCGGCATGATCGATTGTCCGGATCCCAATCCGGCGGCCTCGGCAGCCAAGCCGGTTCGGCTTGGCGCCGGGGTTGAAACGTTACCACCACCTTCCAGGTTGCTTCTTCTTGCCGGTGCATTACGCCTCCACCGAACCCGCGTTTCCGTTCCTCGAAACCACAGAAAATCGATTACAATTGGAACGTTTTTCTGACAAACGCTTTTCGGGGATATGAGAATTATCTCGTTTGACAAGAGGGGAAAAATTTTATACCCCGATTCAGGCGATGAAGATGGCCTCGCCGGCGCTGAAGATCGCTGCCGATTTTTGAAAAACGGGATTCATTGAAAAAAAGGGAGGTTATGCCCTGGCCGGAACGCCCCAGAACAGTATTTTATCCGTACGATCGGAGGCTCGGCCATGCAGATCGGAGGGCTGTTCAGGATTGCGGGCCATGGAAGCGGCTCGGGCAAAAAACGCGATCGGCCGCTGGAAGCCTGCCACTTCACGGTGGATCATCCGGTGGACCAGTTCCACCGAGATTTTGAGGATATTGCTGTGATGAGGAACCAGCCGTTAACACCAATTCAAGAAAGGGGCAAAGTATGGAAGTGTTGTTGATCATGATTGCTGCGTTTGTCGGCTATCTCGTGATGTATCGACTCTACGGCCGGTATATCGGGAACAAGATATTCGCCTTGTCGAAGACGGCCATCCCGCCGTCGGTGGAGATGGAAGACGGGGTCGATTATGTGCCGACCAAAAAAGAGGTGATTTTCGGGCACCATTTTACCTCGATCGCCGGCACCGGCCCGATCGTCGGGCCGGCCATCGCCATCATCTGGGGGTGGCTGCCGGCGCTTTTGTGGGTGTTCGTCGGCAGCGTGGTGATGGGCGCGGTGCACGACTTCGGCGCCCTGATCATCTCCATGCGAAACCAGGGCAAATCGATCTCCGACTACACCTCCAAGTACGTCAACAGCCGGACCCGTTTCCTCTTTTTTCTCATCGTATTTCTGGAGTTGTGGATCGTGATTGCGATCTTCGGCCTGGTGATCGCGGTGATCTTCGCGATGTATCCGCAGTCCGTGGCCGCGGTCTGGGTCGAGGTGCCCATCGCCATCGCCCTGGGCTACCTGGTCTACCGGAAAGGCAAGGGGGTGCTGGGGCTGTCGATTTACGCCATCTTGCTCATGTACCTGTTCGTGTTTTTAGGGCCGTACATCCCGATCAAGATGCCGGCGGTCGCCGGGATCCCGCCGACCGGTGTGTGGACAATCATCCTGCTCGTCTACGCGTTTATCGCCTCGGTGCTGCCGGTGACGACCCTGCTCCAGCCCCGGGACTTTATCAACTCCCATCAGCTGGTCATCGCCATGGCCCTGCTGATTTTGGGCGCCCTCGTTGCCGGGTTTTCCGGCCGTCTGGAAATCGTGGCCCCCGCGGTGCAGGCAAGCCCTGAAAAGGCGCCGAGCATGTGGCCCTTTTTGTTTATCACCATCGCCTGCGGAGCCATCTCAGGCTTTCACTCCCTGGTTTCGTCCGGCACCTCGGCCAAACAGGTGCGCAATGAGGATGATTCCCTGTTCGTCGGATACGGTTCGATGCTCATGGAGGGCGCGCTGGCCACCCTGGTGATCATCGCCGTGGCGGCGGGCATCGGCATGGGCTACACGACCAAGGCAGGCGAGACCCTGACCGGGGTTGCCGCATGGACCACCCATTATTCTTCCTGGGCGGCCGCCGCCGGCCTGGGATCGAAGGTTTCCGCCTTCGTGGACGGCTCGGCCAACATGATCATGACCCTGGGCATCCCCAAACAGTTCACCCTGGCGATCATGGCTGTTTTCGTGGCCTCCTTTGCCGGCACCACCCTGGACACGGCCACACGGATCCAGCGCTATGTGCTGAGCGAGCTGTTCACGAACTTGAAGCTCGATTTTCTGACGGAAAAATACACGGCAACGGCGATCGCCGTCGGAAGCGCTGCGGTCCTGGCCTTTGCCACCGGCGCCAGCGGCACGGGCGCCCTGAAGCTCTGGCCGCTTTTCGGGGCGGTCAACCAGACCCTGGCGGCGCTGGCCCTGATCATCATCACGGTTTATCTCAAGGGCCGGGGAGGGGCGAAGTGGATGGTTGCCGGCATTCCCGCCGTGTTCATGGCGGTGATGACCCTCTGGGCCGCCGTCATGAACCAGGTCCAGTTCGGCCACGCGCATAATCTCCTGCTGCAGACCATCAATATCGTCATCATCATCGTCGCGGCCTGGATCCTCATCGAGGGGGTGGTCAAGTTCTTCCAGACCGAGGAGACCGCTCATATGGACGAGGAGGTCGTGGTGACGACGTAGCCGGACAATCGGAACCGACGTCTCGGGACCGGGCGGCCATGCAAGGCATAGATCGATGGATGGCTGCACCGATTCGACCCGATCGATCCGCGGCCCCCGGCTCTGATGGAAACACCGCTCTCCGGCGGCCGGCCGAACGGCCGGCCGCCGGATTTTTGGGACGGGTAATGAACGGCCATGCTTGCCCGACTTCGCAAACGATATTTTTTCCTGCTGGCGCCGGCGGTTTCGGCCATGTTCGCCGCTGCGGCGACCCGCGCCCTGAGCCTGGCAGGCCCGGTCGAACCCGAGACGGTTCAGACCCTTGCGCCGTGGCTTTTCGTGCTGGCCGTTTTTTTTGCCGCAGCCGCGCCGGTGATGATGAGGGCTGTTTTCGCCCACCGGATGCGCCATCGAAAACGCACACCGCAGCCGGTATTTTTCCGGTTTCAACAGCAGGTCATCATCGTGTCCCTGATGGCGCCCTATGTGGCGATCGGCCCCTGCCTGATGGAGATGCCCCGGATCTACCAGGCAGGCATCCTGCTGGCCGCGCTTTATGCGGCCTACTATCATTTTCCCACAAAGCGGCGGCTCGATTTCGACCGCCGCATTTTCAGGGTCGAAAAGACTGGCGATGATCCGGACGCTCAAAAATAGACTTGTCCGGCTCTGGCGGACCGCCGACGAGGTGGCCCGGGAAAAGGCCGTGGAGACCGTCTCCCACGAGGTCACGGAGCTGGAAAATATCTTTGCACTGCTGGTGTTGGGCATGTTTGTCGGCATTCCGTCGCCGCCGATCCAGATCACCCTGGACCTGATGCCGGACATGGAGCGCGAATTCGACCTCATGTGTTCGAAGGTGACCACGGCCCACGATCCGCTGGGGGAGCTGTTTTCGGTGCTGGACATCGACTAGGGGGAAAATGAGCACGCGGCCGGAAATTCATTTTTTCATCGGAAAGGGAGGGGTCGGAAAATCGACCACCTCGGCCCTGACCGCCCTTTTCCTGGCCGCCGCCGGCAAGAACACCCTGCTGGTCTCTATGGATCCGGCCCACAACCAGCGGGACTTGTTCGAGACCGATTTTTCCGAAAAGCCGAAGCAGGTCGTCCAACACCTGGCGGTTAAGGAGATCGACACGGCCCACTGGACCGCCAAGTGCCTGAAGGAAACCCGGGAAAACATCAGAAAGACCTACCTGTATGAAAGCGCCTTCAACCTTCAGGACCATTTCAAGGTTCTTCAATTTTCCCCCGGTCTGGAAGAATACGCGCTGCTGACCGCCTTTGAAGACGTCCTTGGGCGGGCTTCCGACAAAGACGCCGTGATTTTCGACATGGCCCCGACCGCCCTGACCCTCCGGTTCTTTTCGCTTCCGAACGTCACCCTGGTCTGGCTGAACCAGCTGCTCACTCTTCGCCGCCAGATCTGCCAAAAAAAGGAAATCATTTCCAAAATCCGGATCGGAACCTGCGAAATGGAAAGGGACCGGATCAAGGAAAAGCTGCAATCCCTGATCGGGCGGCACACTTGCCTGCGGGACCGTTTCTTGAGCGAGGACAGCCGGATGCACCTGGTCATGAACGTCGACCGGCTTTCGTTTTCCGAGGCGGTCCGCATCAAGCAGCGGCTGGCCGATATCCGCATCGGGATAGACCGGGTAGTCGTCAACAAGACCCAGCCGGGCAAACCTTTAGAGGATCTGCCCGAAACGCTCGATTCGCATCGTCTGGCCGTGTTTCCCCTGGCCTCCGGCACCCTCGTCGGGCTTCAGGCAATGCAGGAGTATCTTCAGGCGCAACAGGAATCCTTCGCCGATCTGCTGACGCGGCCCTTGTCGACGGGGCAAGGCTCCTGACGGCAAAAAAGGACCCGACCGCTGCCGCCACCCGACTCCCATCTGATTGAATGCACGTACTTGAGATGACTCCACCCATTTCCCGTTCCGAGAACTGACAATTTCCCAACTCCTGCGCCGGATTTGCCGAAGCTGACGACACTCCGCGGCGCCTGCCAGGGCATCGTTGCCAAAGGTCGGAACCAGGCTGTCGCAATTTGGTCAAAACCGGAAGCGCAGGTTCTGTTTTTAAAGACTCCCGTGCGCATCCAATCGGTTCTGCCGAGCAGCCCAGCGCCGGCCATTATTTCTGCTGGTTTTCTTTGGCCGGCGATATTGTCAGAATATTTTATAAGACACCGATTATTTTGCTGTTTATAAGATCTGTGCGGCGCCGATCGAAATGCATTTCAGGCTGTTTTCACCGAATTTGATTTTTCCGGCGGGGATCGGATGTGATGGCACTTGTTTTGCTTTGTGGGGGGCAACAGGTCGTAAACAACGAACCGGCAAGTCCTTGCCCGGTTCGATGCACCGGCCGACAACCCTGAAAAGGAGAGTGTCATGCATCTGGAAACCCGCCCGAAAGCCGCTACCTGCGGCAAAGTGGACCCTACCGTTTTGCAGGCCGGCGACGAGGACGACCCTCCGGACGCTACCACCTGGCCGGCCGCGGCCCAACCCGTGCGGCCGGCGCCGATGCCTCAATCGTTTCCCTCCCTTCACGTGGTTCGTCCTTCCCGGGAGAAGACGGCGCGAACCACGGCCCAGACCCGGAAGTTCCGAAACCGTTTCTATCCCGCCCTTCCGGACAAGATATGGAACGACTGGCGCTGGCAGGTCCAGAACCGGATTCGCTCCCTGGCACAGCTGGAGAAAATGCTGAATCTTTCGGCCGATGAACGCTTTGCTCTGTCCGATTCCGCCTCGAGGCTGCCGGTGGGCATCACCCCCTATTACATGAGCCTGCTTTCCGCAGGCGATTTTTCCCAGCCATTGCGGCGGACCGTGGTGCCCACGGTATTCGAGTCCGTCACCGGCCCCGGCGAAGCCGACGACCCGCTGGGCGAAGAAGAGCAGAGCCCGCTTCCCGGGCTGGTGCATCGCTATCCGGACCGGGTGCTGCTGCTGGTCCTCGATTTTTGCTCGACCTACTGCCGGTACTGCACCCGCTCCCGGGTGGTGGGGCGGGGGTCCATTTTTCCCAGCCGCGGGCGGCTGGAAAAGGCCATCGACTACATCCGTTCCCGGCCGGAGATCCGAGACGTGCTTCTTTCAGGCGGAGATCCGCTCACCCTGGGAGACGACAGACTGGAGTGGATTCTTTCCAGGCTGCGGCAGATTCCACACGTGGAAGTCATCCGCATCGGTACCAAGGTTCCGGCGGTTCTGCCCCAGCGGATTACCCCCAAACTGGTCCGGATGCTCCGCAAGTACCATCCCCTTTGGATGAGCCTTCATTTCACCCATCCGGACGAATGCACCCCGGAGGCGTTCCGGGCCTGCACGGCCCTGGCCGACGCCGGCATCCCCTTGGGGTCCCAAACGGTCCTGCTCAAGGGGATCAACGATTCGGTGGCGGTGATGAAGTCCCTTGTCCAGCGGCTGATGAAGATGCGGGTGAGGCCATACTATCTGTACCAGTGTGATCCCATCTCCGGGTCGGCCCATTTCAGGACCCCGGTGGAGGCGGGCCTCGATATCATTCGGGGGCTTCGGGGATTTACCAGCGGCTACGCGGTTCCGACCTACGTGGTGGACGCGCCGGGCGGCGGCGGCAAGATTCCCGTGGCCCCTGAAACGGTCCTCGGCCGCGACGGAGAAGATCTTCTTTTGAAAAACCACCACGGGAACTGTTTTCGATATCCGGACGGTGCCGCAGACTGACTGCAGCGTCCCGGCATTGGGATTCAGTTCCCATTTTGTGCGAACAAATTTTAATATCGTTATCGTCAGTTTCGCTGGAAGCGAAACGATTCAAAAAAATTGCGACAGCGATTTTTGCGGCAGCGATTTTATCTGGAGGAACGAACATGTTTGTCGGTTTGACATACGACCTTCGGTCGGAATACCTGGCCGCCGGATACGGCCGGGAAGAGACGGCGGAGTTTGACAAGGAAGAAACCATCGCCGCCATCGAAGCGGCCCTGGTCGAACTGGGCCACGACACCGAGCGCATCGGCCACGCCCGAAACCTGGCAGGACTTCTGACCTCGGGCCGCCGATGGGACCTGGTGTTCAACATCGCCGAAGGACTCAACGGCGTCGGCAGGGAGGCGCAGGTTCCGGCCATGCTCGACCTCTACGGCATTGCCTACACCTTTTCCGATCCGCTGGTCATGAGCCTGACGCTGCACAAGGCCATGACCAAGCGGGTGGTGCGGGATGCGGGGATTGCGACCCCGGCTTTTGCCGAAGTCGAAGACGCAGAAGACCTCGCCGGGGTCGATTTCCCGCCGCCGTATTTTGTCAAGCCGGTGGCCGAAGGAACCGGCAAGGGAGTGACAGCCAGGTCGATCGTGAAGACCCGCGCCGATCTCGCCGCCGTCTGCGAATCGCTGAAGCACACCTTTCGGCAGGCGGCATTGGTGGAGGCCTTTTTGACCGGCAGGGAGTTTACCGTGGGTCTCATCGGCACCGGCAAAAATGCACGGGTGCTGGGGACCATCGAAGTCAGCCTCCTTTCCGACGCCGAGCCGGGGGCCTACACTTACACAAACAAGGAACGGTACCAGGAACTGGTGGAGTACCGCCGGATCCGGGCCGAGGAGGACGCCGCAGTGGCGGCCGCTGAGGCCCTGGCCCTGCGTGCATGGCGGGTGCTCGGCTGCCGGGACGGCGGCAGGATCGACATCCGCTGCGACGAGGCCGGCCACCCGCAGTTTCTGGAGGTCAACCCCCTGGCGGGGCTCAACCCGATCCATTCGGATCTGCCCATCATCTGCAGCCGCATCGGCATGAGCTATCGGGAACTGATCGGGGAGATCCTGGCCTCGGCGGCCGTTCGTGCCACGGCGGCACAAGAGCGCCTCAGGAGCTGCGCATGAAGGTTGCCGTCGTTCATCAAGACGTCGATTCAACAGGGCCTGCAGACGAGCAGGACGTGCTCGTACAGGCCCAAAGCGTGGCTTCGGCCCTCGAGGCCATCGGCCACCGAACACGGGTTTTTTCCTGCTCCCTCGATCTTGGGCGGATCAGACAGGCCCTGATCGGCTTCGGCCCGGATGCCGTCTTCAACCTGGTGGAATCCATCGACGGCAGCAGCCGGCTGCTGCCGGTATTTCCCGCGCTTCTGGACCGGCTCGGTTTTGCCTACACGGGCTCGTGCACCGCAGCGCTTGCCACCACGACCCAGAAGGTCTGGGCCAAGGAGCGTCTTTTTGCCTCGGGCATTGCGACTCCTGCATGGATCGGGCCGGTTCCAGCGGAGCCTCCCCTGTTTGCCTGCATTTTGCCGCCGGAAGACGCCGCTTCCCGTACATGGATCGTTAAATCTCTTTGGGAGCACGCTTCTTTCGGAATGACCGGTGATGTCCTGGTTTCAGGCGCCGGTCCTGACGCCTTGCTCAAGACCCTTGCCCGCCAGGCTCCGACGATGGCCGGAGCCTGTTTTGCCGAAGTCTTCATCGACGGACGGGAGTTCAACCTCTCCATTCTCGACATCGACGGCAGGCCCCGGCCGCTGCCTCAGTCCGAAATCCTGTTCGAAGGCTACGGCAAAGACCGCGCAAGGATCGTCGACTACCGGGCCAAGTGGGAGACCGACTCCTACGAATACCGGCACACGCCGCGGCGGTTCGAATTCCCCGAAAAAGACCGGCTCCTGCTGCGGCGGCTCGAGGTCCTGGCCCTGCGCTGCTGGGACCTTTTCGGGCTTTCCGGCTACGCCAGGGTCGACTTTCGAGTCGACGCCCAGCGCCGTCCCTGGGTCCTGGAGATCAACGCCAACCCCTGCCTTTCCCCGGACGCGGGCTTTGCCGCAGCGCTGGCTCAGGCGAAAATACCCTATCAAGAGGCGATGGCGTGCATCTTGGCATCGTCAATCAGAAGAAATCACGATAAATTCGAAGCACGAAATCCGAAACTCGAAATCCGAAACGGTTCGACTGGTTCGACAAGTTCACTGCCAGCAAGCTTACTGCCGGCAGGCTCACCGCCCTTGAACATTTGATTTTTGGATTTGTTTCGAAATTCGAAATTCGAATTTCACGCGACCTATCAGCAGGCAAACCGAGTCTACAAAGAACTTACCTCAAACTGCATACCTTCCAAGGACCGAACAGTTGCTTCGCATTCGAAGAATCTACGACGACGTGGTGCCCGCCAACCGGGCGCTCATCGATCAGGTCAAGGAGATCCTGAAGACCCGGTTTTCAGGGGTATCCGACGAGGAAATCGATTCCATCGGCGAAAAGCTCCGCGATCCCTTCAAGCAGCGGTTCCGGACGATTCTTTTCGTGGCCGAAGGCACCCGACGGCAGGTGCAGGGATTTGCCATGCTGCTGCACGAGCCGCAGATCGGATTCTGCTACCTGGACTGGATCGCCACCAAGGCAGGTAAAACCGGCGGCGGGCTGGGAGGGGCACTCTACGACCGGATCCGGATGCAGGCGGTCGCCCTGGACAGCCGCGGGCTGTTTTTCGAGTGCCTCCCCGACGATGCCGATCGGTGCCCGGAAGAGTCGCTGCTGAAGGAAAACCGGGCCCGGCTTCGTTTTTACGAGCGCTACGGCGCACGGCCCATCGTCGGCACCTTGTACGAGGCGCCGGTCAAGGAAGACGATACCTGCATGCCGCACCTGGTCTACGACGGGCTGGACAGGAACCCGACGCTGCGCCGGGCGTTTTCCCGCAAGGTGGTCCGGGCGGTTCTGGAGCGAAAGTACGCCGGCTACTGCCCGGCGGAATATATCGACCGGGTCGTCTCTTCGTTCCGGGAGGATCCGGTGCGGCTGCGGGATTTTCGCTATATCAAGCCCGAGGCGGTCAAAACGGCGGTGGACAGCCGCAGTCCCGAACAGATCTGCCTCGTGGTCAACGACCGGCACCAGATTCATCATGTGCACGACCGGGGGTACGTGGAGTCTCCGGCGCGGGTTGGGATCGTGCGCAGCGAATTGGAAAAAAGCGGGCTGTTTGCGGAGGTTTCTCCCCGGCCTTTTGCCGACCGGCATATCCACGCGGTGCACGATGCGGATTTCGTCACCTACCTGCGCCGGGCGTGCATGGATGTTCCGGAGAAAAAGTCCCTCTATCCATATGTGTTTCCCATTCGCAACAAGACCCGTCCTCCCAAGGAGCCCTCGGTGCTGGCGGGCTATTACTGCATCGACACCTTCACCCCGATCCACCGAAACGCGTATCCGGCCGCCCGCCGGGCCGCAGACTGCACCCTGACCGCAGCCCGGGAGATCCTGGAAGGCCGGAGGATCGCATACGCTCTGGTGCGTCCGCCGGGCCACCATGCCGAGCGAAGATCCTTCGGCGGGTTTTGCTACTTCAACAACTGCGCGATCAGCGCCCAGTATTTGAGCCCCCATGGAAAGGTGGCCGTTTTAGACATCGACTACCACCACGGAAACGGCCAGCAGGATATTTTTTACCGCCGATCCGATGTGCTCACCGTGTCGATCCACGGCCACCCGCGCTTTGCCTATCCCTATTTTTCCGGTTTTGAAGAGGAAAAAGGGGAAGGGGAAGGAGAGGGCTGCAACCTGAATCTTCCCCTGCCGGAAAAGGCCGACGGCAAGACTTACCGACAGGCCCTCAAGCGGGCGATCGATCGGATCGAAGTCTTTTCGCCGGTGTTTCTGGTAACGGCCCTGGGGCTGGATACAGCGAAAAACGACCCCACCGGCACCTGGTCTTTGACGGCCAAGGATTTTGAACAAAATGGCGAAATGATCGGATCTCTTGGACTTCCGACCCTGGTGGTCCAGGAAGGCGGATATCGAACCCGGACATTGGGGGTCAACGCACACCGTTTTTTCAATGGCCTGCTTGCCGGGTCACAGAAATGGGCATACAGGCACAAGGCACCGGAAAAGAAGCTACACGGCCTGTCGTTTCGATTCAAGGTGACGGAAGCGGACTGTTCCCGGATCCGGCAGCTTGCCGCCGTCACCGGATTTTTTTCGGCCCAGGAGATCGCCTTGGCCGAGGAGTTGGCCGCCGAGAGGCTATCCAAAGGAGAGGCCAGCGGATATCATTTTATTTTTGCCGAGCACTACGGCCGGCTGGCAGGCTACCTGTGCTACGGCCCGATTCCCTGCACCAGCGGAAGCTTCGACCTGTATTGGATCGCGGTTCATCCCGACTTTCAAAGACAGGGAGTGGGGCGCAGCCTG